>Ga0137418_10001404_pt1 | contig 22148 bp, 18 predicted proteins | sample CZODoug3_1_2_16f_FD_122242 | JGI IMG/M metagenome (GOLD analysis project Ga0137418, IMG submission 122242) | Vadose zone soil fungal communities from Angelo Coast Range Reserve, California, USA - CZODoug3_1_2_16fungal (Hybrid Assembly) | ecosystem: Environmental > Terrestrial > Soil > Vadose...
CTCACCGCCTCGGACACCAAGTCGCTCGCTTACAGCGTGCTTACGGATGCGCAAAAGCATCGCTTCGAGGAAAATCTTGAGCTGGACTTTTCCTTCGGTTTGAAGAATCTCGCCCGCTTCCGCGGCAACGTCTTCAATCAACGCGGCGCAGTAGGGGCCGTATTCCGCACCATTCCCTGGGAAATTAAAGGTTTCGATGCGCTGGGTTTGCCTGCGGTAGCCAAGGGCCTTTGCGAAAAGCCCCGCGGATTAGTACTCGTCACCGGGCCCACCGGTTCCGGTAAATCGACAACGCTCGCCGCCATGCTGGACAAGATTAACAGCGAGCGCGAAGAGCACATGATCACCATCGAAGATCCCATCGAGTTTTTGCATAACCATAAAAAGTGCCTGGTGAATCAGCGCGAGGTTCATGCCGATACCCATTCCTTCTCCAACTCGCTCCGCGCGGCCTTGCGCGAAGATCCCGATGTGGTGCTCATCGGCGAAATGCGCGACCTGGAAACCATCGAGTCGGCCCTGCGCATCGCGGAAACTGGCCACTTGACCTTCGCAACACTGCATACGAATTCTGCATCCTCGACGATCAACCGCATCATCGACGTCTTTCCGTCGCACCAGCAGCCGCAGATTCGTGCCCAGCTCTCCATGGTCATCGAAGGCATCCTTTGTCAGGCGCTTTTGCCGCGCTCGGACAATCGCGGCCGTGCCATGGTGATGGAAGTGCTCATTCCCACGCCTGCCATCCGTAACCTTATTCGCGAAGACAAGATCCACCAAATTTACTCGGCAATGCAGACAGGCACCGGCCAAACCGGCATGCAGACCTTCAATCAAGGTTTGGCGAATGCACATTTCGCGAAGCTGATTAGCCTGGACATGGCGTTGTCGCGCTCATCGAATCCCGATGAGCTACAGGACATGATTAACCGCGGCGTCTCGTCTCCTTCGGGGGGAGCAAAGACACCGGTGGCATCGAAACGATAAGGGCCCTTGGAAAGCGACGAACGGCAAGCTATAAGGCCGATTGACTGAGGAGGAGTGAAATGCCGGTCTACACGTATCGAGGAACGAATCGAGGGGGAGGCGCGGTCAGCGGCGAAGTGACGGCGACCAGCAAGGCGGAGCTTCAGAACATCTTGCGCCGCCAACAGATTACCGCCACGAAAATGTCGGAGAAGGGCAAAGAATTCAATCTGCCCACCTTCGGTGGCTCCGTAACCGCCAAGGAACTGGCGGTCTTCACACGCCAGTTCTCGGTGATGATCGACGCCGGTCTGCCGTTGGTGCAGTGTTTGGAAATTCTTGCTGGACAGCAGGAAAACAAGCTCTTTCAAAAAGTCTTGACGGGAACGAGATCTGCGGTCGAGGGCGGCGCCACGCTTTCCGCGGCTATGCGCCAGTTTCCCAAAGTATTCGACGCGCTATACGTCAACATGGTGGAAGCGGGCGAGACAGGCGGTATTCTCGACACGATTCTGCAACGCCTTTCTCAGTACATCGAAAAGAACGTCAAGCTCCAGCGCGCAGTAAAGTCTGCTCTCGTATATCCCGTTGGCGTCTTGACGGTTGCCGCCGGCGTTATCATTTTGTTGCTTTGGAAAGTCGTGCCGGTGTTCTCAACCTTGTTCGCCGGCTTGGGCGTGGCGCTGCCACTCCCGACCAGAATCGTCATCGGCATGAGCAACTTCGTCGGGAGTTATTTCGGACTAGCCCTCCTCGTCGCGTTCGTGGCTACGATCTTCGCCATTAAGGTTTGGTACGGAACTCCTCAGGGCCGCTTTATACTCGATTCTATTATTTTAAAACTGCCTGTGATCGGCATCTTGATGCGAAAAATTGCTGTCGCGCGTTTTACGCGGACCCTCGGCACACTGATCTCGAGCGGCGTTCCCATCCTTGAAGGCTTGGACATTACCGCCAGGACGGCGGGAAATGCCGTCGTGGAGAAGGCGCTCCTCAAGGTCCGCAAGGCCCTCGAAGAAGGCAAGTCGCTCACCGACCCCTTGCGTGAAACCGAGGTTTTCCCCGGCATGGTCACCCAGATGATCGGAGTCGGCGAACAGACCGGCGCAATGGATGCCATGCTCCAGAAAATTGCGGACTTTTATGAGGACGAAGTCGACGCCGCAGTGAAAGACTTGCTGACCGCCCTTGAGCCGGTCATGATCGTCTTTCTCGGCGTGGTCGTTGGCGGAGTGGTGATTTCCATGTACCTGCCGCTATTTTCGCTCATCGGTCAGCTGAGCTCGGCCCACTAGGCTTCTCGCATCGGCGGACAGCATCTAAACTATTCGTGAAGGCCGGAGGGGCTTGCCGGCCTTCACGCGTTCAGGCGGCGAACCGGGCGGTTGTATTCGGCAGGCCACGTACATAAAACAACTGAAAACGAACATGGAACAAGGCTACACGACACGGGAATGGCTTGATCAGCTGGCACGCGTGCGTCTGCTGATGATTGCCTTGATCCTTAGCGTAGGTGTTGCCTGGCCCTCCTATCTGCCAGCCGGCTCCAGCCGCTATTTCCTGCCTTTGGTGATTTTCTGGATTACGCTCGGCACTTTGCACATTATCCTCGTGCGCTGGTTGCCCAAGGCCCACTGGCACGGCCCGGCACAAGTAATTACCGACGTCGTAATGGTTTCCGCCCTGGTGTACGCCACCGGCTTGCAGGAGAGCTATTTCATCTCCCTCTATTTGCTGGTGATCATCGTCGCTAGCATCCTGTTTTCCCGCAACGCCGCGTTTCTTACCGCGGGTGTTTGCGTAACGTTGCTCGGAGGTTTAACGCTGCTCGCTTATGAGGGCAAGATTACCCGTACATACGTGGGTAGTCCAACGACCGAGCTGCTGCGCCTCTGGTTCCTTAGCAACTTGACCGGCTTTTTGGCGGTTGCCTACCTGGCTGGCCTGTTGGCGCAGTCGCTTCGCAGTAAGGGACGCGAACTTGAAGAAAAGCGCGAGGAGCTGCTCGATCTCCAGGATTTCACCGAAGATATCATTCATTCGATGCGCGGCGGGTTGATCACTACGGACACCGACGGCCGCGTGGTGCTCCTCAACCGCACCGGCGAGGAGATTTTGGGCTATCGCTTCGCAGACATTCGCGGGCGCAAGCTCGCGGAGATTAGCGAAGAGTTCTGGACGTCAGTGCGTCCCGGCATGAACGAACGCCTTTCCTTACGTCGCGAAATTGAGTTCCGCACTCAGGATGGACAGCAGCGCTATCTCGGCATCAGCGTCTCTCCGCTCCGCTCTCGCGATACCCATCGCAGCGGCTATGTCTTTAATTTTCAAGACCTCACCGATTTCCGCAGGTTGGAGCAGGAAGTCGCCACAAAGGACCGCATGGCTGCGCTCGGCCGCCTTTCCGCCGCGATAGCTCATGAAATTAGGCAGCCGCTGACCGCCATGGCGGGAGCGGTGGGCGAGCTAGCGCGGATGGCTCCTCTTGAGCAAGACGAAAAGCAGCTCGTTAGTATTGTGAATCGCGAGTCGGAACGCTTGAATCGCATCATCACGGAATTTCTGAATTATTCGCGAGAGAAGACCTACGAATTTCAAGATGCGGATGTGCGCGCGCTTCTGGACGAAACGTTAACGCTCGTCGAGAAAAAGCCCGAGGTCAGCTCCAAATATAAAATCGTGCGTTCGTTTAATGGCCACGAGCTGCGCGCGCGCGTTGATTCCAACAAAATTAAGCAGGTGTTCTGGAATTTGTGCGACAACGCGCTCCGCGCCATGCCCGAGGGCGGTACGCTTACAGTCGGCCTGGAGGAACGTCCGTTCTGCTTGCACATCGCCTTTCGAGACACTGGAGTCGGCTTGAACCCCAAGCAGCGCGCCAAAATCTTTGAGCCTTTGCAATCTAACTTCGAGGGCGGCACGGGTCTGGGGCTTTCCATCGTCTATCAGATTGTGCAGGCCCACAGTGGGCGGATTAGCGTCGTCTCCGAAAAGGACTGCGGTGCCGAGTTCATAATCGAGCTGCCGAGAATGGCCTGAAAACTATGCAAGCCACAAAAACAGCCGCTAAGGGACCCAGCAAGCATCCTGTGCACATTCTTGTTGTGGATGACGAGCGCTCCATCTGCGAACTGCTCGAGATCACGTTCCGCAAGGAAGGCCATCGCGTCGAGATAGCCCACGACGTTCCGGCTGCCAAGCGAAAGCTGGAGTCGCAGATTTTCGATATCGTCGTTTCCGACGTACGAATGCCCGGTGAAAGCGGCGTGGACCTTCTCAAGCTCACTAAAGAGATTGCGCCGCAGTGCTTCTTCCTGCTGATCACTGGCGTTCCTACCGTGGAAACAGCCATAGCCGCCATCAATTCCGGCGCCGACCGCTACGTGATCAAAGACCACGAATTGGTCGACCAGCTTCGCCGTGCCGTTCGCGAAGTCTCCGAGAGCTTAAAATGGAAGAAGGAAGCGGGCTATCTGCGGCGCGAACTTCGTCGCCTCACCGGTCTCGACAACATTATCGGCCAGAGTCCGAAGATGCGCGAAATCTTCGACATGATTCAGACCGTGGCGCCGCAAACCAGCCGCGTTCTCATTACCGGGGAAAGCGGAACGGGTAAGGAACTGGTCGCCCGGGCCATTCATGAAAATAGTCAGCGCGCACAGGCGCCATTCATCACTATCAATTGCGGCGCATTTCCCGAGACGCTCCTGGAGTCGGAGCTGTTTGGCTACATGAAAGGCGCCTTCACCGGCGCGGCAGAGAATCGGCAAGGTCTGTTCCAGGCCGCCCATGGTGGGACGCTGTTCATGGACGAAATCGGCAATATGAGCCTGACTATGCAGGTCAAGTTGTACCGCGTCCTGCAGGAAGGCAAAGTCCGGCCTGTAGGGAGCAATGAAGAAAGCGATGTCGATGTCCGTATCATTGCTGCGACCAACAAGAATTTCGAGAAAGAAATTGCGGAAGGCCGTTTCCGCGAGGATCTCTACTATCGGCTCAGCGTCATCCCGATACAGTTGCCGTCTTTGCGCGAGCGCCGCGAAGACATTCCGCTGCTCGCAAGGCATTTCCTGGAGACCTTTCGCAAGGTTATGGAAAAGCCGATCAACGGAATTTCCCCGGAAGCCATGCGCCAGCTTGAGTCCTACGATTGGCCGGGCAATGTCCGCGAACTGGAAAACACCATGGAACGCGCCGTGGCCCTGGAAAGTGGCGCTGAAATTTCGCTTCCTGTATTGCCGGACCGTATCGCTGGATACTCCGGTGTTGGCTCGGCAGCCATCTCTGGTGGCCGCCTGAATATGCCGCCCGAAGGCGTGGATTTTGAAAAGGAAATGGCCGATGCCGAGCGGCGCTACTTGCAGGCCGCCTTGGAAAAGGCGGACGGAGTCCGCACACGCGCCGCTGAAACCCTGAAAATCACTTACCGCTCGTTCCGCCATTACGCCAAAAAGCATAATATTTAAGCTTAATTAACCTCTTCGCAAGAAGTGACCGTAAGTGCTGACAGCCGTAGACAAAAAGTGTCGACAGTAAGTGTCAGCAACCCTTTGCTTGGGTTGTCGAGAAGTTCCAGTACGAGGTAGTGCCATTATTTTCAATCATTTACAGTATTTTGGGTTGCCAATGATAAGCAAATTCTGAGTTGGTACTAGGCCTGCAGGTATAGGCGCAGTGCTCTGGCATTAAGACATCTTGCTCGGCAACACACTCTTAAGGAGAGATGCAACGAACATGCGTAACAAACAAAAGGGCTTCTCGCTTATCGAGTTGCTGATCGTCGTGGCGATCATTTTGATCATCGCGGCCATCGCAATTCCGAACCTGATTCGCTCGAAAATGGCAGCCAACGAAGCGTCCGCTGTGGCTTCGATCCGCACCGTCAACACCTCGGAAGTGGTTTATTCCAGCACCTACAATGTGACCAACGTCTTCTCCGACAACCTCGCACAATTGGGCGATGGTGGTACTCTCGGGCAGTGCACGGCCACATTCGTTCCAACGAAGGATGTGGCTTGCCTGATTGATCCCGCGCTGGAAAATGCGACTGTCGCAACAACGCTCAAATCGGGCTATTTCTTTACCTATACTCCGGCTGTTGGAACGTATGGCATCCTGGCCAGCCCCGGAAGCGTGAACTCCACCGGTGTGCGCTACTTCTTCTCGGATCAAACCCTCGTGATCCGCGCGAAGGCCGGCGCTCCAGCAACGGGCGCAAGCGCGCCGATTTAATTCCAGGTCTTGGCGCCCGCAGGTCGAACAGAGAGCTACAGAGAGCACGGAACCTCGGTTCCGTGCTCTTTTTTTTGCTCGAGTCCAGCGCGTGGTGACTCGATTCACGCCGCCATCGCAGGCTCCGGGCGGCTAGTCCGTTCTGCTGCATCCGCCATTTGCTGACGCAAAATACTGGCGGAGACGACCGTTGCAATGCAAGCCACCCATGGAATGACCGGCGAGATCCAGAACATTTTGACGTTGAACCGCAACAGCTCAATCCACGCGAGCGTCGTCGCAAGACCTACTGCACCGGCCACGACGCGGTTCCGGTTGGACCACGGTACCTGAAATGCGCAAAGCGCGTAGATAAACAGTGCAAATGGGCATGCCACTACCAAATCGATCAGATAGTGTTCACCACTACCGAGCGTTGCCAATACCGTGAGGACTACAAAGCCCATGGCGATTGAGCGCTCCCACAGCGACAGTCCCTCTGAATACCACCACGCCAGCAAAACCCAGGCGATATGCAAAGATGGCATCGAGTTACGCAGGCCAGGAATGGGAAGAGCTTCCACTACCAATCGCGACGCCTGGTCCATCGTGAGCGGACTCCACGGAAACCTCGAAGTAAAAAGGTACACGGGCCCGAGCGCGGGACACATGCTGTAAAAGATTACGCCCAGGGGGCCGGTCACCAAAAAAGCGCTCATCGCCGACAGAACCGTTTTCATGTTGCGAAGGAGTTGTCCGGCCAACACCATCGCGATGGTGAGTGGAAAAGCCACGTATACAAATATCCCGGCATCGCGAAACCAATGCCACGCGGCATAGGCCCGCCCCATAAGGAATGCAAATTGCACTCGCAGACTGGCATCGAAGCAGTACAAATAAAGATCCAAAACTCGGGGAGTAAATTTGCCGGTCCAGTTGTGAAAGACTCCGGCAAGACCGTTAGCGCTTACGGAGAAAACTGCGAACAAAAACGCGAGCGCCAGCCGCTCTCTTTCAATGCCTGTCGACCAGATTCCGCGGAGCGCGAGCGCCGAAATAGCTGCAAGACCTACAAGCGCGAGCAGTCCGTTCCCGGTGAAATCGTAATGAAGGGCCTTTATGTCGACTATACTGAGCAATCCTCCTGCTCCTAGCAGGCAAATGACATCGCCCACCTTGGGATTCAGCCGCAAATAAATCAGCGCGAATCCCGCCAGGCTAAAGGCCAGGAATATATTGCCGACGCACGTGTTATAACAAACCTTGTTTGTTCCCAGCCATGCCGCCGCCGCGAGGACCATGAGACTCAGAAAGATTTTGCGTACCTGAACGAGCTTCACTTGGTGATTGTCGCACTCTGATAGAATTTCCCGTTCGCTTGCCTTAGCTTGAGTTTCCAAACAGTAAGCAAAATTAGCTTTTGAAATTATTTATATGCTGGAGAGCGATCATCAGGAAAGTTTCCGGCGTCCCACCTGTACACCTGTGCCGTGTACAATTACGCTTTCGATTGTCTCGTCTGCGGACGTACGCCTGTCCGTCGGGGGTGACACTTACTGTCATTCGCCTAAGCCAATTATAGTCAGCGTTGGCCACCTTGACCGCTTATAGCCCTGTTGAAGTCGCCCTTCTTATTGAAGGTAAGCTGCCTGTTGTCAATATGATGCAATGTTTCCAACGAATCGTTCACGACTATGGCCTCAGCGATGCACACGATCCAGGCGTGCTACGTGCACCGAAAAATCCAAGGAGACAAAGGAAACACATGCGTAACAAACAAAAGGGTTTCTCATTGATCGAGTTGCTGATCGTCGTGGCGATCATTTTGATCATCGCGGCCATCGCAATTCCGAACCTGATTCGCTCGAAGATGGCGGCCAACGAAGCGTCCGCTGTGGCTTCGATCCGCACCGTCAACACCTCGGAAGTGGTTTATTCCAGCACCTACAATGTGACCAACGTCTTCTCCGACAACCTCGCACAATTGGGCGATGGTGGTACTCTCGGGCAGTGCACGGCCACATTCGTTCCAACGAAGGATGTGGCTTGCCTGATTGATCCCGCGCTGGAAAATGCGACTGTCGCAACAACGCTCAAATCGGGCTATTTCTTTACCTATACTCCGGCTGTTGGAACGTATGGCATCCTGGCCAGCCCCGGAAGCGTGAACTCCACCGGTGTGCGCTACTTCTTCTCGGATCAAACCCTCGTGATCCGCGCGAAGGCCGGCGCTCCAGCAACGGGCGCAGACGCGCCAATTTAATGCCAGCCCACTTCCGGGCTTCCACGCCCGCGAGTGGACGAAGAAATACAAAGAGCACGGAACCTCGGTTCCGTGCTCTTTGTACTTTCCGGACCGCTTTCTCGGGAGCAGTTCTCTTTAGCCAAATAGCCTTTCATGCAATCAGACTTACTCGGTTCAGTGAGGGAGCATTCTTCGTGAATCTAGTAGCTGTCACGACAACCATTGCCTCAAAAGGTGAGAGTGATGGGCAAGACCTCCGTCTATTCTGGAAATCATGCGTCGGTCTCTGAGTACTCTATCCAATTCGAGTCTAGTGCAGGGACTATTCCTGGTTGGTCTGCTTTGTCTGTTTCCCGTTGAACAATTGCGCGGCGGCATTTCGGCGGTAGCCGACCCGGATATCTGGTGGCATATCCGCGTGGGACAGTGGATTCTCGAACACCACACTTTTCCGCACAATGGCATTTTCTCTGCCTTCGGAGAAACTCACCCTTGGGCCGCCTACAGTTGGGGATTTGAGGTCATCGTTGCCACACTAAACAGACTCGGCCTAATGGGAATTTCAATCTTTGTGATTGCCTTTGACGTCATCCTGGTTCTGGTTATCTTCCTGGCCGCGCGGTTTTTTAGCCGTAATTTCTGGTGGGCTTGGTTTCTCTCCGCCGTGGCCGTTTGGGCGATGGACTTGAACCGCGTTAACGTCGCGCGACCCGTGTCCATCTCGATTTTGTTTTTTAGCTTAGAGTTGGTATTGATCTTCAGGGCTCAGCAGACCCGAAACGTACAGTATCTCTATTGGCTGCCCGTGGTGTTCCTTGTTTGGGCGAATTTTCATATTCAATTTGTTTACGGACTCGTGCTACCTGGGCTTCTGGCCGCTGTTACGTCTGTGGAGCGTTGGGTGGCCGGGCACTGGTCCACTGACCAAGGTGTGGCTGACGAGCCTCAGGCGCTTAGCCCGGTATTGTTGTGGGCGATCTTCGCTGCATGCTTTGCAGCGACTCTAGTCAATCCGTACACTATCGGCCTGTACCGCGTAATTTTCAATTACACGCAAAGCACGTTCGCGTACAACGCTATTGTTGAGTTCCGCGCACCCAACTTCCGCCAGGTCCCTCACTATATTCAGCTGTTATTGCTGGTGGCGGCGTTCTTCGCGATGGGACGTAGAAAAATCGACCCCTATAAAGTAGCCCTGCTGACCATAACCTCCTTGGTGTCATTTCGATCTGTCCGCGATGTGTGGTTCGCGTGCATTCCGGCAGCCGTGATCATCGCTTGCTCCGTCCGCAAAACAGGCGAGGCAGCCGGCGATGACAACTCGGCATTCGGAATCAGATTTCTGCACTTAGGTCCTGTTCTTGCCGGTGCGCTGTTCGTGATTGTGTTGAGTGCGGCAGACAATGGGCTCAGCAATCGCGCTCTGCTTCAGACCGTACAAAATTCGTATCCTCTGGACGCCGTAAGGTTCATTCAGGAGCATCGCTTCCCAGGGCCCCTCTATAACAACTTCAACTGGGGCGGGTTCCTGATCGGAAGTCTCCCGGACTATCCCGTATCTATCGATGGTCGCACCGATCTCTACGGTGACGACTATTTCCAGCAGGAGATTCAGACCATAATGGGCCGACGGTCTGACGATCAAGCGTTAGACCGCGCAAACCTAGTTCTGTTGCCATCCAACGTACCGCTTTCGAGCATCTTGCAGAGTTCGCCGCAATTCAAACTGGTTTACACGGACAACATGGCAAAGGTTTTCGTTCGAGATCCCTAGATCGTTTCGCGCGTCCATGTATCTGTGGCTAGGTATCTGCACGTTTCCGCTCGTTCCGCTGTTAAACTAATTGCATGACTGCGCTGTTCGTCGGTTTTGTCTTATTTCTCCTTCCGTCCACAAACCGGAACGAAGCTGGGGAGCTAGCGTCGCGCATGGAGGCCCGATACCGCAGCGCGAAGACGTTGCAGGCAACATTTCTCGAGCGATACATCGAAAGCGGCAGCGGCCTTCGTTCTGAGGCGGGCACGGCATACTTCCGCCGGCCCGGAAAGATGCGTTGGGAATACGAGCGCCCCGAGAAAGATTTATTCTTAGTGGACGGGAAGACGGCCTGGTTTTATGTTCCTGCCGATCACACAGTCACGCGAGTGCCTGCAAAGCAGAGCGAGGATCTGCGCACTCCGTTAGCATTGCTCGCAGGCGAGATGAAAATTTCCCGCATCTGCGCAAAAGTGGAAATTGCCGAGGACGAGAAGCCGTTGCGCGAGGATAACGCCGTCTTGCGCTGCAGGGTGCGAGGCGAAAAGAAAGACGCCGAAAACGCAGCTCGACCCGATAGCGTTCTCGGCGCCAACGGAACCGATGCCGTCTTCTTTGAAATCTCGCGCGATACAGGTGAGCTGGCGCGATTAATTGTGCGTCAAGCAGGTGGCGTAGAGGTAGAGTTTCGCTTCGAAAACTGGCGTTTCAATCCTCCCACTCCGGAGACGATGTTTCGTTTCGAGCCACCGCCCGGCGTAGCGATCGTTAACGGCGAGTTAGCAGACGAAAAAACTCGGGGAAATTAACAATTTCAAGCAATCCCTACCCAGTGTCCTTCAAATAACGGCCAACCCCAGCCAGCTTCCCCGCATATCAGGTAGATGAGGTAAACTGAGTTCTTATGGGAGAGTTCGTTTGCCGTGTGGCAGACGCCAACGGCCGCATATTTTCGCACATAGAAGCTGCGAGTTCCGTGGCGGAAGCGCGCCAAAAGCTCGCCGAGCGTGGTCTATACGTGTATGCGGTCGATCAGCGCAATCGGCTCTTGTCGGGCATGCTCAAGCGCCCCGAGCGCTCCGTTAGCGGTAGCGACTTCCTGATTCTCAACCAGCAGTTTAATACGCTGATTAAGGCCGGGCTCCCCATTTTGCGCTCGCTGGATCTGCTGGCTGACCGCGCGTCCTCCCCCAAGCTCCGTCCCGTAATTTCCCAAATTCGCGATCGCGTCCGCGAGGGCAAATCGCTTTCCGAAGCGATTATCGAAGCCGGCGTCTTCTCCAAGGTCTATTCGACCGCCATACTGGCCGGCGAGAAAAGCGGAAATCTCTCGGGCGTCCTGGAATATTACATCGCCTACCAAAAGGTGAGCACTGGCGTCCGAAAGAAAATTCTGGCCACGCTGGTGTATCCGGCGCTGTTAATTGTCATGGCCACCGTCATTGTCTCTTACCTCGTTACCGCCGTGATTCCAAAGTTCGCGACGCTGTATAAAGATCTCAATGTCCCTTTGCCGGGGCCCACGCGATTCTTAATCGCGCTCACGGTTGAATATCGCTATCTGTTTCTCGGCTGCATCGCCGTACTCGTACTCCTCGTTTTAGGTGTTTATTTCTGGTCACGAACCGATGAAGGCGGCATGGTGTTTGATCGTCTGAAGTTTCGTCTCCCGGTTGTCGGCAGCACCCTACTGAAGTTTCAAATGGCCCAGTTTTCTCGCACCCTTGCCACTCTGTTGACGGGCGGAACTCCATTGGTAGCCGGCCTGCAAACGGCCTCCGACGCAATCTCCAGCAGGCTCGTGCGCGGCGCAGTTTCGGACGCCACCCAAATGGTTCGCGAAGGGGAATCTTTGCATCATGCCCTGGCGTCTAAGCAGGTGGTGCCGGAACTTGCGCTCGACATGATTGAAGTCGGCGAGTCCAGCGGCGCGTTGGCCCCCATGCTGACCAGCGTCGCGGAGTTCTACGAAGACGAAGTGGCTTTGCGGCTCAGCGCGCTGGTTTCGTTCATCGAGCCCGCGATTCTGGTGTTCATGGGCGCTCTCGTAGCGTTCATTCTAATTTCTCTCTACCTGCCGATTTTCTCGTTCTCTGCAAGCGGGACGGCAGGCTAAGGATTCATGGCGACCACAGAACATTCCAATGTGATAGCGGGCATCACCACCGCCGCCGACGAGCAGCAAGAGCGAGAGGTAGCGCGCAAGCTGGCCGAACGCTATCGCTACGCATTTATTGATCTGCGCGAACAACGCATCGATCCCGAACTCCTTCGCTCCATCCCTGCGGACTTGATGTTCCGCTATAACTTCGTTCCCCTGGAATTGCACAACAACGTGCTGTCGATCGCCACAGCCGATCCCGGCCAGGTGCAGATGAGCGATGAGTTGCCGCTCCTGCTCCGCAAGAAGCTTTCCATCAAAGTCGCCACGGCACGTCAGGTCGCCGATTTGCTGAAGCGCACCGAGCAATCCCAGCGCGTTCTGGAGCAAGCCACCGAAGCGTTCACTTTGCAGGTGACCAAGGAAGAAGAGGAAGGCGAAGAAACAATCTCCGGCGAAAGCCTGACGCGCGACACCACCGTCAGCCCCGTCGTCCGCCTGGTCGAAACCATCATCTTTACCGCGCTCGAGCGGCGCGCCAGCGATATTCATATCGAAGCGCGCGACACCGAAGTTGCCGTGAAGTACCGCATTGACGGCGTATTGCAGCATGCCATGCAGCCCATCGCCAAGGAATGGCATTCCACCGTCCTTTCACGCATCAAGGTCCTTAGCGACCTCGACATCGCCGAACGCCGCGTCCCGCAGGACGGTCGTTTCCGCGTGAAATACAAGGGCCGCTTCATCGACTTGCGTGTCTCCATCATGCCTGCAAGCCACGGCGAAGACGCGGTCCTACGCGTTCTAGACAAGGAAACGCTCTCCGAAAAGTTTCAGAGCCTCACCTTGGATGTTGTCGGCTTTTCTCCGGAAGAAACCCGCCGCTTTCGACGCTATATTCGCGAGCCTTACGGCATGGTGCTCGTTACCGGACCGACGGGCTCCGGTAAGACCACCACCCTGTATGCCGCGGTGAACGAAATCAAGACGGACGAAGACAAAATCGTCACCATCGAAGACCCGGTCGAATATCAGCTCCGCGGCATCACGCAAATTCCGGTCAACGAGAAAAAAGGCCTGACCTTCGCGCGCGGCTTGCGCTCCATCTTGCGCCACGACCCGGACAAAATTATGGTCGGCGAAATTCGCGATCAGGAAACCGCGCAAATCGCTATTCAGTCCGCGCTCACCGGACACCTCGTCTTCACCACAGTGCACGCGAACAACGTCACGGATGTGATCGGCCGTTTCATCAACATGGGTGTCGAGCCTTACAACTTTGTCTCCGCGCTGAACTGCATCATGGCTCAGCGTTTGGTCCGCATCGTGTGCCCCAACTGCAAAAGGCCCAAGAAATATTCCCCGCAGGAATTGACCGAAGCCGGTCTCGATGCGGCCGTATGGTCAGACGTCACGCTGGTCGAAGGCGGCGGATGCCTGGAATGCTCCGGCACGGGATTCCACGGCCGCACCGCTATCTGCGAGCTGCTGGACCTGACTGATCGCATACGCGAAATGATTGTGGACCGCAGGCCGACATCGGAGATCAAGCGCATCGCGCGCGAGGAAGGCATGATCACGCTGCGTGAAAGCGGCCTCGCAAAGATCCGCGATGGGATCACAACGCTGAAAGAAATTAACAAGGTGACTTTCGTTGAGTAGCATTTCCACGATACGCCCGGACACGCGCGAAACGGGTCTCTTCGCCCGGCTCTCGCGTTGGCTCGATGCCATGCCGCATCCGCATTTGGCCATCGAGTTTGCGCCAGACCGCGTGGCCGCCGCGCGCTGGAAAGGCAACTCCGTGGATGAATTCGCCGTGGAGATGCTGCCGCCCGCGGCGCTCGTGCCCTCCGCGGTCGAAGGCAATATAATCAACGCAAGCGCTCTGAAGTCCGCGATGTCCAATATCGTCAGCCGATTGCGCGCCAAGGATCAGGACGTGGCGCTGATCCTGCCCGATCCGGTCATTCGCGTCTTCGTGCAGCACTTTGAGCAGTTCCCGCGCTCGCCTCAGGAAGCCGTACCCATGCTTCGCTGGAAGTTGAAGAAGAGCATTCCGTTCGAGGCAGACGAGACGGTGATTTCTTACATGCGCCAACCTGCCCGCGAGGAAGGCGTGGACATAGTTACGGCGCTGGCCCGTCTTCGCATCATTCGCGAATATGAGGCTTTAGCCGAAGCAGCAAATCTCCATCCCGGCGTAATCCTGAGTTCGTCCCTGGCCGCGATATCGCTGCTCGACGGCGAAAAAGCCACACTGCTGGCCCGCGTCTCCGGTGTTGCTCTCACCACCGCGATCGTGCGTGGCGACGTCCTCTGCGGATATCGCTGCACGGAGCTTCCGGCGCATAGTGGCGACATCACTCCGCAGATGCTGCTCGAAGAAATTTATCCCGTGGCGGCCTATTATCAGGACACCTGGGGTGAGGACATCGGTTCCGTACGGGTAGCCGGCTTGGGTGCGCGGCTTCCGGATTTTGTCCCGCCGCTGGAGTCCGAATTTCGCTGCAAGGTAAGTTCTTTATTACACGGGGCGGTTTCCGATGGGCGGATTCCGCACGAGGCCCGGGCGTTGGCGGATCGCGAAGCCGATGGTTTGGTCGGCTGGATGATGCATCGCAACTAAAGCCTCCAAACACGGCGGGGAATCCAGGGAAACAACAGTATGAAGGTCCGTTTAAACGTAGCGACAAATCCATTGCAGCTGCACCGCAAGTTTCTCGCGGTGTCCAGTCTCATTGGTGTGATAGCCGGCATTGTCTGTCTCGCGCTCGCTTGGCATGTATATTCCGTGCGTCAGGGCAACGCCGCCCTGCGCGCAAAAGCCGCGGCCGTGCGCGAGGAGATGGTCGGGCTTATGGGCCAGCGCGACCAATTGGAGGCTTTTTTTAAGCAAGAGCGAAACGCCAGGCTGAACCAACGCTCCACATTCCTCAACTCGCTGATAGACGAGGAGAGTCTCAATTGGACGCAGATGTTTATGGATTTGGAGAAGATCATGCCTACCGGCGTGCGTCTGATGAGTATCGAGCCTGCGCACGAAAAGGGGCAAGTCCTGGTTAAGTTCCAGGTCGGTGCCATCAGTGACGAGGCAAAACTTAAATTCCTCCGCGCCTTGGAAAAATCTCCCGCGTTCAGAGACGTTAAGGTGGAACACGAGACCCGTTCTGATCCGCAAGAGGGGACCGGCGATTTGGACCACCTTCACGTTCAACTCACCGCCTTATATGTGAGGAGCTGATGCGCCGCGATTTCAAAATCAAGAAACGCTTGGTTGTGCTCCTTCTTGTGCTGCTGATCGCCGCCGACGTGGTTCTTGGCTTCTATGCTGGGAACTTGGCCTCGGCGCAAAGCGCGCAGCAGGAACTGCAGCTGCTCACCCGGAATCGCGACCTCCTGAAAAAAGATATTCAGCGTGCCAAAGAGATCCAAAGCCGCATTCCCGCGATTCAGAAGGATTGCGATGCATTCGAGGAGTCGCTCTTCCCCCAGAGCACCGGCTATTCGACGGTTAGCGACGAGCTGAATTCCCTCGCCGGCAAATCCGGTTTGCGATTAGACGGCAACGCTTTCAAAGCCAAAAGCCTGAAGGGCAGCGACCTGACCGAGCTTGGCATTGACGCCCAGGTGACCGGTGATTATCGCGGCGTCGTGCGTTTTTTGAATTCATTGCAACGCTCCCCCAACTATTACGCAGTGGAGGGCCTCTCGGCGCGTCCTGCCGGTCAGTCACGAGGTCCCAAAGGAGCATTGCAAGTGACCCTGCATATTAAAACTTATTTCCGGGCAGCGTGATGAAACGAAGAACCAAAATCGCCGTATTGACGTTCCTGGTCGTAATTGCCGCTGGCGTCTTCTATTTCGATACCAAAGGCACGTCCCCTAGCGGCAGGCAGTCGGTCTTCGCCTCTAGATCGTATGCCCCGCTCCCGGTCGAAAATCCCGAGCTGCAGCGCTGGAAGCTGGAAGCTAGCCACCGCACCGAATACAAGAGCAGCGGCCGGGACTTGTTCAGCGAAACCCTGCCACCCCCGCCTGCTCCGAAACCCCAACCGAAGCCTGATCCCGGCCCGCCAGTTCCGGTGGAACCTCCTCCTCCCACCCTTCCGGCTAATATGAAATTCTTTGGCTCGGGCACCGTGCCCAACGGCACTGCCAAGCGTGCGTTCCTCAGCGATGGCGAAGAGGTTTTCATCGTCGGTGAAGGAGACACCCTGCTGGGAAGGTTCCGAATCTTGAGGATTACCCCTGCCAGCCTGGAATTCGAGGAATTGGGCTCCGGCAGGCGCAACTCCGCCCCGCTGGACGAACAGGCCGCTCCGCCGGCATGAGCATTAAAATGAAAAACCGTCGCGCAAAAACGAATACAAAATCGCAGAGCGGATTTGCCCTGTTGATGGTTCTGTTTTTGACCACACTCGTGCTTCTGGGCGCCATGGCCGCAGCTCCCTATGTCCGCACGGAGTCGCAGCGCGAAAAAGAACAAGAGATGATCTGGCGCGGCAAGCAGTACGTCCGTGGAGTCAAGTTGTATTACCGCAAGATGGGTAGGTTCCCGACGTCCGTCGATGATTTAACCAAACCGAAACTGGGTTCGCTGCGATTCATGCGTCAAGCCTACAAGGATCCGATGAACAAGGAAGACGGCTCCTGGAGGTTTATCTATGTTGGACCCACCGGCCAGCTCATCGGCAGCTTGAAACCCCAGCAAACCGTCCAGATGCCCGGGGTGGTCGCTGGCCAGTTTGGCACGCCCGCAGGCGCAAACCCGCAGCAGACTACGAGCTTCGGAGCTTCGGGATTCGGGCAATCACCTGCGACGCAGACCGGTCCCCAGCAAGGCCAGCAGGGCGCCGCCAATCAAGCGGCCACGACCAACGCTGGCCAGTCCGGGACGCAGTCGGCAACTGGTAATCAGACACCGGCGGACGATGCCGCCAACGCAAACCCCTCTGGTTTGCTTGCGGATAGCCCAGTGATTGGTGGAAATATCATTGGAGTGGGCAGCAAGATCAACAAGCGCTCGGTCATCATTTACGACAAGGCCAAGAACTATCGCCTCTTCGAATTTGTCTGGAACCCATCGAAAGACATGGCCAACGCTCTGAACCAGCAGATCGGCGCGCCCAACCAGAATCCGCCAGGGAGCCCGGCCCAAGGTCAGACTGGATTTGGTTCCGGACAGCAGCAGAATCAGCAGAACAATGGGCCAGTAAACCCACCACTGAGCTCACCCGAAATGCCCATGCCTACGCCGCCACCGGACACAACTCCTCCTCCTCAGCCATAAAGATAACCAATTTCTAAGCGGGCAGGTCGACCGCCGCCAACATCAAAATTTGGCGGATGGCGATGCTGCTGTCTGTGGTGCGGCCGTGTTGGTCGCGGTGCTACTCGAGGCTGGTTTCGCAGGTGAATTGCCAGACTTGCGCTGGCTGTACGTTTGCTTCACGCGCCGGACATAAGAAATCGTTTCCGCAAACGGGGGCACGCGCTGGCCGTAGCGCTGTACGCGCTCTGGGCCCGCGTTATACGCCGCCAGCGTAAGGGCGAGATCGTTCTTATAGAACGCCAGAAGATCGCTCAGGTAATGCGTACCCGCTTCTATATTTTCCTTGGGATCGAAAATATTTTTTACGCCCAGGGTCGCTGCCGTCGAGGGAAGAAGCTGCATGAGTCCGCGCGCATTTCGGCGTGAAATCGCTTGAGGGTTGAAATTTGATTCCGCGGCGATCACGCTCGTGATCAGGTCGGCATCCACGCTATATCGTTTGGCCGCGTCGCGAATCAGATCGCCAAAGGGTCCCTGCGAAACCTCAACGTGCGGCACGGGCGTAAAAACGTCTTCAGGCTCGATGGTCACTACCTGATCGACGGGCACATCCACTGTGCCGCCCTTCATCTGCAAATGGTATTTATCCCCGATGATCTCGTAGCCGGTAACCCTCAGCCTTTGTCCGCTGCGCAGCACGATATATTCACCGCGCGCAGCGGGTGCCACGAATACCACAAAAAAAGCGCTCAGGGCTAGGTGCTTCAACCGCACGGAGCTACCTCCCGCAGCGCAAACAGCTCGATGGCCGCGGCTACTCCATTATGGTCGTTCGATGCGGTTTCATGCCAGCCAAAATTTCTCAGCTCGGGAACGCAATTGCCCATGACTACCGGAACTCCCGCGAAGGAAAGCATCTCCATGTCATTGTGGTTGTCGCCAACCGCCATTATTTCTTCGCGAGTCAAGCCGCGTAGAGTGGCCCATTCCGCTAAGGCAGCTCCTTTGGAGCAGTGCGGGTGAATCACGTCGATCATCGCAAAATCGCGGCTCTCGTAAACGGTAGAAGCGACTTTGAAGTTTTCGGTTGCTTGCCCCAAGCGTAAGACGGCTTCCACTTGCCGCATAGTGTCTACTTTGCCCGATAGCATTACTTGCAGCGGATCTTCCGTGAGGCAGCTTTCGAGTGGGACTGCTTGCCCGATGAATTCTTTATTGCGCGCGTAGTATGCGGTGCGAATCGGATCGTCAGTCGCAAAAGTTTCCAGAATCACCTGGTTCTCGCGTGGCCGATCGAAAATGACGGCGGCGCTGTCGCGCCAGGGCCCGGTGATTTCAAGCACGCGCGCGGCCGTATCGCGCGGCAGCAGATGCCGCAGGTGAGTCTCCCCATCCTGCGTCCGAATGATCGCGCCGTTGCTGACGATCATCGTGAGCGGCGCGCCAATCTGAAGAGCGATGGGCATGGCGAAGTCGTACCGCCGGCCCGTGACTAACGCGACTTCGATGCCGCGCCGCGTGGCTTCCGCAATGGCCCCGCGATTCGCTTCCGGCAGGGTCCATCGGCTGTCCAGCAGCGTTCCGTCAATATCGAGCGCGATAAGCTTCACGGCCATTCCTCAATTGTACCGTGGATTAGATGCCTTTTTGGGCGCTCGCGGCCCCTGTGCAGCCTTTCGAAACGTCAAATTGGGCTGTGCTAAACTTTTCCACTCATGACCACGGCCACCAATGTAATGGAGCTGGAATGCTCCGAATGCAGCAAAAAATATGACGCGGCGTTGGAGCAGCACCTATGCACGTGCGGCCGCCCGCTGCTGGTTCGCTACGATCTGAAGCAAGCCGCGACCACACTTACTCTTGAGAATTTGTCGAAGCGCGTTCGAACGCTATGGCGCTACCGCGAAGTGTTGCCGCCTGGCGATCCGGTGACCCTAGGCGAGGGCATGACCCCGCTGGTGCATGCGGCCCGGCTAGGCGCATCTATGGGATTGCGCCACCTTTATGTAAAAGACGAAGGACTAAATCCGACCGGCTCCTTTAAGGCACGCGGCATGACCGCGGCGGTGACGCGCGCGAAACAACTTGGCGCGAAGGTGGTGGCGGCACCCACTGCGGGGAATGCCGGGGGGGCGTTGGCCGCTTATGCGGCGGCGGCGGGGATTCCCGCGGTCATTGTTATGCCGGCGGATACTCCTAGCGCCAATGTGATGGAGTGCCAGGCATTCGGTGCGACCGTGGTTAAGCTGAATGGGCTTATCTCCGATTGCGGAAAATATGTTGCGGAACGGAAGGATCGCGAAGGCTGGTACGACGTTTCGACGCTGAAGGAGCCGTATCGCGTCGAAGGCAAGAAGACGATGGGCTACGAACTCTGGGAAGAATTTCGAGGGAAATTGCCGGATGTGATTCTGTATCCGACCGGCGGCGGGGTTGGGCTCATCGGCATGTGCAAAGCTTTCGACGAAATGCAGGAAATGGGATGGATCGGGGCGGGGCGGCCGCGCATGGTGGCGGTGCAGGCGGAGGGATGCGCTCCGATAGCGAAAGCGTGGGAAGCGCATCGCAACGCCGCGGAATTCTTTGCCAATGCGGCGACGATTGCTTCCGGATTGCGCGTGCCCGGTCCGCTCGGGGATTTGATGATGCTGCGCATGCTGCGCCAAACGAATGGCACGGCGCTGACGGTGAGCGATGCGGAAATGCTGCAGGCCGGCAGGGAACTGGCGTCACTTGAAGGCATCTTCGCTGCGCCGGAGGGTGCGGCAACCGTGATCGCTGCGCGCAAGCTCGCCGCGTCCGGCTGGATCAAGCCGGAGGAAACCGTGGTGCTCTTCAACACCGGAACAGGATACAAATACAGCGAAGCTTGGCAACGCGCGCTTCAGGCTTAGAGCATGCTCGAACACGTCACAGCAGGTTCTTTTCAGGCATAAATGGAAACGCGGCGACTCTATTACGACGATTCTTACCAGCGCGAATTCAGCGCGCAGGTGTTGAGCTGCGAACCGGAGGCGCATGGGGCTACGCCGGCTTGGCGCGTGGTGCTGGATTGCACTGCGCTGTATCCGACATCGGGCGGGCAGCCGCACGACCTCGGGAAACTTGGCGATGCCAACGTGCTTGATGTGCGGGATGACGGCGAGGACATCGTCCACGTGATCGATCGCGAATTGCCGCTCGGCGCTGTGCACGGCCGCGTGGATTGGGGGCGGCGCCATGATCACATGCAGCAGCACACTGGGCAGCATTTGCTTTCCGCGATGTTTCAGGAACGTTATGGGCGGCCGACGGTTTCGTTTCACCTCGGAAATGATTTGTGCACGATTGATTTGCGCGGGCCAGAACCGACGGGGGAAATTCTGGAAGGCGCGGAGCGTGCCGCGAACCAAGTGATTGCGGAGGACCGGCCGATTGCCGTGCGGTACGGGACCGCGGAGGAGTTCGCGGAGATGGGCGTGCGCAAGGAAGTGAGACGCGAAGGGATTTTGCGCGCGATTGAAATCGAAGGCGCGGATTTGCAGCCGTGCGGCGGCACGCATGTGAAGAGCACGGCGCAGATCGGCATCATCCTCGTGCGCGACTGCACGAAGATGCGGCAGGACTGGCGCGTGGAATTTGTGTGCGGCCGGCGCGCGGCGCGCGTATCGCGGCACGATTTCCAGCTTTTGCATCGCGCGGCGCAGGAATTGGGCTGCGCGCCGGAAGATGTGCCGGCTTCGGTGCAGCGCGCGATCAGCGAACGCGACAGCAATTTCAAGGCGGTGAAGTCGCTCTTGCAGCGAGTGGCGGAAGCGGATGCTGCGGCGGCGCTGCAATCTGCGAAGCCGGACGGAAATGGGTTGCGTGTCATTGCGCGCACGTTTGACGAAACGAGCCAGCCTGAATATTTAAATCATTTCGCGACGCAGTTGGCGAAAGCGGAAAAGACGGTTGCGTTGCTCGGAAGATTCGCGTGTGGGCACCTCATTTTTGCCCAGCACCCCGCAGCGGGAAAAGACATGAACGCCTTGCTGAAGCAAGTGTTTGCGCAGTTTGCGGGGAAGGGCGGCGGGACGCGCGATTTTGCGCGCGGAAAATTGAATGAAGCTGCGCAGGCGCAGAAGGCAGTCGCTTTGGCTGAGCGTCTGATTGTTGAGTAGCCTCTGGAGTGGTGACCGGTCTAAAGACCGGCCACTACAACTCGTGTGATATTGTTCCTCGCCTGGAATGGCGGGGGACGAATGCAGAACAAAATGAGCCGACGTGACGCTTTGAAATTGGGAACGAATGCCGCGGTGTCCGCGGCGATTGCGCCGGTGCTGGCTAGCAAAGCGGTCGAAGCAACTCCAAATTCCGCAAACATTCCAAACGACACCAAAGCGACTGATTCCTCGGCGGATATTTGTTTTATGCGGGCAGTGGATATGGCCAAGTTGATTCGCGAGAAGAAACTTTCGGCGCGGGAGGTGATGCAGGCGCATTTGAAGCAGATCGGGCGCGTGAATTCCAAGGTGAATGCGATTGTTACGCTGGTTGCGGAAGAGCAATTGATGGCGCAGGCGGCAGCTGCAGATGAATCTTTGGCGAAGGGGAAGTTGCTGGGGCCGTTGCA
>Ga0137418_10001405_pt1 | contig 22145 bp, 24 predicted proteins | sample CZODoug3_1_2_16f_FD_122242 | JGI IMG/M metagenome (GOLD analysis project Ga0137418, IMG submission 122242) | Vadose zone soil fungal communities from Angelo Coast Range Reserve, California, USA - CZODoug3_1_2_16fungal (Hybrid Assembly) | ecosystem: Environmental > Terrestrial > Soil > Vadose...
GGCCAAGCGCATAGAAAGCGCCGTCCATGCCGTAAAGCGCGGTGAGCCCGGTGAACCCCAGGAAGGCCGCGGCGCTGCACCAGTCGCCGGCCAGCGCAAATCCATTTTGCGCCGCGGTGAGCTGGCTGTCGGCAGCGTAGAAATCGCTCGTGGTACGCGTGCGCCTTGCGGCCCAATAGGTGATGCCGAGGGTGATCAGCAGGATGACGATGAATATGCCGAGCGTAAGGTTCATCTCAATGTTCCGGCCCAGAGATCTCCATCGCGGCCCTCGCGGCAAGCGGATCGAACTTGCCGGCGGCAATGCGCCCGTACACAATCGCGAGTACCCATGACAGCAGATAGTTGAGCGCGATCAGCGCGAAGCCCAGATTGACCGAGCCGACGATCTTCATGCCCATCAGGTCTTTGGCGAAACCCGCGAATACGGTCAGACCGATATAACTGACCAGGAAAATGATCGTCATCGGCACCAGATACTTCAACTTCTCGGCAATCAATTCCTTGACCGAGGCGTGCGCAGCCTCAAGCGATGTCCCGTTGCGAGTCACCATTTCCCTCCCGAGTTTTGTCGTCAAATCGCGTCCTTCACGCATCGATCATGCGATGCGCGGAAGGCGCGTGGCGATTTGCGTCCCGCGCTGCAGCTGGTTGGCCAATCCCTGCGAGTCATCGTGCGCAAAGCGGGCACTATGTCTTTACTGACGGTCTCTGAAGTGGCAAAATGAATAATAACGATGTTTGATATCGTATTTTGCGATTATGGAGCTCTCAGTGAACTTCGATATCGACTGCCTGCGCTCGTTTCTGGTCATCGCCGACACCATGAGCTTTTCGCGCGCGGCGGAAACCGTCGGCCGCTCCCAATCGACGATTAGCCAGCAGATCGCGAAACTCGAAACCCAGGTTGGCAAAGCGCTGCTGACGCGCCGAAAGGGCCGTGTGCTGGAACTGACCTCGGAGGGCGGCAAGCTCGTGCAATATGCGCGAAAGATTCTGCAACTCAATGACGAGGCTTATGCCTCGATGTCCGATGACGTGCTGACCGGTTTTGTTCGTCTTGGTGTACCGCTCGATTTCTTCGGACGCGATTTCACGACATGGCTGGCGCGCTTCAAGAATAGGCATCCAATGGTAGGACTCGAGGTTGAGGCCAATCAATCCGAAAACCTGATGAAGCGCAGCATGCGCGGCGAGTTTGATCTCGCCTTCTTCAAACAGGAAACCGGAGCAAGGAACGGCACCGTGGCGCTGCGTGAACAACTGGTCTGGGTCAGCGGTCCGAATTATTCGGGCGGTGACAGTGAGTCAGTGCCGCTGATCCTGTTTCCGGAAGGCTGCGCCTATCGCCGTTTCGCCATCGCCGCGCTGAAGGACCACAAGCGGTCCTGGCATCTTAGTTTCGTCAGCCCGAGCTTAATGCCTCAAGTCGGCGGCGGTGGAGGGAATGGGGATCACCGTCCTCGCCCGTGCGCTGGTTGCTCCGCCACTGCGGATTGTCCGTCATGGCATGCGTCTGCCGCAGCTGCCAACGGTGGAATTGGTCTATTCTCACGGCCGGCGCAGCAATTCGCGTGTCGTCAGCGAACTGGCCATTTATTTGGCGGACAGCTTGAGCAATGCGAGGCCGGCGGCGGGGACCTTGGCTCTCTAACAGACCTCTCCGGTCATGGGTGACCGGATCCACACCTGTTCCAGACTACGGGAAGTGGCGCTACGGGGCGAGCAGAGGGCGGGCATATTCCTACTAATATCTGTTGCATCATATCCACACCGCAGATTTGCGGACCGCCTGAAAACCCTCGCCAATGTCCGGGAAACCGGCATCAAGGGTTGTTGTGACGGCGCGGGCCGCAGGGCGATGACGGACGAGATGCAAGCTTTGTGTTTCTTCGCGGGCGCCAATTCAATCTTCGTCGGCGACACATTGCTGACGGCCGGCAATCCCGGCGAAGACCAGGACGCGGCCCGATTCCGCCGCCTTGGTATCGAGGCGATGGAACTCGACGCGAACCAGCAAGAATAGTTCCGTCGGGCTTGCTCCGTATTCGGGTGTTTCCTCGTTTTGCATACACGCATTTTTTCGCTCGATAGACGAAGACTATCGAAGTTGAAAAAAAAGTATTGGCGCGTCTCTCGATGCCATGGTCCAAGCGTGCGCGAAAGCTGGCCTTGTCCGGAGCGCACGCGATCAATTCGCATTGATGATGACGGGTTTCATGTCCAGAGCAAGACTGACAGTTGCGGTCGCAATCGGCCTTTTTGCCGCGATGATTGCGTCGCGAGCGCACGCTCAATCGACTGATAACAATGAGGCCGAAATTGCGCTGCTGAAGCAACAACTGCGGTCGGTGGAGCAGAAGCTTGACGAGCTTCAGAAACAGACCGTGGCGAATGCTCATGCCGCCGCGGCCGCGAATGCGAGGGCGGCCAGCGTCGCCGGGGTCAACGCGGCTACCCCCGTGAAGGGCCCGACCGCGCCGTCGGACGTGGTGGTCAAGTTGCCGAATAATCGGCCCACATTCTGCACGGCAGACGATCAGAACTGCATTGCGATCACCAGCCGACTCCACTTCGATGCCGGCGGTTACGACTATCGCCCGAATAGTGCGGCGACCGTTCCGCAGAGGCTCGATGACGGCGTCAATGCCCGCCGTGCGCGAATCGGCGTTATCGGCAAATTATTTGGGGATTGGAATTACGCATTGATATATGATTTCGCCGGCTCCTCCGATGGTTTCGCCAGCACCGCCAGCGTGCGCGGTGCGTCCGTCGGATTCCTTCCGGGAGGAGCCTTGTCTGGAATTGAAAACGCCTACCTCAGCTACACCGGCTTCAAGCCATTCGGTGGCAAACTTGCAATCGAAGGCGGCTATCTCGACGTGCCCTATACGCTGGACGAGGCGACAAGTTCGAACGACATCTTGTTCCTGGAGCGCGCCTCCTCGCAGGTCATCGCTGCCAATGTCGCCGCCAGTGATTTCCGCTCCGCCGCCGGCGCGCGCTGGTACACCGACTCATTCTGGATCGGCGCTTATGCGACAGGTCCGACCGCGGGCGCGATCCACTCAGCATCGAGCACGAACCCGAATGGGACGACGGAGCAACTTGGCGCGGCTGCCCGTATTGCAGGGCAGGTCGTGACCGGTAAAGACTACTCCCTGCATATCGGCGGTGATGCCGAATTCCTGATCGATGCCCCGCACAATTTGGTCACCGGAGCCCAGACGCTTACGCTAAGCGACCGGCCGGAGCTTCGCCTCGACCCGACCACGCTGGTCTCGACCGGAGCGCTTGCGGGCGTGTCGGGCGCTCAGGTCTACAGCGCCGAAGCGGCGGCGACTTACGGGCCACTGTTCTTTCAGGGAGAATATTTCTGGTACAAGGTTGATCGTGGCAACCTGTCCGGATTGTCCAGCGTGAAATTCAACGGCGGTTATGCCCAGGCAAGTTGGGTTCTGACAGGTGAAACTCACACCTATAATTCCGCCGCCGCCGCTTACGGCGGCATTGTGCCTCTCAATCCATTCTCTTTGACGGGAGGCGGCTGGGGTGCGTGGGAGATCGCCGGCCGTATCAGCACGATCGATCTCAACGATCAACTCGCCGCCGCAAACGGTGTCGCCGGGGGGCGGCAGACGGTCTATACGGCGGGCCTGAACTGGTACATCAATCGCAACGTCCGCTTCATGTTCGACTACCTGCACGGTGACGTCGCCCGGCAGATAAGTGCGATCAACGCCCGCAATGCCGGCTCGAAGTTCGACGCGTTTGCGATGCGGACCCAGGTCGCGTTTTGATAGCTCTTGGTCGGCCGCGATCACATCGAGGTTATCCTGGTAACGCAGCGGGCGGTCAGCGCGAAATTACAAGCACGGGTGCCGATTGTGAGTTTTGCCGTCGGAGACACGGCACTTATGCGCAACGAGGCCATCATGCGGAGAATGTCGATGATCAAGTTAAAGCTTCTCGCCGCGACTGTAATGTTGTTGCCGGTATTTGCAAATCCGGCTCGCGCGAAGGCCGTTATCCAGGAACCTGGCGTTTATGCCAAAAATTATCCCAACGCAGATTTGGGTATCGGATCCCTGCCATCTTCACACGTAGCGATCGCTACGGCAAACGCCAAGACAACGGTGTGGCCGGCGCCGGTCGGCCACCGCCAGCCGCGCGCGGCCGATATTCCCTCGTCGGGATCTGGGCGAAACGCTTCGTTGCGCCTCGATCAGGAAGACGCCAGTGTTGATCGCAAAATCAATAGCATCTGCCGCGGATGTTAAGCCGGCACTAGAAGCAGATGGCCTTCTTCCGAGACTGCACTTCAATTATTCAGGGAACGTAGCGTGTTGGAGAACGTAGAGACAAGGCTCACATATCCAGCGGGCCCACATCATCGATCCAAGTGCGAGAGCTGACACTGACTGATGTTGTCAGATCGCTTCGATCGGGCTGGGGTGACTTCATGGCCTATCCCAGTCATGCTGTGATGCTCGCGATCATCTACCCTATCGTTGGGTTGTTGATCGCACGCGTGCTTCACGGTTATTCCTTCCTGCCCTTGTTGTTTCCATTATCTGCCGGATTCGCCTTGCTCGGTCCATTTGCTGCGATCGTGTTTTACGATCTGAGCCGGCGACGGGAACGAGGCGATATCCTGAGCGCCGCAAATGTCCTGGATATCATCCGTTCTGCCTCCTCTGGAGCGATCGGATTGCTCGGCGCAATGTTGGCCGTATTGTTCCTGACGTGGGTGGCTACTGCTCAGTCCATCTATAATGCGTTCTTTGGCTTTGCACCGGTCTTCAGCATGCCTGCGTTCCTTGAGCATGTGATCAGTACCGCGGACGGACACAGGTTCCTGCTCGCGTGGTGTGCAGCTGGATTGATGTTCGCGATTATGGCGTTTTCGATCAGCGTGGTCTCCTTCGCGGCTCTGATCGATCGGCGTGCGTCGGCGACCGATGCAATCCTGATTTCCTTACGCGTGATCGCGAGAAACCCCATCACTATGGCGCTTTGGGGATTGATTTGCGCCGGTCTGCTCGCTGTTGCAATCGCTCCATTTTTTCTCGGACTGGCCGTCGTCATGCCGGTGCTGGGACATGCGACATGGCACCTGTACCGCAAGGCGGTAAGTTGTGCCTGATGCGAAGCGGTTGCGGCTCACGCTCCCGCGCACATAGCGTCGTCATCCCTTTGTCTCTTGAGCATTGAGCGGGAGTCGATCCTGCCATGCGAACGATGATGTCCGCTTGCGTTATATAACGAACGATCTAGAATGGGGCGGGTAGCCGCAAGCCGTAAGCGCTATCCTGCACGATACGAAAGCTGCCCGTTAGCGATTACTTGGAGGTTCAGCGATGGGACTTGAGGAAGAGCTGGCGACTTTTCGCGCCGAATTTGAACGAACCGCGCCGTCGGGCAGGGCTGCGCTTTACAGCGCCAAGATTGAGGACTTGCGTGGGCGGTTTTGGCTAGAGGACGCGCTCGCTGTAGGCGACGAGGCACCGGACTTCACCCTGCCGGATTCGAGGGGGCGCCAGGTTTCGCTTGCCGCCGTGCTACGCGCCGGTCCCGCAGTGGTGACCTTCTACCGAGGTGGCTGGTGTCCGTATTGCAATATTCAGCTTCGCGCCTACCAACGCGCGCTGCCGGAGATCGCCGCGTTCGGCGGGCGGATCATCGCGATCTCGCCTCAGCTTCCGGACGGGTCGTTGTCTGTGGCTGAAACGAACGCGCTCGAATTTGATGTCCTGAGCGACCCCGGCAACGTGGTCGGGCGCAGCTTCGGTCTGGTCTATGCGCTGCCAGAGGAATTGCGTGCGGCGATGCGGCTGAACGGCAAGGCGCTCCCCGGTATCAACGGCGATGAGAGCTGGGAACTGCCGTTGCCGGCGACGTTCGTCATCGCACAAGATCGCTGCGTCGCCCTCGCTTATGTCGATGTCGATTACCGCCGTCGCCTGGCGCCGGAAGATATCGTTGCCACGCTGCGCTTGCTGGCGGGGCCAACTACCGGCCGCGCATGAGCGTCGATGCGCCCGCCTCTCTCGACGGCCGCCGTCATCAACAGGGAGCGCATCTTGTCGGCGCAAGCCTTGCCATATCTCGGCAAGCTTTTTTTACACCCTTCGGAGTATGGGCGCGGTTCGTGGCGTTCACACCAGAGCTAATGGAACCTGGGCCTTTCCACCAAGGTAATTTTGCAAGCGCTGTAACGGCGCGCCGATCCACAGCGTATTTAGTTTGACGACAAACGTCGTTCCAAACCAGCCTTGAAAGGATATAGACCATGAAGAGCTCTTCTCGTGTTTTGCTTCTCGCATCCGCCCTCATCGTGTCATTGGGAGCGGTATCTGCCCCCGTTGCGTTCGCGCAAGACAAGACGACTAAGGATACGATGTCCAAGGATGCCATGAAGAAGGACGACGCGATGGCACATGATGCCATGAAGAAGGATGACGCGATGGCACACGATGCCATGAAGAAGGACGATGCTATGGGACACGAAGCCATGAAGAAGGACGATGCTATGGCACATGACGCCATGAAAAAGGATGAGATGAAGAAGTGATCCCATTCTTCTTCGTCCATCGGCGAGTGGATTAGACTGCTCGATCCTCGCTCGTCGTAGCAGGCTCGTTCACCAACAGAACGGGCCTGCTTTCTTTTGCCTCGCCAAAAGATCACGGCTCAAAATTTGCGTCGCCGCAAGATGAGCGGTGACCACCTTCGTTCGCCCATTCTGTCCTCATCGCTTCATGGACGAGAGCGCCGACGATATGAGATTGGGGTTTATCGCGGACCGTCACCAAGTGAATGTTCCGCCAATATTCCGGATCGACGAGCGGGCGCGCGATGATGCCGTAGTGTATTATTGAATATCTGGGCAAGAAGCCGAAGCCAAAACCGCTTGCTACCATCCCAAGTACCCAGTCGTCTCGATCGCTCTTGTAGACGGCTTCGCATCTTCCGCCGTCTGCTTCGGAAACCTTGTCGACCATGTCGCGGAAGTCGATCATCTCGCCAAATTCACAGAAAGCCCGCTGGACGTATTGTTCCCCGGCCAGATCGCGAATCCTGATGGAGCGTTGTTTCGACAATCTGTGCCCCTCGGGCAAGATGATCATCATCTGCTCCTTGAAAAGGGGCAGGTAGTTTAGCCGGGGATCCGGTTCCCGATGGCCGGGCCGGCAATATATGGCAGCCTCAATCTGTAAATTAATCAGCTTTTCCTCAAGCAACTGGGGTTCTCCATCCGTGAGTTGCATCCGAACTTCCGGGTGATTCGTCCGGAACCGGCTCAGCATTTGGAGGAGCTGCTTCGGCGCGATCGTGCACATGATGGCTAGATTCAGTTCTTTCGGTACCTTCGCCGAATATTCCTTGGCGATCTGCTTTGCGGCAGATGCTGTGCGCCAAAAGTCCTCAAGATAGGGGCGAACGAGCTTGCCAAAATCAGTTAGCTCGATGCTGGACCGCTTTCGGTCGAATAGGTAACCGCCGAACTCTTTCTCGAGCAGTTGTATCGCGCGCGTCAGCGACGGTTGTGAGACATTGCACCTTTTGGCTGCACGCGTGAAATTGAGGTCGTTGCATACCGCAAGGAAATAGCGAGCTTGATGAAGTTCCATGCTGTTTCCCCCCTGTTTTCGCTTGCGCTTAAAGCTCTTCCGTCTCTCGCGACCTGCAAGACTTCGCCTAACCGGGGCCGCAACAAAACAATATGCGTTCGGCCCGGTAGGGTCCGGGATATCTGTTTGAGAGCAGGCCGATAGCCGTCGTTCGTCTGGGTAGAGAGCCAGACAGCTGTTCAATCACGCGCGCACCTATTGCGAAATCTCGCGGCAATTGTAGAACGTGAGATCTAAAACACCAGCGTGCGCGCCGCATGGCTGATCCGATCCTGGCGTTCCGGCCTCACCGCCTCGTGAGTGCGCCTCAGCAAAATATGACAAATCCATCCGAATGAGATTGGAGAGCTTGCTGGAAGAACCGCGTGACAAATCTCTCGCAGGCAGAAGAGCGGCGGGAGCCTTCCGTGAACCATTCGATTTACAGCGCGGACAGGTGTTGGAATTTCAGTACGTCTGGGTTCTGGCGATGGAGACGCGCGGACGGCACGCGTGATAAAGGCGGGCAAAATCGTGACGATCACGAGTTCGAGCGCAAACCTCGTCCGCTAATCGTCTAAGCGAGTTCTTGCGGCTCCCGGAACTGAACTCGCGGCCTCAAACAATGTGCGGGACTAGGTCGAGAGCGTCGGACATCTATTTAATGTCAAGTCGGAGTGATCTTGTAACAAGAAGTTTGGCCGGCACGAACAATATCATAGGCGCAAGCAAGCGCCTTACATCAAGGAGCGGATCCATGTCGCGCAAATCGGCAGTTATAATTGCTATCGTCTCTTCATTAATGGCAGCGGCCTCACCCGCGGTCGCCGGACAGACTATTTCCGACAGAAGCTATTGGCCGGGCGAGATTGCCGCAAACAGATCGCAGCTGAAGGCCACGCCGGCCGGGCGGTTGTCTTCATTCGCCTTCGACATTCCTGGGCCGCAGGCGGTGGAAGTCATACAAGGCAGCGACGCTAACGGACGATACCAGGGTGGACCTCACCCCAGGTGAAATTGTCAATTAACTAAGCGCCTGAATGCACTAACAGGCGCCTGAATGTTAATCAGGAGCGAACCATGACCGCCAGGCCGCTTCGAATATCCGGTAGGTCGATCGCCCTAGTCTCCGCTCTGGCAAGCGTAATGTCGCTGGCGATCGACGCCCACGCAGCGCTGAGTGTGCGGGCCCGGGATGCCGCTAAGGCAATTGCAACCGATCAGCCCGGCGAGGCGGCGAAAAGAGCCTCGCGGATCGCATTGGTGATCGGCAACAGTCATTATCCCGATGCCGACGCGCCGCTGACCCAGCCGATCAATGATGCCCGGGCGCTCACGGCCGCGCTGCGGCGCAACGGCTTCGACGTCGATGTCGTGGAAGACGCCGGCAAGGACGACTTAAGCCGCGCGGTCGGCCGTCTGAAATTGAAGATCAAGCCCGATTCCGTGGTCATGCTGTTTTTCGGCGGCTACGGCATTCAGGTCGGCCGCGAGAGCTACATGATCCCGGTCGATGCTGCGATCTGGAAGGAATCCGACGTTCGCCGCGACGGGCTCAGCATTGAAGCGGTGCTGGACGTGATGAAGGAGCAGGGCGCCCGCGCCAAGCTGGTCGTCATCGACGCATCGCGGCGCAATCCGTACGAACGCCGGTTCCGCGCCTTTTCCCACGGCCTGGCGCCGATCAATGCGCCTGACAACGCGCTGATCCTGTCTTCGGCTACGCCGGGCAAGGTCGCCGACGATTCCATGGGCCAGTACAGCGTGCTAATGGCCGAGCTGCTCAATAACCTCAATGCGCAGGCGGCGGGTGCGGAGACCGTCTTCAACAAGACGCGCGTTGCGATTTCCCGCGCCTCCGATAGCGAGCAGGTTCCGTCGGTATCGTCGTCGCTGTTAGCGGACGTTCAGTTGGTGACAGGAGCCGCCGGATTGACAACTAAACCCAATGCCTGAGTACTTTCTGGTATCCCGGAACGCTGGCGAAAAGTGGCTGCGACTCGCAAAGGCCCGCGATGTCGGCGATCGCTCTGCGCGGGACGCCGCCTCGCCGAACTCCCGAAGTGCCCGCGGCGTGAAGCTCCGAGAGCCCTTCTACTCAAAAACGGAGCCATCTCGAACCGGCCAGCGCGCCAACGGCAGTGACCAATCCGATCGCGAGGGGGTACCATGTGGCTACGAACAGCGGCGAATCGTCTGTGCATTGCGAGGCATACAGCGTGGCCGCAAATCCCGCCGACAGCAATCCTGCGCAGGCGCCTGCCAGAGCCGGCCGTGTCGGCGCACCGTGACGCAGCGCGACTAGTGAGGCGATCAAAAGCGGCAGCGAGAGCAACGGAATCGCAGTCATGCACACCTTCGAATTGGACCCAATCAGCCGTGTAGTCCAAGGCAGCCGCTGCGGCATCATCATCTCGCTTACGATCCCAAACGACAGTAATCCCACAGGGATCAGGAGCAACCGCTTCCAGCCTTTGAGTGAGGCTTCCGGGCGCGACAAGTGAATACTGATCGCCGTCGCCGAAATCACCACCGTCGTCGTCACCAGAAATTTCAAATCGAAGAACGGATCGTGCAATGCGGTTGCGATATCTTTGCGGAATCCCAAGGTCGTGAAGAACATCACAAGGGAGACGGGCGCTGCGATCATCAGGGCGGTTGCGAGTACCGACCCGACCGGCCGCTCGCGATGATCGTTGTCTGTCGCCAAGCCTTGAAGGAGATGATCGGTGTCCATTCTCACTCCTTCTGCAGCCTGGCAGCGAGATTGGCCAATCCACGGTGCAGCGCTACACGCACGGCGCCCTCGCTCATCGCGAGCTTCGCAGCGGTCGCCCTGATCGAAATGCTCTCTACTGCAATCGATAGCAGCACGTCGCGCTGCCGCCTCGGCAGGCCCTGCAGATGTGCAGTCACGTCGGTGGCCGGAACAGTCTCTGCGACAGGCTCGCTGACGATGGTTTCCGTGAAATCTTCGATATTGACGAAAATACGTCGGCCGCGGCGGCGCAACGCGTCGACCAGCTTGTTACGCGCGATCGCGAACAACCATGGCGAGAACGGAGCATCTGCGTCCCAGGTATGTCGCTTCAAATGCACGGCGAGCAAAATTTCCTGTACGATATCCTCGGACTGATCGACCGGCTGTCCGGCTCGCGCCAGACGCTGGCGCGTCACGGCCCGTAGGAACGGCGTGATAGCCTTGAGCAATCGATGATAGGCACCGCTGTCTCCCGCATTGCCTCGCCGCATCAGGTCGGCCCATTCGTCTTCATGTTCGCGCACGCGTGTCCCTAGGTGGTTCGTCGACGTTTTCAATTTGTTACATCGTCATCGATCACGAGATATTGCAGGTTTTTACCTGGCCACGACATCGATGCAAGGAGGTCCCGAACCGACAGGCTTAGCAGTGGCGAGTGGCCGCCATGCAAAAAGCCTGGCCGGCAGGCCGAGCTTTTCTAATCGGGTGGTGTGTTGAGGGTTACTTAACGGTCGCCTGGGAGGGCGCTCCCGCGATCATGCTTCCAAATGGTTTAAGCGGAGTCCTGAAGAGCTCGGTGTAGGTCTCGACGATTCTCTTCGACTCCGCGCCGAACGTTTCGTAGGCAGTTTTTGTGTATTCAGTGCGTACTTCCATCGCTTCTTCGAGCGATTTGGCACTCGCCAGCCTTTCAAAAAATGCGGCGCCGTCTTTAAAAGATCTCTTGGCGTAGTCGGCCTGCGCTGTCGCAATCGCTTGAATGTGCTTAGCGAGGTCGCTGGCAGAAGCCACAATTACTTCGTTCTGCCGCTTGAGGTGATGTTGATATTGTTCGATGCTGTTCATGACAATCTTTGTGGGTCAACGTGGAGATTGGGTTGGTTTGGGGTAGGGCAAGCTGTAGGTCTCCATCGTAGAAAGCCTCAAGCGGGGCGCGCGACGCGGAGATCCGGCCGGGCGGCGCTCGAATTGCGCGGGAAAGGCAGAAGAAGCCGGCGTAAGGCTTTCACGCCGGCCCTTCCAAGTTCGATCAGTCTAGCTGCGGCCTACGGGGGCGGACAATCCGTGCCCCTCATAATACTCTGGTGCAACGGACGGTGAAACCATGGAGTCGTGAGCATTTCGGAATTGCTGAGTTATCACCGCACGATTCACTGTACGTAGGTGACGTACGTGGTGATGCTCGGTTGCTCCGGCGATGTGAAGTGAAGATGCCGAAACTAGGATCACACCGAGAATAGTTAGAATTGTCTTTCGCATCGTAATCTCCCTCTTTTAGGCACTTTCTTGTGAGACAGAAGCGCCTCGCTTTATGCGCCTTGTGTTGGGAGGTACGATGGGCGATACGGATAATTACGCCTCAGTGATCACGAAGCGGCGAGCAGATATTGTTCAAGGAATTCCTTCGAACGGATATTAAGCGCCGTGCTGCATTAGGGCATTTGGTTAGCAGACTTGGACGAGCCTGGAGGGTTGGCGCTGGCTTCTAATTTGGTACAGTCGAACGGTTGGATCCTCTCACGATTATTTTTTGGAACCCGTAACGTTTGGGCATTTCGCTCGAATTGCAATGTGGGGTGTTCCATCTTGCTCGAGGTGCCAGCAATGCCAAGGAAGCTGATTTCCGTTCTGTCAGCCGTTGTCGTCATGTCCGCAGTCGCATTTGCGGCGCGCGCGGCAGAGACGCTGAATTACGATGCCAAGTCCTTCGCAGCAGCGCAGGCTGCCGGAAAACCGATTCTGGTTGAAATTCACGCAACGTGGTGTCCGACATGCAAGGCGCAAGCGCCGATCCTGAGTGATCTTGAAAAGCAGGATAAATTCAAGAATTTGATGGTCTTTCGGGTGGACTTCGATTCCCAGAAAGATGCGGTCAAAGCTTTCGGAGCCCGAATGCAGAGCACGCTGATTACGTTCAAGGGCTCCCAGGAGACAGGCCGCTCAGTTGGAGATACGAACCCCAGTTCGATTGCAGCCTTGCTCGACAAGACGACTTGATGCACGGATGTCGATTGCTGGCTTGGGACTCGCGTTTCTAGCGGGCGTACTTTCGATCCTGTCACCCTGCGTGCTGCCGTTGCTGCCGATTGTTCTAGGCGCGGCTGCATCGGAGCACAGGTGGGGAGCGGTCACGCTTGCCGGCGGGGTCTCCTTGTCTTTTATCGCCATAGGGTTGTTCGTTGCCACAATCGGCTTTGCGCTGGGGTATGATGCTGGCTGGTTTCGAGACATTGCCGCTGTCGGGATGATCTTGATTGGTGCAGTCCTGCTTGTGCCCCCACTTCAGTTGCGCGTCGCGGTTGTTGGTGGACCTATCAGTGACTGGGTCGACCAGAGTTTTGGCGGCTTTTCGAGGTCAGGGCTGGGTGGTCAGTTCGGCGTAGGTCTCCTTCTTGGGGCGGCATGGAGCCCCTGCGTGGGGCCAACACTTGGTGCAGCATCCGTTTTTGCGGCACAAGGTAAGAATCTTGGCGCTGTGGCTTTGACGATGCTGACTTTTGGTCTTGGCGCCGGGTTACCCCTCGTGCTGCTTGGGACGATGTCTCGTGAGCTCCTGTTGCGCTGGCGTGGCGGCATGTCGGCTACCAGCAAAGCAATGAAACAAGCCCTCGGACTGTTCCTGATCGCAATAGGGCTGTTGATCTTAACGGGTCTCGACAGATCATTGGAGGCCGGGCTCGTTGAAATGTCTCCGCAGTGGTTGACGAACATTACGACTCGTTTTTGAGGGTGGCAGGGTAATACCCCGCAGATGGCCACATTTTTTTCATATCCAGCGGCACGGGAGAACAATCGCAAGATGACAAAGATCCTGATCGTAGCGGCGATTGCGCTCGCGATACATCCCGTTGCCGTGTCCGCGGACGATGGACTTGTCACCAAACCAAGCAAGCACTCGGTTGAGGAAACAACCGATAATCTTGAGGCAGCGATCAATGCGCATGCCGCGGCGGGCTGGGTCGTTTTCGGCCGGATCGATCACGCCGCCGCTGCCAAAAAGGCCGGACTGGACATGCGGCCGAGAACGGTCATCATTTTCGGCAACCCCAAAGCGGGCACGCTCCCGATGACAAAGAGCGCAACACTGGCAATCGATTTGCCGATGAAGGCGCTCGTCTGGCAGGACGATCAGGACCGGGTCTGGCTCACGTATAATACTAGCGAATACAACGCAAAATATGTGTTGCCGAGACATGGTCTTTATGCCTCCGACGACGCATCGAAAGGTCTCGAAAACTTCCTGACCGACCTAGCTGAACGAAGTACTCAATGATGTTCGGCCTCACACCTTAATTGACAAGGCCGGCAAGTGCCGATCTCGAGAGCCCAATCGACGGGACATCTTATCGCGACTTGGAATCCACTGATTTGGGGTTGTAGTCGTGGATTGACGCTCGATCGATCGCTTTCAAGAGGACATTTGTAGTCAGCAGCTCGGGAAGAGCTTCGCCCTGTGGCAGTTCAGGTCCGTATACCACGTCGAGAGGGATACCATATCGCGCGAAGCGATGCAGGTAGTTTGCGATGTAGGGATCAGGCCGGCTCCAGTCGGCGCGCATTCTTATGACGTGGGCTTGCTTAAGCCGCGAACGAACCTCCGCGTTCTCCAGCACCCTCAAGTCGTTGACCTTGCAGGTCAGGCACCACGTGGCAGTGACATCCACCAATACGGTGTTGCCGTCGGCGATAAGCCCAGGTAGTGCATCCAGATTGAACACCTGCCACTCGTGTCCCGCGGCCGCTTGCGAAACTGGGCCAACCGCGGACAAACTGATAACAAGGGGTACAACGGCTAGGGCGGCAGTGATCCATCCGGAACTGCGCGACGCATGAGCGGCAATCTGGCCTTTGACCGGAGCACTGACCAGGGCTCGATAACCGAGCAAGCACGCCAGCAAAGCGGTCGTGAGTCCTGCTGTCCAGGCACCCGCTATGCTCCAAAGCACGGAGATCAACCAGACCGCCGTCCCCAGCAGCAAAATACCGAGAAATTTCCGCCCAACAAGCATCCACGGGCCGGTACGCGGAAGCCACCGAACGCACCCAGGAAACAACGCGGCCATCCAATAGGGCAGGGCCATTCCGACGCCGAGACACAGGAAGGTTGCAAAGATTTCGGAGGGCCCGCGTGCCAATGCAAAGCCCACGGCCGTACCGACGAATGGCGCGGAGCAAGGCGTGGCCAGTAAAGTTGCGAACATGCCCGTGAGGAAGGCCTCGAGCATGGGCCCGCCGGACCGCCTGGATGCAAAGGTCGCAATCGAACTTGGCAAGCCGATCGGAAGCCATTCAAAGAAGCTCGCTGCGAACAAGACCGTCAGCACCGCCATTCCCGCCAGGAACCAGGGCTGCTGAAACTGTATGCCCCAGCCAAGTGTTGCGCCGGACCATTTTAGTCCGACCAAGGAAGCGGCCAGCAGCAGGAAGCTAGCCGTGATGCCCAAAGCCGTTGCTGCAGATCCGAGACGAACGTCGCGCAAGCCGCCGCCCGCCTGTCGGGTAAAGGCAAAAAGCTTGATCGAAAGCACCGGAAGCACGCAAGGCATGAGATTGAGGATGAGGCCTCCTAGCAAGGCCGAAAGCAGGGCGACGAAAAAACCCGAGCTATGCTCAGGGATTGCTTCGCCGGCGGGCACCTTGAATTCGGCGGCGCGATTTTCGTCGATTAGCGTCAATGTCAAGGGACGGTCAGGCGGTGGCAACGCGGCAAGTCGAACGGTTAGACGGGCAGTCTTGCCGGCGTCCTGCAACTCGACCTTCGGCGCCGGCGGAATTCCATTCCCGGCGCCTTCGACAAACAGGTCGGGCCGGATAAAAGCCCCGGACTTGCTCTGAAGGTCGACCACCAGGGTTGGTTCTGATGCGGTGACCGCGAATCGAGTGCGGATGACGTCGATACCCGCGGCTTCCGCCGACGCTGGCACATTTTTTCGTGCCGAGTCGATCAACACGGACTCGGCCGAAGGCCCCCCGGCTCCAGTTGGCAAGGGCAGAGCTAGTTCAGCCTGAAGGGGCACGCAGATTTCCGAGCACGCGGCGTACTCGATCGACGCTTTGACCCGGACCGAGGTGTGAGCTTGCTTTAGATGTAATTTGACCGGAAGAACCACGTCGTTCTCGTAGACGCTGTTCTGCAATTCCTCGATGACGAGACGATGTGGAGCAGGCCAGGAAATTTCAGCGCCAGAGATATTTTCTGAAGCGGACCAGTCAACCGTTGGTGGGATGCCCGCGTCTCCCGGGGTTCGCCAATAACCGTGCCACCCTTTGGCAAACCGGAATTCCAAGCCAGCTTCGAGGGTTGAATCGGCAGAGATATGATCCGTCGCTGTGATCAGGCGCACCGCTGCCCGGCTGTCCCCCACCCAATCGGTGGCGGCCGCGCGGGCGCTGCCGGTGCACATGATGAGGCCGACCGACAGCGCGGCGAGAGCAGGGAAGCGAGTGAGAGCCATGATGCGTCCAGGACAGTGTCGATGTTAGAAGATGCTATTGAATGAACGGCCGGCAGCCTTCAGCAAACGCGCACGAACTTCACGTCTGCGATAGAGCTAGCCGGCTCGTACACCAATGTGGAAAACGTCAGGCGATCAGGTCGAGCCATCCGATAATCGGGAAGCTCCAATGATCTGGCCATCGGGCGCTTCGAGTACAACGGCGACGTCCTGGCCTTCGGGAAATCGCTCGTTGATTTGGAGCGGTGCTCCCGACCATTGTCCGACCGAGCGGAATGATCTGACGATGTTCGCCTCTTCCAACGTCCGACCGCCGTTCTCTCCGCGGCCGATCGCTGTCGTATGGTCATGGTCAAAGCCGATGAGAAGGATCTTGCCGGTGCCGCTGCCGGAGCCGACCTGGATGGAAACCTGCCCCCCGTCGCTCTTCGTGACGCTCACGGACGCGGCAGTGCGACTTTCGCGTTTCGCCTTTTCGATCGCTGATCCGACATCGTGGCGATGCGAGCCGACCAGTCCCGCGGCGCCATCGACGACGATCTCCGGCGTATAAGATCCATCGCCAAAGCGGTGGCCATATTGGTCCTGGCGATCCGTGGCGGCTTGCAACGAATACGGATCCTTCCACCCCAGACGGTCCCAATAGGTGACGTGGAATGCGAGCGGCAAGACGTCTCGTCGGTCCCTGGATAGTTCGTTCAGGTAAGCGTTTGCCGGCGGGCACGACGAGCATCCTTGCGAAGTATACAGCTCGACGACGATAGGACGTTCTGCGGCAACGGCGGCGGCAGGATACAGACCCGCGATAAGTCCAAGTGTTGTGATCAGGCGCGATAGCATGACAATCCTCCTGTGTTGGGTTCATCCGTATTCGCAATCGCGGGCCGCTTTGTTACGCTTTGATTGCCATCGGGAGTGTCTCTTGAGCAGGAGCATCAGGTTTGGCTAAACGCAGATTTGGGTCGGATTGCCTGAATTCACTTGTCTGGAGGGCTGTCGGATGCGTTCTGCAGGTGCGCAACCAAACAGCAAGGCGGGCTTAACACGAAATCTTGAAAATGCCGTGCCACTAGGTTTCGCAAACGACGCCAAGGTTCCGCCGCACAAGATGACCCTCGCACCCCTGAGCCGCGCAGAACAAACCTACGAACTTTGCTACCGACATCGCTCCCGCCAGCGCGACGTCGTTGGCGGTGTCCAGCCTCAACGCGGCCTCCTGCGCCTTCCGTCGCAGGAGGCCCTCATCGAGGGTCAGGAGTTTGCCGTCGTGGAAGACGATGCGGCCGCCGATCATCACAGTGTGAACCGACGAGCCGGTCTCTGCGAATACCATCTGAATCAACGGAGCGCGTAGCGGGACGAAGTGGGGGCTATCCAGCCGCAAGAACACGATGTCCGCTTCATATCCAACCGCCAATTGGCCGATCTTCTCAAATCCGAGAATTTTTGCCGAGCCCTCCGTGGCGAGGTGCAGCGCGTCGTGGGCTGACAACCATTTTTCTGTCGCAAAGCCGTCAATGCGGGAAAGATATGACGCGAGCCGCGTCGCCTCGAACATGTTCTGCCCGTCTGACGTGCTGCTGGCATCTGTTCCAACGCCCACAACGATGCCGTTTTCGATCATTTTCCGAACCGGCGCCACCCCTGACCCCAGCCGCAGATTGCTGCAGGGATTATGGGCAACGCAAACGCCCCGTTGCGCCAATCGCGCGATATCGTCGTCGTCGAGCCAGATCGCGTGGGCCGCGCTGAGGCGCTCCGAGAGGAAATCAAGGTCTTCCAAATGTTCGACTAGGCTCTTGCCGTATCGAGCCAGTCCCAGAGATGCTTGCGCGCGCGACTCGGCCAGATGAGTCTGCAGCGGCACGTCGTATTCGCTTGCCAGACGCGCGCATTCAGTCAGAAATTCGTCCGAGCAGTGCAGCGGAATAGAAGGGCCGAGAGCCGGCCTGATCCAACGCCGGTCGAAATCCCAATTCGCCAAAATCCGGGCGCAAGCATCAGTCGTCGCCTTCCCTGGCCCAGAACGGAGACTCGCATATCTGGAGCGGATGTCGTCGGGCAGCGCTTCCAGAAGCCCGGGCAGCGCTTCGTAGATTGTCTTGTCGGTGATCATCGGTGCTACAACGGCTCGCATGCCCGCGTCGCGGTAGGCACGCCCCATGGCGGAAATTCCCTCGGCCGAGGGGAGCGGAAATTCCGCGGAGAGATCGTAGCAGGCGGTGCAGCCCTTGCGGATCATCTCCGCGGCGGAAAGGGCGGTGCTAAGGTACTTGTCCTTCACACCGCGCGACTCAGAGCCGGATGCGCCGCCGGTGAGAAACATTTCAAGCGAGACCTTGTCGTCAACGGCACCCCGGTTGAGCGCGCCATGCGAATGCGTATGGGAACTGATTAGGCCTGGTATCAGTAACCGATCGGCGGCCGACACCACTTCCGTAGCTTCGGAAACGCTAAAGCCGGGCGCCTCGATCGCGCCAATCTTTCCATCTTCGATCAGTAAATCCTGCGGAGAGCATTTGCCGCCGGGCACCAGAACGAGCCCCCCGCGAACGACGATTGCGCGCTTGTCCACGTGTGTCCTTGACGGTTTGAAGTACCATGCGACCGATTTTATCCAGCGCTTCTTCGGACTTGCAAGCAGCGATTCTGTTCGGGGTTTCGATGAATCTCTGACCGGCGAATATTACGAAGCGCCTCGAATGGGTCTACCGGGCATCATAGCCTAAGGCTATTGGATCATTCAGTCGCTCAGCACCGAAAACGACGTCCCTCGACGTTCTCGATGTCGATCTAAGTGCGATCGCGTTCACCGCGGCCCTCAAGGGAAGCGGTGAGCGGCTCTGAGAACGGCCGGTCAAATGAATTATTCTAAATCTATCGATCTAGAATTTATGGTAAGATCACGATGTCGTTAGATCACCCGGCGGTAACGTATTCGCAGATGAGGCGAATTTAGGGGGTGCACCGGGAGCGGCGAGCCGGACAGAAATTGCCGGGGCCGCCATGGCAGTTGACGTTAGGGCGCGGGAGCCAGCCTGGCTCCAGCTCGACTGCGGCATTCGGTACGAGCTCGGACTACCAGAGGACGTGAGATTGTGAGCGTGAACAAGGATCTTCATCCGGATCGTCCGGCCGAATGTAATAACTTACCCGGCCAGGTCGTGTTGGTATTTCAGGGGGGCGGCGCCCTTGGGTCTTACCAGGCGGGAGTTTATCAGGCTTTGCATGAAGCGGACGTCGAGCCTGACTGGATCATCGGGACTTCGATCGGCGCCATCAATGCGAGTTTGATCGCGGGCAACCGGCGCGACGATAGAATTCCGAAGCTCTGGGAATTCTGGAGGCGAGTTGAATCGCACCCCGGATGGAATTTTAGCGGCTTCTCTACCGGATTTTCCGACGCTCTTTCGAATTGGTCGATCTTGGTCGGCGGTATTCCCGGATTCTTCAAACCAAACCTTCTGGCGCATTGGGGAATGGATCTTCCCGTGGGTTCGGACCAGGCCGGATACTATTCGACCATGCCTCTTCAAAAGACGCTCTTAGAACTCGTCGATTTCGGGCGGATCAATCGTGAGGGACCGAGGTTTACAGTTGGCGCCGCTCATGTCCGCAGCAGCGAGATGCGCTATTTCGACAGCCGGACGTCAGAGATTTCGGTAAGGCATGTTCTTGCTTCGGGCGCTTTGCCGCCGGCGTTTCCTGCAATCCGTATCGATGGTGAGCTCTTTTGGGACGGAGGCGTTCTATCGAACACTCCGACCGAGATCGTGTTTGACGACAACCCGCGCAGGGACGCGTTGATCTTTGCGGCGCATATGTGGAATCCGGTCGGTCCAGAGCCGGGATCGATCTGGGAGGTCCTTCATCGGCACAAGGACATTCAATATTCGAGTCGGATTTCGAGCCATGTGGTTCGGCAGACGCAAACCCATCGCATGCGTCACGTAATCAGCCAACTCGCCGCGAGGCTTTCGGACGACGATCGCGACAGCGATGCAGTAAAGGAACTCGCTTCGTACGGCTGCACGACCCGCATGCATGTCGTTCAATTGCTGGCACCCCGGCTCAGTCACGAAAACCACACCAAAGATATCGATTTCAGCCGGTCCGGCATAAGACATCGTTGGGAGGCGGGCTTCGAGCACACGAACCATATGCTGGATAAGAAGCCGTGGCAGGGGGAATTTGATCCTCTCGAAGGTGTCATTCTTCATGAGCGGACGATGAATTGACCTTAGCTGCGTCAGCGAGCCAGCCTATGACCTTACCGAAATAGTTCATCAAAGAGAGGATAAAGAGTGAAGATAATCTCGGATACGACACATGGGATACTGGACTATTTGACCGTCGCGATCTTTGTCCTGGCGCCAAGTATTCTCGGCCTTACCGGATTTGCGGCGTTTGTCTCATACGCGCTCGCTGCTATCCATCTTGCCATGACCCTTTTTACGGATATGCCGCTTGGGGCTATCAAGGTCATTCCAATGCGGCTACATGCGCTGGTGGAAATGCTTGTGGGACCTGTTCTTGTGGTAGCCACGCTGGTGTTGCCGACTATTCTCGGAGAAAAGCGAGAATTCTTTTTAATTATGGGACTCGTGATCTCTGTGGTTTGGTTGCTGTCAAGCTACGGTCGTCCAGTCGCCGATCGGTCGACTTGAACTGCGGATATCGTAACTTCACTCGCAATACGACCTTCGCCGATCAGGTTTGGGCCGATTTAAGGGCTACGGTTTCCATCCGTAGCAGTGCGGATCAACGAACAGATTCCAGTCATCCGTGAAATAGGATGGTCGACAAAGAGACGGCAGGCAGCGAGCGTCTGCTGGAGTGTGTCTGGAGTGGCGGATGGCCTAAGATGCTGAGCGAGGGCATGGCCATGTGATCGCGCCAGAGCACGGGTTGAATGGGTCAAAGCGAGCAGTTGGCCGCCGGTCTCCAAGGGTACAAGCATCGTCCGCACCAGAGACAGGTAGGTCGGCCAATAGCCGAGGTGCCGATACATACTTGCGATCAACGATTTGTCTGTATCTTCGCCGAAGCCGTTAAGTTCTTCGATCAGATGCACCACCTCAGGCTTCAGTGATTGCATCGGCGGCAATTCCGGCAATTTCACTGCGAGCGGTCGCGGTGCACCGTCCGAAGGGCTAACCGCGTCTTGTTGGGTCGGTTCATAATGCATGACCAGCGCCGAAAGCACGACAAGAGCAAGGGCGTTGGTATGGTGGTAGCTGTCCAGAATGGACCTTATCTTCGCCAGATCGTCGTTGCTCAATCCGGCAGCGGCGAGCTTGTCTGAGGAAAAGGACGGCACCGCAGGAAGGTCGATCGCACGCCGCACCGCTTCGGCATATCCAGGTGCCGGCCCCAGATAAAGCTGTCTTGCGGCTGACCACGTCCATTCAAGAGCATCCGGTATTGTCGCCAGGTTGCGCCAGATCAGATTGACGATGCTTGTCCCAAGCACTTGGCGAATATCGGCATAAATTTCGGCGACCTTGCCCGTCGCCTCGGATTCGAGAATCGACGGAACGCTTTCTGTTCTTTGCATCGATTCCTCTGAAACTCGTTCTGAGGGGCCGTCACCCTCGCCACTCCATCGATGGACCACTCAATCGGTAGCACCCTTGTAAACAATGTCGGCAGTGATCGGCCTGTCGGCCGGGGCACACAAGGGTTTCCTCTTAGCTACCTACCGGCCCTGCTTTTGCGAGGACGTTTCGTTGGGACTGCGTTATCGAGCAACGCAAACACTGGTCTCACCAGACCCTCCAGCAGCTTGCGGTCAGGCTGAACACGCGCAAGGACGCGAATGCCAAGCAAAACGTTCAGAAGGAGTCTGGCGAGGTCCTCCGCCGATTGCGCTTTCGGAATGGTATCGTCACGCTGGCCCAACGTGACGCACCGCAGAAAAAACGATTCGACCTCGCTCAGGAACGTGGCCATGATGCGCTGGAGTTCCTCGTCATGCGGCGCGCTTTCGAGTGCGGAGTTGACTAGTAAGCAACCCCGCCGCTGTCTGTCAGTCAAAGATCGTTTGATGATTTCCTGCAGGAACGCAACGATCGCATCCCGCGGGGGAAGGCTGTG
>Ga0137418_10000248_pt2 | contig 22141 bp, 20 predicted proteins | sample CZODoug3_1_2_16f_FD_122242 | JGI IMG/M metagenome (GOLD analysis project Ga0137418, IMG submission 122242) | Vadose zone soil fungal communities from Angelo Coast Range Reserve, California, USA - CZODoug3_1_2_16fungal (Hybrid Assembly) | ecosystem: Environmental > Terrestrial > Soil > Vadose...
GTCGACTATTGCCGCCAGCGAAAAGGTCCTGCCTTTGTTCATGCCAAGGTGATACGGCCTTATTCGCATTCGCTTTCAGACGATGAAAGGCTTTATCGATCTGATGAAGAACGCACGGCGGACCAGGAACATGATCCGGTAAAAAGTTTTGGCGCGCTCTTGATTGACGAAGGCGTTGCCGATCAAGCTGGGCTGCAAAAAATCAAGGACGAGATTGACTCCACTGTCAATGAAGCCGCGGACGCGGCGTTGGCAAGTCCACAGCCCGCTCCGGAAACCGCAAAGCTTTATGTTTACTCGCCTACCGTCGATCCAACTTCGAAGGAGTTCGATACTGAAGATGGCGCCCAATTGACCGGCAATGCCGGCACCATGGTTGACCTGATCAATCGTTGCCTGCACACCGAAATGGCTCGCGAGCCCCGAGTCATTGTATTCGGCGAAGACGTGGCTGATTGCTCGCGCGAAGAATCCCTCGACAAAGTTAAAGGTAAGGGCGGCGTGTTCAAGGTGACCGCGAATCTGCAACGAAAGTTTGGCAGCGCGCGTGTCTTTAATTCGCCGCTCGCCGAAGCCAACATCGTCGGTCGCGCAATTGGCATGGCGACGCGCGGATTGAAACCGGTGCTCGAGATTCAATTCTTCGATTACATCTGGCCCGCTATGCACCAGATTCGCAACGAGCTGGCGCTGCTGCGTTGGCGTTCAGGCGGCGACTGGAGCGCGCCGGTGGTTATGCGCGTGCCGGTTGGTGGCTATCTCAAAGGCGGCGCGGTTTATCATTCACAGTCCGGCGTTTCTACGTTCACGCAGATTCCCGGCCTGCGCGTCGTTTATCCTTCGAACGCTCTCGATGCGAATGGTCTGCTGCGCACCGCGATTCGCTGCGACGATCCCGTCCTGTTTCTCGAGCACAAGCATCTCTATCGTCAGGCCTACAACAAGTCACCGTATCCGGGTGACGATTTCATGATCCCGTTCGGCAAAGCGAAGACAGTGCGCGAGGGTATAGACCTTTCGATTATCACTTACGGCGCGCTGGTGCAGCGCTCAATCGTGGCAGCTAAGCAAGCCGAACAACAGGGCGTCAGTGTCGAGATTATCGATCTGCGCAGCCTCGCGCCTTATGATTGGGAAGCGATCACAGCCACGGTGAAGAAGACCAGCAAAGTGATCGTGGCTCACGAAGACTCACTCTCATTCGGTTACGGTGCTGAGATCGCTGCGCGCATTTCAAGCGAACTGTTCGAATACCTCGACGCACCCGTCGCGCGCGTTGCCGCCCTCGACACTTTCGTCGGTTACGCTCCACAACTGGAAGAAGCAATCCTGCCGCAAGCGACGGATGTTGCTAAGGCGATTGCTGAATTGCACGCATACTGAGGCCGCACTTCTTCACCCCATAGGGGTGAATGTTTATAGAACTTTCGTCTCACCAAACCTCAAAGCTCCTTTAGGAGCGCAGTGTGCCGGTAGCCTTGGATTATGAATCGGTGTGCAACATTTCGCTCCTAACGGAGCAAAGTCGTTTTTCTGGAAAACGCGTGCGCCGAAATTCTGAACTTTATCCTTATCTCGAAGAAGAAGACCTGCGTGAAGCACTTGTCTATGCCGCTTGGCGCACGATGGAGATTGAACCTCGACTGGTGAACGAGTGAGCCCCAAATTCTTCAAATCTCCTTCAGACTTTCGCAAGTGGCTCGCGACGAACCACGCGAAAGAAAAGGAATTACTCGTTGGCTTTTACAAAAAGAATACCGGCAAGCCAAGCATCACCTGGCCTCAGTCCGTTGACGAGGCGCTTTGCTTCGGCTGGATCGACGGCATTCGCCGCCGTATAGATGAAGATAGTTACTCTATTCGTTTTACTCCCCGGAAAAGTTCCAGCACCTGGAGTGCGGTTAACATCAGGCGCGCTCAGGAATTGCTTCGCGATGGACGCATGACGGCTGCCGGGAAAAAAGCGTTTGCAGCGCGCAAAGAAAATCGCTCCGGGATCTATTCTTACGAGCAAAGAAGTGCCGAGCTGGTTGAACCGTATGCCGGCAGACTTCGCAGAAATAAAGCCGCGTTGAAATTCTTCAAAGCGCAGCAACCTTCTTACCGCAAGGCCGCCAACTGGTGGGTGATGAGTGCGAAGAAGGAAGAGACTCGACTAAACCGTCTCGAACAACTCATCAATCTTTCCGCAGCAAGGCAAATCATTCCTCAGTTTACCCGGCGGCCAAAGTAAAACATTTCGTCGCGTATTCATGGTGACTTCGCGGCCTGACACTGCAGACAGGCCGAAAAGATGCGATACACCAGTGTATTGATGTGCATCGCCGGTGGCACCGATTCCCTCCAAAAAAACAAACAAATCGGGTTTTTTTGCTCTGGGCCGCTGGGCACAACGCTTGCGACCCTTATTTGCGGATTAGCTTGAAAACTACCCCCGCCCCAAACTTGATCGCGATTAAGTACAAATAGAAGGAGCAAGTTTAAGTTATGAGTAAATGCATTTCTCTGCTGGCGGCCGCGCTGCTGATTATTTCATCAGCCGTACTCGTAGCAGCACAAACGACAACGACTACAGTCACACAAACTCCAACCAAAGTTACCAAGACAGTTCAGAACCCGGACGGCAGCTACACCATAATCGAGTATCCGGTGGGCAAGGAAGTGCAGCTCACCTTTACTCCAGTCGCTCTAACCAAGTCGAAAGCCGTCGGGACGATCCTGCGCGATGACACCGGCACAAAGGTAATCCTGAATGTGACGGATGTTCCCGCCGACGTTTCTGCGATCAATGTCTATGCAGTGGACGAAGCGGGAGCGGTTACATTGCTGGGGCCAGTGGTCCTCGCCAATGGTGCCGGAAAATTCACCGCCACCACTCCGCTTAGTAAGTTCATGCTGATCGCAGCGCCGGAAGCAAGCCTGACGGCCTACGATCCGAACGCAAAGATTTATTTCCGCAGCGCGGTGCCTGAAGGCTTCGCCGTAATTCCGCACACGACTACCGCGGCTGCCGTTACAACGCCGACGACAGTTACAACGCCAACGACAGTTACAACGCCAACGACAGTTACTACGCCAACGACAGTTACTACGCCAGCGACAGTTACAACGCCGACGACAGTTACTACGCCGACGACAGTGACTGCCCCAGCGACAGTTACTACGCCAGCGACAGTTACTACAACCCCAGCGACAGGTACTACCCCAGCGACGGTTACTACAACCCCAGCTACAGTTACTACAACCCCAGCTACAGTTACTACAGCCCCAGCTACAGGTACAACCCCAACGACAGTTACTACCCCAACAACAGTTACCACAACAGTTCAGAAAGCTGACGTCACCACGTCGCCGGTTGGGGAAACGGTAGCCGCTACGACGACGCCTGGAACTACGCCGGCGAGTACCAGCACGGTGCCGATGCTGAATATCCCGGCTTATAAAAAGGGAGATGACACAAAACTGAAAGTGGACTTCACCGGCGCCATGTCGGGTGCGCGCGCGAATATTTTCATCGAACCGAACAAGGCTGGTAAAAAGACGGCAGTCAAGATGGTCTTCCACGACCTGAAGGAGGCTCCTAAGGGACAGGCTTACATCCTCTGGGCAGTTTCGCCTGACAACCAGTTTTTCAAGCTGGGACAGATCGTAAATGTGAAAGATCGCAACGAGGCCGAAATTAAAGCCAGCACAACGTTGGCTGATTTCGGTTTGCTCGTGACAATGGAAGACCTCGCGACAGTAAAGACCGTGGTCGTACCGGCAGGCCAGCGACTTGGCGTAATTCAATTAATTCCATAACCAAGTCCATGATCTTAGTGGGAGTCAACCCAAAGGCCGTCAGCGATGGCGGCCTTATTTGTTTACTTTTAGAGGTTCAAAACCTCGGTTGCAGGACGGCAGGCTGAAGGCAGCCGCGAAATTCCTGCTCCCAGAATGAGATTTTTCTATGCGACGAGCCTCCCTTGGGCTAATATTGACCTTACGGACCGGGTGTCCGTAACCCCGTCCCGCCGAGCCCCCCGGCCTCGTCCGCAGTTAACGCTGAACCAACCTGGTTTCAGCACTCCGTCAACCGCAGGTTTTAGGTTAGTTACAACCCAACGCTATGAAACGCATCTTCCCCCAGTTGCTGCTGCTAGCTGTAAGTCTTTTCGCCTTCCAACAAACACACGCGCAGGAAAGCCTTCCCGATCTGGTCAAACGCGTTAAGCCCACAGTGGTTGCGATTGCAACCTATGACGCGGATGGCGAACCGGTGATGACCGGCAGTGGTTTCTTCCTACGCCCCGGCGAGGTGGTCACAAACCTTCACGTCATTCGCGGAGCGAAGCGATGCGAAGTGAAGACGCTTGACGGCAAAGGCAAAGTGTTCCCGGTCGCAGGCACGTTGGCAATTGATGAAGAAGGCGACCTGGCGCTGCTCAGCGTTGAGATGCCGCGCGAACGGCCACGCGCCAGTGAAATAGCGGAAGCCTTACCCGATGAAGGCGAATCGATTTTTGTGATTGGCAATCCGCTGAAACTCGAAGGCTCGGTTACTGACGGCATCGTTTCTGCAGTGCGCGAAGTTCCCAACGTCGGCAAGATCATTCAAATCACTGCGCCGATTTCCCACGGGAATAGTGGCAGTCCGGTATTCAACCTTAAAGGTCAGGTGATTGGCGTAGTAACGGTGAAAGTTACCAACGGCCAGAACATCAACCTCGCCATTGGCGTTGCGCGACTCGCAGAACTAAAGCCGCGCCAGTTGCGTTCTCTGTCTGCGACCCTCGTTCGCGATCGTAACGGCGACGTGGCCGAGTCGTCGTATCGTACAGGCTTGGATTCGCTGTGGCTTGGCAACTACGACAACGCGCTGGGATATTTCGAGACAGCGGCAAACCGCAATCCGCGCCGCGCAGACGCGTGGGTGCAGGTTGGCTATTGCAAAGTCAAACAGGGGAAAAATGAGGACGCCATTCGCGCTTACCAGCACGCGCTCGAGTTGAGGCCTGAGTCAGAGGAAATACATAACAAGCTTGGCGACGCCTATTATTATGCCGGGCGCCTGTCTGAAGCGATTGCCTCTTACGCGCGCGCGGCAAGTATCCGTCCTGCTTTTGCTGACGCCCACTACAATCTGGCGGTCGCCTACTTTGAAAGTGGTAACGAGCGGCTGGCACTTAATGAAGCAACGATACTGCGCCAGCTTGACCGAAAACTTTACCAGAAGCTCGTGAGCGAGACGCGGCTGGAGCAGTGAGAACGAGAAAACAGAATACAGGAGACAGAAGTCAGTAAAGAAAAAGGCGCTGCGCAATCTCATGGATGCGCAGCGCCATTCCCTTTTCGCCTTACTTACTTCTGTCTCCTGTATTCTGTTTTCTGAATTCTGCTTTCAGTCGCCCTTTTCCGCTTGTCCCATAAAGATCTTCGTGTCCACGCTCTTGGGATTTCCCAGAACTACAAAACGCAGATTGTGCATATATTTTTGCGCGACGCGTTGCACGTCGGCGGGCGTTGCCGCATGCAGCCGGGTGATCAACTCAAATGAGTTGCGCCAGCCGCCGCCAATTAATTCATACTCCGCCAGGTTGGCAGCCTGCGCAGCATTTGTTTCCTGTTCTATGTAATACGTGGTCAGGTATTGCGAGATGACGCCGTTGATGTCGTCGTCATCGATTGGCTGCGATTGCAAGCGGCGGATTTCGTCGAGCATCAGGCCGACCGCCTGGTTCGCATCCACGGCGGTTACATAAATACCCCCGACATTTGCGGCCTGACTTCCCAGAAATGCGTTTGGTGCATATGAAAGATTTCGTTTGACCCGCACTTCCTGGAATACTCGATCCCGCAGAATTGAAGAACCCACCATCATTGGATAAATGTCAGCAGACGTCAGCGGCGGTGCGCTGAAAATTCCCTGCACATAATTGGTCGGCAGAGTTCGATCAGTTATCTCCACTGTTGAAGCAGGAAAAGAAAGTAGTGGTGGGGCCTGATCGCGATAGTTACCGCGGGGGAGTTTGCCCAGCGTCGCGGCGATCCGTTGCTTGAGCTGGGCTGGATCCAGATCACCCACGATTACCAACAGCAGACGCGACGTTTCCATTGTCTGGCGGTGGTAACTACGCAAATCATCAAGCGTCAAACTGGAGACCGATTCAACTGTTCCTTGTGGGCGGTTCAAATAAGGATGGCCGGCGTAGGCGACGCGTTCCTGCAACCTCTGTAGGTACGTGTCGGGATCGTCGGAATCGTCACGCAATGACGAAAGCGCGCGTTCCTTCTCCAGGTCAAAATCATCTTTCGTAAACGCCGGGTGAAGCACAACGTCGGCAAAAATATCCCACGAGCGATCGAAGTTTACGCGTGTCGAAGTCAACGACAGCGCCGAGTAATCGTAATTCTCGCTCGATCCCAGGACCGTCCCCATGCGCGCCAACTCGTTGCGCATGCGCTCGCGCGGATAAGAAGCGCTGGCGTCGGTGGCTACCTCGAGCATCAATGCCTCTACGCCTGCGTCCTTGCCTGTGATATTTCTCGAGCCGCCCCGGACGAACAGTCCAGCGGCAACCGTCAAACTGCCCTCACGCCGTTTGACCAAAACCTTCAGCCCATTAACCTCAAACTCTGTAACCAGAGAGGCCTGCTTGGCGACAACGCTTTGTGCCGCCTGAAGGGCAGCCGCATTCGCCGGTTCGGTTGGTTTCTGCGCTGCGGCTGAAAGCATCAGCGCGGGAAGCGGCAACAGAAACAGAGAAACTAGAATTACAAAACTCCGCAGCAGATCGCTGAACGGTTTTGTAACTGCCCCGCGCACAACTCGGGCCTCGGAACCAGGACGGGATTGCTTGTTGCGAATAGTGTTTTTGTTCATTGACCTATTAGTTCTGCCGGTTCAATTTTTGTTTTTTGCTGGGCCTCTGGTGACAGTAGCGCTAGTCCGATGTGCGGCTTGCCCTGAATGTAAGTGGTCACGTAACGGCTGATGTCAGCGCGCGAGGTAGCTCGCAAGCGGCCCAAATAACCGCGGAAATATTCCAGCCCTGTCGATGCCCACCAAAAGCTTAAGGTGTGTGAATAGTCGCTTAGCTTTTCACGCGAATAAAGGTCATCGGCTTCCAGGAGAGCTTTCGCGCTTTCCAGTTGATCGTCAGTAAAGTAGTCCTTCTCGTTGAAGTGGGACACTTCGTTGTAAATCGCCTTGAGTGCCGCGTGGGCTTTTTCCGGCGACGTCTGCGCAAAGATTTGAATAGGGCCCACGTTGCGTTGGGTGTAGTAACCGATGCTGACGCCATTGACCAAACCGGTATCAACCAGCGCGCGCTGAAAGCGCGAGTTGGGCTGCGTCAGGATGAACGAAAAAACATCCGCGGCATAAGTTGAGGGATTGTCTTTACCAATTGATGGCCCATGCCAGCCGATGTTTATGATTACGTTCTGGACCGGTTGCGTGATAACCGCGCCCTCACTTTTTGTCAGCGGCGGATGTTCGACCAAAGGGAACTCTACGAACGGATCCTTTTCGCGCCGCGGCCAGTCGCCGTAAAGATCCTGCGCCATCTTGAAAATCTCGTCCGGATTCACGTCGCCTGTAACCACCAGCGCCGAATTGTTCGGTACGTAGTAACGCGACTGTATCAGGCGCATCATGGCAGTGGTTGCAGTAGAAACCGTTTGCCGGTTGCCGAGCGGATTCTTACGGCTGGTGTATTTCGAAAACATCCGATTCGTCATCTCCTGGTTGAGGAAGAAGAAAGGATTCGACTCGTTCCGGTCAATCTCGCCGATGACCACTTGGCGCTCGCGTTCAAACTCACCTTGTTCGAACAGCGGATAGCGTACTGAGTCCCGCATGAACTGCATGGCCGTATGAAGATTCGGAGTGGTCGTGGTGAAGAAATAGTCAACCACTTCTTCGCGCGTGGTGCCGTTGTAGGCAATTCCCAGTTGGCCGATCGTGCGCAGGTATTCCTCAGCGTTAGCCACGGCCCGGTTCGCCTTGAAAAACATGTGTTCGTAAAGATGCGACAGCCCATTAAGTTCAGGTGGCTCGGTATAGGAACCGTTCTTCACTGCCAACTCCATTGTGACCAGTGGTACCGAATGATCTTCCAGCACGACGATCTCCAGGCCGTTTGCGAGTATGTGATTTTGAAGCTGTGCCTGCTGCGGCCGCGCGGGCGCGGCTGCTGTTTGCTGCGCCGGCGCAGTTGCCGAAGGTCGAGCAATTTGTGGCGCTGCGAACGCCGCCGAATTCAAAAGAAATGATGAAAGCAGAAGGAAGAGCAGTAGACTACGTTTCACAGAAATCTCCCACGAAAAGGTTTTGTCGCGTTTTCTTCAAAAGTCTTGCCAAACTTGCCGAGGCTGTTCGATGTCTGCTGTCGCGAAATAGATGTCAGCCCCGGGCCGACCTTGTCAATCTGGTCAACCTTATCAACCTTGATAAGATTCATCCTGCTCGATCCTGGAAAGCACCCAATCAAACTCTCCCGAGGTTATCTTTCCGCCGCAGAATTCACAAATGCCGGCGGCGTTGACTTTCAATGGCGCCCCACAGTTCGGACAATTCAAATCCGCGCGCGCCGCTGCCGGCTTGGCGCCGCGATTTCGGATAAAAGTCCAATATTCGCTCCAACGCCGCAGCTGAGTTTTCGAGCCGCTGACAACTCGACCGTTCGAATCGACCGTGTAGTCGTAACCTTGCGCTCCGATACGCAGGGTAATGGAATTGTAGAATTTATCTTCCTTGATCTTCACAGGCTGCATCGCCGTGATAGCGCACTGGTCAAGCATGTTACGCAGGTGTTGTCGCCGGTAAGCATCAATCCAGTATTGATGCATCTGGAAAAGGTTGTCGGTTTCGTGGGGACGCGCGCGGTCCCAATCAAGCGTGGACCAGGCAGCTTGCAGCTCATCGAAGATCAGCCGGGCACGGGCCTGAAAAGCGCCCCAGGAAAAATCCGGATTGTTTTTCTCAAATGCAACGCGAATGTTTTCAAAGCCGGGCTGAACGATGCTGCGAAAGTCAGTACCGACCTCGGGAACATTGGAGGTTAGCAACGGCCCTTTGGCTTCACGGGCGAGCAGCGCAACATCGCGCACGTACCACTGGAATTCCCCGCTTTCGATCTTCGTGCCACAGAACGCGCAAGCGCCCGCACTGTTCTTCTGAAGCGCGCCGCCGCAGCGCGGACAATGCAGCGCCGTAGCCTGCGCCGGCGGCGGCGACAACACGTCGCGCTTGCGCTCGAGCTCCCAACGCTCGCGAACGTAATAGCTCATCTCCGTTTGCTTTTGATTGACGGTAACCACTTCGGTGTAGTTCGCTTCGAACAATAGATTGATCCTGACCAATGGTGTTTCCAGACCGCTTACGTTTGCTACGTTCAGCGCGCCTACGATTATCCCTTTAACTTCTCGAAGTCCGGGTGGGTTTCGCTGCAACAGGTTCGCCCGCGCGATGTCACTGAGATAAGGCGAAAACTGATCCAGCGCTGCGGCTCCGTGCCCGCGAGCATCCTGCGCCTTGGCGTAAAGTGCATACGCAAAGTCAGTAAAAACTATCTCAGAAAAGTTGGGATCGAATTTCCTTAATTGCTCGAACTGACGAGGCACATTTTCAGAAGCAGCCTGCTGCGTGTTCAGCGCCAGGGGCGTTGCTGACTCCACCCGCCTGGCACGCTTTACAAAATACGCCGCGATGGCACAGGCGACGAGGATGTCGAGCGGAATACCAATCACCGGATACTCAATCGTGAGATAGATGAGCACACGAAATAGCTGGATGATGAGCCAGATGATCGCTCCCGCGCCGCCACCGTCGCCGCCGCTGCCTCCGTGCCCGCCGCCACCGTAAGAACCGCCGCCACCAACTCGCGCCAATACTTCGCCGGCAACTGCGACGCAAAAAATCAATGCCCCGCCGATCATCGAGGCGCGACTCAGCAGCCGCGTCACTGGATTGGTTCTGCCGTTAAGTCGCATCACAATTCGAAACGAGGCGCGTCGGGAAGTTCGTTTGGGTTTTCAGCGCTGGCTGGAAGATGTTGTGCTAACAAAACGCCCATCTTCTCCAGGCCGGCTGTTAGAGTTTCAGGGTGCGGTTGCTTTCCCGCCTGATGTAATTCAAAAACTACCTGGTTCCATTCGAGCGCAGGCACGCCTTTTAAGATTCCCCGATCCGCGATCAATTCGAGCCGTCGCTCGAGCAAGGAAAGGTATACGAGCACGCCCATCTCAGCTTTGGTGTTCGCGATACCGGCCTCATAAAACATTGCGGCCGCACTTTCGCGCACTGATTTGTTGCGCGCATTCTTTCGCGTCAACCGGCGACGAATCGCAATGCTGCGAGACGAAACATACGCTCCCAAAACGAAGAGCAAGCCAATGTCGATTGGCACCCAGTACTGATGGAAATTGAAAGGCGAGAAGAGCAGAAAGTTGAGTCCGGCAAATGCGACCAGCGCGCCAAATAAATAATCCGCCGCTACGTAAGAACCGGAACGGGCGCGAACCACCAGCACCAGCTCAGCATCAGTACGTTTCTCGATTTCTCGGATGCATTTGGTGAGAACGGTGCGCGCTGCGCTATCGAAGACGCTGCTCATGTTATTGCGTGACGTTGGGAATCCAGAAAGTTTGCCCGTCAACCTCGACGCTTTTCAGTCCATTTTTTGGCAAGTCTTTCTCTTTCAGGCCAAGAAAAGTGAAATGTGGCAAATCGCTCAATACTGTTTGAAACCATCCGTGTTCCGCCAGAAGCTCGCGCACGCGTGCATTATCAAACTCGTTAACGTCGAACGCGAGCATCGCGATGTGTTGCGAGGTTCCCGGCGCTGCTATCGAATATAGGATCGACTTGGAAAGGTCCTTGCTGAAATAGATACCGCTGCGCTCGAGCTCCAACACTTCTGCGACCTGTTGATGCAGCGGCAAAGTTTTTAAGCGCGCGACTTGTTCTTCGGTCAGGCGACCCTGCTGCAACCAGTAATCGAGCGCCGGCATGAAGCGCGTGTTCCACAATTGATAGCTGTCTTCGTAACTGCGCCGCGCCGCTTCGGCGCCGTCGCGCGGCGTGATATTCAAGCCTTCCTTCAATGCCTGCTCGCGCGCCTTTAACAAGTGCTTCATCGCTTCCGGCTGTAGCTCGACATCCGCGCCCTCGATGTTTTCAGTAACGTAGTTCGCCTCTTCCTGAAACTTCGTCACCTCAGCCTCGCTGGTAAAGATGCAAACCGGCGGCGGCGTCACTTTTTTTGTCGCTAGAAACATCGCGCCATAATCCTCGAGTATGCGGCGCGCGACGGAATCGGACAGCGGGCAAATGCGCTCCACGTTTGTCTTTCTCTTCTTGAGCGCCTTGCGCAGCACTTCGTAAAACGAGGCAGGCGCTGCGTCGTGTGACTGTTCGGACATTCCTGATATTGCTGGAGAGCTGTTTGACGGCATTCGATATTGATTGTTTTGCGATAGGACCAGCGGAGTGTCAAGCAGAACACATAGAACCAGGGTCAAAAACCTTCCATTACGCGAACCACCAGGCAAGTGCCGCCTTCTGATCTTGCATTCGCCGGGCAATCGCGAGGAGTTCTGGTACAACAGCACTTTCCACAAACTCGATGAATTCGACCCGCGGTCGTGGCAGCGATGATAGTGGCGCGGCGGCGCGCTGGTCAAACAAGGCTAGTCTTGGTTATTTCATCCGGTATACTTTTCCTCGACGAATGAGGACAAGCGAACTGATAGAAGAGATTCTCGGCCTTTACCAGAAGCACGGTTGGCAATTGCGCCGCGTGCTGTTGCGCGCTGAGTCGCAACTCGAAAATGATCTGTCGCTACCCAGCGGAATTAAGATCGAAGTAGCCGCAATCGATGCACTCTGGTTCTCGCGGCCTTCGCAGCAACAACGTGAAGCCTGGGAACTCAGACTGGTGGCGGAAAATCCCTACGCGCTATTTGAAACTTTTGAAGCCGATGAGGCGGAAGAAGAACGTGAAGACGTGCGGCGTGAAATGGAAGCCCGGATGCGGGAGTACTTAAGTGAAGAGTGAAAAGTCAAAAGTGAAAAGTTCTGAACGTCTGACTCTTCACTCTGAACGTCTGACTCTTCACTCTTCACTCTTCACCCTTCACTCTTCGCTTTTCACTGTTTCCCCATCTTGACCGGAATCTCAATACGCTCCTCGCCACGCATGACGACTAGTTTGACGGTGCTGTAAGGAAGCGCGCGCCGGACACGCGAAAGAAATTCGTCCGAGGTGCGAATCGGGACGCCATCGAATTCAATAACAATGTCGCCAGCTTTGACGCCCGCGATATCCGCCGGACGGTTTGACAATATCTCGCCGAGACGAACTCCAAACATCTTCGTTCCCGGAATCGGCACTCGTTCAGCTTCGCCATCTTCGTATCCAAATTGCCCGCGACCCTCGGGCCGGCTACGATAAGCGCTGTTTAGCCGGTCCAGTTCTTCTCTGGAGATCGTCGTCAGTTTGGCGTTCTTTGTCTCGCCGTCGCGCAGGTAAATAACGTCCAAAGTTTTTCCGATCGGGGTACGAGCCAATAACTCGGTCATCTCGTCGTCGGAATGAATCGCCTGTCCATCAACTGTTGTAATCACGTCACCGCCAACCAGTCCGGCTTTGTCCGCTGGTGAGCCAGGTGGTTCCACATTATCGAACGTAACGCCGCCGTCCGTAGTGTCGAAGGAATTTACCCCTGCATAAGCTCGTGGTGAGCTTGGAGCGAACTGAACGCGAACATTTTTTCTTATCGGTCTGATGATGGCAGTGAAGCCCGCCGCGGCGACAAAAAATATCAACAGGCAAATAAACATCCAGCTCATTCCGCTCATCCGCCTTTGCCGCTTGCGCATCTGGCAGCCGGGCGCAGCTGTCATCCCGCCATACTGGTGTTGCTGAAACTGGGCTGCGCCATTCCTGGGTAGCGTTCCCGGCGGAGCGTTCTGAAAACGAACTGTTTCAGTGTACTCAGCCGGGCCTTCGCCCAGGCGAAACCCACAGTTGCGACAAAATCGCAGCTCGCTGGGCATTGGTGCGCTGCAGTTTCCGCAATTGGTGACTGAGGCGTTCGTTTCGGGAGTCATAACATTTTGCAGCTTCGACCATTAGGGCCGTTGAAACAGGGTAAGGATAGCAGAAGTCTATACGCCAGACGGAGCGCGGCGGTTGCATGTAAACCATAAGCTCAAGGCGTTCCGGCGCTACTTTTGTTCGCCGACTGCGCAGAGATTTCGCGCGTCCGGTCATGGTCACGGGTGGATGGCACAGCGAATGCAGCTGTTATGCGCGCTTCGCCAGACGGTTGGTTGTGGCAAATGGACTTTGATAAGCATTGCGGTGCAATATCTTTGAACCCGTTGCCTTCAAGATTCGCGGTAACTTTGCGCATTCGCTTTAACATCAGGAGAAATAGTAAACGTGGAAGTAACCAAAGCGCTGGCGGCGCTGCAACCGCTATATGGCAAAGACAACGTTGAAATTGTGACACTTGACGGCCAGCGTGTGCGCGGAACCGTGCGCAGCATGAAAACTACCCAGGCATTGACTACGCCGAGCGTGAAGATGGAATGCGCCGGCGGCGAGATCGTCAAGATACCGTTTCCCAGCATCGCCGAGATCAAGGACCACAATCCGGGGCAGTAGGTAGTAGCAGAAGGCAGTAGGCACTAAGCAGAAAGCAGATGCCCACTGCCTTCTGCTTTCTGCCTTCTGCCTTTTGCCTTCTGCCTGCTGTTTTTTCTTACCAGCTTCGCGTATAGTACGCCGTTTTAGACTTGAGGAGCGAATTTCAGCGTTGACTTTACCGATTGAAGATTTTGGTGGCCGCCTGGCGAGTGTTTGGTCGGAACTGCGCCCGACCACACGCGGATTGGTAGAACATGCCCTGCAAAACCCGCCACCGGCGCCCGCTCGCAGTGTGCCTTACGACGCGCGTGCCGACCATGAGCTGAGCCGCTTGCTTGCCGCTCTCGATGAGCGAGCGCTCGAAGCCGGCAATTTGGAAACCGAAAAGGGAAATCAGCTTCGTCACATCGCGGAGACCTGCGCTGCGGTGCTGCAGGAAAAGACGCGATCGGCAGAAGTTTTCACTCAACTTGTGATCCGTGCCGACAGACAACGCGACTACAAGCGCATCGATGTTCTGGCCGATGCGCTGGTGCGATTCGCTCCCAGCGAGGTTTGCGAGCTGGCCCGCTCGCCGGAAGTGGTAGTCCGAGCCCTGGCAAGCGAATCGCTGGCCCAGCTTCCCACCTCAGTTTTGATTGGAATATTGAGCGATCCGGTAGATGCCGAAATTGCTCGCGATGCCTTGCGGCGTCAGGCGGATGACTACGGCTCAGAAGAAGCGCGGCAAATTGTCGGTGCGTTGGATCAAATGAGTCCCGAAGATTTGTAATCGCGGCTATTCGTCATCGGCTTATACAACTCACTAGACCAGTTGGCCTGTATAGGTCTCGTTCCCTATCACCCATCTATATTGGAATCCCGGTCTGCTTCCCAGACAATACGTAAACTCTATCGGGGTTCCAGATGTTAGCGGTGTGCAGTCCGGACGCATTCACAGCCAACGTTCCGTAGGGAAAGGTTTCGCCGTAACGCTTAGCGACCGCGCCGGATAACCAGTAGCGCAAGAGCGTTCCCGCGAATCCAGCCACCCCGATCCAAATTATCCTTGGCATGGAGGCGTAGTCTACCAGATCACGATGGTTCAGCCGTGGTGCTACAATTATCGGGTAGTACGTCAGTTTCGCTGCAAATGTCCGATAAACTTGAGGAAGCTCTGAACAAGTGGTCAACTCCTTGGAGTGCGGCGGCCGGGCGCCGCTTTGGTCCGCGGCGACTAGTCGCCGCATCGTTGAATCAACTCAAGCAGGCGTGGTCGTGACAGGTCGCGCCTGGCCAAAGCGCTGCCAGGCCAGCGCACTCCAAAGTGTTGCCGCTTACACTTGATCAGAGGTTCCTTTAGTTTGTCGCGGCGTTACGACAAGCTAAAGCTTATCGGACATCAAACTGACCCATTAGCAATTATCGCGCTGTCGCAAAGTTTTGATTGAGCTGTCTTTCGGCCATGGCCACTGCTGAAGTTTTCCCCCCAGTCTCGTGCTCAAGTCCTCTCGCTACGCTGGATCATTTCCGCGCGCGACGATCTCGTCTGGTTCATTGGGTCTGTTGCCTCCAGCTATGGCTTGCTGATCTTATACGTTGCCGGAGTACTGCCACTGATTCCGATGGTAGCCCTGTGGGCCATCCTGATTGATGCGCCACACGTCTTTGGAACTTTTTCGCGCACTTATTTTGATCGCGCTGAACGCCGCAACCGTGCGCGCTTGTTATGGGGCTCGCTGCTTTTCTTTGTAGTTGGTCCAATCATGGTCCTCGCCGGGCTGGGCCTGGTGTTTTTCTTTCTCGCCGCGCTCTGGGCTTACTACCACCTGGTGAAACAACACTATGGCTTCATGGTGCTGTATAAGAAAAAGAACAACGACCTCGCGCCGGTCGATAACGCGCTCGACCGCCTGCTGTTGTTGTTTGCTTTCAACTACCCATTCGTTGCTTTCATCGCGCGGGATCCGGAAGCAATGACGCGCGTTCCTGCGTCTCTGCGATTCGGCGTAAACGGGCTGGCAACAATACTGCTCGCCGGAACGATCATTCTTTTTGTCGCCTGGCTATTGCGACAGATACAGCGTTTTGTCAGTGGCGAGTCGCTCGACGTTCCCAAGTACCTACTGTTGGCGGCGGCAATTCCGATGCATTGGATTGTCCTGCTAACGCCAATGCCCAATAAGCCGATCGCAATCGTGGCGATACTCACTATCTACCACAACCTGCAATACCACCGACTGATTTGGTTTCATAATAAGAAGTACACGAGAAACTCCAGCGCTTTCACTGGGACCGCGGGCGTCTCGCCCGCCGAGATCCGGGAAAGTAGACCGGCGGTGAACGAGGCCTCGTCAACTGACCAGGATCCTCGACAAAAATTCGGCGCCGCCGAACTGATCAGTCGCCGCCTGCTCTACTACGTCGCCTTCGGCATTCTTTTCGGAATCATTTATCAGGGGCCGCGACAGTATCTCGGCTATATCAATCTGAAAAACGGCGGCGGCATCGCTGGCGAACAATCAATCGCCATGCAGCTCGGCATTTCATTTCTCTGGGGCTACGCGTTTATTCATTACTATCTCGACTCAAAAATCTGGCGCGTGCGCCGCGATCCATCCGTCGGCAAAGCGCTGAACATGGGTTAGAGCGTTTGGACTGCGGCGGCTTGACGCCGCTTTTGAATCCGCGATTCTGGCAAGAGTTTGTGCTATTTCTCTGCCTGCCCAGGCCAAAGCGCCGTCAAGCCGGCGCACTCCAAAGCCCATGGCCCAATACGAATTCGTCACCATCTGGAAATTCATAGCTCCGCAGCAAAGAGTTTGGGATCTGATCTTTCATTCTGAGGACTGGCCCACTTGGTGGCGTGGGGTTGAGCGCGTCGAAGAATTAAGAGCCGGCGATGCGAATCACGTCGGCGCCGTTCATCGCTGCACCTGGAAAAGTAAACTTCCCTATCGCTTGATTTTTGAAATGGAAACAATCCGCGTCGAACCGATTTCTGCGATTGAAGGCCGCGCGATTGGCGAGTTGCAGGGCATCGGGCGCTGGCAGCTTCTTAAGGAAGGCGAGTTCACCATCGCTCGTTACGACTGGAAAGTGGAAACTACAAAACCATGGATGAACCTGCTTGCGCCCATAGCTCGGCCATTCTTCAAATGGAACCACGACGTAGTGATGAACTGGGGCCGTCAAGGACTGGAGAAACAAATTGCTGAGTCTGATCACTCACGAACAAAACTCTGAAACCAGCTTCGTAAACTCCGCCGGATATTCTTCATGCGGCAGGTGACCGCATTCTCGGAACACCAGCAAACGCGAATTCGGAATCTCCTGCTGCAGCCGTTCACCATCTGCCAACGGCACCTCGCGATCGTTATCACCCCAAACTATCAGCGTCGGTTGGGCCAGGAGGTGCGCGTCGCGCGATATTCGCTCCGCATCCCAACGGCGCACCGTGCGAATGATTGCGCGATGCGTGCCACGCGTGGCTAACGGCAAATGCCGCGCCTGCACCCTTCTTTCATCAAGCTCCCATGCGTGCCGGTCGTAAACTCGTTTCATGCGCATGCGCAACAAACGGCGCGACCCAACAACCAAGGGCGAAAGTATGTCGCCAATGATTGGCGAACCAAAAAGTCGCATCAACATGTATCGCGTTGGTTTGTTATTTGTGACTGCTCCCACCAGAACCAGTTTTTCCACCAGCTCCGGATGATCAAGCGCAATCGTTGCTGCTACCGCACCGCCATACGAGCTGCCAAGCAAACAGATGCGGCTGATGCCCAGTTGTCTTAGCAGGCCTATCACCATCTTTGCCTGCGAAGCGATGGTGTAATCCAATTGCCGTGGCTTGCCGGAATATCCATATCCCAAAAGATCAGGTGCAATCACTCGGAAGCCCGCTTCCGCCAGTTGCAGCAGCACCTTGCTCCAAACAAGATTCGACGAAGCAAACCCATGAATCAGCAGTAACGGCGGTGCGCTGCTGTCACCAGCTTCCTGATAGTGCACCGCGACGCCGTCAACTTCCGCAAAGCGGGAATAGTCAGCATTAAATACAACATCGCGGTTGCTGGCCCATTCAACGTCGCGCGGGCGCAGCCAGAGTTTGGCGCCGACCGAAGCCGCCGCCAACGCAGATAGCCCGCCTAACCAGTAGCGTTTTTTCATGATTCGTCGTGGGCCAACACTACCCGCGGACGCAATGCATTCTTGTCTGCTTCAAACAATGCGACAGCTACGAGGCGGCCATGATCGTCACGCAGCCTGACGTGTTCACCGTTGGTCCACATTGATTCTTGCCTTTCAACATTCACTCCGTTACGAACTTTGCGCACATCATCTGCGGACAGATCAATGGCAGGCAAGTGCGCGAGCGCTGTATCCGGCGGCAGCAGCACGCGTCCCAGCGATTCCTCGGCAATACTTTCTTGCAACTGCTCCAGCGTTATAGCGTGATCGATTTGAAACGCGCCCACGCGCGTGCGCCGCAGTTCCGCCACGTGCGCGCCTATTCCCAACCGTTTGCCAAACTCTTCCGCAAGAGTTCGCACGTATGCGCCCGCCGAGCATGCAACCAGCACATCAAGGTCATACGTGCCGTCCAGGTTGTCTTTCAGCACACCGCCCTTCGCTCTATTCGTTTCAAACTTTTGGATCGTCACGCGCACGGGTCGTCTTTCAACTTCCTCACCCCGCCGCGCCAGCTCATAAAGTTTTCGCCCTTGTTGCTTCTTCGCCGAATACATTGGCGGCACTTGATCGATGTCGCCACGCAAACTGGCGAGCGCCGCTTCGATTTCAGACTCGCTGAATTTCACATCGTTTCCTGCCGCATCCGCGTTGAGCGCTTCCGATTTGACTAAGGGTTTGCCTGTGATGTCTCCAGTATCAGTCGCAAACCCAAGCCGGATTACCGCCTCGTACTCTTTCTGGAGTCCACTAAGAAACTGTGCCAGCCGCGTTGCGCGACCGATCAGCAACACAAGCACACCAGTCGCGAATGGATCGAGCGTGCCGGTGTGGCCCACGCGCCGCTCTTGAAGTAAATGCCGCACCCGCCCGACTACATCATGCGAAGTCAGACCGGGGGGCTTATCGATTATTAAAGCACCGTTCATTAAAGCTCATTGTAGATTGCCGCTTACTAAATTGGCGATGCAGCGGCCAAAGAGCGGTGGTAAACCGCCCTGCCCAACCTCGAGCTTCTCAAACTGTACCAATTCAATGGCGCTTGAAAGGCGTTCAAGGTCGGCTTTACAGCGAACCTTTATGAAAATCTCTGGGTTGGGAAGGGTGGTTTACCCCCGCTCTTTGCTTTGTGATTAAATGCCTTTGTGCGAACACGGAAGTCTAAGAAAACTCAGTCGGGCGAAGAGACTGTCAACACTCCCGAACAGATTCGCGCGCGCACCTTTCAGCGCGCAGCCAAACTGCTCGCCGCCAAGCCGCGCTCAATCGCAGAGTTGCGCGAGCGCCTTTTGGAGCGCCGCGGTGTTACGGACAAACTGGTTGAGGAGGTCATCGCCAGACTAAAAGAATACGGCTACCTCGATGACGAGCGTTTCGCATTGAGTTATGCATCGCTGAAAGTGAAGCAACGTCCAATTGGCCGGCGGCGTTTGCAGCAGGATCTCAAGATGAAGAAGGTCACTAATGCGGCGGCGGATGAGGCGCTTGATTTGGTTTATGCAGAGACTTCAGAAGAAGAACTGATCGAACGCGCCATTGAGAAGCGCATTCGTTTACGCGGCCACCCAAAAACGCGTCTCGAAGCCAAGAGTCTTTTTGATCACTTACTGCGCCAGGGTTTCGCATTTGAGTTGGTCAGCGATAGAGTCCGTCGTCTATCTCGAACCGAACTCGATGAATGAACCAAAATGGGAAGTCATTGCCCCAGCGGAATATTCCGGGCCGTGATCAGTTTGAACCGTGGGTAGATCTTCAACGTGTGGTCCCATGAAGTCAGTACCACCACGCGGTAGCGGGTGGGTTCCGCTCGCATTGAGTCCTGGCAGCGTTTTTCCCAGTACTTCGCTTTCGTGTATCTTGTATGTTCCGTTTCAAACCCACCCGCTACCGCGTGGTGGTACGACTTCATGGGACCGCAGACTGAATAATCTCGAATGGGATCCAAAGAAATCACTGCAGCTGACAATTGACCATGCAGGGAAACGAAATTCGCGAAAAGTTTTTGCAGTACTTCGAAAACCACGGCCACACGCGTGTGCGCTCGTCACCCTTGCTGCCTGCCAACGATCCGACGCTGCTCTTTACCAACGCCGGCATGAATCAATTCAAAGACGTATTTCTGGGTCACGAGAAGCGGGAATACGTGCGCGCCTGCTCGTCGCAGAAGTGCCTGCGCGCCGGCGGTAAGCACAACGATCTCGATGAAGTAGGCAAGACCGCACGGCACCAGACTTTTTTTGAGATGCTTGGTAACTTTTCCTTTGGCGACTATTTCAAGGAAGACGCTATCAACTTTGCGTGGGACCTGCTCGTAAATGAGTTCAAACTCGATCCGGCACGCATGTGGTTCACCGTGTTTGAAGGCGATGACCAGGTCGGGCCGGATGAAGACGGCGAGAAATTCTGGGAAACAGTGGGCGCGCCGCGCGAACGCATCCTGCGCTTTGGCCGCAAAGATAATTTCTGGCAGATGGGCGAAACTGGCCCATGTGGTCCATGCAGCGAGATTCACTACTACATGGGTTCTGATCCCAACGACGCGGAAAACTCTGCCGTTAGCGTCAACGGTCCCGGCGACACGATCACCGAGCTTTGGAATCTCGTCTTCATGCAATTCGATCGCAGCGAAGTTGAGCCGGGTAAATACGTTTTAACGCCACTGCCGGCGCCTTCCGTCGATACCGGCATGGGTCTCGAACGTCTCGCCGTTGTGCTGCAAGGTGTGAAGTCAAACTACGAGACGGATCTATTGAAGAACGTGGTTGAGTTCACGGCAAAGCTTGCCGATCGTCATTACGAAGCTGAGACGCAAGCAGGTTTTGCCATGCGTGTGATTGCTGACCACGCCCGCGCCACCGCCTTCTCGATTGCTGATGGAATCCTGCCAGGGAACGAAGGACGCAATTATGTGCTGCGCAAGATAATGCGCCGCGCGATCTACCAAGGACGCCATGCGCTGGGCTTGAGCGATTTGTTCTTCTACAAGGTAACGAACTTCGTGGTCGATCAGATGCACGAAGCTTTTCCGGAACTTGAAACCCATCGCGGCTTCATTGAGAAGATGGTGAAACTGGAAGAGGAGCGATTTGGATCGACGTTGACGGTTGGGCTGCAGAAGCTGGATGAACTGTTTGCGAAGGTTCCCGAAGGCAAATTTCCTGACTGGAAAGATCTCGCGCGACTTTACGATACCTTTGGTTTACCACGGGACTTAATTCGGGTCGCGCTAGAGGACCGCGGAATGTTTAGGTTCACCGAAGAATGGTCGATCACAGGTCTACACGACGAGGATATTTTTGACTTTCACTTTGATCCTGCCCTTCAGCAGATTCAACAAACGGGCGCGATCGGAAAGACTGAGCAGAAAACTAAAACTAGACCGATCTACGCCGACATCGCCAGTCGCATTCAATCGTTGTTCCGTGGTTACGAAACCACGCGAGTTGATGATGCGAAAGTGCTGGCTATCATTCGTGGCGATGATGAAGTCTCAGAATTGAATGAAGGCGAAGACGGCAGCGTCGTGCTTGATCAGACGCCGTTCTACGCCGAAAGCGGCGGGCAAGTTGGCGACGTGGGTCGGATGTGGGGCCCGCCCGCTACCGCAGGCGGTTCTGACCTAGTGGCGGCAGTTGTCGATACTCATTCACCTGCCCAGGGCTTGATCGTTCACAAGGTCAAGGTCGAAAAAGGAACTTTGAAAGTCGGCGACACGGTCACTGCCGAAGTCGATGTCGAAAAACGCGACGCCACGCGGCGCAATCACACGGCGACCCACCTGGCCCATGCGGCTTTGCGTGAAGTCCTGGGCGGTCATGTGAAGCAGGCCGGTTCGGTTGTCGCGCCGAATTATCTGCGCTTTGACTTTAATCATTATCAGCCGCTGACTGAAGACGAGATCAAGGAAGTCGAGCGGTTGGTCAATGAACAGATCCTGCGCAACGTGAAAGTCGATACCGACGTGATGCCGGTCGAAGAGGCGATGAAGTCGGGAGCGATGGCGCTATTTGGTGAAAAATATTCCGGCATGATGCGGGTTCTGACGGTCCCCGGCTTTTCGAAAGAACTTTGCGGCGGGACGCACGTGCGCGCGACCGGCGACATCGGCGTCTTCAAAATCACCAGCGATGAATCGATTGCTTCCGGCGTGCGCCGCATACGAGCGGTGACCGGTGTCGACGCTTACGAACGCTTTCGCGAAGACGAAGAGATCATCGGACAGGTCACGAGCAACTTGAGAACGTCTCGCACCGAATTGCCCGCGATGGTTGGCAAGCTCCAGGACGACTTGAAAAAAGCGCGGCGTGAAGCCGACGAGCTGCGTTTGAAGA
>Ga0137418_10001406_pt1 | contig 22138 bp, 20 predicted proteins | sample CZODoug3_1_2_16f_FD_122242 | JGI IMG/M metagenome (GOLD analysis project Ga0137418, IMG submission 122242) | Vadose zone soil fungal communities from Angelo Coast Range Reserve, California, USA - CZODoug3_1_2_16fungal (Hybrid Assembly) | ecosystem: Environmental > Terrestrial > Soil > Vadose...
AGCCCATCCTTCGAGACGGCCACTTCGCGGCCTCCTCAGGATGAGGTCTAGCTTGCTGAAACACAACAACCTCATGCCCGCGTAACGGCTTCGCCGTTATCGCTGGAGGAGCGAGCGACGCGAGCGTCTCGAAGCATGGGCAGTAAGCGACTCACAAATCTAACATAGTCAGTACCAGAGCTCCGTTTCGATTCTATCAAAACGGGGCTTTAGTCTGCTTTTTCGAGTGGTCCCGTCGGAATAGCTTCGCTTTCGATGATCGTCACCAAACGAGCAATTTCACGCGAGCCTGGTGCGCCCATCAACGTCATCCGCCGGTCAGCAGACGACTTCGACCGCCATCCTGTCAGCCTTCCCGACTTGAACCCAACGTTCCGTCCCCATTGACAAACGAAATGATACGTATTCTTATTATTATAAGTCTTACTATTAGGGTGTGCCATGCGCGAGCCCCGCTCTGCATCAACTGAAAAATCCCCGGTGCTGCCCTCGCACCGGGTGCCCGCGCATCTGGCCCGCCGCTTTCATCAGATCTGTCTTGGCGTCACGGCGGAAATTCTCCTGCACGAGGATTTGACGCCCATGCTTTGGGGGGTGATGGCCGCCGTGCTGGAGCAGCCGGGAAGCGGCCAGCGGCAGCTTGCGAACAGCATGGGGGTAGATGCGGTCAACTTCGGCCAGATGATCGATTTCCTTGAGCAAAAAGGCCTGATCAAGCGACAAATCGATCCTGACGACCGGCGGGCACGGCAGCTCTACGTGACGCGGCGCGGCACTGACTTGCGCCGCCGGTTGCGCCCGTCGCTGCTATCAGCGCAGGAGCGCCTGCTGGCGCCACTGTCGAAAACAGAACGCACCGCCCTTCTGGATATGCTGGTGCGGGTGATCGAAGCCAACGATTCCTATGCGCGTCCCGGCAACGGTCGACGAAAGCCGCGTCGGAAATCCGATTCCAGGCCGACCGATCAGGCGGCGCGACAATGATGATGTTTCACCGGAAATCTAGCTTCGCAATTGCGCTGACCGGTTTCTCCGAGGGGAAATCCCGTCGAGAACAGGTGAGTGCGTGCGCCGGACGGCGAACGGTCTCCCTGATCGTGGCCCTGGCTTGCAGCGCGGCCTTTGCTTTCCCGATGGCTGCACGTGCCGAGTGGCCGGAACGTCCGGTGAAACTGATTGTGACGTTTCCGCCCGGAAGTGCCAACGACGCGGCGGCTCGAATATTCGCCGATGCGCTCGGCAAGAAATGGGGCAAGCCGGTCGTCGTCGAGGACAAGCCCGGTGCGGAAGGCACCATCGGGGTGGGATCCTTTGTCTCAAGCCAGGATGACCATACATTGCTCTATACCGTCGGCGGATCGGTAACCGTGGCGCCGTTGTTGATCGACAAGCTTTCTTACGACGTCGAGCGGGATCTGCAGCCGATCGCAGCCACGACGGCGATCGTCTTGACGCTCGCCGTGAGCAACGATCTCTCCGTTCGCAGCATTCCGGAATTGATCGACGTATTAAGATCGAACCCGGGCAAATATGCCTGGACGTCCGGACCGACCCTGCCGCGGTATGTCTTTGCTGCGTTTCTGAAGCGGAACGGTTTGCAGATGAACTTCGTGAGTTATCGTGACGCGTCGCAACCGCAGGCCGATCTCGGCGAAGGCAGGATCCAGGTCCTGGTGACGTCTCTGACGGCGTCGTCCTCTCCGGTACAAAGTGGAAAGGCTCGCTTTCTCGCGGTCCTTAACCCGACGCGCGCTGCCGTGTTGCCCGATCTTCAAACCGCGCGCGAACTCGGTCACCCCGAACTCGAAATTGACGGAATGGCCGGGATTTTCGGCGGCAAGGCCATCAGCGCCGCCTTGCGAAATTGGATTGCCATCGACGTCGCTGCGATCTGTCAGCAGCCGGACGTTCGCCGCAAACTGGAGGCGGGCGGGCATAAAGTTCTCGGCGGGACCACCGAGGAACTGAAAGCGGGCATCGCCAAGCAACGAATATGGGTCAGCGAGATCACCAAACTTATCGACATCCGCAACGCGCAGTAGCGCAAGCGATTGGGAGCCATTCATGTCCTCCTCCGCGGCAGCTCTCAGGCTTTTTGACTTGATACAGTCGCATCGTGTGACGGCCGTGATCTATGTCGCGGCCGAGCTCGGTATTGCCGAGCTGTTACGTGACGGCGCCCAATCGCTTGACCAACTCGCCGAGGCCACCGGCGCGGATCGCCACGCATTGGGACGTCTGCTCACCGCGCTTTCGACCGTCGGCCTGTGTTCGCGGGTCGATGCGGATCGGTATTCACTGACGGAAATTGGCGCCGCGCTGGATAGCGCTGCGGAGAAATCGTTCAAGGCATGGGCGATTTTCGAAGGCGACATGCTTTTCAAGTCCTGGCACGGCATGCTGGAGACCATCATGACCGGCAAGACCGCCGCGCATCTCCTCGGCGCGCGCAACAGCTTTGACCTGATGGCCCGCACGCCGTCGAACGTCGACATGTTCAATGCCGCGATGGCCGACCTGACGCGTTTCGTGACGCCGGATGTGCTAGGTGCCTACGACTTCGGCCGCATCGACAGCCTGATGGATGTCGGGGGCGGCTCCGGCGAACTTATCGGAGCGGTGGCACGGAAATATCCGCATATCCGGGGAATCGTTTTCGATCTTCCCAGATGCGCCGAAACCGCGACCCATCATCTGCAGCGGGCTGGCGTCTATGATCGCGCGAGTTTCACGGCAGGCGACTTCTTCGAGGTCATTCCAAAGCTTGCTGACGCCATCATCCTCAAAAGTGTCATTCACGATTGGAACGATGAACGCAGTTCGGTGATCCTCCAGAACTGCCGTCGCGCCCTGCCGGAAAATGGAACGTTGCTGCTGGTGGAACGAATGATGCCCGAAGCGCCCGGCACCAGCGACAAGGACAGGGCTCAAGCGATGAGCGACTTGAACATGCTGCGCGGGCCCGGCGGCCTTGAGCGCACCGAACAGCAGTACGGCCGGCTACTGAGCGAATCCGGCTTTCATCCAGGCGCCGTTTTTCCGGCTGGCCGCTTCAGCGTGATCGAGGCGCGCGTATGTTGAGCGATTGTGCCTTTGGCGCGGCATCGTCCCCAGCGCTCAGGGAAGGCCCCTTGCTTCGATTTCCCGGACCAGTTCCAGGGTTTGCTCGGCAAGACTGCCGCCGGAGGTATCGAGCCCAAAAACCGAAGCGAGGCTGTCGCGAGCCCTCAGCACCGTTAGGTGCGGGCAATGGGCGGGCGAGTTGCACAACTGCTCTTTAAGCTTTTCGCCTTGCGTGATGAGGTGTGGCGGGTCGGTCGCGGACCACGCGAGCAGGAGCGGCGTGTCGATGTTCAGGATGCCGGGAAATGCCGACCTCTCGTCGTATTTGCTGGCGTCCGCGCCAAAATAGGATTTTTCCGCCGCGCCGGCATCCGCGCTTAGACGGTAAAGGCCCGACACCAGCACCACCCCGGCGACATTGGAATCGCGCGCCTGAAATTCCGGGTGGGCCAGGAAACTCGCCACATGGAATGCGCCGACGGAGTAGCCGACGGCCACGATCTCCTCGGGATTTCCTCCGAACAGGTCGATGTTCTGTCGGACCCATGAGGCTGCTGCCGCGACATCCCGGGCTCCGGCGGGCCACGGGTTTGCGGGAGCCAGCCGGTAGGTCATTTTCACGCCAACCATTCCGTGGCGCGCGGCAAAACACACCGCCGCATCCTGCAGCGTGCCGGCGATATCAGGCGGTCCGCTTTCGCCGGCGAAACTTTCGCCCGCCACGAACAAGAGCACGGGACGCGAAGCTGGTTGCGGGGAATCCTGGGATGCCACCGTCGCGACGTCCAGCACGTTGAGATCGTCTTCGCCATACTTCAGGCTGCGGGAAAACGACACGCGCTCGCAGGATTGTGTCTCGTCCGCGGTGGCTTCAGCAGGCGAGGCGCTGGACTCCTCGAGCACCAGCCCGACCTTCACGATCGGAACCGTATCGCGATAAGACGCGGCCTCGGAACTGCGAACAGAAACACTCGTCGCAAGCAAGAGACCAAGCAAGAGACGCAGTGCGAGATATCTTGTCATCACAAGCCATGCACAACCGAGCGCTGTTCCAAGCTGTCGACGCGCTCTGATCGACCAAGCACGATCCGCATTTTTGGCGATTTGACGGCGGGCCCGCCCGAATGATCCTGCCATAATACGGTTTCCGTCTCTTGCTTTTCACAATCGCCCGTTTTGGCATAATAGCAGGGAGAACGGTTCCTATCCAACTGACACCACCACCATCAGGAAGGTGACACGATCAGCAGATCACCAGCGGACGAGACGGGAGAAAGTGCCGTTCTCCCGTTCGTGCGTCGCGAGAAATCCGCGCTCCGTAGCATTCGATGCACGGTTTAGAGATTCCTCAACAAATCGTTACAGCGGGATCAATTGGTCTTGTTGGCTTCTCGCACGAATGAGGTGAGCTCGGTGTTGAACCGTGTTGCGTCCTCATAGAACGGGGCATGGCCGATTCCCTCATAGATCGAAAGCTTGGCGCCAGGGATGACCGAGGCGGTGTACTTCGCGGCGCCGACCTTGGAATTGCGGTCTTCCGCGCCGTGCGTCACCAGGACAGGCAACTTCAACTTGGACATGATTTCGGTGGCATCGAGCGGACGGCCGCCGAGCCCGGCGCGAACTTTGGGCGGGACCATCATGTTGAACGACAACATGATCTCGAAATCGTCGGCAGTTGGTTGTTTGGAGAAACAGCCGTGCACGAAGGCACGTGTCGCAGCGATGTTGGTGGCGAGGTCTTCCGACGCCATGATCGGCAGATTTTTCAGATTGTCGCCGACCAGCGCCGGATCGGCCTTGATCCCGGCGTCGACGAAGTTGATGCCGGCGAGCTGGCTTGCCCCATGGGTCGCGACATAGTCGGAAATGACGCGGCCAGCGTAGGACCAGCCGACCAGAACCGGGCGCTTCAACCCGGCGGCGTCGATCACCGCTTGCACCTCGTCGCCCCAGGCCTTGGAATCCCGGTAGCGCGCCGGATCAAGCGGCTTGTCGGAATTGCCGTGACCGCGCAGATCGTAGGTCACGATGCGAAACTCTTTGGCAAGGTCGCTGTCGACCTGGCGCATCCACGACAAATGGCTCTGTGAGAAACCGTGGATGAACAGGATTTCCGCACCCGCAGGGTTACCCCATTCTTGCGCGGATATGGTCAGACCGTCGGGCGTCTTCACGGCGATCGGTTTATACTTCAGGTCCTGCCCGAAGCCCGGCTGCGCTACCGTGGCCAACAAAGCGGTCGCGACCGTTATTTTGATGAGGCGACCATCGCAAACGGATATCGTCATCGAAACCTCCCTTTTTGTTTTTTGTTGTGAGCCAAGCTAGCACATGCGTAAAACGGGTAAAAGTCGGGCAGGGGGCGTGGGCTGATTGGGTGGGCGGAGATGCATCCGACCGGCATTCCAGAATACGCGGCAGGCGGCGGATGTAATCAACAGGTGGTGTGATGCAGTTCGGCATATTCGATCAAAACGACCGCGGGCCTTATCCGCTCGGCGAACAATACGAAAACCGTCTGAAGCTGATCGAGTTCTACGACGCTGCCGGATTTCGCACCTACCACATGAGCGAGCATCATTCGACGCCGCTGAGCCAGACGCCTTCGCCCGGGGTATTTCTGGCCGCGGTGGCGCAGCGCACCAGGCGTCTGCGGCTCGGACCGTTGGTTTACGTGTTGCCGGCGCATCATCCGCTGCGGCTCGCCGAGGAAATCTGCATGCTCGATCATCTGAGCGGCGGCCGGCTGGAGGTCGGCGTTGGGCGCGGGGCATCTGCCCACGAACTGCAGTATTTCGGCATCGATCCGGATTCCGCGCCGGCCATGTATGTCGAGGCCTACACCATCCTCAAGCAGGCGCTGACGCAGCAGGTGGTCCATTTCAACGGCCAATACTACAATTTCGAAAACGTGCCGATCGAAATGAAACCCGCGCAGCTGCCGCATCCGCCGATCTGGTATGCGGTCCCGGTGCCGGACGGTGCGGTGTGGCCGGCGCAAAACAACATCAATATCGTTTGCGCCGGGCCGGTGGCGAGAGTTCGCGAGATCACCGATCGCTACCGTGCCGAGTGGATGGCTGCGGGCAGTTCGCCCGATGATATGCCATTGCTCGGAATCAACCGCTTCGTGATCGCGGCCGATATCGATCGCGAAGCGATGGCGCTCGGACGCCGTGCCTGGCCGGTGTTTCACGCGAGCTTTATGAAGCTCTGGAACAAGCACGGCACGCAGCCGCGCTATGCAAGGATGCCGGAAGACTTCGATACCATGGTCAGCAATGGCGCCGCAGTCGCGGGATCTCCCGCCACCATCAGTGACCATGTGAGGCGCATGGCCGATGCGGCGGGCGCGAGCTATTTCATCGCACAGTTTTCCTTCGGCGACCTGTCACATCACGAGGTGCTTCATTCCGCGGGCATCTTCGCCCGCGAGCTGCTTGCCGCGTCGAGGGAGCGCGTGACACATGTGGTTTGAATGACGAGATCTTTGGAATGATATTTGGAATGCCAACCGCCGGACAGGGGATGTTGCAATGATCATCAGGATATCCGCGCCGAGCCAGACAATCGAAATCGACGACGCCCGTAATTTCAGGGCATTTTCGGTTCGCATCGAAGGCTCGTTCGACGATCCGGCGGTTGAGGCCGAATTGCTCGGTCGCGTGGCGTCAAGCAGCGACCGCGAACATGCCTGGATTTCCGAAAAGGTGCTGCGCGAATGGCCGCAGCTCTCTGCCTTATCGGGGTTGGACATGGCCTTCCTGGCGAAACAGCCTTTTCGGACTGCCGGCATTCCCTCACATTTGACGCGCGCGTGATGTCCGATGGCGCTACCCTGCCGGTTGACGGCCGGCGCGTGGAGGAGGCGATCATGTTGACCATGTCCCATGCTGCGGGTGCGAACGAGCCGGCGGTTCGCGACATCACGCTCGGTGGGCTGCTGCAATGGGCGGCGGAAACCACACCCGACCGGATCGCGCTGATTGCCGGCGTTCCCGATCCGGACAATCGCCGGCAGTGGACTTACGCGGAGCTGTACGCGCAGGCGTTGCGAACCGCGCGGGCGCTGCGGGCCAGCTTTGAGCCGGGCGAACGCGTCGCGGTCTGGGCGCATAACATTCCCGAGTGGATCATGGTGGAGTTTGGCGCCGCCATGTCGGGCGTCATTCTGGTGACCGTCAACCCGGGCCTGAGATCGGGCGAGGTCGAATATGTCTTGAAGCAGTCGCGCGCGGCGGGCGTCATGGTGGTCCCGGAATTCCGCGGCAATCCGATGCTGGCGACGGTTCAGGCGCTGGCCTCCCGCTGCCCCGAATTGCGCGAGATCATTCGCTTCGACCGATGGGATGAGTTTCTGGCATCGGGCGACCTTGCAAACCCCGAGCTTCCCATGGTGCGATCGACCGATGCCGTGATGATCCAGTACACGTCGGGCACAACAGGCTTCCCCAAAGGGGCACTGCTGCACCATCGCGGACTGGTCAATAACGGCGCGCACACGGCGGACCGCGCCGGCATCCCCGACGGCGCCGTGCAGGTCACCACCATGCCGCTATTTCATACCGGCGGCTGCGTCTGCTGTGTGATCGGCGCCGTCGCCAAGCGTGCCACTCAGGTGCTGGTCGAGGCCTTCGATCCCGGGCTGGTGATCGAACTCATGGAGACCTATCGCTGCAACGCGATGCTGGGCGTGCCGACGATGCTGGTGGCGATGATGGAGCATCCGTCGTTTGCCGCAGCCGATCTTTCCTCGCTCAAGGCGATTTATTCCGGCGGTTCGACGGTGCCGGCCGCGATCGTTGCCGATCTCGAACGACGGCTGGGCGCGCCTTTCACGATCGTGTTCGGCCAGACCGAGTGCTCGCCGGTCGCCTTGATGACCTGGGCCACCGATACCATCACCGACAAGGCCAATACCATCGGCACCCCGATGCCGAACGTCGAGGTGAAGATCGTCAGCCCGGAGACCGGACAGACCGTTCCGGTCGGCGAGATCGGTGAGATATGCACGCGTGGCTATCACGTCATGCACGGTTACTTCGAGGACGAAGCCGCCACCAGGGCTGCCGTCGATAGCGAGGGCTGGCTGCACACCGGCGATCTCGGAGCGATGGATGCTAGGGGCTACTGTACGGTCGAGGGCAGACTGAAGGATATGATCATTCGCGGCGGCGAAAACATCTACCCGCGCGAGCTTGAGGAGTTGTTGTTCCGCCATCCCAAGATCGGCGACGTCGCCGTCGTCGGATTGCCGGATCAGAAATGGGGCGAAGTCGTATCGGCGTTCATTCGGCCGGCGCCGGGCATGATCATCGACAAGGACGAGCTGCACGATTACATGCGCGAGCATCTCGCACCGCACAAGACCCCGCGCTATTGGTTCGTCGTTGACGCCATGCCGCTGACGGGATCCGGCAAGATTCAGAAGTTCAAATTGCGCGAGCAATGGTCCAAAGGCGAGATGAAAGAGGTTTGAGGCTGCAGGCGAAACCCGCTACAGAAGGCCAATGCTTTCGCGACGGCCCTGGAGCATGCTAGATCAGGCGCGAAGGCGTTGCGGACAGGCAAGCCAACTAAGTTGTCCGCGGCTGACGGATGGGAAAGAAGGATGCTTTGGCACGGGGTTTGTCACCAGATGTCCATCGCACCAATTACCACCCTGCCAAAGGAGCGTCCATCCCGCTCTAGTATTGATGCCGCACCGTTGGCGCTATGTCGATGATGCCTAGATCTACAAGTGTGCGGTGGAAGCGGCGTTTCCGTTCCGATGATGATGCGAAGTAGGCATCGCCACAGTGCTCGAGAAGGCTCGCGCGCGTGGCAAAGATCTCATCAAGCGGCAGGCCTGCCTGCTGCAAAGCGACTGTCCCAAGAAACGCAATATCCAGGTCCGGGCCCCGCCCGGAAACAAGTCGATCAGAGCAATCATTCAAAGTTTCCATGGCATAGAACGTGCGGAACTGGCGCCGCGCGTTCATGGGGAGCTTGAGTTTTGCCTCGATCCGCCGAGCCATGACGGGTTGATGATCTCCGTAGTGCACAATCAGCGTTGGACGTCCGGGAAAACGAGTTGAAAGCTCGGACTTCAGTCTATTCCACGTGACAGCGGTCTCGACGAGTCGGGCGTAGTACTCGGCATAATAAGCATCGGGGAGGCTTGCGGCAGCAAAGGCACGCTCGCTCTCAAAGTGTCCAGGCGCGACCAGCCTTCGGTTGTGGGGGCCGTGGTTGAAGTTGGTTAGCGCATATAGAAAACGAGGCGCTGCATCGTCCGCGATCCTTTTCATATGAACACCGAGGGCTGCTTCCAGAAACAATGCATCGGAATTTGTCGTTTCGAATCGATTGACGTCGAAGGGCGGATCAAAATCATCGGTGAAAATACGTTCGCTGATACCAATTGAACGGTAAAACTCATCGTAATTCAGAAAGCTGCGACGACAGCTCGATGTCAGCATTGTTCTATAGCCAAGCGCGGTCAGCGAATTTGGAAGACTGTTGTGGAATCGGCCGACGCCTCTCTTAAAAAGAAAATAGGCGCTTGAGCCGAAGCTTGCGCTTGAAAGGCCAGTCAGCAGGCTGAATTCGGATTGCCACGATCCTCCACCAAAAATATCGACGTTAAGGCTTCCATAGCGGCCATTTTTCGGAGACAGGAATGCTTCGACAATTGGCTCAACCGGGAGCCCAAACACGCGCGGATCGAAGATGGATTCGTGCTGGATGACGATAATGTCGGGATAGTCGAGGGTGCGCGCCGGTACGGCGGCCATCAACGGCAAGGGGTCTTTGGCTATATCGCTCAGGGCGAGCTTGCCGAACTGTCGCCAGGAAAGCGGGTTGAGAAGGGAGGCTATGAAGGTCGAAAAAAAACACCGCCGCAGAGCCGCGATCTGCTGGAAAGAAACGGCCCCGCCGCTTGCCCTGTATGCTGCAGCTAAACCAACAAACGCAATGCTGAATAAAAGAACCTGGAGTTCCAAAGAAACGGGCGGCCCGGCCATGTAGAGCAGAGCCGCCACTGCGGCCAGAATGAGTGCGATGCCTCCGGCGAGAACAGCTGTTACCGCGAGCGGATATTGTACGATAAAAAATGGAACGGTCCCTGCGAACGCCAGCGGCAAATCCGTCACGGTCAGTTTCAGCCCGCTATGATCATGCTTGACCTTTGACGCTCCGAAAATGGCCGCTGCCAGGATGGACGATAGCAGTATCGCTCTTTCGAAATCGGTAACGACGAACAGCAGCACCGCGGCACTGAAACACAGCGCGGCAATAGCCAATTTAAGGTGCTCAACGCTGCGCTCCGCAAACCAGACGACGGCGATGGCTGCCACAATTATCAGGGTTAATGACATATCGATCGGATGGCCAGGTAGCGGATGAAATTCTACAACTGCTACACCATCATGGCAGGCCAAGACAGCTGCCGTTTCAATTGTCTTGATGACGATCAAGATTCCGCGGTCGTAACTTCGCTGTCGGCCCTTGGCATCGCGTCGTTTCGCTGCGATGCAACGGTTCGTCGGCTATCGGGGGCGTCACAACAACGAGCCTTCAGCTCAGCGCCACATCCCGCGCATGCGGGCGCCGACGTCGAGGCGAACACCTTGGCTCGCAGCGCGGGCCGCGATCCCGGTTGCCGAGCGCGGCCAGTTTGTCTTTTCGAACAGACCGAGCAGCCGATCGGGAATGAAGCGCGTCCGCGCGGCGTAGACGTGCCGGTCGCCTTGCGCGCTCTGGCCATGGGTGAAGAAACGCTGCGGCACCACGAGGTGAAGCTCGTCCTTGGCGCGTGTCATCGCGACATAGAGCAGCCGGCGCTCTTCCTCGATTTCGGCCGATGTGCCGGCGCCGAGATCCGATGGCATGCAGCCATCGACGACGTTGAGGACGAACACCGATTTCCATTCCTGTCCCTTGGCGGAGTGGATGGTCGAAAGGATCAGATAATCCTCGTCAAGCAACGGCACGCCGGCCTGATCGCTGGTCGCATCGGGCGGATCGAGCGTGAGTTCGGTCAGGAAGCGCTGGCGCGACGGATAACCGCCGGCAATCTGCTCGAGCTGAACGAGATCGGCGCGACGGGTGCCGGCGTCCTCGTGAATGCGGTCGAGATGCGGTTCGTACCAAAGGCGCGCACGCTCCAGTTCGGCCGGCCAGCCGGCGCGGCCGGAGCGCAGGTCAGTGACAGCATCGACGAAGTCATGCCAGTCGTCACCGGCACGGGGAGGAGAGGGTGCTTCGGCCAGTGCTATCGTCGGATCGGCTGATTTGGCCATGTGATCGAGGACGCGCTGCGCCGACGTCGGCCCAACGCCGGGAATAAGATGCATCAGCCGAAATCCCGCGACGCGGTCGCGCGGGTTCTCGACGAAGCGAAGCATCGCCAGCATATCCTTGATATGCGCGGCATCGAGAAATTTGAGTCCGCCGAACTTCACGAACGGGATATTTCGTCGGGTCAGTTCGACCTCGAGCGGGCCGCTGTGATGTGAGGTGCGGAACAGTACCGCCTGCTGCTTGAGGACGGTGCCGGACTCGCGGCTCTCAAGCACCCGCTCGATAATATAGCGGGCCTGGTCGGCCTCATCGCGCACCGATACCAGCTGCGGCCTGGTGGAGGATGTTCGCTCGGTCCAGAGGTTCTTGGTGAAGCGTTCACTGGCGAGTTCGATGACGCCATTGGCAGCGGCAAGAATGGTCTGCGTCGAACGGTAGTTCCGATCCAGCGTGACGATGGTGGCCGGCGGATTGAACTGGCTGGGGAAGTCGAGAATGTTGCGCACGGTTGCCGCGCGAAACGAATAGATCGACTGGGCGTCGTCACCGACCACGGTGAGACCTCGGCCGCCCGGTTTCAGTGCCAACAGGATCGAGGACTGCAGCCGGTTCGTATCCTGGTACTCATCAACCAGGACATGGTCGAAGCGGCCGCCGATGTCTTCCGCCAAAGCGGGATCGCTGACGGTCTGCGCCCAGTAAAGCAACAGATCGTCGTAGTCGAGAATGTTCTGCCGCTGTTTGGCTTCGACATAGGCTGCGAACAATTGCTTCAGCTCCGCCGCCCACCCGGAACACCACGGAAACGACTTGCCCAGCACTTGCTCGATCTCGGTCTCCGCGTTGACGCAGCGGGAGTAGATGGCAAGGCAAGTGCCCTTGGTGGGAAAGCGACTTTCGGTCTTGGAGAATCCCAGTTCGTGCCGCGCCAGATTCATCAGATCGGCGGAATCCTCGCGGTCATGGATCGTGAAGGCGGGGTCCAGACCAATCTGATCGGCATAGTCGCGCAGAATTCTGGCTCCGACGCCGTGAAAGGTACCGGCCCAGGTCAGCGCGTCGGTCATGACGCCGGCGTTGTCGCCCATGACCTTGCGCGCAATCCGCTCGACGCGGCGCGCCATCTCGCTGGCGGCGCGGCGCGAGAATGTCATCATCAGAATGCGGCGCGGGTCGGCACCGTTGACGATCAGATGGGCGACCCGATGTGCCAGCGTATTGGTCTTTCCGGACCCCGCGCCGGCAATGACCAGCAACGGCGATCGTGGCGTGCAGTCATCGCGCAGCACGCCGTGCTCGACCGCCTGCCGCTGCGCAATGTTGAGGGTGTCGAGATAGCTCGCAGCGGCCATGATTGATTGATTCGTCCGAAGAGAATCGACGGTCGCTGATTCCTGCTTTGTTCGCAATGGCTGACTGGATTGAGATGCCGGTTCCATGGCACCGGTTATGCGACGATCAGCTGCCGGCGCTGATATTCCGGCGCGGCCGTTACTTGCGGCGGATGATTGGCCGGCAATTGTAAGCCTTGCGAAACCCGGCGGCCTTCGCGTCTTCCTCGGAGCAAAACCAGCGGTCCGGCTTCGTTACGGGGGCATAACTCCGGCACGCCTGAATGTGATAGATACCGACGTGACCTGTCAGGCGCGCGCGCTTGGCCAATTTTGCCTTGATGCTGCAGGCGGGTGGCATCGCGGGTTCATCCGGAAACAGGGATTCACGGAGCTCGCGGTCCTTATCGCTTCTGCAGGCCGAGCCCAACAAGGCTCCGGACTTTTCCCGATGGCGGAAGTCTTGCGGAGCGACAAAGCAGCCCCGCCAAAGACCGCTAAGCTTGTCCTTCGCGTTTGCCTCGTCCTCCTTGAACCGACCCTTGGCCTCAGGTTCAACATTCAGCGCAAAACCCTGACGCACCAGCAACTGGTTCAAGCTGGTTGTTTCGCCGTCGGCGGTGCAAAGGCCGATGTGCCATTTGGGGTAGGTTTTGGTTGGCCCCAAATCCTCGCAGCGGACGGCGCGCTTGCCAATCAGCTCCGCCAGGCGGTCGCGCGCTTCCACGCCACACGCCCAGGGCTCGGCATGTTCGTCGATGCACATCTGGTCATATTCCGGAGCATCGATGCCATCGAGTTTGTAGGTAACGCCGGCAAGCTGGATGGTGTCTCCGTCCTTGACGATCGCGTCCTCAGCCCAACTCGACGTTACCGAGAACAACGCCAGCATAATGATGAGAACACGCATCGACCTGATCCACAGCCCGCAGAAATGATAATTTCCCGTCACGTATCGCACAACAGGGATACCAGAACGAGTTGGAAAGGCCGAATTTGAAAAAAATAAGAACAGTTTTCGTCAATTTGCGCCGGCAAGCAACCTTCATCAGTTAGGTTAAATCGCGAGCGAGATTGCGCTCCGAGCCCATCGTAATATGGGTTATCGATGTCCGCTTCATTTTATAACGCCGACAGGCACACCCACCGTCGGATCATGCTGGTTGGCCTGATGTTTTGCGCGGCCTTTGTCGCGATCAGCTATTTTGCCAAGGCGCAGCCTGAAAGCCACTCGCTTTTCCTGAAGGCGGACAAGCTCGTTCGCACCGCCGGCAATCCGCCGCCCGCCAACTAGCGCGTTTCCATTGCGGCTGCGGTCAGCTTGTATTCGTTATCGTGGTGCGAACTTGTAGCGGAACGTGCAGCTCGGTGCGCCCTGCATAATGGTCTGGTCGCGCGTCAAGCTGACCTCGCCGCCGCCCGCCGCGGCAATATCGAAATCGGTCTCGCAGATCAGCAGCGCGCCGAGTTCCGGCTCGCCGAGCGCGCGAAAGAACTCTGCGAACCGGCAGTGGGTGACATCGAACTCCAGCGCTTCCTCGTCTTGTCGGCGCATCTCCACCGTCACCTCCCGGTCGGTGACTTCGGCCAACGCGGTGTGCATGGCCGCCCATTTACGCCGCGGCCTGCCATCGACGCAGTCACCCACGGCGGCGAACAACTGCTTCGACCAGCCGCGCAAGGCCTGCTTGACGATGGCGTCAGCCCGTTCCTGCCCCAGTTCCGAACGCAGTGCCCGCAGCACCGGCACCAGCACCTGGGCCTGGATCCGGGTCTTGTCCAGCAGCGATAGCCTGGGATCAACCATATAGTCGTCGAGTACGCTCATCGCCGTTCCTCCCGAATGGGGTCGCAACGCTACTTGTGATGGCAGACTATTCCCGCATCTCGGTCGTGAAAACTTTTTGCGCGATTTGCCAGCGGCCATCGATCTTCAGCAGCGACAACTGATCTGTGAAGAAGCGCGGTGGAATGGCGCATTTGAGCTTCACATAGGCCATTGTCGGACTGACGAGGTCGATTGTCAGTACTTGATCGTGGCGGGGCAGGCCCTGCTGCTTCGGCGAAGGTCTCGACCGGACCTTGTCCAGCCAGCTGTCACGGGGCGTGATAACCAGTTCGCCGTCGTTCGTAACACTGGTCAACGCGCTCGTTGGATGAAATACGCTGGCGATCTTGCCGGCATCGCTCTCGTAAAGTCCGTCGAGGTAGGACTGGATCACGCCTTCAATGATTTTGACATCGTCGGTGCCGGTCATGGAGGTCAGGTCCTTCCATATGAGTGTTTCGGAGATCAGGGTTTTGAAATTCGCAAAAGCTGCTGCCTCGGACATGTCCGCGCGTGGAAAGACAGCTTGCGTAAGCACGGATATCGCGGCCCCCGCGGCGAAGGCAAACGAATTAAACTGAGCGATAGACGCAGAAAATCTATTGCAAGACATTCTGGCAGTCGCGCGAAGAAAGTTTCGGGAGCAGGATCAAGTCATCGACTGCCAACCCCTCAATGGTTTGCGTTCGCTTGAGGCGGCTGCTGCCGCCACCGGCAACGAAGTGGTGTCGATGGGGGGCCCAAACACCAATCGTGCTGTTGACGCATCCTGGCCTTGCCGGATGTCGCGAACATCGTGGGCTCGTGAGGCAACTGAGGGGTGTGGCGGGAGCGTCGGCGGCGGCAGCGGTCGACGGTACGCCACAAGTTTAAGTTGTGCCTGCGGCACAGCGATTTCTGCCAACGATCGGTTGACGTCATCGGTGCTGACATTTGGAGGTTGCCGTTTTGTTCGAAATGAGCACCTGCATCCGTATTTATACGGGCGTTTTTTAGGTTTTTTAGGTTGCCATGATGAAAACCATATAAAACACTTGCATAAATGAACGGTGGTATCCGTTATGTCCAGTACCCGACATTTGGACGGGAAATGGAAATTGCTCAGGAGGCCCTTTCACCAACAGCTTTTTCAGTCACCCGGACTCGCCGTAGCCGGCGCCATCAAACGGGACGCAACTGTATCTCTCTCATTTTTCAAGGAGAGTTCCGCGGCTTGCAGCAGCCTTAAAGTCGAAGACGATATTGTTATCGGCGTGAACCGCTATTTTTATTGAATGGAATTACGATGACCCTAGTGACAAGACTGACGGCCGCATGGATCGTTACGTTTGCACTCTGCGGCTCGAGCATCGCGCAAACCAATCGTACGCCTCAGGGCTCTCCGCCTGCATCAGGCATCTCGGGGGAGGCGCAGATCAGGGAGCGGCTCAATGCCGGGACGATCGGTCTGGCCGGGGGTCTGCTGGAGGGCGCACCCATCCGTTTCGCGACCGAAATCGCACGGGTGGTGAATGATGGCGGCGCCGTGCACGTGCTTCCCATCGTAACCCGCGGGCCCACCGAAAACGTGAATGATCTTCTGTATCTCAAGGGAGTTGATGCGGCCATCATCAACAGCGACTCGCTTGAAGAGTACAAGTCTCAGGTGCCGCAAATTCGGCAGCGCATGACCTATTTGCTAAGTCTGTTTCCCTCCGAATTGCACATCTTCGTTCGGCCGGAAATTCGATCGCTTTCGGATCTGGTGGGCAAGAAAGTCAACTTCAATACGCAAGGCACCGCCGCCGCCTATTCCGGTCCCCTGATTTTCAGCCGCCTCGGCGTTGACGTCGAGAAGATGTTTATTCCGCACCCCGTAGCGCTCGAGCAGTTGAAGCGCGGAGAGATTGCCGGCGTCGTGTTTGTGACCTCGAAGCCAGTCGACGCGTTCGTGAAGGGAAAATGGGAGCCGGGTTTCAAATTCCTGGCCGTCGAATACGGTTCGAAATTCGAGGATTACTATCTCCCCTCGTATCTGGAGCCAACGGATTATCCCAACCTTGTCGCCAAGGGCGAGCGGATCGCCACCATCGCGGTGCCCACGATTCTCGCCTCGTTTAACTGGCGCCCCAGCTCGCCGCGCTATCATCGTGTTGCACGCTTTGTCGATCAACTTTTCAGTCGGGTGGACAAGCTGCAGGCGCCCGGCTTCGATCCAAAATGGAAGGACGTCAATCTGACCACACGAGTCCCCGGCCTGGAGCGTTTTCAACCCGCCCAGGAGTGGCTTGATCGGGCTAATCCTACCAAGCAAAGTGGGCGTCCATGATGCGCGCATCGCTGATCGCCGTCGTTCTCTCGAGTGTTGGCGGGGCGGTTTGCGCCCAATCTGCGAACGAGACAGTCGCAGGCCTGGAATCCTGCTTTCAATCGGCTCGCCGCGCTGACTCGGTTTGCTCGAACCTGCCAAATGATGCGGTTCAGCGCCTGGATTGCCTTCAGAAGGCACGCACCGCACAGCTCGAATGTCTGCGGCACGTTCCGCCGCCTACCTCTGATGCATCCGCGGCGGCGCAAAAACCCGCTGCCACCGCCGCATTGGGAGCAGCAACCGTCTTGCCGGAAAAGCCCGCAGCCGTTTCACCAGACCGGCCTGCGAGAGCCGTCGATAGTCCGTCAAAGCCAACCGATACAAACTGGATCGTTAGCGAGACGACCTCACCGGTGGATTACGCCCCGCTGACCACGGCGGTGATCCGTTTGCCGTTCAGCGTGAAAGATGCACCGAACACGCTCGCTATTCGATGTCTTGGAGGACGCACCGAATTCCTGGTTCGCACCGAGGGGATATGGCGGGCGTCGCGCGCCAGGGAAGTGCAAGTCGATTATCAGATCAACGACCAACCCTCCGTCAGGCTGGCCTGGACTGCGTCCGCGGATGGAAAGACCGCGAGTTACAAAGACAATGCAATCGGATTTTTGCAGTCGCTGCCGGAAGGCGGACGATTGAAAATCGGCGTGCTCGATGGACCGGGTCCGAGCCACGAAGCGACGTTCCAGCTCACCGGATTGGATGCCGTCCGAGAAAAAATTGCGGGGGCATGCAAGTGGGCGCCACCAGCCAACAAAATGACTTCGGAGAAGCGCTAAACCAGATTGTCGAAATCCGGTGACTTGATCAGTTGACGTGATCTGTTGACTTGGGACGATGTCACCCTGGTTCGCGTTAAAACAGGTATTTGAGTTCCAAAGGAGTTTTGGATGCGTGGGTGGTTTCGTCAGGCGACATTCGCGGCGATTGCCTCGGTTTCTCTGATCTCGGCGGCTTTGGCGGATAAGCCGAAAGCGCTCGGTTCTGCAAAGCCCCATCGTCTGGCCATTCAGGTCGATCAGAACGATCCGGCGGTCATGAACCTCGCGCTGAATAACGCCACCAACGTCATCGAGTATTATCGCGCGAAGGGCGTGGACGTAACTGTGGATATCGTCACCTATGGACCCGGCCTGCACATGCTGCGCGCCGATACATCGCCGGTACAGGATCGCATCAAGAGTTTGAAGGACGCCGCGTTTCCCAGCAAGATCCAGTTTTCCGCGTGCAACAACACCAAGGAAGGCATGGAGAAGAAAGAGGGCCACCCGATCAAGGTGCTCTCGGAGGCCGTCATCGTTCCCTCGGGCGTCGTTCGATTGATGGAGCTGCAGGAGCAAGGCTGGAGTTATGTCCGGCCATGAACAGACTTATCGGCCGCCACTCCCGGATTGAGCAGGCCCACACCTTGGGCTGTCACCTCTTAGCCACAATCGAAACTCATGTTATGCCTGCGGCACAGCGGTTTCTTTCAACGCAAGGTTGATTATATTAGTTTTATTTTTTGGAGGTTGCTATGAACGCCATTTCAAACGTTTCCATGCGCGCCATTCCCGCAACCCCGGCCGACGTTCATCCTCTCGACGTTCACCCGCTCATGACCATCGCGCTGCTTTGCGGTCTGGTTTGGGCGCAACTTTCTGCGTGGCGACTTTCGGCTTGGATTTGAGCGCCGGCGTTTTTTAACGGGCCATCACGACGCGCCGGCATACAACCGTTGCGCTGACGGGCAGTTCTGCTCGATCAGCCGCGGACGTAAAAATTTCCTTCGTGCGCGACCACCATTGAATAATCGGGCTGCGGGTATTGCGACCAAGTGGAGTAGATCATGCGGAAGAGATGGGTGCTGCTGACCAGCATGTTGTTGCTCGGTTCCGCGGGAACCGCTGAAGCCGCGCCGCTGGACTCCCCGGACATCGTGTATATCGACGGACTGCCGTGCAACAGACTTTGCCAGTCCTATATGGCGTGGTCCCGCAAAGCGTCGTCGATATCAGCGCAAGCTGCGTTCGCGCCGCGTTTCCCGAAACCGCGCGGCGCGACCGGGATGCGCGGGGAAGGATCGAGGTCCGCGACGCGCGTCCGCCTGGCGAAACCGGCCGCACCAAATTCCAACGGCATGCGGCAAGCACCAATCGCGGATTCGCAGCCCGCAAGGAATGCCGTTGCCGTTTCCAATTCCGGAACACAGGAGCGGGTGACGACAGCGGCTCCGGCGCCGGAACAGAAAGCGGGCCATTCCGACCACGCGGAAGTTGTATTGCCCGGCGTTGCCGAAAAGCCTGCATCGGCGTCGTCAAACAACGGGGATCACCTGGTTGCCATTCTCGTGGCGCGCCCGGAAATCAAATCGGTATCCGATCTAACCAACAAGAACATTGCGATAGACGACCGGCAAGCTGCGTCTGACGCTCATCTGGGGACCGCGATCGCGGCAGCGGGGGCGGGCGAAGTCCAGCTCAGCGAGGGGCAGACCAAGGCGATCAATCGGTTGATCAGTGGAGAGGTGTCGGCTGCAGTGTTGACTTCGATCTATCCGGAAGCAGCGGATTGGGTTCCCGAAATCGCAGGCTTCACGATTTTTCGAATACCGCTCTCGCCTGCTCCAGTGAAGACACGACTGGAGTCCGCAGGTGACGCCGCCGCCGGCTCCAACGTCAGAACGATTCAGCAGCAGGTGATGGCCGCGGCAACGCTCGCGGAGCAGGTGACGGCCGCCCCGGCGCCGGAACAGAAAGCAGGTCCTGCGTCGCCAAACAACACGGACCAGCTGGTTGCTCTTCTGATGGCGCGCCCGGACATCAAGTCGGTGTCCGATCTGGCCAACAAGAACATTGCGATAGATGCCAGGCAATCTGCGTCCAACGCGATTGTCCGGACGGCGATCGCGGCGGCGGGAGCAACCGAAGCCCAGCTGATCGAGGGTCAAACGGCGGCTGTCGATCGGTTGATCAATGGAGAGGTGCCGGCCGCGGTTCTGGCCCTGGTGTCTCCGCAGGCGGCGGACTGGTTTCCCGAAATCGCGGGCTACAAGATTCTGCGCGTCCCGCTCTCGCCGCCTGCATTGCAGGCACGGCTGGAGCCCGCGGGCCAGGCTGCCGCCAGCGCTGTTGCCGATCCCGATGCCAGAAAGATACAGCAGCAGGTGACGGCCGCCACGGCGGTCGCCGAGCACGTGATGACGCTGCGGGATGCCCAGAAGACCACACCCGCGTCGCCCAACAACGATGATCGGGTTGTCCTTCTCATGGCTCGCGCGGAAATCAAGTCGATATCCGATCTCGCCGGCAAGGACATTGCGATCGATGACAGGCATTCCGCATCGAACGACAAGGTCCGGACCGCGATCGCGGCCGCGGGAGCGGCTGAAGTCCAACTCAGCGAGGGTCAAACCAGGGCGATCGATCGGTTGATCGCTGGAGAAGTGCCGGCTGCGGTGCTGACGTTGGTTTATCCAGAAACCGGGTTTCCGCAATTCGCCGGCTTCAAGATCTTTCGCGTCCCGCTTTCGCCGCGTTCGGTGCAGGCACGGTTGGAGACAGCAGGTAACGCCGCCGCGTCCGGTAGCGCGCCAGCAAAGATCCCGGATTCGCGCCCCGCGGGCGATGCCGCTGCCAATTCCAACGCCAGAACAATCCTGGAGCAGGTCGCGGCCGCCACGGGGCTCGCGGAGCACGTCACGGCCGCCGCAGCGGTCGCGGCGCCGGAGCAGAAGGCAAATACCGCCGAAAAGACCGCGGCTGCGCCGCCGAACGACACCGATCCTCTGGTCGCCCTTCTGATGGCGCGCCCGGAAATCAAGTCGGTTTCCGATCTGGCCAGCAAGAACATTGCGATCGATGACAGGCAATCCGCGTCCAGCGATAGTGTCCGGACCGCGATCGCGGCGGCCGGAGCGGGTGAAGTCCAACTGAGCGAGGGGCAAACCAAGGCGATCAGCCGGTTGATCAGTGGAGAGGTGCCGGCCGCAGTTTTGACATTGGTGTCCCCGGAAGCGGCGGAGTGGTTTCCCGACATCGCCGGCTTCAAGATTTTTCGCGTCCCACTTTCGCCTCGTTCATTGAAGGCACGACTCTAGCTCACGATCCGGTTGGGTCGAATCATGACCGCGGATCCACGGCCACATGGTTCGAGACGCGCGGCGTTGCCGCGCTCCTCACCATGAGGGTTTCGGACCTCATCCCCGCGCGAGCGCAATTGCGCTCGTCGCTGGAGGAGCCCGCCGCTGGCGGGCGTCTCGAAGGATGAAGCCACCGCACTGGAAAATGTTCGAGCGGACCGGGTCACGCCTCTGGCGCCGCGCCGAACGCCTCAACGGCGGTCCGTCGGCTGATACGAGCTGAGATGACGATGAGCGTTTACTGGAATTTGGATGGCGTCACTTGGCACTGAAGTGCCTGGACGTGATCAAGCCGGTGGCGACAGCCGCTATGCTTATTGCGTCCCAGCTGTATTGAAGCGGGAAAGGTCGCAATCGGTTTCGGCGTATTGCGTCCGGCGCATTCCCTCACTGTCTTCGATGACGGTCGGACGGCAACGCGCTTGCCAGGCGGCGCGCGCCTCGGCGTCGGCCTTCTGTTGCTCCGGCGTTCGCGGCGGAGCGGCGCGAATGGTTCCGCTGCGATTGACCTTGAAGTCTGTTTTTTGGCTGGGGGTAAGCGGACGTCCGTGGGCGATGGCGTCCCGTTTGGCTGCGTCCCAGTCAGCGGCGGCCCTCGCCGCTGCCACTGCGTCAGCAGCGTGTCCATGGTCCGACGAAAATGACGGAGTTTGAGCGGACGCCGTCGAAATCGTAGCGGCGACAATGAGGAATATGCCTGCAATGGTGCGCATTTTGATCCATTCCTGCGGCAGCAGCAACGCGAGTCGAAAAGGCGCCGTCGCCCGGTTCGTTGCTATTTGAAAGTTATTGAGGAGACGTGAAGCAGGTTGGTTAACGAACGCTCAACGCAGGGCGTTGAAATTTACCTGTTCCGCCCTTGGCGCCGCCGTGTTTGCCGAGGTCAGCCGGGCGGATCTGCCGTTAAATCGCCAAAAACACGGATCGATGCTGGATCCATCACGCCGCGCCGATCGCATGGATCCCGCCCGGTTTGTGCATGGTTGCAATGATAAAGTACCTCTTATCATGTTTTGTGCTGACGGTGCTGACAGCGGCATCTGTTCGCGGCATCGGTGCCGGGTTGTCGCCGGACGTTGCGGCCCCGATCGTGAAGGCTGGGCTCGTGCTCGAGGATTCCAGCACCTCCCCCACCGACAATACCCCCGATGAACAAA
>Ga0137418_10001409_pt1 | contig 22132 bp, 11 predicted proteins | sample CZODoug3_1_2_16f_FD_122242 | JGI IMG/M metagenome (GOLD analysis project Ga0137418, IMG submission 122242) | Vadose zone soil fungal communities from Angelo Coast Range Reserve, California, USA - CZODoug3_1_2_16fungal (Hybrid Assembly) | ecosystem: Environmental > Terrestrial > Soil > Vadose...
CCGGCCTCGCCGCGGAGGGCGACACGACCTTGCATCGCGTCTACCATCTCGACCGCGGCTACGAGCGGCTCGAGGAGAAGCTGGCCGCCTGCGGCGCCGACATCGAGCGGCTCATCGACGGCCCTGTCCCGGTCCTGGTGGAGGATGGCGGTGGCGTGGAGCATCGCTGGACTCTGGGTCTTCGATTCAGCGGAGACAATTCGGTGTCGGGCCACACGCAACGGGTGAGAGCAGGACTCGAGACAGGAGGAGTGCAGGCTGACGTCACTCCGTCATATCCCTCCGTAATTCGCGAGCGTGTCGATGGTCTCCCCGCTCGTCTCTGGACGTACACCGCGCCTCGCGAGTCACACCGATCCGAGACAACGCTGGCAGGATTCGTTGCCGACCGGGTGGATGTGTCGAACCGGCTGACGGTCGACGCGGCTCTTCGATTCGATGGTGTCACCGGTGCTGCGCGCGGCGCCGCGCAGGGTGTGACGTGGCGGACGTGGCTGCCGCACGTCGGAGCGAGTTGGGCTGCATCGGAGGTCGCTCACCTTGGCGTCTTCGGAAACGTCGGACGAACCGCCGATCGACTCAATCTAGCAACGCTTGCCTATGGCGACCCCGCGGCGCCGGTGGCCGACGTGTATCGGTGGAACGGAAGCGACGCCGGGCCGCTCGTGGCACGCGCGGGTCCAGGACTCGGCGGCGACACGACCCTCACGACGATCGACCCGCACCTCGAACGACCGATCACCGATGAAATCGACATCGGCATCGAATCAGTGCCGCTCCAATCGATGCGAATTCGACTGACGGAAATCGTGAAGCGCGAATCACATGCGCTCGCGCAGCTCGATGCGGGCGCTCCGACCTCGAGCTATACGGTGTTCGGGATCCCGGACCCGGGTGGGAGCTTTGAGGATCCTCGCGACGATCAGATTTTGCCTGTGTATGACCGACTGCCGTCAAGCTTCGGGCGCGACCGATACGTGCTTGCCAATTCACCGGATGCCGCGACGTTCGGAGGATTGGCGCTGAGCGTGCGGGCATCGACGAATCGTCTGTTTCTGTTTGCGACCGCGGCCGAGGGCCACGCACACGCCGAGCCTGGAAATCGGGGATTTCGCGCGAGCGAGAACGACCTCGGCGTGGTGGGTGAGTTGTTTGCGAATCCAAATGCCACCACGCACCAACACGGTGAGCCGTTCACCAGTCGCGCAAAGATGGTGAAGATCTCCGGCGTCTATCGGTTTGCGCACGGCGTGAGCGTGGGCGTGATCGCGCGCTACCAGGATGGGCAACCCTTTGCGCGCATGGTGGTCGTGCCTGGATTGAATCAGGGTCCAGAAGCGGTTCGAGCCATCTTCAATGGCCGGTCGCGGTTTACCTACACGGGGACACTCGACATCCGGATGCAGAAGGAGTTTTCGCGTGGCGGAAGACGTACCGCGGTTGTCGTCGACGTATACAACCTGCCGGATATGCGAAAGGAGGTCGAAGAATACGTGGTAACGGGCCCGAGCTTTCGAACCGAAACGCTGGTTCAGCCGCCGAGAACCGTGGTCGTGGGGCTGCGATTCTCGATGTAGCCGCGGCCGTCCGATTCCGCCCAGGTTCCCGAACGCCGATCCAAAGGCGCATTCGCGAGCTCGCGGAGGACTTGATCGCGGCGGTGGGCTCCACTACCCTGCACACCGCAGCCACGCCCGCACCGTCATGCCAAAGCCTCTACCGCCTGCGATGCCAGCCGCGCTCAATCCGCCTCCGTCGGCTGCGTTCCCGTACGAGTTCTTCGAGAACGTCGCCCGCGTTCCGTTTCGACCGCGGGACGCAGATCTGAATCTCCAGAATGCCTGGTGGCTGATGGATGCCGCGTTCCTGTCCTACTCCGCGCCCGCAACCATCGCGGAGATCAATTACGCCATCCGCATCTGGAACTGTCTCGAGGCCTCATGAACGAAGGCTTTCAACTTCGGCTGCGGCGCAATGGCCGGACCTGGCCGATCGATGCGTTCGGCCGCGACGGGATTGTCCTGAGCAACGAGCGCGATGCGTTTCCACGAACCGTGACCGTCGAATTCGATGCACGAAGCGAGGTGACGCGCTATCGGATGAACCGAATCCGCCAGCTCAAAGGGTGGCAGGGCTGGCAATTCAACCTGAAGGTGACCCTCAGAGACGGCATGCTGTCGTTCGCCGGCGACGATCAGAACTCGCTGCCGGCCGGCGGCTACTGGCTCCGCGTCGGCATCGCCGATCTGAAAACGCCCAACGGACGCCTCAAGCTCGATATCAAGGATAACCAAACGGATGCGCGCGTGGACGTGGACGTGGCGGCCGATTCCCGGACCGTCGTAGTGACCGCCTTCGAAAAATTCGACCCACAGATTCGGACGGTGCTCGAATCGCCCCAGAGCTCGCTCGACGGCCAGTCGATCGAGCAATGGCTCTCCTCCCGCGACACGCGGCCGAAGCGGAAAGCGTGTCTATTGAACCTGATGGCCAAGCTGCGCACCGCGCCAGATCCAAAGACCCCGCTCATCACCGACGTCCGCAACATCTTCTTTGCCGGCACCGAGCGCATCTACGCGCAGGTCAATGGCACATTACTCAATCGACTGCAGACCCTCGTGGACGATCCGAACAGGCCGTTTTATTCAGAAGGGACCCCGACATCACCGACCCATCGCAAGTTACTCGAGCAGATCGAGGCTCGCGGCTGGGGCAAACCCGAGAATTACACCCTGCACAGCTTCCGTCAGGAGGGTCGTACATGCATGCAGGTGGTGGTCGCCGCGCCGTCGGTCGGCACGGATCCCTTTTGCGCCGACTTCGATATCGACCTGGGGGATCCGTTGCAGGACGTCGACGGATTCGTGGTGCACATGGGCGAGCTTGCGTTCGGCGGCGACACCGACCATCTGGAGCTGCACGATGCGCTCGCCAAAGGCGCCATGAAAGACTTCGTGTACTACGCCATCGCTTGATATCGGAGCCGTCGAGGCCCTACCGCGCATTACAACGCCGATCGCCAATCTGGAAGATCCTTTTGCGAGATCGTTGTAGTTACCGTCGATGTTGCAAAAGTATGTTCCCGTCGGCGATCGGCCATTGTCGATTTCAGAAGACGACCTTCAGCGCCAATTGAGTCAATCGGCCGCCTGGGGACGAGGTTAGCCGGGTGATGTGGCCGGCGCTTCCCGAAAAGCCGTTGAACCCAGGAAGATAAAAATGGGCCTGGTCGAGGAGATTAAAAATCTCCACCCGGAGTTGCAAATTGATCCGGTCGCTTTTTTTGAAGACCTTGTCCGCAGAAAAATCGACATTGTAAAATCCGGGCCCCGTGAGGGTGTTTCTTCCCAGGTTGCCATAGGTCCCTGGCGCCGGCCTCGAAAAGGCACAAGGATCATAGTACAGGTCCGGAGTTCCCAGCTTTTGTCCCGCGGCTACGCCCGGGCAACCTTTTGTAACTCCCGACGTGGGATTGCTGCTGAAGCCCGGGTTCAAGTTGGGACGGTCAGGCGCCCACCTGTCCCCGTTTGCGGAACGGTTGGATCCCACGCGCACGGTAAAGGGTTCCCCTGTGCGGAACGTGCCAATTCCATTAACCGTCCAGCCTTCCACAATCATCCCCACGGCTTTCTGCTGGACGCGGAATGGCAAGGGATAGGTGCCAGTGAGGACAAGATTGTGTCTCGCGTCGAAGGAGGAAGGCCCCCAGTCGAGGCCCGGGTTCAGGAAATCGAGCACCGTGTTTGGTTCCTGGCGTGATTCGCCGCCAGCGATGGTTGATTTCGTATCCATGGATTTGGAATAGGTGTAAAACGCCTGATACTGCAGTCCGCTGGACGTCCTGCGCCTCAGTGTGACCTGGAACGCATTGTAGTGGGCGCGTGCGTCGAATCGGGCCGCCGTAACGGAGGCAAACCGGGGATTGATACGATTGCTTTGGCTGAACACGGCGGGGAAAACCCCGGGGCTGATAGCAACAGGAGGGTTCCATTCCCCCTGTCTTTGCAAATGGTAGGATTCAGAGCCGATATAGGCCAGCTCGACCAGCGTGTCTTTCATGACCTGCTGCTGCCATGTCACGTTGTATTGGATCTTGGTCGGCTCCTTGACCGTGGCAGGAAAAGCAGTGAACTGGGGCGGTGGAGATGGGCCCGCAGTCAAATTCGTATCGGTCGGGAAGACCGGGTTCGTCAGGTCGCTGAGTGTGCTGAAGAAGGGAGGGGTGCCGGAAGCAAATCCCGCATACGCTTGAGGAAGTATGTGGTCGTGGAAAATACCGAATCCCGACCGCACGACCGTGGTTCCGCTTCCGTTGAGTCCCCAAGCAAAGCCGACTCGAGGCTGGAAGTCCTTTTTCGTTACGGCGAAGTAATGGTCCTTCGAAACCGTTGGCGCGGGATCCGTCAGGTTTAACAGATTGGCCATCTTTCCACCGGCGTCGCGGGGATCGCTGATGGCTTCCCACCGTAAACCCAGATTGAGTGTGAGGCGCGGGGTCACTTTGAAGTCGTCTTGCACATAGGTCCCGAACATTGTTTGCCGGAGACGCCGGTAGGCGTCAGCGCCCGGCGCTGGCGCATCGAAACGAATGGGGGTGTTGGCCAGAAACCCTGGAATATCAAGAAAGGTGTAGTTGCCCCTGGTGTTGGAAGAAGTGATCTCGTTGTCCTGAATCCGCCGGATATCCACGCCCATTTTGACGCTATGTCTTCCCTCAACATACGTAAGGTCATCACCCACCTGGAACAGGTTATACCGGTACACTCGGGGTGCGCCGTTATCCACTCCTAGAAAATTCAGCGGGTTGGTGGAAAGCCCCTGTGAGCCAAAAGAGACAGTCCCGAAGTGTTCGCCAGGGACAAAGGACAATGCCGACGCCCGCGGGTCGGTTATCACATCATCGAAGTTTTGGTAGGTTCGATTGTAGGCCCCCCGCAACGAATTCACCAAATTAGACCGGAATACGTTGGTTCCCTGGATCGTGGAATATTGTCTGCGGGCAATATCGTTCTCATCAGCAATGGAACTGCCGTTAAAGTTCGGGATCACGTTGGAATCTTGATCAAAGCTGTATCTGCCGAAGATTCTCATGTCACCGCTGATCTGATGATCGATCCGGGTCATGAAATAATTCTCTTTGGTAGCCTGGAGGGGCGCAGCAATGAAAAATGCCGTGCCGTCTCCGAGGTCCGGAGTGTTCGGAGCCTGGAAGAGGTCCAGGTAGGGCTTGATGGCAGGGCTCACTGGCACGGTGCAGGTGTTGGCGCCCGGCAGGCAGTACCTTTCCGAGGGCGTGCCTTTCACGATGCTCATCGGAAGGATCCCTTGCTTGGTTGCGGCAGTCGGCACTTCGGCCGATAGATTTATTCCATTGTCTTGGCGCAGCGTTTCGTAAGTGCCGAAGAAGAACGTTCTATCTTTTTTGATCGGCCCCCCCAAGGCGCCCCCAAATTGGTTGCGCCTATACGGCGCCACGGTGCCGGTCCCGCCGTGGCTGACCTGATCAAAGTAACCCAACGAATCGAGCGCATTGTTGCGAAGAAAATCAAAGAGAGTGCCGTGCAGGCCGTTGGTGCCAGACTTCGTGACGGCCGAGATCACACCGCCGGAGGATCGCCCATATTCCGCGGAGGACACGGCGGTGTTGATCTTGAATTCCTGGATCCCGTCCACCCCGAGGTTGGTTCCGGCCGCTCCTCCCGGGGTGCCGTTGGCATGATCGTTAATATCGGTTCCATCCAGCATGAAGCTGTTGGCATAGGCGCGGCTTCCGGTAACGCTGAATCGCGTTCCCGTGCCAAAGTCAAACGCAGCGCTTGCCTGCCCCGCACCCATGGTCACGACGCCCGGTTGCAGGAGAGCGAGCTGCTCATAACTTCTGCCGTTCAGTGGGAGTTCCCGAATGGTTCTTGCGTCCACCAGAGAGCTCATGGTGGAATTGGTCGCTTCCACCAGCGGGGCTTCCGCGGTGATCGTCACCGCGTCGGAAAGCTGTCCCACCTTGAGAGTAAGGCTAACCACGACCTCGCGGCCCACCGTGAGCGTGATTCCCCTTCTGATCTCGGTCTGAAAGCCCGTTAGCTGGCCTTCGACTTCATAATTGCCCAGCGTCAAATTGGAAGCGGTGTAACGGCCCCGCTCGTCGGTCGTGACGCTTCGGGCGATTCCCGTGTCCAGGTTTCTGACTGTGACCGACACTCCAGGGGTGACGGCTCCGGACGAATCCTGGACCACCCCGGAAATGGTTCCCGTGGTCACCTGAGCAGAAACCAGATGGCCGCCAAGAAGCACACTGATCAGCAGCACAAGCCAATATCGAGACATGTTCCTCTCCCCTCCTAAGAACAAGCTGCTTTCGCAGCTATCGATCCGGAGTAATTGCTACTTCGGAGAAAATCGGCGGGATCTCTCCCGCTTTGCCTCGCCTGTCAAGGAGTCCTTGAGCACCTAGCGCCTCACCGGGCGTGCTGCACTCGACTCTCCAATGCACGCCCTTCCATGTCGGGCCGCTCCTCGGCCGCCTGGTAGATCAGTGCGTTCTCGTCTTCGAGTCGAGCGCTTCAATCGCATACACGCATGCGTAATACGCTTCGTCGCCGCAGGTGTCAAGCAACACAAGAATCTGTGTAGTGAGTACATGATTTGACCGCTCGTGCGCGCAGGAGGCACGATGGTGCTATCCGGACGCGGCCTGGGAGCGGGCGATGAAAGTCCAGGACGTGACTCTGCGGGCGCCGTCCGAAAGCATCGATCATAGACGCTCGTAATCGGCTGCCGATTTCGAGTCGCCTTTCACAAACCGCGCGGGCTGTGGCGCTGCATCGCCCAAGGCGCGCACCTGGTGCTTGACGAGTCGCCCGACGCGCTCGACCTCCCGGTCCTGGAGGGACTCGTACACGGGCACCTGCACGGCGGTTGCCGCCTTCTCCGCGCCAGGCGCCGCGGGACCTTTCCACCCAAACAACTCCATCTGCGTGCAGACGTCGACGTGCATTGGCGCCACGTCGACACCACGGCGAATGCATCGCTTCACGATGGTGTGGTTGTCTGGCACGTACGCGCAGTATTGGTAGTACACGTGCGTCTGCCCGGGCGGAGTCCGCGGAATGATGATGCTCGGCACATCACCGAGGATCTCGTCCAGTATTCGAGCATGTCGCCGCGTCCGGGCAATGTATTCAGGCAGACGCTTGAGACCTGCACGGCCAATCGCCGCCTGAACATTCGAGAACCGGCCTCCGTACTTCTCCGGGAGCGGGTCGAGACGACGGACGTCTTCCCAGAGACGCTCCGCCGGCTTCGCGTTCACGAACGAGGCGCCGTACCAAATGGGGAACAGGGAATACGTGAACACCTTGGGCCGGATGAAGGTGTGCTGCCACTTGCCCTGCCACAGGATGTTCTCGACACGCTTTTCGGTCGGCCAGGGCTCGGCGTCCCTCAGGTCGCCGACGCGTTTCGCGAGGTCGGCGTCACGCATCCACGCCAGCCCTCCGCCGTACGTATTCAGCGGCTTGAACGCCTGGAAACTGAAGAAGCTCGCATCGCCCAGCGTGCCAACCATGCGGCCCTTGTACGTCGCGCCCAATGCATGCGCGCAGTCCTCGATCACCTTCAAACTGCGGCGCCCCGCGACCTCGAGGATCGGGTCCATGTCGCAGGACAGTCCATACAGATGGGTCGGCAGCACGGCGCGGGTGTTCGGCGTGATCGCGCGTTCCACCGCGGCTGGACACAGGTTGAAGGTGGCGGGATCGATGTCGGCGAACACCGGCGTCAATCCCGCGACGCGCGCGATTTCCGGGACTACCCAAAACGTCAACGCAGGAACGATGATCTCCGAGCCCGGCGGGAACTGCATGGCCGTGAGGATGAAATAGAGCGCCGTGCGCCCGTACTCAGTCGAACACGTGCGCACGTGGCCCGACCCGAGGAACTCGGCCAACTCCTGCTCAAAGGCGTCGATGTGCGCCCCTCGCACGAGCTCCCCGCCCTCTCGGCATTGCTGGATGATGTGCTGCAGTTCCGGAACCACGCGAGTGCCAAACCTTGGTATTGCGGCCATGATTCACCTCTTCCTCCACTCAGATTCCGGATGCTCCATGGCTCGACGCTCGTATGCGCCGAACGCCTTGAGGAACGCGACGAGTGCCACTCCGACCATCAGCGCGCCCTTCCAGCCGCCGAGGCCGTACTGGGCGAGAACCGCCGGTCCAAGCCAGCCGACGATCACCAGGAGCGCCGCGGCCCAGACGAACGCAGACAGCGCATTCAGGATGGAGAACGTCCACGCGGGCACATCGACCCACGCGCAGGCGGCCGCGAGCGCGATGCGTAAGCCCGGCGCAAAGCGGATCAACATGACCATCGAGCGGCTGTGTCGCCGTACGCGACCAAGGAGCGGCGCGGTCCGCCGTTCGAGCGCCGGATACCGCGCCATCCACCGCCGCAGCCGGCCGCGAAACAGATAGAAATAGATCTGGTCGCCGACGGCGGCGCCCACGGCTCCGGACACGAGCACACCCATCGGATTCAACTGTCCGTGCGCAACGAGCACTGCCGCAGTGATGTACGCAATCTCGCCTTCCACGATTGCGGCGGTCAGCACACCCCAGTAGGGCAACAGGTGCGCGAACGACACGGCGTCCACCACACGATCCGCCACGATCAGCACGCCGTCGAGCGCGCCATGCGCTCGACCGCGCGACGCGCGTGTGCGCGTTCAACCCTGGAATCCAGCGCGCTGACAGCCCGGCGCACGGGTGGCGCGGAAATACGCAGGTAGGTGGCAAGAAACGACGGACGCATGTAGAACCGCGTATAGGCGTCCCCAAGGAGAAACCGCAGATCGGCGTACGTCAGCGACGGATGGGTGAATACCGGCGTGAAGCCGTCGAAGTGTTCCCAGTCCTCGTCATTGATCAGCGGCTCGAAGCGCTTGAACAACGGAGTACCGGGGTACGGCGTCAGGATCTTGAACTGTGCGACTGTCGATCCGAGGTCGATCGCGTACTCGATGGTCGCAGCGATCGATTCGGCCGTGTCTTCGGAGAAGCCGAACACGTAGAATGCCGCCGTGACGATCCCGAGTTCGCGACAGCGCGCGACCACGGCCCGCTGATGCGCTTCCGGGATCGGCCGCCTGCCGACCGTCCTCAATGTCGAGGGCGCCAGCGACTCGACACCGAAGCTCATCGCCCGCAGGCCCGCCCGATACATCGCGTCGAGCAGCATGTCATCGAGCCGATCGAGCCGAGTCTCACATTCGAACGTGTGGCGCAGCCCACGGGTCCGCATGCCGTCGCACAGTGCCCATACGCGCTCTCGATCCTGGGAGAACAGTGGGTCCCTGAAGACGATGTGGGACCGGCCGCGTGCGTCCTGCAGGTACTGCAGCTCGTCGAGGATGTTATCCACCGAGCGCGCCCGGTATTGCGCTTGAATGCGGTGCGGGCAGTAGGTGCAGAACTCCGGACAGCTCCGCGACGCGAGCACCTGGACCGATCCGCCCAGGGGACGCCCCGCAAACGGCACGCGCATGCCGAAACGGTCGGCGACCAGCGGATCCCACCAGGGAAACGGCAGTGCGTCGAGGTTGCTGAGCTCCGGGCTCTTGACGTGGCCGCTCAGCGCCTCGCCCGCCGCCAGCCGCATCATCGCGGCCTCCGGTTCGCCGTCGATGATGAAGTCCGCGTCCGCGTCGAAAAGCTGGGGCAGCATCTGCGCGGCGAGCCCGATGAAGCCGACGCGCACGCCGCGGCGGCGCATCGCCCGTGCCCAGGCCGTTTCACGGCGATAGTCCACGAGCGACGACAGCACGATGGCGACGTCGCCGTCGACAAGGGGGCCGGCGGAGACGGCAACCTCATGGCCCGCGCGCCGTGCGATCGCCGCGCAGTACGCCAGATGCACGCTCGGCAGGTCGTGGAAGTGCCGCTTCAAGCCCGCGACGACGCGGGTCACCTTCGAGAACGGCCGCAGACGGGACCCGAACCCTCCTGCCACCGTGTCCTTGCTCACAAACCCCTGTCCACCGCGAACGTCCGCCAGCACTATTCGCATGCGCCACCGCCCGCGCCGCATACGCGGCGCGCTCCATGGAGAGTTGATTCAGGACTCGCGTGTGGACAGCAAGCGTGGTGCGCGGATCGAACGAGCAACCCACACGCGACGAGGACGGCTGATCAGTGCTGGAGGGGGGGCGGTCGAGGACCGGCCGGAACAAGGAATTCCGATGAGAGCGGAGTGGGAATGAGCTGGGTCGACAGGCACGCCGGGGCACGCGGTTGCGGCGCTGGCGCGAACGCCAGCGCGAGAGGACACGGAGCGGCCGGTGAGACCGCATCCGACGAATCGGCGGGCGTGTCGTTCACACGATGGCGCGATGGCGTCGAGAGGCCTTCAGGGGCGACAGGTTTCGGGTGGACCGATCGGAATCCCTTCCCTCGCTTCTTCCAGATATGGAGCCGGTTCGAAGTGCTGCTGACAATCAGCTCTGCGCGCCTGTCGCCATCCAGATCGCGCGCCACCATCTCCAGAACCGGCGCGGCGCTGCGCAAGACCGATGTGCGTCCTGTCGCCGAGAGCCAGACTCGAACAGCCGATTGATCGCCCCCGTTCAGATCGGCGCGGTCCACGTGTCCATCGCCGTCGAAATCGGCGATGACGAACGGTGTCGACGCCGATGCCAACCCCGCAGCCACGAGCACGCACAGGCAAGCCAGGCCCGCACGGCTGCCCACGGCGAAAATGGTCCTCATTGGCGAGTGCAGTTTAGCCACCGGTAGGCCAGGTCGTCATTCTAAGGTCAGTTCGACGAACATCCGTGAATAAATGTTTGCGCTCCGGATTTGCCCGGGGGCGCGGATCGGTCATCATGTGGCCGGACACTGCCAGGCCCGCCCGTGCCCATTCGCATTCCATCGCGCGTCGCAAACATCGCGGTCGCTCAATTCGACATCCTGAATTCCAGAGCGGCGGAACTGCGCGCCCAGGGCCGATCGGTCATCAGCCTCGGGCAGGCAGTGCCCGGCTTTGGTCCTCCGAAAGCGGCGCTCGACGCGGCTGCCGCGGTCCTTCCCGAACATGTTACCCATCTCTACTCGGCGGATGCAGGGCTCCTCGAGTTGCGGGAAGCCGTGTGTGGCTACCTGTCGTCGCGGCACGCCGTTCGCGCGACGCCTCGGGATCTGATCATCACTGCGGGCGGCAATCAGGCGGTCATGCTCGCGTTGATGACGCTCGTCGACGCGGGCGACGAAGTGCTGCTGCCGGCGCCCTACTTCGCGAATCACGAGATGGCGATCCGGGCTGTCGGCGCGACGCCGATCGAGATCGCGCTGACCGAGGAACAGGGGTTCAGCCTGCGTTGGGACCACCTCGCGTCTGCTCTCACTGCGCGCACACGCGCGGCTGTCATCTGCACCCCCAGCAATCCGACCGGCGCGATCATTGATCCCACCGACGCGACGCGAATCGTCGCAGAGCTCGCCCGTCGCAACATTGTCGTCATCTCTGACGAGGCGTACATGGATTTCGTCTACGGGGCGCCGCATTGGAGTCTCGCCTCGCTTGCGGCGTGGCGCGACAACGTCGTCCTGGTTGGCACGTTTTCGAAGTCGTTCGGGATGACAGGATGGAGAGTTGGCTACATGCTCGCCGATGCGGGAGTCACTACTCACGCCGTAAAGGTGCAGGATGCGATGATTATCTGCGCAACCGTGATTGCGCAGCGTGCGGTGGGTGCGGCGCTTCGAGAGACGCCGGATTACACGTCCACGTTTTTGCCGGAATTCACGCGTCGACGCGACGTCCTCAGTGGACGGCTCGCGCGAATACCACGTCTCCATTGGGTGCCGGCGAGCGGCGGCTTCTTCGCATTCGTGCGCGTGGACGGCTGCACCAGCAGCGTGGCGCTCGCGTCGGACATCCTCGAACGCGCGCACGTCGTCACCATTCCAGGGGCGACGTTCGGGAAGGCGGGCGAAGGCTATCTTCGGTTCTCGTACGGCACAGCCACGTCCGACCAGATCGACGAGGCGTTCGATCGCCTGGAGCAATACTTCAGGCTTCGAACTGACTCAAGTTGAGCGTGACGGCGGTGTCGTTCCACGAAATATCGTGAGTCGTCGCGGCAATGCCGCTAAATCACCCCGCAACCGTTCGCCCTCGCTACGGCAAGCGCCTTGCCCGAATCCAGGGCATGACGCTGCGGCGCTGGGGCGGCCTGCTTGTTTCCAGCCTGGCACTCAACGGGCTGATCCATTCGGCACAACTCGGAGCCCAGGAACAAACCGCCGCGAAACAGGCGGCACGACTCGACGATACAGCTCGAACGGCATTTATCCGCAGCGCACGGGTCTGGTCGCCAACGAACATTCCTTCGATGGACCTGAGGGCTGGTCCCGACGGAGGTGGTGCGTTTCCGCCGAATCAGATGGTCACGTGTACATACGTCGAAGGCCGGCAGCACGGTTCGTCGCGGAAGTTCGCCTGCGCCATGTCTCCCGGCGACGTGGTGAAGATACGCTACGGCGTCCACAACCAAGAGGTCCAAGCCTCTGTCCTGGCCACCCGGCTGCTGTGGGCGCTTGGATTTGCTGCGGACAGGGTCTATCCCGTTCGGGTGCGATGTAAGGGATGCCCCTCCGATCCGTGGCAGCGTCCCGGACGCGTCAGAGAGGATCACGTGTTCGCACCAGCCGTGATCGAACGTCATCCTGAAGGAGATGAGGTCACCGACGAGGGTAAGGCTGGATGGAGCTGGAGAGAGCTGGACCTCGTTGACGAGGGCATGGGCGGCGCGTCTCCCGCCCAGCGGGACGCCCTGAAGCTGCTCGCAGTGTTCATGCAGCACACGGACACGAAGCGCGAGCAGCAGCGGTTGTTATGTCTGCCAGGTGGTCTTGCCGCCGGCGGCCGGTGCGTCAGGCCGTTTCTGGTGTTGCACGACGTCGGGCTCACCTTCGGGCATGCGAACACGTTCAACAGGACCGGCAGCGGGAGCGTCGATCTTGATAAGTGGGCCAACACGCCGGTGTGGAAAGATCCCGGTGCATGCGTGGGTCACCTGAGCAAGTCTCTCACTGGCACACTGGGGAATCCGCCGATCAGTGAGGCCGGACGGCTATTCCTCGCAAACCTGCTCGTGCAGCTGAGCGATCGGCAGCTTCACGATCTGTTCGAGGTGGCTGGAGTCGATCGCGAGCCTGAGTGGGTCGCGGCCTTCAAGCACAAGCGCGATGAGATTGTGCTCGCGCACTGCGCTCGATGATCGTCAGCCCGAGGGCCTCCCGAACTCCACGCCTGCCGTTTGGCCTTTGCGAACGTGGACGTCCACTGCCGTATTCAACTGCACAGTCTCCGTGGTTCGTGAATTCGATTTAGAAATCGAGCTGCACGCTCACCTTGGCAAAACGCGGCGGCATGATCTGCAGCGGGCGCCGCCACGCGCTCCCGAACGTGTTGTTCTGCGCGAGGATCGAGTTGACGTTCAGCGCGTTGTACAGATCGAGGCTGACCGTCTCGCGCATCCGCGCCAGGTGCAGCCGCTTGCCGATACGCACGTCGACCTGGTTGACGCGATCGCCGAACTGCGTCCCCGGTTTGATGAGGCCGACCGTGACATTCGCCGCACCGCCGGAGAGGGGACGGCCGAGCGTCTTCGCGGCGACCGCCGTCGGCAGCGCGTAGTTCGCCTGGACTTCAGGCCCCGGCAGGCTCTGCACCGTCCCGCTCACCAGCATGTCCAGGCGCGGCACGGTATACGAGCCAAGGAACTTCACCTGGGTCAGCCAGTTCGTGGCGACATGGCAGTTCTCGAACGGGACGACGTTGGCGACGGTGACCAGGCCGCTGTTCGCCGATCGGCTTTCGAGCGGCTCGGGCACCTTGGCGAGCACGTCGCAGTTGTCGGTAATCGTACGACCCGTGCTCGTGCCGCCTTGTACGAGCAGCCCCTTGATGTAGCGCGCCGTGACGTTGACGTCGACGCCGTGCCAGTACTCGACCTGCTTGCCGTAATGGCTCGCCAGCGTGACGAAGTTGTCCGACGCCAGACCGAACTTCGCGGGATTGAGGTTGTACATCCCCTGCACGGTGTATCCACCCCCGTCCGGCAGACCCGGATCCGACGGCGCGGTGAAATCGAACGTGTCGAAGTCCGCGGCCGAGAGGACGCGATTGTCGGTGACGCGGAAGTTGCCGTAGGTGCGACGGAAGTAGCTGAGGTCGAGCGCCGTGCGCGGCAGCACTTCGTGCTGGATGCCGGTGGAGAACTCCCAGTTGTATAGGCGCTTGCCGAAGCCGTGCATCAAATCCGGATCGTAGGTGTTGCCCGGCACGGGTTGGCCGAAGTTGGCGTTGGCCATCGCGCCGCATTCGCCGTTGGCGATGGGACTCAACAGATCGCACTGCGGCACGTAATCGCGATTACTGTCGGTCCACGATCGCGTCGTGCTGGTGACAAGCGTGTTGATCGGATTCGGATCGGTGAAGATCGGCCCGCCGGCCGACGCATTCTCCAGGTACTTGTTCAGGCTCACCTTCACGGCGGTCTTGCCGTTGCCGAAGACGTCGTAGGCCGCGCCGAGGTTCGGTGTCAGGTCGTGCCACGTCAGAAACCCGTGATGCGCGGGAAACGTCAGGTTGCGAGTCGGCGTGAGCGGCGCGGCGCCGAGACTCTGGTCGGGCCAGCCGTCCGACACGTAGCTGTAGCGAAGGCCGTACGCCGCCGTGAGGTGATGAATGGACCACTTGTCCTGCGCGTAGAGGCCCAGATTGTGTTCCATGTCCGTTTCCGTCGCGATCGGAAACGCGCGCTCGCTCAACTGGTTGGGAACCGCGTTCAGCAGACGATAGCTGATGGGATTGAGGCTTTCGCTGGTGAACTTGTTCCACCCATTGGTGTGATTGAAGCCGACCTTCACCGCGTGCGCGCCGGTGATGTACGACGCGCTGAACCGCGCGTGGACGCTGTAGGTCGGCGCGAGCCGCGTGGCGTCAATGGCACGGAACGCAAGGCCCGTCGCCTGCTCCACGGCGGGGATCATCGTGGCGCTCAGGCCGCTCATGTGTCCGAGATTGCTTGCCGCGCGGTAGCGGTTCACGCCCGCTTCGAGGAGCAGACGGTTGTTGACCGGCGAGGCCCAGTCGATCTGCGTCTGCCGCTGCAGCGGATAGGTACGTGTCTGCGCCGCCTCGGGCGCGTTCGTCAAGCTCACGGCCGACGGCGAATAGTCGATCACGTCGTCCTGCCAGGTGATACCGATCTTGTTCCTGGACGAGGCCTGCCACGAGAGGCGCAGCTGGCCGCCTTTCCACACCGACGGATTGAACGCGCGGCGGCTCGTGTCGGGCTCGAACGTCCAGACGTTCGGATTGTTGAAGTTCTTGTCGTAATCCATCCCGGCCACGTAGTTGCCGGAGCTCTTGTAGCGCGCCGAGAGGAAGAACCAGAGCGTGTCTTTCTTCAGCGGCCCGCCGAAGCCGGGATTGAAGTCGACGTTGTTCTTCAGCCGATCGCCTTCGCGCAGGCCGCGTGCCTGCAGCGCGGACGTGATGTTGCTCGCCTGCCACGACGGGCTGGCGTAGCTGGCAAACAGCGCGCCGGTCAACGTGTTGCCGCCTTCGCGCGGGATGACGTTGATGCGGACGCCGCCGGTCGTGTATTCCGCGCCGGCGGAGGAGGTATCGACGTTCACCTCCTGCGTGGCGATCGGGTTGATGTTGACGGGCGTCGAGAACCCGGTCGAGGCCTGGCCGACCGTCTCGACGCCGTTGCGCAGCATGATCTGATCGCCCGTCCGGCTGCCGTGCACCCCGACGCTGCCGATCGGGTTGCCGGACGAGGACGATCCACCCACGTCCTGATTGGTGAGCCCGCCGCGAGAGACGCCGGGGATGAGCGACGCCATGTCGTAGGCCGTGCGGCTCGTCGGGATGTTGTCGATGATCTCGCGGTCGATGACGCGCTGGCGCTTCGTGTTCTGCACGTCCACGATCGGCGTCTCGCCGGTGACGGTGATCGTCTCCTCGAGCGCGCCGACGCGCATCTCCGCATCCACCTTCGCCGTGAACGATCCCGACAGCACCACGCCTTCGCGCTTCACCGTGTTGAAGCCGCCGAGCGTGAAGGTGACCGTGTAGGTGCCGGGCACGAGGTTGACGATCTGAAACTGGCCCGTGCCGTCGCTGACGGCCGTGCGGACCTTTTCGATCAAGGCGGAACTTGCCGCCTCGACGGTGACCCCGGGCAGGACCGCTCCGGAGGTGTCTTTCACAACTCCTGCAATGGTGGCTTGCGCAAAAACGGTCGCGGGCAGTGCGGTGAAAGCCAGGATCGATGCAGCCAGCCGGGTCAGTCTCGCCAGTACTCGCATATAGGCTTCCTTCGGGGTGGATTTAGCGTGCGCGCGGCGCGCATCATGGCTCCCGGCGCACGCGCCTGTCAAACACTCTCGCGCGAGCACACGTGTCCTGACGTGCCGCCTGGGCGGCATCGCGTAGTCAGCCTGCCGCGCGCCGTTTCGAGTCGTCGAATTCAAACGAAACAGACCGAATTCTCCATCCTGAGCGCGACTTTGCCTTTGCGGACGGGCGCCGACGCGTGCAATTCCGCCACCGAACGCACCCCTAAGCATCAGAGATTAAAGGGGGCTTGACGCGATCCGGCCCGGGGCGCACGAAAGTGCCGCCGATGGCGGCCGGGTTGCATCGCGGGCCGTCAAAATCCCTACAGTCACCTGGCGCCGCCTCCGCAAGAACGGTTCGAGTACTCAAGCCGGCCATGCGCAACTCACGCGAGTGCGAACCCGCGCGGGACAGGAGATCGCATTGAGCCGACTGTGGGCGACAAGCAGTTAACGGTCCGCCCGCTCCGCGAACGGACAGGAGTACCGATGCAGCCCGTCAAGCGCAGTCGCGTCATCCCCTTTTTGATAGCCGTCGTTCTCGGCGCGGCAGCGGCCGTCGCCCCGCCGATGACCGCCGCCGCGGACAACCCGATCGTGGTCGAGAACCTTCAACCCGGGACGGGGGACTGGCAGATCCCGTGGGGCAGTGCCGCGGACGACACCACCAAGCAGATCAAGGGCTACGGGTCGGCCGTCAGCGTCAACAAGGGCGGGAACATCACGTTCTACGTGAGCGTCAACACGGCGCAGACCTACACCATCGACGTCTACCGGATCGGCTGGTATCAGGGCCTGGGCGGACGCCTGATGGCCCACGCCGGCCCCCTCAGCGGCGTCAGGCAGGCAACCTGTCCGACCGACGCCACGACCGGACTGATCGAGTGCCGCTGGACGCCGTCCTACACGTTGACGACGCAGAACTCGTGGACGTCCGGAATCTATTTCGCCATCCTGACGAATGCCCAGGGCTACCGCAACTACATCGTGTTCACCGTTCGCGACGACAACCGCGTGGCCGATCTGCTCTACCAGCAGCCGGTCACCACGTATCAGGCGTACAACAACTATCCAAACGACAGTCTGACTGGGAAGAGCCTCCTCGACTACAAGAGCTACGGTGCGAACACGGTGACTGGCAGCCCCGCCGCGGTGAAGGTGTCGTTCGATCGTCCGTACGCGAACAACGGCAACGGCGACGACTTCATGGCGTACGAGATTGAATTCGTGCGCTGGCTGGAGCAGAAAGGGTACGACGTCACCTACTCGACCAACATCGACACGCACACGAACGGCGAGAGGCTCCTGACGCATCGCGGCTTCCTGTCGGTGGGATACGACGCGTACTACACGAAACAGATGTACGACAACGTCCTCGCCGCACGCGATGCCGGCGTCAACCTCGGCTTCTTCGGCGCTAACGCCGTGAACTGGCAGGCGCGGTTCGAGCCCTCGAGCACCAGCGTTCCCAACCGCGTCCTCGTCTCCTATAAGAACGCCAGCATCGACCCGATCACCGACCCGACGCTGAAGACGGTCCTCTGGCGCGATCCGCTGCTGAACCGTCCGGAACAGACGCTGATTGGCGTGCAGTTCGCCAGCACGGTCGCGTGGACGCCGGTCACCCAGTGGGCGACCTACGTCGTGAACAACAGCCAGAACTGGGTGTACGCCGGAACCGGGTTCAAGGACGGCGACACGGTGACGGGAATCGTCGGATGGAGGGCGGACCGCTTCTTCAGCCAATATCCGGGGCCGAGTGCCACCACCGGCACATACACGCTGCTGTCGCGCTCGACGTTCACCGGGGACTATTCCAACTCCTCCGTCTACCAGGCCGCGAGCGGCGCCTGGGTGTTCGCGACCGGGTCGATGGGCTGGACCTGGGCGCTGGACAACTACGCACAGACCAACCTCGTCGACGCGCGAATCCAGAAGACGACGGCCAACGTCCTGGATCGATTCGTCGCCGGGGGCACGCCGAGCAGCTTCACCATCGCCGCGTCCCCCTCGAGTCAAACGGCGCTGTTGGGCGGTTCGACCAGCTACGACGTGACGATCACGCCGAGCGGGGGCTTCGCCGGCGACGTCACGCTCAGCGTCGGTGGACTGCCCCCGGGCGCCACCGGAGCGTTCAGCACGAATCCGGCGGCAACAACGTCGACGCTCTCGGTCACGACGCCGGCGGGCACGCCGGCCGGCACCTACACGCTGACGATCACCGGCGTCAACGGCACGCTCACACGGACGACGACGGTCGCGCTCACCGTGCCCGGGATTACGTTCACGGCGCCGAACACCGCGGTGAGCTGGAACGTGGGATCGACCCAGGCCGTTTCGTTCACCCACAACCTGGGCGTCGGGCAGACGGTGAACATCGACATCAGCCGCGACGGCGGCGCCTCGTGGAGCCTGATCACCACCGTCACCACGGCGTCGGCCACGTCCGGCGGGTTCTCATGGACCGTGACCGGCCCAGCCACCACGCAGGCGCTCATCCGCGCGACGTGGGCATCGAGCATCCTGGTCACCGACACGAGCGATGTGAACTTCACCATCGTCAAGACCGATACCACGCCGCCATCGACGCCCATCGGCCTCTCCGCGACGGCGATTTCGCCCTCGCAGATCGACTTTGCGTGGACCGCCTCGACGGATGACGTGGCCGTCGCGGGTTACAAGATCTTCAGGAACGGCACGCAGGTCAACACGTCCAGCACGCCGTCGTACTCCGATACCGGACTGGCCGCTTCGACGAGCTACACCTACACAGTGTCCGCGTATGACGCGGCGAACAACAATTCGCCGACGTCGTCGCCGGTGAGCGCAACCACGTTGGCGGCGTTCGACTTCGCCCTGTCCACCGGCGGGAACACATCCGTTGTACGTGGATCGTCGGCGGACAACTCGATTACCGCCACACTCGTGTCCGGCGCCACGCAGCCAGTGACGTTTTCAACGTCCGGGTTGCCATCGGGAGCCACCGCGACGTATACGCCCGCGTCATGCTCTCCCGGCTGCGCGACGACGATCACGATCGGCACGACGGCCGCTACGCCGCTGGCCACGTCGACGATCACGGTGACAGGAACCGCCGGAACCCTGGTTCACTCCGCAACGTTCAGCCTGACCGTCACCGCGCCACCTGACACGACGTCCCCGGCCGTTTCCCTGGGAGCGTCGCCCGCCAACGGGGGCACGATCGGAGCGACCGTCGCGCTCAGCGCCACGGCGTCCGACAACGTCGGCGTAGCCGGAGTGCAGTTCCTCCTCGATGGAACGGATCTCGGAGCCGAAGACACGACGTCTCCGTACTCGATCAGCTGGAATACGACGACCGCCGCCGAGGGCCCTCATGCGCTATCGGCGCGTGCGCGCGACGCGGCGGGCAATACGGCCGTGGCGGCGGCTGTGAACGTCATCGTGGACAATCAACCGCCGACCGGAACCATCGCGATCAATGGCGGAGCCGCGGCCACCAACAGCAGGACGTCCACGCTGACGCTCGCCGCGACCGACAACCCGGGTCCGGTGACGAGCATGCGGTTCTCCAACACGGGGACGAGCTTCTCCGCGGAGGAGGCGTACGCCACGACGAAGACCTGGACGCTGACAACGGGCGCGGGAACCAAGACCGTATTCGTCCAGTTCAAGGACGCCATCGGTAACTGGTCGGGATCGTTCACGGACGCGATTGTTCTGGACACGACTGCTCCCACCGTGTCCAGCGTCACCTCCACCAACGTGACCGGTGGCTCGGCCATCATCACCTGGACCTCGAGCGAACCGGCGACGTCCCAGGTGGAGTACGGCCCGACCATCTCGTACGGCAGTCTCACGGCGGTGGACACGACGCTGGGCACCGCCCACTCGACCCCGCTGACAGGTCTGAACCCGCTCACGACCTACAACTACCGCGTGCGTTCGGTGGACGCGGCCGGGAATGAGAGGATTGGCACGAACCTGACGTTCACCACGCTGGCCCGTCCTCCCGATGCGACGCCGCCGTCGATTCCGACGAATCTCGCGGCCGTGGCCGTCTCGGCGACGCAGATCAATCTGTCGTGGAACGCCTCCGCGGACAATGTCGCGGTCGCGGGTTACAAGGTCCTTCGCAACGGAGTCCAGATCGCGACGGTCGGCGTGCCTTCGTATGCGAGCGTGAACCTGGCGCCGAACACGAACTACACGTACACCGTGGCGGCATACGACGCGCTGAACAACACCTCTCAGCCATCGGCGGCCGCGAGCGCGACGACGCTGCCGGATACCACGCCGCCGACCGTTTCGATTGCATCGCCGGCCGGCGGCTCCACCGTCTCCGGCGTCGTCACCGTGACGGCCAATGCGAGCGACAACGCAGGCATCGCCGGCGTGACCTTCACGGTTGACGGGTCGACCATCGGAACCGAGGACACATCGTCGCCCTACTCCGTCAGCCTGGATACGAAGACGCTGTCGAATGGAACGCATACGCTGAGCGCCATCGCCAGGGACACCTCGAATGTCAGCGCGACCTCGGCGCCCGTGTCGATCCTGGTGAACAGCGCGGCGGCGCCGATGATGATCCGGTACGTGAACACCGCGTCGACGGCTGGAGGCGACGGAACGACCAACGCCACGACCGGCGCCAACCGTGCCTTCAAGTCGCTGCTCGACGCGATCAATTCGCTGCCGGCCGTGCTGACGATGCCCGTCGTGATTTACTGCGACGGAGCCGGCGGACCGGACACGACACCCGTCAACCAGACGCCGTTCGACATGGTGACGTCGGCGGCCAATTACCTGCTGATCACGACGAACGCGGCCAACCGCGCCACGGCGCCGCACGACCCGGCGCGGTATACGTTGATGGGTACCAATCAGAGCGTGCTCTACAACAACATCCCGAGCCACATCCGCATCGACGGCATTCAGGTGCAGCTGACGATATCGAACGGAGGGACCTTCATCGGCATCAAGACGAGTAACGCGAACGAGGTCGCGACCGACATCGATGCTCGTATCTCGAACACCGTCGTGAAGTGCGTCGTCTCGAGCGGCAACGCGATCGGCTTCAACACGCGGTTCCCGAGCCCGGGAGCGGGCGGCAATGTCTCCGTGTGGAATTCGGTCGCCTACGGCTGCACGACCGGGTTCAACAACGACTTCCCGGGTGCGCAGTACGTCAACAACACCGCTTTCAACAACAGCTTTGGCTACGTCAATGACGTCGACAATTCCATGAAGGTCGTCAACTGCCTCGCGGCGAAGGGAACGAAATCCGGCGGCATCGGCTTCGTTGGAACGTTCGCCCCGGGCTCGAACTTCAACGCCGCGGACGACGGCAACCGAATCCCGGGCGCCAACTCCAGCTCGGGACGGACGTTCACGTTCGTCAATGCCGCGGCGGTCGACGTGCATCTGGCCCCCACGGACACGGGCGCAAAGGACTTCGGCACCAACGACCCGCTCCCGGGCAAGTTCGGCGACGACATCGACGGCGTCCCGCGCGCCGGAGTCTGGGACATCGGGGCGGACGAGGTCGGCCCGTGATCGTGACGGATCCTTCGGGCGGCCGCAACGAGCGCGGACGACGCAGACGCGATCGGTGTTCGAGGGCTGGCATTGACTCCTTCGCAATCTCAGCCTAGGCTACGCACCGATAGCAAGGGAGGACACGCGCATGCCGAACCAGCTCTCTCGCCGAACCTTTATCGCGGCGCTCGTTGCCGCCGGCCCCA
>Ga0137418_10001410_pt1 | contig 22127 bp, 22 predicted proteins | sample CZODoug3_1_2_16f_FD_122242 | JGI IMG/M metagenome (GOLD analysis project Ga0137418, IMG submission 122242) | Vadose zone soil fungal communities from Angelo Coast Range Reserve, California, USA - CZODoug3_1_2_16fungal (Hybrid Assembly) | ecosystem: Environmental > Terrestrial > Soil > Vadose...
TCCATCATCGAAGCCACCGGCGTCAAGATCGACGTCCTCGAAGACGGCACCGTGCACATCTTCTCCACCAGCGGAGCCGGCGGCGATGCGGCCCTGCAGATGGTTCGCGACGTCACTGCCAGCGCCGAAATCGGCAAGACCTATCTCGGCAAAGTCGTTCGCCTCGCGGAGTTCGGCGCTTTCGTCGAGCTCTTCCCCGGCACTGACGGTCTCCTGCACATCAGTGAAATCTCCGAGCATCGCATCCGCGACGTTCGCGATGAGCTGAAGCTCGGCGACCAGGTTCTCGTCAAGGTTCTTTCCATCGAGGGCAACAAGGTCCGCCTGTCGCGCAAGGCGCTCATCCGCGAAGCCCGCGAAAAGCAGCAGAAAGCCGCCGCCGGCGGCGGAGGCAACCCCGGTTCGTCTAGTGGTGAAGGCCACGGCGGCGATCCCGGCTTCCACGAATAATTTTTACCATTTCATTTGTAGGGGCGGGCCTTGGCCCGCCTTTTCTTTGCTTCTCTTGTAGGGGCGCTGCGTGCTGCGCCCGAGGCGTAACAATTTCCGAATTCGATTTGCCCGCAGTCGCACCCTCAAAACAAAAAGCCCCCGATTCAATCGGGGGCTTGTTCTTCCAAATCCTGACTCGCGGGCTTTCTTCTCTGCGCTTCCTCTGCGCACTCGTCTCTGCGTAATCTTTTTCCTTCTTTTTCCTTGCGTCCTTACTTCCTTACCTCATTACCTCTTGCTTCTCGCAATGTACCGCATCCAACGCCCCCCAAAGCGCGTCCAGCGCCTCGTGCGTCGTCGCCAAAATCTCTTCCTCATTCCCGTCCGCGTGCTCTTCCAGCCACCCGCGCCACGCCGCGCGATGCGCCTTGTCCGCTTCTTCATGTACCTCGAAGTACGCCAGCCCCTCCGGCTTCGTCACGCCATAATACTTCTTCAACCCATCGATCTTCGTCGTGGCGATTTCCGGCACCTGCGCTTCGTAAGCGTAGAGTGCCGCCACCGCCTCGGCCACTGTCCGGTCCCCGCAAATCTCACGAAACTTGTGCACCACGGCCTGCGTCCCCGGCAAAGCAGGGCAGCACGTAATGTCGTCCTCGCCCACTCCCACCGCCGCCGCAAAATCCCGCCACAGCTTCGGATGCGACCCCGTTGGACTCTCCTCTTCCGCCAGGTTCTCCCGGATCAACCCCTGCAGCGGACCCTCCGTCCGCGCCGCCAGCACCCGCAGATGCTTCGGGAACGCCTCCACGTGTCGGTAATACTGCGCCGCGTAAAGCTGCAGCCCCTCCCGGCTCAGCTTCCCCGCCTGCCAATCCTGATAAAACGGATGCTTCAGCAAACTCTTCTCCGCAATCGCCGCATCAATCCGCGCCAGCAGTTCGGTGTTAGCCATTGTGGGTCTCCCCGAGGGCCGCGCGGCACAATCGTCGCGCTCGCTCCTCATCCAATTTCGTGTCGCGCATTGTACCAAACTTTAGTGTGTTTTGCCTGTAGCGCAGCCACTCCTGGCGGTGTTCTTCCTTGTGAGAGCATCTGCTTGTCGAAGGCTACTCAATAGCGAACGGCTGAGACATGATTTCCTTTGCATGCTTTGGAGGTGCTCCGCAGTCCAAGTCGGGCATCGAACCTCGCCAGTAGTACAGCACAAGCCGCACTGTCCCAGTGTCATTCAACCGCAAAGGGAACTCATGAGACTCGCCTGCACCTAGGACCGCCGCATGTCGACTGCTCCCCACATCGGGGCCGATGAGGAGTGTATTCCATCTGGACCCATTTTTCTGTTGCATCAGGAACGGCGAAGGAGTGGCCTGGACCTCGCCCCCGTTCATCGACCACTGACCAAATTCAACGCAATAGGTGACAGGATTGTTGGGCGTGTTTTCAATCTTGGCGCGAATTTGTTCGTGCACGGCGTACTTCGTTGCAGGAATTGTGACTTGAAGACGGCCGCCGGCAGCCGTTGCTGCTACCGCCACGAGGGCCAACCCTATAAGATTTCTGCGCGTCATGATGCAGTTATTTGCCCACTTGGAATCAGTCCAGTACTTGAGCCAAGAAAAGAGACGATAACTATACTCTCAAGATCCCGTCCCATGTACCCGCTCAATCTCCGCCCCCACGCCACGCAGTTTTTCCACAATTCCTTCGTACCCGCGATCGATGTGATACACGCGCTCGATAGTCGTCTCGCCGCTCGCCACCAATCCTGCCAGCACCAGCCCCGCGCTAGCCCGCAAATCCGACGCCTGCACCACGGTTCCGGAGAGCGCCGACTGTCCGCGCACTGTCGCTGAATGCCCTTCGATCGAGATGTGCGCACCCATGCGCATCATTTCACTCGCGTGCAAAAAGCGGTTCTCGAAAATCCTTTCGACAATCACTGACGTCCCTTCGGCCTGCGTTGCCAGCGCCATGAACTGCGCCTGCATATCCGTCGCAAATCCCGGATACTCTTCCGTCGTCAAGTCAGCGCCCACGAGCTTCTTCGCGCTCCGCACGCGAACCGTCGTCTTATTCACAATCTCAATCGGCACTCCCGCCTGCTCCAATTTCGCAATCATCGCGCCCAGATGCTCCGGCGCACAATGCGAAATTGTCAGGTCCCCCCGGGTGATCGCTCCCGCAACGAGAAACGTCCCCGCCTCGATCCGGTCCGGAATCACCGTATGCTCCGTCCCGTGCAATTTCTCCACGCCACGGATCCGCAGCGTCGAACTTCCGTCCCCAGAAATCTGCGCCCCCATCTTCCGCAGCAGCTCCACCAAATCCGTCACTTCCGGTTCGCGCGCCGCATTCTCCAGCACTGTCTCCCCATCCGCCAGCGCCGCCGCCATCAATATATTTTCTGTCCCGGTCACCGTAATTTTCTCGAACACGATATGCGCGCCCTTCAAGCGCCCTTTCGGTGCCCGTGCCTCGATGTACCCGTGCGAAGTGCCAATCACCGCGCCCATCTGTTCCAGCGCCTTCAAGTGCAAATCCACCGGCCGCGCCCCGATCGCGCATCCTCCCGGCAGCGACACCCGCGCCATTCCCACCCGCGCCATCAACGGCCCCAGCGTCAGCACCGAAGCCCGCATGGTCTTCACCAGCTCGTACGGCGCCTCCGCGTGATTCAAGCTCGGCGCCTCGATCTCGTAATCGCTGCTCGGCAACTCCGCCACCGACACCTTCGCATCCATGAACGCTAGCAACTTGCTCATGGTAATCAGGTCACGCACTTTGGGAATATTGTGCAGCGTCACCCTTTCCGCTGTCAGCAATGCCGCCGCCATCGCCGGAAGCGCCGAATTCTTCGCCCCGCTGATCGCCACCGTCCCCCGCAGCGCCTTCCCGCCCTTAATCAAGAACTTATCCATTCACTCTCTCTTTGTTCTTCCGTGGTTTCTATATGTAGGGTGGCGCTTCAGCGCGACCTTCTTTCTTTCTTCTCTCCGCGCCTCTGCGTCCTCCGCGTCTCCGCGTTATCCCTTTCTTGCTTTTCCGTGCATCTCGTTGCCTACTCTGCCAACGCTCCCCTCAAATCGCCACCCGCTGCCCTCAATTTCTTTTTCGCCTCCCCCGCCTCCACTCCAAGCTTCAACATCACCAGCGCGACTCTCAAATTGTGTCCCGCCGCCCGCAAAGCGTGTTCCGCCGCAGACACACTCTTCCCGCTCGCCTCCGCCAGTATCCGCAGTGCCCGGTCCGCAAGCTTTTCATTTGTCAGCTCGGCATCAATCATCAAGTTTTCATAGACATGTCCCAGCCGCACCATCACTGCCGTACTCAGCATGTTCAGCACCATCTTTTGCGACGTCCCCGCCTTCAGCCGCGTCGACCCTGTCAACACTTCCGGCCCCACCTCCAGCGCGATCACGATCTTCGCCAGCCGCGCCGCCGCCATGTGTCGGTTCGACGTAATTACCACCGTCGTCGCCCCGCGCTTGCGCGCATATTGCAGCGCTCCCAGCACGTACGGCGTCGTCCCGCTCGCCGCGATCCCCACCACAACGTCGTTGCTCGTCAATTTCTTTTCGCCCAAATCGCGCTCCGCGTCTCGAACGGAATCCTCCGCCCCTTCCACCGCCCCGGTAACCGCTCGCCTTCCACCCGCAATCAACGCCTGCATCTGTTTCTTCGAAATCCCAAACGTCGGCGGACATTCCGCCGCATCCAGCACCGCCATTCGCCCGCTCGATCCCGCCCCCACATAAATCAGCCGCCCCCCGTTTTGCATCCTCCGCACAATGACATCCACTGCTCGCGCAATCGCCGGAATCTCCCGCCCCACCGCCACCGCAACCTTGCGGTCCTCTCGATTCATCAACCGCACGATCTCCACCGCCGTCATGCGGTCAAGATTCTTGGACGCCGCATTCCGCTGTTCTGTGAGGCGCTGTTCTGTTAGGCGATGTTGAGTCAGGAAATGATCCGTGAGTCGGCGCTCCGTGCGCCTGCGTTTCTTCGGCTGGGAAGTCATCCCCGCATTATACAGGCCTCGGAAAATGTCCCGTGGCAAAGTCACTTCTTCTCCACCGCGCGGTTCCGGCGCGATGAATCCTGGCTGTGCGTTTCAAATAGGCGCAATGGATTGATTGCCGTCGCGGTCGATCACCACGCTTCATGCGCACTTCGAAGGATAGCAACTCGCCGTCAACCAAATCACATCACCGGGAATCAGCTATGTTAAAAAGGAGTTGGTTTCGCGGATTCGCCAAAACGGAACGGCTGGAAATTATATTCATGAACGTTCTCAAAAAACTCTTCGAGCAGCATTTCCACGCGCCGCCCGAGCGCATCCAGCCGCTCCAGGGAGAGCTCGGCGGCTCGGGCCGCAAGATCATTCGCCTTGCCAATGAAAAGGTCAGCGCCATCGGCATTCTGTACGGCGTGCGCGAAGAGAACATCGCCTTTCTCGAATTTTCCAAACATTTTCGCCGCCACGGTCTGCCAGTGCCGGAAATTTATGCCGAAGATTTAAGCCACGGCGCTTATCTCGAAGAAGACTTTGGCGACACCACACTGTTTGAGTTTCTTTCGAAAAACCGCGCCGGCGGAAACATTGCTCCCCAAGTGATCGAAGCCTACCGCAAAGTGGTGGCCGTGTTGCCCCGTTTTCAGGTCGAAGCCGGCCGCGACCTCGACTACTCCGTCTGCTATCCCAACCCCAGCTTCGACCGCCAATCCATCGCCTGGGACTTGAACTATTTCAAGTATTATTTTCTCCGCCTTGCCGGTATCCCTTTCAACGAACAAGCCCTTGAGGACGATTTCAGCCGTTTGACCGAATTCCTCCTAAACGCCCCCCGCGATTACTTTCTCTACCGCGACTTCCAATCCCGCAACATCATGCTGCGCAATGGCGATCCCTTTTTTGTGGACTACCAAGGCGGCCGCAAAGGTGCTCTGCAATACGACATCGCTTCTCTCTTGTACGATGCCAAGGCCGACCTGCCCCCCGATCTTCGCCAGCAACTCCTCGATCACTATCTCGACCGGCTCGCCGGGTTCATCAAGCTGGACCGCCCGGCATTCATGAAGCATTTTTACGCCTACGTTTACATTCGCATCATGCAAGCCCTAGGCGCCTACGGTTTTCGCGGTTTTTACGAACGCAAAGCCCACTTTCTCCAGAGCGTCCCCTACGCCCTGAAAAACTTGCGCTGGTTGCTTCACCACGTCAGGCTGCCCGTCCCCCTCCCGGCGCTGATGGACGCTTTCAAAGGCATGCTGGCCTCGGAGAAATTGCAGGGCCTCGCCACCGACGCGGACAATCTCGTCGTGCGGATTTTCAGTTTTTCCTTTCACCACGGCCTGCCAAAAGACGAGAGCGGCAACGGCGGCGGTTTCATCTTCGATGGACGCAGCCTCCCCAATCCCGGCCGCGAAGAGCGCTTCAAGACTCTCACCGGCAAGGACGCTCCGGTGATCGACTATCTCGTTCAACAGGAAAGCGTGCACCAGTTTCTCGCCAGCGTCCTCTCGCTGGTGGACTCGAGCATCAGCAACTATCAGCAGCGTGGCTTCAAGAATTTGATGGTTTCGTTCGGCTGCACCGGCGGCCAGCACCGCTCCGTCTTCCTCGCCGAGCAATTGGCCAAGCGCTTGCGCAACAGGAACGGCGTGGAAGTCGCCGTCCGCCATCTCGAGCTGGAAAAACTTGGCAAGCGGAAAGCACTCCAGTGAAGACCGAGCTCATTTTTCAAGAGTCATACTTCGGAGCACGTAAATCCAACCGCCTTGCCGTTGTAGGGGCTGCCTTCTTAGGTGGGCTGCTGCCGCAATCGAGTGCGACACCTCGCTTCTCTGCGTTTCCTCAGCGTCCTCTGCGTCTCCGCGTTATCTTTTTCCTTTTCTCGCCACTTGCCACTCGCCACTCGCCGCTTCTTCCTTCCGTGGAGAATCCCCCCCAATGAAAGCCATGATCCTCTCGGCCGGCCTGGGTACCCGCCTCCGCCCGCTCACCGACAATCGCCCCAAAGCCCTAGTCGAGCTCGGCGGACGCACGCTGCTCGAAATCACCCTCTCCCGCTTGCGCTCCTTTGGAATCAGCGAAGTGATCGTCAACGTCCACCACTTCGCCAACATGGTCATCGACTACCTGAAAACCAACAAAAATTTCGGTATGCGCATCGAAATCTCCCGCGAAGACGTGCTGCTCGACACCGGCGGCGGCCTCAAAAAAGCCTCCTGGTTTTTCCTCGACGATTCCGCTCGCCGTGATTCCAGCCAAACCGACGAGCCCTTCCTCCTCCACAACGTCGACGTCATCAGCACCATAGACCTCCGCCGCATGCTCCAATTCCACGCCGAAAATCAAGCCCTGGCCACCCTAGCCGTCCAAAACCGCGAGACTTCCCGCCCCCTCCTCTTCAACGACCACCACCAGCTCTGCGGCCGCCGCATCGACAACAAAAATACCGTCATTTCGAGCGAAGCGAGAAATCTCTCTTCGATTCCATTTCAAGCCCTCGCCTTCTCCGGCATCCACGTCATCTCCCCCCGCCTTCTCCCCCTGCTCACCGAAGAAGGCATATTCTCCATTATCCCCTCCTACCTCCGCCTCTCCGCCCAAGGCCAAGAGATCCTAGCCTTCCGCGCCGACGACTACTATTGGCGCGACCTCGGCCGCCCCTCTGACCTAGCCCAAGCCGCCCTCGACTTGCCGCTGTAGCTCACCCCTTCAGGGATGAGGCTTCTCGGCTCAAGAAAAACATCGTCAGCCCATTACGCTTGAGGTAACACGTAATTCACGGCATTCTGAGTCAGTGATCCTTGGCTATCGGGAGAAAAGGACCAGCGACTTCGCTGCTGGCAAACGGGTCAAGGCATTCTCTGGATTTGATCGCTCCGCGCGCCTGAAGCTCGACCGTCTGGACGCGGCCACATCTCTCGGAGGCCTTGCCGCCCTACGCGGCAATCGCTTCGAAGCGTTACTCGGTGACCGCAAGGGCCAGTACACCATTCGCATCAACGATCAATGGCGAATTTGCTTCGAATGGCCGGGCGGGTCGCCGGGGGCCATCGCACGTGGAGATTGTCGACTATCACTAGGAGGACCGCTATGGCCGTCACTGTGGTTCATCCGGGTGAACACCTGGCCGAGGAATTGGAAGCGCTCGATATGAGCGCGGCGGAACTGGCGCGAAAGCTCGGCGTGCCCACCAATCGCATCACGCAGATTTTGCATGGCACACGCTCGATCACAGGCGACACCGCTCTGCGCCTCGCTCATTTCTTTGGCACCAGCGCGCAGTTTTGGCTCAATCTCCAAAATCTTTATGACTTGAGGCTGGCCCAGAAAAAGGCTGGGAAATCAGTCAAAGCGTTGCCTAGGCTGAAACGCCGCGAACTTGTCCACGCATAAAGCCTACTCAGAAGCTTCCAGCTTTTCCGCCATCTCCAGCATCTTCGTCGCGCTGTTCCAGTTTCTCCCCGTTCCCGGCGTCTTCAGCGTCTTCTCAAGCCCTGCCCACGACAGCTTCGAGCGTCCAATACCGTTGGGAAAATAGATGTACAGCTCGCGCCCCTCGATCCGCAGTTCCTCTGGAGCGCACTTCATCTGACGGACTTTTTCCCGAGCTTCCTCCTCAGGATCACTGGCGAGAAATGTAACCAGCAGCTTGCTCGGCTCAATCCCGCGCCGCTTCGCGAACGGGTTCCTCGCAACCACCTCTCTCATCTCCGCCACCGTCCGTAAAATCACACCGGGCCGAAAGTCGAACTTGCGTTCAATCCCGTCCTCGATTTTGTTTGGTCAGTCGCGTGATGTCTCGCTCGTCGCTCCTGAGATATAGCTCCCGCAGCGCCTCCATCTTGATCTTGTTGTGGCCGCCAACATTGACGCCACGCAGCATGGAAATAATCACGGCCATATCGTGCCCCAGTATGTCTCGCCTATAAACCATTGCGCAGGCTGTCTCGAACCCCTAGCATATACACGCAAGCGGAGCTCACACGATGAAAAAACTCAAATCCCTCTTCATGACTTCAGCGCTGATCACGGCTGGCTTGTTCACGACTGCAGCCTACGCCCAAACCCCGCGCTGGTCCGGGCCGAAGGCCAACGCCTGGTATGCGCAACAGCCGTGGTTGGTCGGAAGCAATTACGTTCCCAAGTCCGCCATCAACGAATTGGAGATGTGGCAGGAGGCGACCTTCAATCCCGAGGAGATCGATCAGGAATTCACCTGGGCCGAAGCCATGGGCATGAACACCATGCGCGTCTTCCTGCACGACCTGCTCTGGCAGCAGGATGCCGCCGGCTTTCAGAAGCGCATCGACCGGTTTCTGACGATCGCGTCACGGCACCACATCCGTCCGATGTTCGTGCTCTTCGATTCCTGCTGGGACCCACAGCCTCATCTAGGCCTGCAGCATCCCCCGATTCCCGGAATCCACAACTCCGGATGGGTGCAGAGTCCCGGTGCGGCGGCGCTGGCGGACGCCAGCCAATATCCACGGCTGAAGGCCTACGTGCAAGGCGTTGTGGGAGCCTTTGCCATGGACGACCGCATCCTTGCCTGGGACATCTGGAATGAGCCCAGCGCCGATAACCTCGGCAGCTATCCAAAATTAGAGCTGAAAGACAAAACCGCCCGCGTGACAGCGCTTTTGCCACAGGCGTTTCAGTGGGCGCGAGAGGCCAATCCCGTGCAGCCTCTCACCAGCGGTGTGTGCTGTGTGGATACCTCGCCCGACGGCGCAAACCTGGACGAACTCCGGCAGATTCAACTCCGCGAATCCGACATCGTCACCTTTCATAATTACAGTTGGCCCGAGTACTTCAAGCGTCAGCTGGCCTGGCTGAAGAAGTACAACCGCCCGGTGATCTGCACGGAATACATGGCGCGTTCGGCAGGCAGCACATTTGACACGGTGTTGCCCATCGCCAAGCAGGAACGAGTCGGGGCCATCAACTGGGGATTCGTCGCCGGCAAGACGCAGACCTATTTGCCGTGGGAGTCGTGGGAGCATCCCTACATTCTCAGCCAGCCGCCCGTATGGTTCCACGAGGTCCTGCATCCCGACGGAACACCCTACCGCCAGGCCGAGGTGGATTTGATCCGCCAGCTCACCGGAAAGCAGTAGGAACTGCCATTAGCTTTGGTCGGGCCGCCATGTCTGTCACAATTCTCCGTTTAGCGGCGTTATGTATATTGTGAATCCATCCAGCGAAGTCGTCGTCGACATGAGTGCGAGCGTATCCCCCTTCGATCTGGAGGCGCTCTTTCGGTCCCAATATGGCCGCGTGGCTCGCATCATTGCCCGGGTCGTCCGCGACCCGGCGCGTGCCGAAGATCTCGCCGTCGAAGTGTTTCTAAAATTATGGCGCAACCCAAAGGCCCGTGGCGAGAAGGTCGAGGGCTGGCTCTATCGCGTTGCCCTTCGCGCAGGCTTAGATGAACTCCGGCGCCAAACGCGCCGGGCCCGCTATGAAGGACTGCTCGGATTGGTCCGCGCAAAACGCGCGCCGGTCACGCCCGAGGAACTCCACCTCGCGACGGAAGAGCAGGATCGCGTCCGCTTCGTCCTCAGCATCATCGAGCCGCGCCAGGCGGCGTTTCTTCTTCTGCGCAGCCAGGGCTTCAGTTACGACGAAGTGGCCTCGACTCTCAATCTAAATCCGGCCTCGGTTGGAACCCTCCTCAGCCGCGCCCAGCAGGCATTCCGGAAGGAGTACATCAAGCGCTATGGACAAGAATAATTCAACGCAACTCAGCTCGTGGGTAGACGAGCGCATGTCCGCACTGAATCGGGGAAACGAGTGGCAGCCAAACGCCGCCGCCGCTCTTCCGCGTCTCAAGGAGTTGCTTGGCAGGGGAATCTGCATCAACAAGAGGTGGACCTGGGCCGCAGCGGCAGCCCTTGCTGCCTGCTTGTGCTTCTTGGCTCTCCCGGCACCGCGAGTGCTCGCGCATCGCTGCCTGGAATGTACCGTCGCCGTTTGGCAAAGCTTCTCGGCCTCCGGTCCCGTCCCGGCGGACCTCAAACCTGAAAATGACCGAAAGCTCGCGCCCGATTTCACTTTGCAGGATGTCAACGGCAGGGAAGTCAAGCTTTCCAGCCTGAAGGGAAAAGTCGTCCTGGTGAACTTCTGGGCCACTTGGTGCGAAGGATGCCAGGTTGAGATTCCTTGGCTCATGGAGTTCCAGAAAAAGTATCAGGGTCGCGGTTTCGTTGTCATCGGCGTTTCCATGGATTCCGACGGCTGGAAATCGGTGAAGCCCTGGCTCAAAGAAAGAAAGGTGAACTACCCCGTCGTGATTGGCAGCGACGATCTGGGAAAACAATACGGACTCGAGGGCATGCCCTTAACCGCGCTGATCGACCGCGACGGCAAAATTGCCGACGTGCACCCCGGCCTGGTAAATAAAAATGCCACCGAGCAGCAGCTCCGCGCCCTCCTCCAGCAAAGCGCCAAGTACTCCGCAAACTGAAACACCGGAGCAGTCCACAGCCACCGTTCAGTTTCCCGACTGCTCCCATCCGTTTCCATCTGCCAGATACCGCATCGGTGTCGTTCCCAGTTGTTTCCGAAACATGGATATAAACGCACTCGGGCTGCTATAACCCGCCTCCAAAGCCGCCGTCGTCACTTTTTCTCCGGAGGCCAGTAGCTGCAGTCCATGAAGCAGCCGCAATTGCTGCCGCCACTTGCCGAAATTCATTTTTGTTTCCTCCAGAAACACCCGCTGAATCGTTCTCTTGCTCGCGCCGCAGTCTTCGCAAAGTCTTTCCAGGTCTCTCTGGTCTCCTGGGTCAGCCAGCAGCGCTTTCACCACTCGCATCGCCCGCGAATCCGTCGGATGCGGCAACTGCAAGGGGATGGAGTCCACCGCCTTCAACTGATCCACGATCATCTCGATAATCCGCCGCTCCGCCAGAGTTTTCTTGTTCAACCTTTTGAACTTGCACGCATGCAGGATCAGTTCTCTCAACAGCGACGAAACATTCATCACAAAACACTTTCCGCGAAGCCTGCGGCAAAGTTTCGGCAGAAAATACAGCGTCCTCATCGAAACCGGCCCCGACATCGCCACGGAGTGCGGCGTATTCGCCGGAATCCACAACGCGCGCATTGGTGGCACCACCCAAACGCCTTGCTTCGTGCTCAGCGCCATCACCCCGCTCGAAGCAAACAGCAGTTGGTCCTCCGGATGAGCATGCTCCGGGATCACCTGGCCGTGATGGAAGTCAGCAGAAACACTGGCCATTTCGCAGAGAAGGCGGCCATTCGGAGCAAAAAGGATGCTTTGGCACTCATGCGACATTTCTTGTCACAATATCGAGAGAATTTGCTCGCGGCAAGTGCTATTCCTGAAAACAGCAAATCCTCTCGAAGAGGCCCCACAGGAGGCAAAAAATGCTGGCATCAGCAAAGATGGTCGGCTTCATCCCCACAAAGGACTACGACAAAGCCCGCGCCTTTTACGAAGGCAAGCTCGGATTTAAGTTCGTAAGCCTCGATCAATTTGCCCTGGTCATGAACGTCGGCGGCCACATGATTCGCATCGCAAAGGTCCCGAATTTCACGCCGCTGCAGGGCACCATCCTCGGATGGCAAGTCGAAAACATCGAATCTGTCGCCGCCTGGCTCCGCGACCGCGGCGTGCCCCCGGAAAAATATCCCTTCGCCCAGGACCAAAACCTCGGCATCTGGACAACCCCCGACGGCAGCAAGGTCGCCTGGTTCAAAGACCCCGACGGCAACATCCTTTCCATCAGCCAACATACGCCCTAACGAGCCCAATCTGTAGCTCACCCCGGAATTTATCCCGGCCCGGCAGGGAGCGGTGAGGCTTTTCCGCCGCGTGCCGCATCCTTCATACGGCCGCATCCCCCGAAAACGCCCCGAGTCTAGGCGCCGACGGCGGATGCCGACTGCATGGATTGCTTTGCTGGCGCGAGCACGATCAAGGTGACACCAATGACAGCAAATAAAGCCACGCCCAGCAGTTCTCCGCGTGCGATGAAATTACGGAATGCCTGCACGGCCATCAGGGCGGCATGGGCAAAGCTCGACCATGCGGTGAAGGCGATCAGGCTGCGATTCGCAGTCGGGTCACGGGCCGCCAGCAGCAAGAAAATGCCGAGTGTGACATCGAGGCTAAGCATCATCGCCGGGTGCCGCACCCTGCGGTTTTCAGGGCGCGGGTTTTTGTTCTACGAATCGCGCAAGTCTACCCGGACCATCTATTTTCCGTTGTATGCATTTGTGAAGCGGACTCGGACTAGCCAGAAAATCAGCAAAATCAGTGGCAGTATGGTGAGAACCAAATACAAACCTGTGCTGAATAAAGCCGGGGATAGATGTTGCCCGAGCCCCACTGCCGAAAGCAATCTCAGGGGGCGGTTTGAGGGTCCCAGGAAAAAGGACCCTGCCGCGATGAACAGCCCAAAGCACATCCGCCAGAGATGCCGCGCAATGCGCTTTGCTCCGAGAACCCCGCCGCGCACCAGCATGCGAACGTCCCCCGCGGCTGCCAGCAACATCACCGAACCCATGAAAAAGATCATTCCGACAGGAACTCCGTCTTGTGAGCTCGCTCCGCTGCGCACGACTTGAACACCATTCACCCAGTTGAGGATACCGAGCGTCAAGGGAATCAGTAGCGCAACCCAATCAAGACGGCTCGTTTCCCCGTCTCTGCGCCTGGCGGTCAGCCATGCCGTTCCGATCAGATAAAAGGTTAGAATCCCGCCGCCGATGTTATTTGGTTGATGCCTCGTGATGGCAAGGTACACCGCGAAGACGGCCATGGTAAGCATGGATGCGACAAAGACCTTTCCCGCCAGCACATGGCGGGGGGAACCTTTGCGGAAAGACATCGCCGCGGTCCCGGACAGCAATCCTAAGGTTCCACCGCAAATATGCACGACCAGTATGGGCGAATAGGACATTGGCCCTTCTTGGAGATATATACGTCGACTAGTGCCCCGGTGTTTCGATCACGCACGATCAGCGCATCTGAGCGAGGACGGCAACGTCGAACTTTGAATAGTACTTCTTGACGTCGTTGGTCCCGTACTTGGCGCGGAATTTCTCGACCACAGACGACACCTGTTTGGCGTCAGTGACAGGAACAACCTTTAATTCAGCCACCGCGCCGTCCGCATCGATCCGAATCGACGGCTTTTTGAGCACGTTCTTGTACCACTGTGTATCTGACCCCTGCACCGGCAGGAGGTAAAGCTTGTCGTCCTCCGATACGAACCAAACCGGGATTGAGATGGTGCGTCCTGACTTTCTGCCGGTCACAGCGATGTTAATTTCACGATGTCGGGAAAGGCGATCTTTTAGAGCATCGTTCCGAGCTGGCATGTGCACTCCTGGGCGGGTGGCCGCGCCTTAGTTCCGAAAACGCCTTTGGCTGCCCCATACGCGGGGTTTGCGTGTGGGGGTTTTGACTCTTCTCATTTCGATTCCTGCTTGCCATGCCGAACGCTCAGCGACCCACCATTTTTTGCAGCTCTTCGGGGTATCGAGCACCGTGCACCGCGACCTTTGAGGCTGCGGTCTCCAGTTCGCGGAGATCCTTCGGCGAAAGTTCGACGTTAGCGGCTCCGATGTTTTCTTCGAGCCAATGCAGCTTGGTCGTGCCCGGGATCGGCACGATCCACGGTTTCTGAGCAAGCAGCCAAGCGAGTGCGATCTGAGCAGGTGTCGCTTTCTTCTGTTGCGCAAATCTGCCAAGCAGATCCACCAACGCCTGATTCGCTTTCCGGTTCTCTGGGGTAAATCGAGGGACGATGTTGCGGAAATCGCTTTTGTCGAACTTCGTATCTTCGCTAATCTTTCCGGTAAGGAAGCCTTTACCAAGGGGACTGAATGGAACGAACCCGATCTCGAGTTCCTCCAGTGTCGGGATCACCTCCGCTTCAGGCTCTCTCCACCAGAGCGAATATTCACTCTGGAGTGCGGTGACGGGCTGAACGGTGTGTGCGCGACGGATCGTTTGCACTCCAGCCTCAGAAAGGCCGAAGTGCTTCACCTTGCCTTGTTGAATGAGGTTCTTCACCGCACCGGCGACGTCCTCGATCGGGACGTTCGGGTCAACACGGTGCTGGTAGAACAGATCGATGACATCGGTCTTGAGCCGCTTAAGCGAGGCTTCAGCGACCTCCTTGATGTGCTCTGGCCGACTGTCCAGCCCGGCCTGTTTTCCGGTGTTCGGATCAAGTTTGAACCCGAACTTGGTGGCTATCGCCACTTTTCTACGGAACGGAGCGAGAGCTTCACCCACGAGTTCTTCGTTCGTGAACGGGCCGTACACTTCGGCGGTGTCGAAGAATGTGACGCCGCGTTCCACGGCCGCGCGGATGACCGAGATCATCTCGTGCTTTTCTCCGGCCGGACCGTAGCCAAAGCTCATTCCCATGCAGCCGAGCCCGATAGCCGAGACTTCCAAATTGCTTTTTCCAAGTCTGCGCTTCTGCATTGTTCCTCCAGCTGCGCCGCATGTCGGCGCCACAGGTGAGGCTGAGAACTCGCCTAGCCTCAACGACGAGAAAGTGTAGTCCCATTAGGCTTCGGGCGTTTGCCTATTTCGAGGGTGCCGCACCGTACGGGCAGGGATGCGGCACCCAAAGGCGTTTTTCGGAATTAAGGCGCGGCCACGCGCCAAAAACAAAGGGACGGGACTCGCTTAAGAGTCCCGCCCCGCGATGTTTGCGTGCAACGCTTCGGCTTATAGCGGTGGTGCTGCCGGCCTGGGGTCCGGTTGCAGCCACTTCGGCGCAGTTCCCAGATCGAATGCAAGTGCGATGGCAATGCCTAGGAACAGGGTGTAGAGCACAAGATCGAAGACCACCCAGAAGCCATCAACCGGCAACAGCCCGGAAAGCAGCAGGACCACGGAGTCCCAGAAGATGAACTTACTGGTGTAGGTCTCTTTCACCGGCATATAGAAAAGGCAGACGGAAAGGAACAGCGGCATCCATGGAACGCCGATGTCGTTGGCGTGAAAGATGCCCGGCGCCGAGTAGGACGAAGTGTCCCACGGGGAGAAGCGTTCGGTTAGCAGCATGGCGAGGCGAACCGCGGCGAACGTGAGCGGCGCGCCGGCGATGAGCCGCTCGCGCTTGTTCATGCGGTAGAGCAGCCCACCAAGCAGAACCAAGATGATGAGGGGAGCGAGCTCCAGAACCCGGTGCGAGAAGACGAGGATGAGCGCGAAGAAAATCGCGGCGGAAGACCTCGCGACATTCGTGTCTAACGGGCCGACGAGTGCTTCGATGCCGGACTCACTGGGTTTCTGTAAGTCACCGAGAGTGATGGGATTGTAGGCGCCGCGCGGGACATCACGGCGCGGCTGATTGGGCACAGAACGTTCCGGATGGTTGTTGAAGGAATGGTCAGTCATGGCTTTAGCTCCTCATGAGAAAGCGGAGCCGGGGACGCTGGCTCCAAAAGACCGGCATCGCGAAGTAACGAGAGAACGCCGCCCCGTACGGGCTTGAGGAACGGCAACTTCACCAGCGAGAGGAAGTGCACGAGCAGCGCGAGAGTGCCGTCCACGAGGTTGCGGGTGCGCTTCTGCTGCGGCGAATCGTCATAGATGCAGTAGAGCAAAATCCCTGTATGCAAAGCCCAAAGTGCGGAAGGAAGAATGGCGCGCAGATCATCGGCGAGGTGCTCCTCGTCAAGGGCCAGGGAAAACGTGGCCATGCTTTGCTGGCGGTTCTGACGCGTCCCGGCACCCAGCGGGGAGAGCGGGTGCTCGGGCTGTCCAGCAAACCGGAAGAGGGCGCTCAGGAGTTTACGATCGTTCTGAAGGATGTCGAGCTTGGTGTGAAACGCCACTCGCAGGCGATCGAGAAGGCTTTGACGGCCCTGAGCTAACGCAGCTGACACCCGGCTGTAGTGTTCGGCCTGAACCTCGTCATAGTAAGCCTGAATGATGGCTTCTTTGCTGGGGAAGTAGTAGTAGGCCGCTCCCAAGGACAGGTCGGCGGCTGCAGCGATGTCCCGCATGGTCGTATCGTCGAGGCCTCGTTGACGGAACAGACCAAGCGCGGTCCGGAGAATCTGGAAGCGAGTCTCTTGGGATTTCGACAAGCTCTTTGTTGTTTTGAACATGTTCAAAATATATACGATCAAGGGCGCTTTGTCAAGGAAAAAATGGACATGTTCAAGAAATCCCGTCAGTCCTATTAACCGCAATAGTTTCTGATGTTTAGCGCATTCGCCATCCTCACAATTCAAGACCCTGCCCTGCCCCGCCCGCCTGTCCCAGATAGGCTCACTCGCGCACTCCACTTCGACCACACTTGCCGCCTCCTCATCGACGGCAAACCCCTTTAGAATCAACATTTACACAACCTCCCGCAACTGTTGATTCTAAACCACTTACAGCAACACTAAGTCCTTTATCAGCAACACTTACAGAAAACTAGGAGGGCGGCAACTGAGAACCGTGTCACCGACCTGAAGCCAACGACAGCTTCATTGGGATATATCAAGATCAGGATTTCTCTTCTCGGACTGAACACTGAAAACTGACCACTGAGAACTGCTTCACTTCGCCGGAGCCGCTGCCGTGGCAAATCCCAGCGCCTGCATCAGCGCATCATGCAGTGCCGGCCGCACTTGCTGAATCTTTATGTTCTCCCGGGTAGGGTGTACGCGATTCGTCAGCAACACCACAAAAAGCTGCCGATCCGGATCGATCCAGATCGACGTTCCGGTAAAACCCGTGTGCCCAAAGCTGTGCGCCGAAAAATAATGCCCGCTCGACCCGCCTTCGGTCGGCACCGCCCAGCCCAGCGTGCGCGTGCCGCCGGAAAGCTGCTGCGGCGTCGTGAATTGGGTGATCGTCACGCGCCGCAAAATCCTCTGATGCGCGTACATGCCGCCGTTCAGCAGCATCTGGCAGAACGCCGCCAGGTCCGGCGCCGTGCTGAAAAGTCCCGCATGCCCCGAAACGCCGCCGATCGCAAACGCGTTTTCATCGTGTACTTCGCCCTGTACCAATCGGTGCCGCAAATTATTGTCGATCTCCGTCGGCGCAATCTGCGGCCACAATTTTTTCGGCGGACGGTACATCGTGTCCTGCATTCCCAGCGGCAAAAAAATGTAGCTTCTCGCTAAATCGTCGAGCGATGTCCCGGTCAAGCGCTCGATAATTTCCGCCATCAAAATAATCCCCAGGTCCGAGTACACTTCCTTCGCCCCCGGCTCGTAGTCAAGCGGTTCAGCAAAAATCTTCGTCAGCGTGTCCTGCTTGTTCTTCGACGTCCGCCAATACTCCTTGAACGGCGGCAATCCCGATGTGTGCGTCAGCAGATGCCGCACGGTCACCCTGTGCCGCCACTCCGCGTTCGGCCCACTCGCCCACTCCGGCAAATACCGCTCGATCTTGGCGTCCAAATCCAGCGGCACGGCGAAGTCGCCCTCCGTCAATTTCGCCACCAGCGTGGTCGTCGCCACCACCTTCGTCAGCGACGCGATGTCATACATCGTCGTCGGCATCGTCGCCGCCGCCTTCGCGTCGTAACTCAATTTCCCGAATGCATGCACTGAAACTTTTCCGCGATAGGCCACAGCCAGCGTCGCGCCCGGAAACGCCTTGTCCGCAATCGCTTTCTCGATCACCTCGTACGCCGGTTGCAATTGCGCGTCGCTGCGCACGTCCATCGGCTGTACCGTCATCGGATTCGCCAGCAGCTCCATCCCAAAGCCCGCTTTCAGATTCACTCCCGGAATCGTCACCGGTAATTTCCCGCGCACGGGAATCTCTCCGAACATCGCACGCGCCACCGAAATCTGCGCGACATCGCTGATTCCAAACGCTGCCAGCCACGTCTCCGCCTCCGGAAACCGTTCGATCAAGTACGGACTCCCGAATCCAACCGTGATCACCGGCTTGCCCGTTTTGTAAATTTGCTCCGCCAGCGCCGCCTGCTCCGCCGGGACATCCACATTTCCTTTGCGATCGCTAACGCGAACAAACAGCGCGAGAATCGCCACGTCATACGAATCCGGCGGCGGCAATTTCAAAGTGCTGGCGTTCACAAATCTCGTGTCCGCTCGCAAGGTCGTCACCGAGTCGAATCGCGAACGCAATTCGCGCTCGAGATCTTCTCCCGGATAAGGTTCCGGATCAGCATAAAACGCCAGCAGCAGCGCCCGCGACGGCTTCGTTCCATCCAGCGGTAATCGGTGGGGCGTATCACGCAGCAGCGTCACGCCACGATCCGAAATTTCCTGCGCTTCTTTCTGCCACGCAGCGCTGCCGAATTTCTGATTGATTGCATTCACGTCCACGAGCCGGCTCGCGTTCAGGCCAAGCCGAGCTTTGGCTTGGAGAATCCGCCGCACCGAATCATCGAGACGCTCTTTCGAAATTCGTCCCGACTTCACCGCAGCCTGCAACGCTTCAAACGCGGCGTCCGGCACGGGGGGCATCAGCAGCGCGTCCGCTCCCGCCACGACCGCGCGCACCGCTGCTTCTCCCGGCGCGTAACGCACGGTGATTCCGCCCATGTCCATCGCATCGGTAACGATGAGGCCCTGATAGCCGAGCTGATTGCGCAGCAGATCGGTGAGGATGTTGTGCGATAAAGTGGCCGGCGTGTTGGGATCGGGCTCGAGAGCAGGAACGTTCAGATGCCCCGTCATGATGCTGTCAACCTGCATGGCGATAGCGGCTCGGAAGGGAACAAGTTCAAGTTGATCAAGGCGAGCGCGGTCGGCACGAATCACCGGGAGATCGATGTGCGAGTCTGCCGCCGTGTCGCCGTGGCCTGGAAAATGTTTGGCCGTCGCCAGTCCGCCATTTTCCCGCACGCCGCGAACAAACTCAGAAACAAATTCCGCTACGCGCGCAGGATCTTCTCCAAACGATCGCGTGTTGATGATGGGATTTCCGGGATTATTGTTTACATCCGCGTCCGGCGCATAGATCCAGTGAACTCCGACGGCGCGCGCTTCGAGCGCCGTGATTTTGCCCAGAGTGTAAGCGTCTTTTGGATTGCCACCGGCGGCGAGCGCCATCGCCGTTGGAAAAGACGTGCCTTCATCCAGCCGCATCGCCGTGCCGCGTTCGAAATCCGCACCGACCAGCAGCGGCAGTTGCGACTTTGCCTGGAGCTGGTTGTTCAGCACCGCCGTGGGATAAGCCTGGCTCTTCACGATTCCCAGCGGCGATCCCTGCGTAATATTGATGAACCCTCCCACGTGGAGATCGGTCACGTCGTGCGTGATCTGCCGGTAAGCCGCGGTGTCCGTGGCCGTCAAACTTCCATGGTAGGTGGCGAATAAAAGCTGCCCAATCTTTTCGTCGACGCTCATCTTGCGCAGCGTGTTTTCCACCCAGGCGTTCGCGGCAGGCGACAATTTTTTCGCTCTGCTCTTTGCGGAGATTGCGCCCTCCTTGGCGAAGGTTTTTTTTGCCGAGGTGCTGCGGCTCTGGCTGCGTGCGTTATAGGCCATAAGGAAAACGATCGAGACGGGAATCAGAAGCAAGAAGCGGACGCGGCGTCCTTCCATCGGATAAAATCCCCCAGCGGCCGCCAACAGTCTGTATTTATACATAGCACACGCACATCGCGCTCTCAACGCAGCTGCGGCCAGCGCGTTCCAGAATATCATTGTATGGTTTCAATGGCGGGGGACCCTTTGACTGGATTCAAGCTCGCGCGTTTTACGTTCGTCCATTTCTCCATCTTTGCCGCGCTTCTCGCGCTGGGACCCGCGCCGGCGCGTGCAGCATCGAAACACTCGCGTCACGCCGCGCGAGTGCAAACCGGCCTCGACGTTCTCGAATCGCAGAAGTTCGCGCCCCTTCGCGGCAAGCACGTCGGCCTCATCACCAACCACACCGGGCTCGATTCGCAAGGGCGCAGTACCGTTGACGTCTTATCCCATGCCGCGGGGGTTCAACTGATTGCCCTCTTCAGTCCGGAGCACGGCCTGGCCGGCCGCAAGGATGAAAAGATCTCTTCCTCCAAAGATCCCGCCACCGGCCTTCCCGTCCATAGTCTCTATGGCGAAACGCTCCGTCCCACGGATGAAATGCTCAAGGGCATCGACGCGCTCGTCTTTGACGTTCAGGACGCCGGCGTCCGGTTTTACACGTACACGGCAACGATGGCTTATTGCATGGAGGAAGCCGCCAAACGCCAAATCGCTTTCTTCGTTCTCGACCGTCCCAATCCGCTCGGGGGTGAAATCGTAGAAGGCCCGATGCTCGACGCCGACAAAACAAATTTCGTCGGATATTTTCCATTGCCGGTGCGTTACGGGCTCACTATTGGCGAGCTCGCCCAGCTTTTCAACGCGGAGAATCACATCGGTGCCGATCTTCACGTCATCGCCATGAAAAACTGGCATCGCAACTATTTCTTTGAGAGCACCGGCATCAAATGGATTCCGCCGTCACCGAATCTCCGCACTACGAAGGGTTCCATTCTTTACCCCGGCATTGAAATTCTGCAAAACGCCGGTGTCTCCGTCGGCCGTGGCACGCAAACGCCGTTTGAAGAATTTGGCGCTCCCTGGCTCAACGGCGACGCTGTCGCCTCCGCCCTGAACGGGCGTCATCTTCCCGGTCTGCATTTCACCGCGCAACCCTTCATCCCCATCGTCGGTCTCTATAGCGGCGAACGTTGCGGGGGCGTAGCGGTGCGCATTACAGAGCGCGGAGCGGTGCGCTCGATGCGCATGGGCCTGGAGATTGCCATGATTTTGCGCAAGCTCTATCCTCAGCAGTTCGATCCCGAGAAACTCCTGTTGCTCATCGGAAACTCCGACACCATCCAGCAAGTGCAGTCAGGGGCACCTCCCGAAAAAATCGTCGCAAGTTGGTCCGGCGGCCTGGCGGCGTTCGAGCAAATCCGCCGCAAGTATTTTCTCTACAAATAGAGTAGAGTGAGAAAGTTCCGCTGCCGGGTAAACCGCTTTCCAAAAGGGGTGCGACCATGAAAAGGGCCCTTATACCTTTGTTTTGTCTCCTACCCTTCCTCTTTCTCCTGAGCTCTGCGCCCGCTTTGGCCCAACAGGACTTCGGCGACGTTGCTTTCATGAATTCTGGCCCCGCGACGGCGCAGGCGGATTTCCTCCACGGATTGGCTCAGCTTCACAACTTTGAATACGACGATGCAGCCGAGCACTTTCGCAAGGCTCAGCAGATCGCTCCTGAGTTCGCTCTAGCTTTTTGGGGCGAGGCCATGACGAAGAATCATCCGGTGTGGCATGAGGAAGACGTCAAAGCCGGCCGCGAGATCCTCAACCGTCTGGCGCCCACACCAGAAGCGCGGCTCGCCAAAGCTCCCACGGAGCGGGAAAAGCTCTATCTCCGCAGCGTGGAAGTCCTCTTTGACGAGGGCACCAAGGAGGAACGGCACCGGCGGCACGAATCCGTCCTCGCCGAACTACACAGCAAATTTCCCGACGACCTGGATGGCGCTGCTTTCTATGCGCTTGCGATCCTGGGCACCGCGGGGCAAGGGCGCGATTTCGCCACCTATATGCGTGCCGCTGCCGTGCTTGAAGAGGTTTTCCCGCAACATCCCCGGCATCCCGGCGTCGTGCACTACCTGATTCATTGTTACGACGACTCGGTCCACGCTCCGCTAGGTCTGCGTGCCGCGCGCATCTATTCGAAGATTGCGCCCGAAGCCGCTCATGCACAGCACATGACATCGCA
>Ga0137418_10001412_pt1 | contig 22121 bp, 16 predicted proteins | sample CZODoug3_1_2_16f_FD_122242 | JGI IMG/M metagenome (GOLD analysis project Ga0137418, IMG submission 122242) | Vadose zone soil fungal communities from Angelo Coast Range Reserve, California, USA - CZODoug3_1_2_16fungal (Hybrid Assembly) | ecosystem: Environmental > Terrestrial > Soil > Vadose...
ATTCGCAGGGCATTGGGCAGCGTCAATTCCAGCGGCACATTTCCGGCGACCGCGGTAATGGCTTCAATCTTCAACTCCGGCGAGCGCATGGCGAGCAGCAACGCTAGAGCGTCGTCCACGCCCGGGTCAGTGTCGATGATTACTCGGAAAGGAGCATGACTGCCTTGCCCGTCGGACTGTTCACTCGGCGGTACTCCGGCGGCCTGGGCATCACGGGAGAAGGCAGCCGTCAGACCTCCGGTAGCCAAAATGGAGGCGGAGGATGCCACAAACTGACGCCGCGTCATGCCCAAGAGTTTTTGCTGCGACTCCATATCGGCTGCTCCTTGATCCAGCACCGCTCGCTAACCCGCACGTCAGCGCTGCGCACGCGCAAGATCGCGAATTTGGTTTAAGTACCCAACGTAAACCGGGATGGGAATGTCTGGCGAATCGCCGTCATTGAGGAAGTGTGACAGCCGGACTTGGTTCGGAATAGAGCTGATCACCTCGCGGAACCGAGGCATCTGGAGATATTTCACCTTCCAGATTTCCAGCATCAAAGAGCGGAATTCCTCGCTGACGAAACCCATCCTGTTCTCACCCAAGTAAACGGCGTCAAAGCGGCGATCGGCCAGCGTCTTACGAATGGGATCCTCGGGCGGAGAGAACGTGTAAACCAGGTGGAACAAATCGGCCAGATCGCCCCACAGAGCCTTTTCTTCATACGCGCTGAAGCGGAAGGGTTTGCCGCCGCGTTGCTGAATCGACCGGGCGTGATCACTTGCCCGCAAGTCATGACGGCCTAGTTCATTGCGAAACCAGCGAAGCCGTTCCCCTGCCAAGCTGTAGCGCAGAAATTCCACGGCGTAGGCGTTCGGCAAATAGATCTTAGGGTCGCCATCAAGACGTCCGAGCCACGGGCTCCAATCCCTGTGCTCCAGAAGACTGAGCAACTCCGTCAGCCCGGCCACGGTGGTGTCAGGGTGATACTTCACGGCTTGCCAGAAATGCTCCGTCGAATCGTAAGTGGCGCCATAAAGTTGGATGCCTTCCTCGATCGGATACCAATTGGAGAGTACCCGTCCCGGAATTGATGGTGAAGCACTCCAGCAGTTCAGTGAATGCTTCCATTTCTCCTGAACGGCCAGAAACTCCTCGGCGTAACCGAGCGGCACCGGCTCTTTCACGTGCGCGAGCGCTTGCCGGAGTTCCTCGCTGGTATGCGTTGTTAGCGCCTCGAGCGGGCGCTCGTCCGCCATCGAAACAATGCGGCTCTCAATTCCGCCGCGCAACAACTCGCGCGCCAAACGCCGCTGCCCTGCGTCGTCGAGACCGCCATTCGCCTGCCAGCGTTGAGTCTGGGAATCGATGTACGGGAACAGCTCGGCGAGCGATTGGAATTCGATGAAGCCGTGAACGGCAAAGGTGACCATCCGGTCATCTTTCACAATTTTCGTGGAAGGAGTAACGATCGCCTGCAGTGAAACCTGTTCTGCTCGCACGGATACTCTCAGGGCCATCGTAATGAGGGCTATCCCGATCATCCATCGTGGTACGGCAGCTCGTTTTCTCGGGAGGGTGTGCATGTCAGGCCTCAACTAGTTGAGTGCCGAAAAGAGGGCTTCCTTCCACCTTATCGTGTCGATTTTCCAACACACTTTTGGCTTGCGTCCGTTATCCAAGACGGAAGTCCAAGCGGCTTTGTTACGGTCGTCATCGGCCACGTTGAGGCGATCCACGACGGTCATGCCCCGTGTTAGCTCACTGTGGATTTCCACATCCACATAGTGCGCGCTCCACTCCGCTCCGACTCGGGGGTCGAGTGCAATGGACATGGCAATCGGATCAGGCAACGAGATTCCATCCTCTCCAGTCTGCTGCATGTAAGCCTGACGCGCGCGGCTATTGCACTCGACAGCAAACCGGGCCAGTTCGTTGTTGAATCCCTGAATGTGCGCGATGTCGTCCCCGTGAAGGACGGCATCGCCGCGCGAGAGTTGCCAGCCGATAAGTTCCACAGGAAGACCGCTGAGCAGGACGGTGCGGGCAGCCTCGGGATCGACCCAGATGTTGTATTCGGCCGCTGGCGTCACGTTCCCTTCACAGCACGGTGCCCCTCCCATGACCACACAGCGCCCGACTTTGGCAGCGATTGACGGCTTTTTCGCCAGAGCGAGGGCAAGATTAGTAAGCGGCGCGAGTGTTACCAGTACGACTCCGGGATTTGCTTCGATCGCCTCAATTATGGCGTCGACTGCGTGCAACTTTCCGGGGGATTGATGGGGCGGCGGATAATTGTGGTCTCCGAGTCCGTCACGCCCATGAAACCAAGTCGCACTCTGATGGGCGCGGAGCAGCGGCTTTTCAGCTCCCGCATAGACCGGGACGTTGGCTTCACAGAGTTCAACTGTATACAATGCGTTCCGGGTGGCCTGTTGCACTCCGACGTTTCCGGCGACGGTTGTGATCGCGACAACACGGACTTCAGCGGAGCGGAGAGCCATGATGAGAGCGACCGCATCATCGGAGGCTGTATCGGTATCGATCAGAAGGGCGCGGGCCACGCTGTAGGATAACAAACCGAACTGGTCCGGGTGGCCGTATCGTGGGGAACAAATTGTTCAACGCGATTGTGAATCGCGGTTCGAAACGACTAAAATGGCGGACCAATAGACACATTTCTGGTTTTGCTTTTGCCGCTCCGATTCACTTGTCCAATGAGCCGCTCCCGCGTGAGTGCACATCAGCCCCGATACCTTCGTACCGCGACCTGCCTCCTGGCAGTGATGGCATCTCTCGCCCCGTCGATGGTTCACGGGCAGTCTGTGGACCGCATGGAATCCGCCAGCTTGCAGGGATTTGTGCGGGATTCGCACAATCGGCCAGTTGCCGTCGCCAAAGTCTCCTTGCAGGCCGACATTGGGACCAAAACCTTAACCGCAGTCACGGATTCAGAGGGGTCGTACCACTTCGCAGCGCTTCGAGCAGGAGTTTATACCCTGCGGGTGGAGAAGGCTGGATACGACGCCGCAATTTTCGGGCCTTGTGCGCTGGGGGGGAAGGAAGCGAAGAAGATTGACCTGATTCTCAAGCCTGCAAAAGCTTCCGCAGGGCAAGGCGCGTCAACGGGGACGCTGGAGTTTTACGACGAACCGCAATTCACCGTAGCTGGGGTCACCGACACCACCCAACTCGGTGGCCACGGTTCAGATACGGTTGTCCGAACCAGAGAAGGGCTGGCCAGAGAAACCGTTTCCCTCAAGCCGTTGGCGGATGGTTCCCCGCACACATCGGCGGCCGCCGCGGCGGAGAAGTCGCTGCGTGAGACTGCTGAACGCGAGCCCGAAAGTTTTGACGCAAACTACCGCTTTGGAAAACAGCTCGTCGACGAGGGCAAGGGTCGGGAAGCACTCCCCTATCTCGATCGCGCATCTCAGCTCCGTCCTGGGGATTACGCGGCCTCCTACGCCCTGGCACGCGCCCATGCGGACGCCGGTGACTACCAAGATGCACGCACCCGAGTTCGAGCACTGCAGATTGTTCAGGACAAAGCCGGGCAGGAAAAAGCCGAACTACATCACTTGCTGGGCGACGTTGAGGAGAAATTGGGTAATTCTCTCGAAGCCGTTCAGGAGTACCAGCGCGCGGCGGAACTGAACCCGAGCGAGCCCAACCTGTTCGATTGGGGAGCCGAGCTGCTGCTGCATCGTGCCCTGGAACCGGCCATTGAAGTCTTCACCAAGGGAAATCACCTGTTTCCGCATTCCGTCCGAATGCTGGTCGGCCTAGGAGCGTCTTGGTACGCTCGCGGTTCCTACGAACCGGCCGTCCAGCGTCTCTGCCAGGCGTCGGATCTGAATCGCGACGACCCCAGTCCTTACCGGTTTCTGGGCAAGATCCAGAGCGTTGAGAAGACACCGCCTGACGCGTTGGTGGAGAGGCTGCGGCGATTTGTCACGCTTCAACCTGAAAATGCCATGGCCAACTATTACTACGCGGTCAGTCTTTGGAAAGGCAGGAAGGGCCCAGAGGACGGCGAAACCCTAGCGCAAGTTCAGTCCCTTCTGGAGAAATCCCTGCACCTCGATCCCAGGCTGGGCCTTGGGTATTTGCAACTGGGCATTCTCTATTCGGAGCGGAAGGACTTCTCCGAGGCCATCTCTGCCTATCAACAAACGATCGAAGTCAACCCATCGCTCGAAGAGGCGCATTATCGGCTAGCACAGGCCTACAGGCAGACTGGACAGAAGTTGAAAGCTCAACAGGAGTTCGAGGTTTACGATCAGATATCAAAGAAAAAGGCGGCGGACGCCGAGCGCGAGCGGCATGAGATCCAGCAGTTTGTGTATAGGTTGCGAGACCGACCCTCTGCCCTACAGCCGCAATAGAGGGTTAGAACTGCCGGGACCGAGATCTTAAGGAGGCGACACCGACTGCTGACGCAAGAGGTCCACGTAAGCAACATGAATGAGGTGGTTCTCCATGATTCCGAATTCCTTCGCGAGCGTTTGAGCAATGCGTAGGGCTTCGGTGTCACTTTGCTGTTCCTTCAAGACCACTTCGATTTCCAGGAAGCTTCCCAGGCCCTTCACTTGGTCTATATGAATTCGGGTCTGGCCCACAATGTACAAACTGCGCACTTTTTCAACCACGCCAGAGGCTCTCGATATATGCTGCAGGATTTCCAGCAGCGTGTATGGATCCGCCGTCCTCGCGATCTGGTAGTTGGAGCGGCGCGGGCCGGGCGCATCAGCCCGTTCGTAGAAGATTAGTTCGCCGTGATTATCATCAAAGATCCTCAGTTTGAGTCGGCCATGGGGGCAGGGGAAGAACACATCCGTCTGTCGAAGGATTTTCGGTCCCGTCCCACTGAGATCTCTCGCAGTTGTATGGGCCGATTCGAGGTCTGCCAACTCGGCTTTAAATTCGATATTCGCCGACACGTGATATCTCGCTGAGCGAGTCAGTGAACCGCAGGCGTAGACACGCTCATCAAGCTTACGAACATTCGATAAAACTTTTCGGTGTCCAAATCCAATTGGATCTCGACCGGCTGTCCGCTGAATTTCGACTTATCCTTCTCGGTCCAGGTTAGCGTATTGCCGTATCCTGCTCCGCGGTCGAGATCTACACCCATATAGCGAGTCTCCCGCTTGGTGATGAGGGTAGGATCGATCCACGCGGCCGCCGCAAGTTCATCCCACATAATGTCGGCGCCGGGAGTAAACATGGCAAAGCGCGCGACATAGTGAGCCAGGGCAGTCCCGCTGGCTTCTATCTGTTTCATCATCGAGGGCGTCACGTGTGTTTTGATCGAGATGTCGGTCGGCGTGCAGACGATTTTCTTCCACGGCGCGCGGAGGACGATCTGGGCCGCCTCCGGGTCGAACCAGAAATTGAACTCGTGACGAGGGTTGTTAACGAACTCCGGGTTGTCGGTCTGTGGACTAAGGCTTCCTCCCATGAAAACGAGTCTTTCCGCCAGATCAGGAAACTGGGGATCGAGTGAGATCGCAAGCGCCAGGTTGGTCATGGGGCCGCCCTCGTAGATCGTTACCTGATGCGGGTACTGGCGCACCATCCGGATCAAGAAATGAGCTGCGTCTTCTTCGGCAGGCTTGATCTTGGGCTGCCCTTCGGGCAGTGGCGGAACGACGAAGGGCTCGTGCCACCATCGGTCATCCCAAGCCCCTGCGTAGGCTACTTTCCCGTAACGCTCCTGCCACAGTTGCGCTTCCTCGCGGCGGCGCACCAGGGGAAAAACGGAGCCCGGCACCACCGGAATGTCAGTGCGGCCGATGATCTCGAGCAGGCGCAGCGTGTGCGCCACCTCTTCATCGCGCCACTGGTCTCCGCTCACCACCGTGATCCCCAGCACTTCTACCTGGGGAGACTGAATCATCACCAGAAGGGTCTGCAGGTTGCTGCCGCCGGGACCGGAGCAGTCCTCATTGATAATCACCTTGCGCCGCTGCTGGGGCTGGGCGAAAGAGCTTGCCAGGAGAAGGACCAGGATTGCCGGTAAGAACGTGCTGGCTTCCCTGGGGCGCAGAAAGTTCATTTGCTGTGTGGCAGCCGCGTCATCAAGTTTACGTAGAGTTTGTAGAACTTCTGGGCATCGATATCAAATTGCACGTTAGCCAGGCGCAAGTAGGGCGGAACCTTGGCGGTGGAATCCCAGAAGATGGTCTTGCCATAACTGGCTCCATGATCTACGTCAATGTCCATGTAGAGCTGCTTCTGGCCGGTGATGATGGATGGATCGATCAAAGCTGCGCCCGCGATTTCGTCCCACATGTAGCCGGGCAACGAATATTTTTCTAGGTATTGCGTAACCGGAGTCCCTGCCTTGGAAATGGTAGCTTGCATTTCCGAAGTGAAGCGGGTCTTGATCGAAATATCAATCGGCGTGATGGTAAGTTTTTTCCAGGGCGCGCGCAGGACGATGCGAGCCGCTTCCGGATCAAACCACCAGTTGAACTCGCGCCGGGCATCGATAGCGCCGGGATCAATCGCTCCCTTGTCCGCATACAATCCGCCGCCCATGAGCACGAACTCTTTCGCCAGCGTCGCCACCTCAGGGTCAAGCTTCAGAGCTAATGCATAATTGGTGAGCGGTCCACCTGCCCAAAGCACCACTTCGCCTGGATACTTGTGCACCATCTGCACGATGAATTCCGCAGCTGTGCCTGGAAGGGCCTTGATATGCGGCTCTCCTTCGCGCATGGGCGGCACGATGTCCGAGGGATGATAGGGCTCGTCGTAAATTGTGGACCGATTCGCCTCAAACCTCTCCGTCCAGCATCCCTTGTATTCCAGCTTGCCGTAAAGAGCTTCCCAGCGCGCGGTTTCTTCCTTGGAATTAAGCAGGGGGAACTCGGCGCCTTGGGTCACGGGAACATCGGTTCGCCCAGCGATTTCCAGCAGGCGCAGGACGTGCTGTGTCTCTTCCTTCACCCACTGGTCGCCGCTGACGGTGGTGATGCCGAGCACGTCAAACTTCTCCGACTGGAGGAAGACGAGAATGGCTTGTTGGTCGCTGGTACCGGGCCCGCGGGCATCCTGGTCGACGATGACTTTGATCTTCTGGGCTGAGGCGGTGGTTGCCAGCAGAATAGCTACTAGAGGTACCAGTGAGAGTTTCCAGGCGTTCCACTCCATCATTCCCCCAGCAGGACTTCGATTGCAAAATTTGAGGGCAGACGAAGTAACACCCGGTCTGCCCGATGTGAGATTATCGAGCCGCTCTAGAACTTGAGCTTGAGGGCAAATTGGATCACGCGCGGATCGTTCAGCGTGGCATTTACCACGCCAAAGCTGGAACTCGCGTTTACATCCTGCATGCCGCTAGGACCGCCGTTCATGAAAAAGTGCGGGTGGTTCCATATGTTGAAGAATTCCGCGCGAAAGTCCAACTGCATACTCTCGCGCAGTGGGAAGTGCTTGATGAAGGACATGTCGGTGTTCACATAGCGCGGTCCGTACAGCGGAGCCCGGTTGGAGTCCCCAAGTTCACCCAGCGAGTTGTGCACAAAGGCACAGGGATTGAACCAATTCGTGAGCGTATGGAGCTGGGAGGGCGCTGTGCAACCAGGGTTCGCGGCGACAGGCCCGGCCTTGTGCGGGTCGCTTATTATGTCGGGCCGGTTCAAGCCGTTCCCGTTCCAGCTGAAAGCTACGCCTGAGCCGTTGTTACTGTCGACCACGAATAACGGGAAACCTGAAATGGCCCTCTCAATCAGATCCACCTCCCAGTTTCCCAGTACACCGTTAATTGGTCCGCTCCAGCTGCTGCCGAATCGCTTACCCTTGCCGAACGGTAGCGCATAAGTGACGCTGGCAGTGAATTGGTGATTGAGATTGAGTTGCGAGAGGGCCCAGTCCGCCTTCTGTGTTCCGGGCAGCGGCCAGTAAGTTGCCCCGGGGAAACTTCCAAGGCCGTCCGGAAGCCCGGAGTCGAAAGTGCGAGAGTAGGTGTACCCCAAAAGGGCATAGATCCCGTGACGTGTACCATTCGTTTCAGCCTTGACTTGAAAAGAATCGTACCGCGCCCGACCGACGTCATTGTTGTTCGCAACCGTCGTGAACGGACCGTAGGGGGCAGCTGTAATCCCACAGCCAAGGGTGTAGCCCGGCACCGGATTGCTTCCACCGGGGCACGCCTTAGGGGACGCAACATTCAAGTTCAAGCCATCCACCAGAATATGTGTACTGCGAGAACCCGCGTACCCAGCTGTCAGTACAACGCTTCCCGGCAACTGGTGCTCGATGTTGAGATTGAACTGCTGCACTATGCCTTGTTTGAAATCAAGATTCTGTGACTGAATCGTCCCAGTGAAGTTTTGGGGATTCGGAGGAGCGGTGATGGCCGGAGCGAATGCAGCTCTGAGACCGCAGCCCGCTGTTCCGGCGGGAAAGCCGCAGGCTTGAGTTCCAATGCTTTGGAAGGGCGAGAGGCCAGAAAAATTGTCGATCTCCGCGAAGTAGGGCGGGTTCTCCCAAAGTCCTTGCCCGCCCTGATTCCATGATGAATCATGGAAGATCGCGTATCCAGCACGAATCGCAGTCTTTTGGCTTCCCATCGGTTTCCAAGCCAATCCGATACGCGGTTCGATAGCGGTCTTGTCCAGTTGAATACCGACGCGCCCGTCAGTGTGAACGCACGCCGAGGCGGGACAAAGGCTCAGACCAGGGTTCGAACCGGCAACCAGGTACTTGCCGGTCTTAAAATCGAAATTCGCTTGGCGGTTGCGGGCCTCAGTGATCGGCGTGACAAATGCCCAAGCTACTCCTAGGTTCAAGGTTAGGTTCGGTGTCACCCGCCAATCATCCTGGACGAAAGGCCGGAACAGTTTCCATCGGCGACCGGTGGTTGCACCATTGAACGTCTGATCGTGAATCGCGCCAAATACCTGGCCGAGAAGCAGATCCGCCGCCGCGTCCCCAGTAAATCCGCCAAAATTGATAAAGAATCCATCCTGGAAAGCGTTCGTCTCAACATTCATCTGTTGAGCGCGGATGCTACCGCCCACGCGGATGTTGTGCTTGCCCCGAATCATATCGAACGAGTCAGAGATGGAGAACACGTTGCTCCCGCCCTGGAAGGGAGCAAACCCGCGATCGCCGAGCGCCCAGTAAGTTCCCATCAGGGTGGAGGTCAGCCCACAACTGACACAGTCCTTAGTCGACTGAGTGACGACACCAGCCGGCGCGTTGGGGCATTTGCTGTTAATGTTTGCATCGACGATGCCAACGACGGCCGACTCGCAGCTGCGATCGCCAAATGACAGGATGTGATTGAAAATCCGATTGAAGCCCGCATTGAACTGATTGATGGTGCGATCAGAAAAGATGTGGGTCTCAGAAATCGCCACGTTGCGTCCGTGGTTTGTGATGTTCTGAGTGCTGGCGAAGGCTCCGGCTTCGGCAAATCCCGGCGAACCGCCTGGAACAAACGAAGTCGCCTGGTCATAGCTGAAGCGCGCAAACACCGAGTCCTTGCCGGAAAAATTGTGGTCCAGGCGGACGTCGAACTCCCCTTCGTTCAACTTTCGGACGGGAACGTTCGAGTAATTCGTACCCAAGGCAGAGAAAGTCGAGCTGGCCGTGGGGTACAGATCGATCATGTTTTGCCCAACCGGATCAATCACCGCCGCCGGAATGACGTTGCACGGATTACCCGCGGTCTGGCCTCCGTGAGAGTTTACGGGTTCAGTTGTGGGATTAGGCTGGGTCTCAGTGCCGGGCACGCACCGGAAGTTCGGGAGATCGCCTGCTGTGACATCGGTGTAAGGGTTAACAAGGAAACCAGGGTTAGCTGGGTTGAAGATGAAGGGGTCTCCCCTGAAGTCCCCTGTCTTCATGGCGGGCGTTGGAATGGTGCCTTGGAACGGGATGCCATGCCGCTGCCGCTTGGCCTGATAGTCAACAAAAAAGAAAGTCTTGTCCTTTTGAATCGGCCCGCCAAACGCGCCGCCGAACTGGTTCAAATTGAACTGCTCTTTCGGCCTCGTCAAGCCGAAGGAGTAGCTGGTTGCGTCAAGTTTCGTGTTGCGGAAGAATTCGAAAAGCGAACCATGAAACTGATTCGATCCGGATTTTGTTGTCACCAGCACAGTCGGACCCGCGCGCGTACCGTATTCTGCCGAGTAGTTATAAGTGAGAACCTTGAATTCCTGAATGGCATCAATCGAAGGCAGAATCGCGATCCCGCCGGCCGTCAGTTCGTTGTTGTCGTTGCCATCGAGCAGCCAGTCCGTACTCTGGGCTCGCGACCCGCCGACGGAAAGCGAGTAAGTCCCGCGTGCTGAAACCTCGCTGCTGGCGCCGCCATTGAAGAAGCTGTTCGGGTTCGTCTCCTGCGTCGTGCCAGGCGTCAGTGTCGCCAACTGGACGAAGTCGCGGCCATTCAGGGGAAGCTCTGCGACTTGCTCGGACGTAATAACCTGGCCGAGCGAAGGATTCGCAGTCTCAACTGCCACTTCGGTCGCGCTGACTTCCACTGCGGTTGTGACCGATGCGGGCGCGAGGGCAAAATCCAGTTCGCGATGCTCATCAACCTGCAGCCGCACGTCTTTCTGTTCCGCTGCGCCAAAACCCGGGGACTCCACTCGAATCGTGTAAATCGCGACGGGCAACAGCGGTATCAGGTAATGTCCGGAATCGTCGGTCTTCGCCTCGCGAGACACACCGGTGCCTTGCGAGGTGGCTTTCACGGTCGCTCCCGAGACTACCGCGCCCGCCTTGTCGGAGACGGTGCCCAAAAAACTACCGGTCGCCTGGCCGTACACAACTGGGCTAATGGAAAACAGCAGCGCAGAAACAGCAACGATTAGCTTCCGTTTGGTGAGCATCAACGCCCCCTTTTTCGACCTCATTGACTAACGACGGAACTTGGCCCTTGACCATCGAATTTCGGCCTCCCTTGGAGCGCGGCCCTGCGTACACATGTCCGCGTCCCCACAGTCGCGACTTCTAGTGCTGGGCTGGAAAATGATGTACTTAAGTGATCTCAGCTTTATATTGCTGTCGACAAACTGAATAGTTGTTTTCAACTATCTGGGTGACAAACCATAATGCCATTCACCCTCCGTTGTCAACCGAAACTGACTTTGCGTGAGTGGACGGGGCGAGTTACTGAAAGCTCATTTTGCTGCCCGCATGGCTTCTCAGAGGCTTAAGGCTGAGACTAGGCATCGCTGAAGCGAAGTCCAGATGCGCATCATTAGTTTTTTGGCAACCTACGAGTGGAAAACCTAATCTCGAAACGCTGTGGAATGCTCGGACCATCCGAAAAGTCCGGGCTCAACCAGCCCTAGCCCCTAATCGAGTCAGCGCCTCGTCGGTGGTGACGAAGTTCGCGCCTAACGTTGCCAGTTCTGAGATGGTTCGTTGTCCGGCTTCGTAACTCAGAGTTTCAATTGCATCGCTCACCACGCAAACCTTTCGGTTCCGTTCCAGCAGTCCTTTCGCTGCGAACCTGACGCAGTATTCCGTCACCACTCCGAAGACGACGAACTGCGCGCTTCGATCGAGACGTTCGAGCAACGCATTGGCGTGCCGACTTTCGAAGATATCGAGCGTCTGCTTTTCGAGAATGATCTGTTGGTTTCGCAGGAGATCTTCGGGCAGGGATGACCCGGGCTCGTTTAAAACCCGCACGTGGTGCTCAGACAATGTTTCAGGAACGAAGTCGGCACCGACCGTTCCTTTGACGCAGTGGGGCGGAAACGTTTTGAACTCTGGGTCTTCCACGATATGAAAGCAACCGTGAGAGACAAGGAATGCGCGGCCGTCCCGCGCCACGTCGACTAGCCGACGAATATTGGGGAGCAACTTCTCGGCACCGGGCACGTAAAGTTTCCCGCCGGGCAGCATGAAGTCTTTCTGGGCGTCTACACACCACAGGATGGTATCTGGAGATCGCATGCTTGGCCTCACTCGGACCCTGACTGGTCAGAATCGGGATTCTACTTCTAAAATTCGAATTCTGCTATGCCGTTGACTGCTTGAGCGCAGTGTTTTTGCTGAACCCGAGTCGGTCTGTATACTGGCGCGCATCAAAGATTTGCTGCGGAAGGTGGCGAATGGCGCAAGAGCAGACAAGCCAGTCTGTCGCTCCGGCTCGGCTCGTGATCCACAACATCGGGCTCTTGTTGAGTGGCGACATCGGAAGGCCGATCCTCGATGCCGACACGGTGGTCGCCGTTAACGGCAAGATTACCGCAGTCGGCAAAGCGAAGGATCTCGATACCGCAAGCGCCACCATCCGAATCGACGCCATGGGCACAACGCTCGCGCCGGGATTGATCGACAGTCACGTGCATCCGGTAGCGGGAGACTGGACGCCGCGCCAGAATCAGATTGGCTGGATCGACAGCTACCTGCATGGCGGAGTCACTACTATGATTTCCGCGGGTGAAGTGCACACTCCCGGCCGCCCTAAAGATGTCGTCGGTCTGAAGGCGATGGCGATCTTTGCCCAGCGGGCGTTTTCAGCTTTCCGTCCCGGTGGGGTGAGAATTTATGCGGGCGCTCCGGTGATCGAGCATGGGATGGTCGAGGAAGACTTCAAAGACCTTGCAGCCGCCGGTGTCACTATGCTCGGCGAGGTCGGCCTGGGCAGCGTGAAGGACGGCGCGACGGCCCGGCAGATGGTCGCCTGGGCGCGGAAGTATGGCATTCAAAGTACAATTCACACCGGCGGGCCTTCGATTCCCGGCTCCAGTTTGATTGATCAAGACATCGTGCTTGCCACCGACGCCGATGTCATCGGCCACATCAATGGCGGCCATACTGCGCTGCCGGATGACCAGATCGTCGCCCTGTGCGAGAAGTCGCCGCGAGCGCTCGAGATTGTTCACAACGGCAACGAAAAAGCGGCGCTGCTTACTCTGCGGACGGCGAGAGAACTCAAACACCTTGATCGAGTGATCCTGGGCACGGATTCGCCCGCCGGTTCTGGAGTGCAGCCGCTCGGCATCTTGCGCATGATCTCGATGCTGTCGTCGCTCGCAGGTGTGTCGGCCGAGGTTGCCGTCTGCTTTGCCACGGGCAATACGGCAAGAATCCGAAACCTGGACTGTGGACTGATCGAGCCGGGCCGCGTCGCGACCTTTGTGATGATCGACAAAGCCCAGCATTCGCCAGGAAAAACTGTGCTCGAAAGCATGCAGAGGGGAGACTTGCCGGGAATTGGGATGGTGATCATCGACGGGACGATAAGCGCCCAGCGCAGCCGCAATACTCCGCCCGCGACGAGGGTGCCAGAAGTCGTAAAACAGTGAACTCTCGCTTCACTGTCTCAATCACGGCAGGCCCAGCGATGCTGCGATCGTCTTCCGATACTCGCGCGCCCTCGCCATGACTTCTGTTTCGTTCACCGTCAGGAGTTTGCGGTCGCGCATGACCACGCGCCCGCCAATCACCGCCGTCTGTACATCGCTGCCCTTTAGGGCATACGCCAGTTGTGCATAGACGTCGTACATGGGGACCGCATTCGGTTCATCCAAGCTCATCAAGACGATGTCCGCTTTCTTTCCAGCTTCGAGCGAACCAATCTCTTTTTCCATGTGCAGGGCTTTCGCACCATCGATGGTCGCCATTTCCACAACCGCTTTCGCATTCAACGCCAGTGGATTCATCTTCGTAATCTTTGCGAGCTTCGCTGCCAGGTCCATCTCCTCCATCAGGTCGAGGTCGTTGTTGCTGCCCGCCGGTCCATCGGTTCCGAGCCCAACGGCCACTCCCTCTGCCCGCATTTCCGGGACAGGAGCAACTCCGCTGGCGATCATCATGTTGCTCGACGGGTTATGTACGCAGCCCACTTGCCGTTGCGCTAGAGTCTTGCGGTCGGCTTCGTCCACAAAAATGCAGTGGGCGGACACAACGTCTGGAGCCAGCACGCCGATCTTGTCGAGGTATTGCACCGGCGACATTCCGTTTTGCTTCTGGCTGTCATCCCACTCCTTCTTCATCTCCCCGGTGTGAATCAGAATCGGGGCGTGATATTTCCTGGCCAGCGTCGCGGCATCCTGAAGCGTCTTCCTGGAACAGGTGTAAATTGAATGCGGCGCCGCTGCGGCGTGAATCAACGGATCGCCCTGCCACTTTTTCAGGAACTTCTCGGTATAAGAGAGCGCCTCGGCTTCGCTCTTGTTGTCGGGCGCGGGAAAATCGATAAATGTCTCGCCTAACAGGCCCCGCATACCTGCGGCTTTGGTTTCCTCGGCCACCGCGTCTTCGAAGTAGTACATGTCAGCGAAAGTGGTGACGCCCCCGCGAATCTGCTCCGCTGCCGCCAGCCGTGTGCCCCAGCGTACGAATTCTTCGTTCACGTTCTTCTTTTCGGCAGGAAAAATGTATTTATAGAGCCAATCATTCAGCGTCACATCATCGTGAATGCCCCGAAACAGGGTCATGGGCACATGGGTGTGACCATTGATGAATCCGGGCAGAACCAGCCCGCCTTTGGCATTGACCGTCTCCGAGGCCAGATACTTGCCCTCGAGCTCGCGGCGCGGCCCAACCGCAACAATCGTGTCACCCTTCACAACAACGATTCCGTCGTCGTAGATGGCTCGGGCTCCATCCATGGTTACGACGGTTCCTCTGGTTACGATCAGATCGGCCTTCTCTTTTGTCGCTTGAGACCAAAGAGAACTGAGAAGAAGGAATGGGAAGGCGAGAACAAGAGTCAGAGATCGACACAACGTCATTCGTTACCCCAGCGGCTGGAGCCGCGACTCATTTTAAGCCCTTAAGACGGTGCTGCAGTGTGTATCACAAATCGCAGCCAAGATGCCGGCGCCACAGGCCCGAATCCCGGCTACCGTAGGCCGTCTTCACCCTTGATCTGATCCTTCGTCAATCCTCCGACCCGCGCAAGCGGCCGGCCGCTATCCGTCACCGCGACGGCCACGACAATTTCGTTGGCTCGGGGAGCATCATTAATTCGCACCTCCATGCCATCGAAGTGGCTGCGGACGAAAGCGGCGTCTTTGTGCCCCAGCGGCACATCGAGCGCGACACCCATCCCGCCTCGCTTTTTTGAAGATGGAATAAGCGCGGCGCCTTTGCCGAGCACTTTTCTCACTGGCGTACCAAGTTTGGGATGCAGAATCGCCGCGGCGTGCTCGATCTCGCCGTTTTCGCCCACGGCCGCCGCCTTGCCATAGCTCTCGACGCTGGTCGCCGGTATGCCCAGAGCCGCGACCGCGCGCAGCGTGAGCAGTTCACCGAGTTCCTCGCCGATCAGCATCAGTGCAGACAGGTCCTCCACATATTTTCCGGCGTAAGGATTTTCAATGACAGCGACTGCGGCGGCACGCCGAGTTGGCGGATCGATCGTCCGGCCCATCTCAGTTCTCGTCTCTTCGATGAAGGTTGCAATCTTGCGAATCTTCGCTCCGACTTTCATCGCAGTCCGTCCTCTCCCTTGATCTCCGAGGCTTTGAGGCCGCCGACGCGGGCATGAACGCGGGGACCGGTGGTCATCACCAGCGCCAGCAGAATCTCATCGGCCCGCGGAGCATCGGCCAGGCCGATTTCCATGGCATCGAAATGGCTTCGCACGTAGGACGCATTGATGTGGGTGATGGGCACATCGAGCCGCGTTCCCGGTCCGCCGACTTTCTTGGTGGACGCCACAATCGCTTTCGCTCCGCCGAGAACTTCTCGCATCGCATAACCGCCGGGAACATGCCAGAGGGCTCCGTGCTCCAGTTCGCCGGACGAGCCTACGATGGCGCCCTTCCCATAGCCCTCCACAGAGTTGATGTTGCCCCCGAGAGCCGAAACCAGCGAGTTCGCCAGCTCGAGTCCAAGGGGTTTCAGGTCGTCCATGAACTCGGCAATCTCTTCCACGTAAACGCCAGCAAACGGATTATGAATTACGGCCAAGGCAGCCGCTCGCCGCAGCGGCACAGGGGAAACAGGACCCCCTTCATGAAAGATTTCTTCCACGGCGATCAACTTTTTTCGGAGCCGAACGTCAGGCATACGCCAGGCTCCTCTCGCCGGATGAGAGAGCCATTTTCGGAGATTCGACCGAGGGCACGAGGCGAATTGCGCCTTGGAGGTGCAGGGCCGCGGCATCAATCAATCCCGAGGCGATCAGGCGTTTGGCACAAGCCGAACCACGACCTAGAGCCCGCCTCACTTCCGCTGACGTGAGTTCTCCGACTGCGGTGGTCACAAGCCTGTCATCCAGGTCGCTGTCGGGCGAGAGTTCGCGGGCGGCAATGTGTGATATGGCTGGATGCCCCGGGAGGTCCACGGCATTGGCGACGATGGTCGCAGCAGCATCCGCCATGGCGGCAGTCTTCGCCAGTATGGTGACGGCATCAGCGATACCCAACGAAAAACTGCGGCCCCGCCACCCACTTGTTGCGATGCCTCGAACCGGCTGGCTTGAATCCAGGGTCATACTTCCAAAGAGTGATCCAAGCAGCGTCGGCCGTTCCGGCAGGTCGACCATGCCGATGACGAATTGTTCTCCGGAACCGATGTGCAGCGCGATGTCACCACCGTCATTCACATAAGCCCGCGAGAGATCGGCAACCGCAGTCATCGCCGCCAAAATCTCTTCCGCAACAGCGCCCGCCACGGCGGCCATGGGAGTGATGAAGTTCTCATCGGCGTAAGGCACCACGGCGGCGAACATGCGCCGAGCGACGATACCACTAGGTTCTCTTCCGCCAAAGCGCGCCTGCTCTCTGAGCAGCGCGAGTTCGCTGCAAAGTTCATCGAGCACGATGATGAAACGATCGGTCGCTGCGGAGTAAGCGCGGCGGAGTTGATCCTCCTCGCCAAATGCCTGCAGCACGATGTCAATGGGCCCATCCTGCAGATGCAGTCGCCGCCCGTCAGGCAGAACTCGCACTTGTGCTCGGGCTCTCACGACCGGGATCTCCTACTCTTGTCCTCGAATGGCCACGGATTTTCGGCACGTGCCGATATGTGACGGCGTCCTTCATCATTCAAAAGCGAGCTCAGCGCGCGCACCCGATCCACGTAGCCGCCCAGAGACGAGTAGTCATCGAGCTTAAGCGTGAACTCGATGGGCGCGACCAAAGCGGGAGTGGGCACGTACCCGAACGCATTCTCCGGCATCCGGCTGACGTCCACCATGAGCGTGATGCCACCCCCAGGCCAGACGTAAACAGGTGCGCCGCCGCAGGTGACGCGCGTTAATGAATCTCTCACCGAGCGCGTTAGCTTAACCGGATTTTCCGTGACTCCCGCGCGCAACGAACCTCCAGCACCGCCCATAAAGAGAACCGTTGAGAGTGCGGGTTCGCAATTTTCCTTGATTCTTTCTACGGAAAGACGCAGCGAATCAGGCAAGTCCTTTTCTATGGGACAGAGGGCATCATCCAGTTCGTAGTATGCGTAATGCTCGCCGGTGGTGCTCACCATCAGCAGACGCAAACCGGGCCATGCAATCTTGGGATTGAACGGTGCGAGGATTGAGAGCGGATCCGTAATATTCGTACCGCCCCATGCTGTGCCCGGCTCCGCGACCCGGAAGTAGCGGCCCGGCGTGGAGCGACGGCCCTTCATTTTGATACCGGTTCCAGGGATGCCGAGCATCTTCCCCGCCTGGTGCTCGGAAAGGACCCCTGTGATGTGATCGTCCACCACGACAACGTCATCAATCTTTTCGTGCCACTGCTTGGCAAACATCCCGATCGTTGCCGAACCGCAGCCAACGCGCATGCGCTCTTCCACCACTCCGTTCACGACGGGAGGCGTGCCCGCCTGCACGACGACATCCGCGCCATCGTCAATTGTCAACTCCGCCGCTTTGCCGTTGCATAAGTTGAGCAGGGTTTCGCAAGTAATATTGCCTTCGTCGCGAGTACCGCCGGTGAGATGACGGACGCCGCCTAGCGAGAGCATCTGTGACCCATACTCGCTCGTCGTGACGTGCCCCACCGGTTCGCCTTTTGCGCGCACTAGAGTGCGCTCCGGCCCCAAGTGACGGTCGGTGTCTATCTTCACCTTCACTCCACAGTAACTGAAGATGCCCTCGGTCACGACCGTCACCATGTCCACTCCTTCGACTTCAGAAGAGATGATGAATGGAGCAGGTTTGTAGTCGGGATAGGTCGTGCCCGCACCAATGGCAGTGACAAAGGTTGCGGGACCGCTCACGATGTTGCCGTCCCAGTCGCGATTGCGCTCCAGGAAGGGCACAAGCGAGTCGCCTCGCGACACAGCTCGATCCAGCACCACATGAGGATCGAGGCGAACGAGTTGACCATCCTGGTTGCCGTATCGATCGCATGCACCGGTGCGGCCGGGCTTAATGTAACAGAGGACCGGGCAGGCATCGCAACGGATGGCGTCGTGGTCAGGCACGACTGGCTCCGCCGCCGTCACCGTAAGTGCGGGCGAGGATGGCCTCGCGTATGCGGTCCGGGGTTGCGGGAATCCGGCGCATGCGTACCCCGGTCGCGTGGTGAATCGCATTCAGGATCGCCGGCGCCGTCGGGATCACGGCCTGCTCGCCGATGCCTTTCGCCCCGAATGGCCCGATGGGGGACGGGTCTTCAATCAGGATCGATTCGACCGGAGGTATGTCGCCGGCCGAGGGAATCAGGTAGTCATGCAGGTTTTCGCCTTTGCCCGGAAAGAATTCCTCCATTAAAGCCATGCCGAGCCCCTGGGCGACGCCGCCCTCGATTTGACCCTCAATCAGGGTCGGGTTGATGGCTCGACCCACATCGTGTGCGGCAATGATCTTGAGAACCTGCACCGTTCCCAGCTCAATGTCGATGGCGATTTCCGCCATGTGGGCGCCGAATCCGTAGACAGCGTACGGGCTGCCTTGTCCGTCTTCGTCTAGCGGGCTGGTCGGTGGATCGAAGGTCTGCTCCGCAGTTAGAACGTAACCATACTTATCAAGCGGCAAATCCTGCAAAGGAAAATCCCGCTGTTTCCCGCCTTCATGGATGGTTAGTACACCCTCCCCGAAAACAATGAGGTTGTCTTCGCAATCCTCGCGCGTGTTCGCGAGTCGAAGAATGGTCCGGCGGAGTTCTTTTCCTGCCATGTGCGCCGCTTTGCCGGTGACGAATGTTTGCCGCGATGCGGAGGTCTTGCCGCAATCGGGTGTAATTGCGGTATCTCCAGAAATCAAATCGAAGCACTCGACCGCTGCGCATAAAGCGTCGGCGCAGATTTGCGTGACGATCGTATTCGATCCCTGGCCAATGTCGACCGCCCCCTGGTGCAGCGCAATTCTGCCATCCCGCTTCAGTCCAATGCGCACGGTCGAAGGGTTTGGCAGTGATGTGTTCCCACACCCGTACCACATTCCCGCCACGCCCACACCCCGGCGAATCGGCCCGGTGGTGGTTGCATTGAATTTCACGGCCTCGGCGCGCGCCGCATTCCACTTAGGGCGCAGGGCTTCGAAGCAGGCGCGAATGCCTACGCCTTCTCCCATAATTTGCCCGGTGACCGTGGGAGCTTGATCGTCGAGCGCGTTCAAGATGCGAAACTCGAGAGGGTCGATCCCGAGTTTGATTGCGAGATCGTCATAGAGTTGTTCTTGCGCGATCGCCATTTGCGGCACGCCAAAGCCACGAAATGCGCCGGCAGGAACAACGTTGGTGTGGATGGCCCGCGTCAGTGCCCGGTAGTGCGGGACCAAATACGGTCCGGAAGCATGCACCGGAACGCGCGCCGCAACCGTAGGCCCCCAAGACGAATAAGCGCCGGTGTTGAAATCGGCGGTGAAATCAAGCGCCAGCAATTTGCCGTCCTTGCTTGCCCCGGCGCGACAGCGCATGCGCGCGGGATGGCGCTTGGTCGTGGCCATGATGGACTCGATGCGCGAATAAACCATACGCACCGGCTGCCGCAAACTCCAGGCAGCGAGTGCGAGGAATGGCTGAACCGACAGGTCCAGCTTTGTGCCGAAGCCGCCGCCGACAGCGGTTGGAATAATCCGCACCGCTTCGGCAGCAATGCCCAGAAGCTTCGCGATATCCGCACGGTCCATGTATGGCGATTGGGTGCAGGCCTGGATCTCGATCTGATCGCCCACGCGCCGAGCAAATCCCGCTTCAGGCTCGATACAGGCATGCTCGACGAAGCCGGTTTCAAATTCGCCTTCAACAACTGCGTCCGCCTCGGCCAGACCCTGCTCTACATTCCCTCGCACCACGCGTCCGCCAGTCAGCACGTTCTCCGCGCGATGAGCATGGATGAGCCGAGCACCGGGCGCGAGAGCTTCATCAATGGTTGTGAGCGGAGGCAATTCCTCCCAGCTTACTGGGACAGTTGCCGTATCAAGCTCTTCGATTGCCTCTGCTTCGCCGACAATCGCGGCGACGGCTTCCCCCCGATACCGAGCTTCCTCGTGCGCAAAAACCGGCTGATCCGCAAAGCGTGGAATCACGCCGTAACAATCTTCACCCGGCACGTCTTTGGAGGTAAAAATCGCCGCCACGCCGGGATGAGCCGCAACGAACGCCTCCAGATCACCGAAGCGAAACTTCGCCCGATGATACAGGCATCGGACGACACGTAGGGCGAGCGCGCCAGCCGGTATCTCGTCTGCGCCGTAGATCTCCGTGCCTTCAGCTTTTGGCTTACCATCCAGGCGTACCAGTCGCTGACCAACCGAGGCTCCAGCCGCCGGACAACAAGGCTCCACTGACTCTGAGCCAGCGTTGAGAGCAGCCGCATCGAGAACGGCAGTGATTATCTTTCTATATCCCGTGCAGCGGCAGAGCACGCCGCCCAGCGCATCAGTCACTTCGCTTTCGGAAGGCGAACTATTGTGCTCCAGAAGCGCCGTCGCCGAGACCAGCATGCCCGGGGTGCAGGCCCCACACTGTGCGGCTCCGTGCCGAAGAAATGCATCTTGCAGACGGTCAAATAGTGGAGGTCTGGATTTCAGTCCTTCAATAGTCGTGATTGCATGGTTTTCGACTTGGCCCACCGCCACCAGGCAGGCGCAAACTGCTTCCCCATCGAGCAAAACGGTGCAGGCGCCGCAATCTCCGGCGTCGCAACCAACTTTTGTTCCCGTGAGTCCGAGTTGCTCCCGCAGAACGCGCGAAAGCCTTTGGACGGGGGGAGCGACTACCGAAAGCTCGCGGTCGTTCACCACCAGCTTAAGCAGACACGTTGTTTCCGATGTGGGAGCGATGCTCGCCATCATGAACTCCCCGCGCATGCATCCAGAGCGCGCTGCACCAATCGTAAAGCAGCGTCACGCCGGTAAGCAGCCGTGGCGCGAACGTCGCTGACGGGTGACAGGTCCTCAAGATGATCCGCAGTCGCAAGTGATCCCAACGTAGACGATGCCGCACCAGAAGCCGCAGACGCTCCCATCAGCGCGTGCTCCAGGTCCGGAAGCCGTCTCGCCACGACGGAGCAAGAGCCGATGGCGACACGCGCGTCTGTTACCCGACCACCAGTGTCCATCTGGATGACAGCGGCAACCATCGCAATGGAGATCACCAGATAACGCCGAGCTCCCAGCTTCAGAAATGTTGATGCAGCATTCTCAACCGTGCGCGGCACGGATATCTGGGAGAGGATTTCGCCCGGCCGTCGCAGCGTCTTTCGATTGCCAACAAGGAAATCCGTCAGCGCGATCCGGCGGGTGCGCTCGCGCATCGGCACGAACGTGGTGACCCAGGTGATGGTGGCCAGCGTCAGGCCGAACGCGACACCGAACGTGGTCGGCTTGCGCCACGACACCGGGCCGTCCCACGGTCCGCCGACGACGGCCTGCACGGGCGAGAGCTGTGGGCCAGCGACGGCACGCCGCAAGGGACCGCGATCGTCAAGGACATCCGGCCCGGTTTCCGGGGCTCGTTTCCTAGCGGGCATGTGTTGTTCGGCGGCGCGCTGTACTTTGCCGCCGACGACGGGGCCTCTGGTGTCGAGCTGTGGAAGAGCGACGGCACGGCGGCCGGCACAGTCATCGTGAAAGACGTCGTCAGTGGGGAGAGCAGCTTCACGGACGTGAACGGGACGCTGTTCTTCTCGGCCTACGATTCGTCGAACCACGGATGGGAGCTATGGAAGAGCGACGGGACCACGGCCGGGACGGTCATGGTCAAGGACATCAACCCCGGCGGCGTTCCCTCCTTTCCCGGCGACCTCACGAACGT
>Ga0137418_10001413_pt1 | contig 22120 bp, 22 predicted proteins | sample CZODoug3_1_2_16f_FD_122242 | JGI IMG/M metagenome (GOLD analysis project Ga0137418, IMG submission 122242) | Vadose zone soil fungal communities from Angelo Coast Range Reserve, California, USA - CZODoug3_1_2_16fungal (Hybrid Assembly) | ecosystem: Environmental > Terrestrial > Soil > Vadose...
AAGCAAGAAGAGTTGGCCAAGGAACTCAAGCTCGACGTGGAGAAAGTAGCGCGCCGAGTTGAACAACTACATGAAGCTAACCCGATGCTCGGCCATCGCGGCTGCCGCTTGTGCATCACCTATCCGGAAATTCTTGAGATGCAAGTGCGCGCCATCATCGAAGCCGCCATCGAGTGCCAGAAGAGTGGAGTTAAAGTATTACCTGAGATCATGATTCCGCTCACCTTGGATAAAAAAGAGATGTCGATCCTGGAGCAAGCCACGCGGCGCGTCGCGGACGATCTCATCAAGAAGGCCGGCATCAAGCTGCCCTATCTTGTTGGGACCATGATTGAGTTGCCGCGCGCGGCTCTGCTTGCCGATGAGATCGCCGAGGTGTCGGACTTCTTCTCCTTTGGTACGAACGACCTCACGCAGACCACCATGGGCCTGTCGCGCGATGACGCCGGGCGGTTTTTGCCCGACTATGTGGATGAAAAGAAGGCCGGCGTGTTTACGGCGGATCCATTCCAATCGCTCGATATCAAAGGCGTAGGCATGTTAATGCGCTGGGGCATCGAGCGCGGCAGAAAGACCCGCGCCAAGCTCAAGGTCGGCATCTGCGGCGAACATGGAGGCGACGCTGACAGCGTGAAATTCTGCCACGCCATCGGGATGGATTACGTCAGCGCATCGCCGTTCCGCGTGCCAATATCACGCCTCGCTGCAGCACAAGCTGTAATTGAGGACAAAGCAGCCGCCAAGTCAAAGCGAAAGTAATACTTTAACTGTACATTTGGTGGGCAGATCGCCTCCGCGCGCGTTGCGCGAGCCTAGAGGTGCTTGCGCCTTTGTGGAAGGTCCCTTCGGCGTGGTCTCACGTCCAGTTCCGCGGGGAAATTGGCCAACAGTCCAAACGCTCGGGTCATCGCGCCGCCCTTTTCTCGCAGAACAATTTCGTTCCCGCGGCGATAGATTTCCACTTCTTCGCCATTCAGACGAAACTGGTTCGGCAGCAGCACGAATTGAGTAGCTCTGGACCGAAATACTTTTGCTCTCGCCATCGCGTTTACCCCGAAAATCGAAGTATATACCGCGTCAGGTCGGCATTTTGAAGAAGAAGTATAGGCCGAGGAAGAAGAAGACAATATCGGGCGACCAACCGGCCAGCAGTGGTGGAAGCTGGCCGACGGCACCCATGGCGGCGAGCAGTTCGGCGCCGAGCCAATAGACAATTCCGATGGCAATGCCGATCGCGACTCCGCCGATCGCGCCGCGCGTGCCTACCAAAAACGCAAACGGAAACGCCAGCAACATGCTGACCGGAGCGATGAGCGGAAAAGCCAGCTTGCGGTGCCACTGCACGGTTAACCCGGCAACGTCAAAGCCTGCACGGTGCAGGTCGTCAATGTAGCGGCGCAATTGCGGCCAACTCATTTGAATCGCTGGCATCACTTCGCGATTGAAATAGCTGGGTGGCTCGGTGAGTTCCGGCAAATCTTTCACATTGAAGCGCTCGTAGCGGACAATGGTCCCGGCGGAAAATTCTCGCATCCACCCGGACTCCAGTACCCAAAGTTTCTGCGCTTCCGACCACTGCGCGCGGGCAGCGAAAACCCGGCGACGAATTTCGAATGTAACCGGGTCAATCTCCAGCACCGTCAAGCCGCCAAAAAGGTTCTGCGCCGGATCGAAGAGATCGTAATTGTAGATCTTGGAATTTTGCCCGAATATCCAACGTTCCGGCTGTTTGTACGTCTGGGGAGGGCGGCCCTTGATCTGATTGCGCAGTGCGTCCTGCCGCTGGTTGGCATAAGGCAAGAAAGTGTCGTCGAGCACGATCATGCTGCCCGCGAGCGCCAATCCCGCGATCAATAGCGGTACCGCGAGGCGGTACAGGCTGATTCCGCTAGCTTTGCAGGCCACGATTTCGTTGTTCTTGCTCATGATTCCCAGCGTGGCGAGAATAGCCACCAGTGCTGCAAGTGGCGCCAGTTGATAGAGCAAGTAGGGCGTAAGAAACAAAAAATAATCCATCACTACTACAAAGGCGATGCGATGGCGGGCGATATCATCGAGCAGCTCAAAAAAAGTGAATGCCTCGAACAAAAAGACGAACACCAGCATCAGTGTCGCGAAATAAGCGAAGAATTTGCGCAACAAGTACAAATCCATCAGCAATGGCAAGCTTCCGCCCGCTGAAGTGTCGGGATCCCGCTGCGTGCGGCTGCCGTTGGTGATGCGTGCTGCCGCCGCTCTCACGCGCACCGTGCGCACGCGAATCAGGCGCATCCAAGTTTTGAAGCGCCCAAGGCCCTTGAACCATCGGCTCTCCCCGCGAAATTGTTCCATGCGCGGCAGCAGCGCCAAGCCTGCCAGGGCCAGCACGGCATCGGCAATCCACATGCCGGTGGCCGGTGACACGGTGCCTTGCCTCGCCATTCCCGCACCCATGATTAGCAGCAAGTAGTACGAGGCGATGAGCACCACCGCGATCAGCGAGCCGGCCGCACGTCCGCCGCGTCGCGGCTGTGCACCGAGCGGGACGGCGATTAGCGCGAAGGCAAAGCACGCAGCAGGAAACGCAAAACGCCGGTACATCTCAACGCGTGCCTCGCGCCAGCCGGGAGTATTGTCGCGCGCTAGTTCGCCCAGCGGCCGCTCCGGATTGCTGAGTTGTCGCACGCGTGTCGGCACCAGCCCGCTGACCTCGATGGGCCAATCGCTCTGTCCAAAGCCGGTGACCGAGTAGCGGTCGGGATCGCTGCGCTCGAATTCGTGCGTGCTGCCGCCTTGCAGGTGCAGCTCCAGCTTGCCCTGTTTCGGCTCGGCAATTACAATCGCATTCTCCGCCAGAGTCACCCGCGAGCCGTTCTCTCCACCGGCTTCCGCGAGAAACACGCCGTGCCATTGCGTGCCGCTGGCTGAAACGTCGTTGATGTACAGCACGAGTCGTGGAAAGCGTTCGTCGAACACACGCGGTTGTACCTGGAAACTGACTTGTGACGCGATAAGGTCCGTCTCCAACTTGCGAAAGGTGCGCAGTGATACGGGGCCAAGCCACAAAGTCATCAGCATGGTCGCGACGGCGCCGGTGAACGCCAATACTCCCACCGGCAACAGGATTCGCCGCCGTCCAATGCCCAGCGCAGTCAGCGCGATGATTTCGCTGTCCGCGGACATGCGGCCCAGGCCCAGCAGCACGCCAATCAGCACGGCCATCGGAATGGTGAACGTAAGTACGCCGGGAAAGATGCACAGAAATAATTTGAGAATTTGGCTGCCGGAACCGCTGTGCCGGACAAACAACGCCATCAAACGAACGAGTTGCGGAACGAAAAAAACAAACGTGAAAACCACGAGTCCAAGGAAGGCATGACGAAAAATTTCGCGGACAATGTAGCGGTCCAGGATGCGCATGTCGAGCAGGGTGAGTGTAACACGAGCGCCGATTTGCATTGGAAAGGGCGCCGCGGATGAATCGGGTGAACTTGGTGGTTTTGTGGCACATGCACCAGCCGCAGTATCGCGATCCGGAAACGGGACAGTACGTCTTGCCGTGGACGCGCCTGCATGCCGTGAAGGATTACTGGGGCATGGTCCAGGTGCTTGGCGAGGTGCCGGGATTTCACGCCACGTTCAACGTGGTGCCGGCCTTGGGCATGCAGCTCGAGGAATATGCCAGCGGCTCATTCAGCGAGCCGTGGTTTGCGCTTGCGTTCAAGCCCACGGACGAACTTACCCGCGAAGACAAGGCCGAGATTCTCGCTCGCGCGTTTCAACTTAATCATGAGCGATTGATGTCGCGTTGGCCGCGCTTCGTCGAACTATTCGAGTGGTCGCGCCCCGCCGGCGGTGCGCAAGCGCAGGTCACCTTCACTTCACGCGATTGGCGCGACCTGCAAGTTCTTTCGCAACTCGCGTGGATGGACGAAATCTGGCTGGCGAAAGACGAAGTCGTCAGCCTCCTCGCCAGCAAGGGCAAAGACTTTACTGAGCGCGACAAGGCAGCGCTCAAAACGAAGCAGCTCGAGCTGCTCGGCTTGGTGCTCCCCGCCTACCGGGAAGCCGCGCAACGCGGACAGATCGAAATCAGCACCACGCCTTTTTATCATCCCATTCTGCCGCTGCTCTGCGATTCGGACATTGCGCGCGTGGCAAATCCCGGAACGCCGCTCCCTCGCCGCGCTTTCCGCCAGCCGGACGATGCGCGCGAGCAACTGCGGCGCGCCCGCGAATATCACCGGCGCGTTTTCGGCGCAGACCCTGCCGGTCTGTGGCCCTCGGAGGGCTCCGTCTCCGACCAAGCCCTTACGATCGCCATGGAAGAAGGATTTCAGTGGTTTGGCACGGACGAGGGGGTCCTTGGCCGCACGCTCAACGTCGGCTTTTTCCGCGACACCAGCGGCCTCCCCGCAAACTCCGAGCGGCTGTACAAGCCCTATCGCGTGCAGTTAGCGGGAAGCTCCATCAACGGATTATTCCGCGATCACCATCTGTCGGACCTGATCGGCTTCGTCTATAGCCGTATGGACGCCAAATCCGCCGCGGCCGACCTCCACGGACGTTTGCGCTTTCTGGGCGAACGCGTGCCCAGCCAACAGCCGCTGACCGTCTGCCTTTTTCTCGACGGTGAAAATGCCTGGGAGTATTACCCCGGCAACGGCCGCGAATTCCTGCGCGAATTCTACAAGCGCATCGACAAGGATCAGGATTTCCGCGCGCTCACAGCCACCGAAGCCATCGCCGCAGCGGGCAAGGACGTCCCCAGCGCGAACGGAATATTTCCGGCCTCGTGGATCAACGCAAACTTCGACGTGTGGATTGGCCACACGGAGGACGTCGCCGCATGGGAATTGCTCTGGGACGCCCGCCAGGCCTATGCGCGCGCCGCTGAAGCACGCAAGCAGGGCCGCGCTGACGCTCCAACCGAGACCGCCTTGAAAGAAGCCTACGAGTCGCTACTCGCCGCGGAAGGTAGCGACTGGTGCTGGTGGTTCGGTCCGGAGCACAGCACCGCCAACGATGCCGAGTTCGACGCGCTCTACCGCAAGCACCTCACCAGCGTCTATCTCGCGCTCGGCCAGATCGCGCCGGAAGAACTTGCCAAGCCCATAAAGCGCAAGCCCGAGCACGCCCTGCAAGTTCAGCCCACCGGCTTCCTCACCGCTAAAATCGATGGCCACGACACGTCCTATTTCGAATGGCTCGGCTCCGGCCTATATTCCCCTGAGCGCCGCGGCGGCTCCATGCACGGCCGCATCTTCCACTTGCGCGAGCTGCGTTACGGATTTGAAGAGGACCGTTTCAGCGTACGCGTCGATCTTTTTCCGGAAGGTCTCGCCGAACTGGAAGATCCGGAATTTCGCGTCACCATCGGCTCGGCCGAAGACTTGACCGTGATGGTAAAGCTCGCGCGCGGCCGTATGCGGGAATTCGCCGTCGAGAAAGGCCGAGTCTGCCTGCTGAATCCGAAAGACATCGCGCAGGCCGCCTTCGAACGAATCCTGGAAGTGTCCGTGAATCGCAGCGAACTCTGCCTGAAAGGGCAGAAGACCTTGCGTCTGGGCGTCGCGCTCTGGCACGGCGGCTTACCCGTCGATGTGCTTCCCGCCGAAGGTTTCCTGGAAATCCCACTCGGCGACGAGCACCACTCCTGGCCGCTGGAGGAGTGAGCCGCATCGCGCCGCCAGGGTGCAGCAGCCGCTCTTTTAAAAAAGTTTGACCGCGAGATCCCGTGGCCGCTCGCCTACGGGAATCATGGTCAGCAAACTCTGGCTCCCCCCGCGCAAACCAATCACAGTTAAATCGCCCGATCCCTCATTTACCACCAGCAGCAAATTCGGCTTCACGTCCGGATCGCTCGAGTCGAATCGCAACGCCTCCGGCGTCCGCCCCGCGGAAATCGGCCGCCCTACGCGTCGGCTGAAAATGTCCACCGGAGCCACGCGCCCCGCCGCTGTGTCCGTCACAAACATCTCGCTCGCATCAGGAAAAAGCACGCCATGTGTCGGAGCCGACCCCAGCAGTACGTAATCGCCCACCTCGTGCGTCCAGGTGTTGATCGCCTGCAGCCCGTGCGCCTCCGGCGAAATCACGTAAAGCTCGCCTCCATCCGGCTTCAGCAGCATCTCTGAAGGCTTCCCGGCGAGCTGCAAGTTTGTCAGCAGCACGCCACGCCGCAAATCCACAACAGAGAGCCGCGGCTCCGTCCGGCTCAGCACGAATGCCATCGAGCTGTCGCCCAGCACCGCGACGTCTTCCGGCTGCGCCACCACCGGCACGCTGCCGCGCAGCGCAAGCGTCGCCGCGTCATGGATTCCCAGCGTCGCGTCGCGCCGGTTCACCACCAGCACGCTTTTCCCGTCGGGAGTCGCCCGCGCGAGCACCGGTTCGTGGCCCGTGCGTCCGCGAGCCACCACGGCATGCGTCTGGCAATCGATGGCCACAACGGCGTCGCTTCCCGAAGCCGCGGTGTACACGCGATTGCCATCCACCGAAAAATCCAGCGCATACGGCATCGCCCCCACGGGCACGCGCGCCGCAACTTGGTTTACACGCGCGTTCAGCACCCAGGCATATCCCCCCTGCGAGCTGACGCCCCAGACTTCCGCGCGCGTCGGATGCTCGCGCATTCCCGAAAGCCCGGGCCCCACGGCAATCCGCGCAATCGCGCGCAGCCGAACCAAATCCACCACGGCAACGCTGCCGTCCGCCGTGCTCACATACGCGTTCAGCCGCAACCCCGGCCGCAGAAACGACGCCCGCTGTTCACGCAGCAACAGAATCGCAGCGCCCACCAGCAGCATCGCTGTCAGCAAAACCACCCGCACGTTTCGAAATGGATTTTTCAAAAGGAGTCTTCGTGCCCACCAGTGGGACAGCCAATTCTGCCTGCCCGCGCAGGCGGGGCTGTCCGTATTTGCCGCAAATCAATTCACCTGCCGATGCAGCACCGCCGCAATCTGCCGTACTTCTTCCGTAAGCTCCGCAAATTCCTCCGGCAAAATCGATTGCATCCCGTCCGACAGCGCCTTGTCCGGCTCGTGATGCACCTCAACCAGCAATCCATCCGCGCCCACCGCAATCGCCGCACGCGACAGCGGCAGCACCTTGTGCCGCTTCCCGGTCCCATGCGAAGGATCGACCAGAATCGGCAAATGGCTGCGCTTCTTCACCGCCGGCACAATCGTCAAATCCAGCGTATTTCGCGAATGATCCGCAAACGTGCGCACGCCCCGCTCGCAAAGCATCACGTTGTAATTTCCCTCGGACAGCACATACTCCGCCGCCATCAGAAACTCATCGAGAGTGGCGGACATTCCGCGCTTCAGCAGCACCGGTTTCTTCGCCCGCCCCGCGCGCTTCAGCAACGAAAAATTCTGCATATTCCGCGCGCCAATCTGAATCACGTCTGCATATTCCTCGACCAGATCGAGGCTCTCGTTATCGATAGCCTCGGTGATAATCCCAAATCCAAATTTCGCCCGCACCTTCGCCAAAATCTTCAGCCCCGGCTCGCCCATGCCCTGAAAGCTGTATGGAGAAGTCCGCGGCTTATACGCGCCGCCGCGAAACAATCGCACCCCGCTCCTCACCACGCGCTCCGCAATCGCAAATACCTGCTCTTCGCTCTCCACCGCGCACGGGCCGGCCACCAGTGCAACTTTGTCTCCTCCGACAATCACGTCGCCCGAAGGCGTCGGAATGCGCAGAACGCTGTCTTCCTCTTTCGCGTCCCGGCTCACCAACTTGTAAGGCTTGCTGACCGGAATGCATTCCACCACGCCCGGCAGTGATTCCAGCACGCCCAGATCGACAGCGCCTTTGTTTCCGGTAATGCCAATCGCCGTCCGAATCGTTCCCGGAATCGGATGCGCCTTCAGCCCCAAACTTTCGATGCGCTGGCACACCGCGCGCACCTGCTCCTCCGAAGCGTGTGACTGCATAACCACGAGCATCCGTCGCTCCTAATCTGACTCGGTAAACCTCTACTCTAAGCTACCCAACGCACCCCCGCAAATTTTGGAGTGCGGCGGTCTTGCCGCCGCTTTCACCGTGCAAGCCCCGCTACGGACGTCAACACAAGAGCCTGTGGCTCACGTTTGCCCTGAGTTTCGAAGGGTCCGCTTTTTTTTTGGAGGTGAGGCTTGCTCAACTTTAGATGGGTAGTGGCTCAGTTTGAGGTTTTTTCCCGTCCGTACTGATTCTTGCGGAGTTTGAGTTGTGCCAGAATTACTCCTAGGCCGAGCGTTGCTGGAACTCCCACAAACAAGCCACCGAAGATGAGTACGTACAGAACGGAGGAAGATGACTTCGTTGCTCCAGGTAGTAAGAGAATCGCCCCAGTAATAGCAAAGGCGACGAAAAACACGCCCACTCCTAGTTGTCCTGAATCATAGTGCGTATAGTTCATCCCTAGCTTCATGCCAGAGCCTCAGCCGCATTATGCACCAACAGCCCAGCCAATTACCCCATGGTCCACACACCGCAAGTTCGAACTGGCCCACTACTCCTTAGTGCCCAAAAACGCGCCCATTTCCCACGTATGCTAGAATGGAGGATTAATACGGAGCAGAATTTCTCATTGGGAATGCCTGAACAACCCCTCACGAACGTCATCGAATTCGATCCGGAAGACGAATATCGCCCCGAACCTGAGCCTGAACCAGCGCCGCCCACATGGATGGACGCCACGCTGCGCATCGGGATTCACACCTCGATCGCCGGCGGCCATCTCAACGCGCTCGAATCCGCGCAAAAGCTCGGCTGCAACGCCCTGCAAATTTTCTCGGCCAGCCCGCGCATGTGGGCCGGCGGACCCGCGCGTATCGCCGAAGTCGACGCCACGGCCTTTCGCGCGCGTCGCGAAGCTCTCGGCCTCGGCCCGCTCGTCATTCACGCAAATTATTTGATCAATCTCGCGGCACAACAGCCAATGCTGCGCACTCGCTCGATCCAGGCGTTTCACGATGAGCTAGTTCGTGGAATCGCGCTCGGCGCTGATTTCGTGGTCGTGCATCCCGGCGCGTGCGGCGATTGCAGGCCCGACCAGGCCGCGCGGCTTGCGGTGGAGTCCGTCAAGCAAGCGGCGAAGAATCTGCCGCCCACTTCGCTCCGCATTTTGCTAGAGAACACCGCAGGCATGGGCACGGCGCTCGGCGCACGTCTGGAAGAACTCGGCGACATGTTGAACGCGCTGCGCGCTCTGGAAGTCGGCGCGTGCCTCGACACCGCGCATCTCTTTGCCGCGGGCTATGACATTAAGAGCGAAGCCGGCCTGGCCTCGACACTCGAACTCATTGACCGCGCCATTGGCTTGGAGCGCATCCCGGTCTTTCACGTCAACGACTCCAAAATTCCGCTCGGCGGCCGCGTGGATCGCCATGAGCACATCGGCAAAGGCAAAATAGGCGCCGAGGCGTTTCGCCGCATTCTCACGCATCCGCGTCTCAGCGCGATTGCGCCTGAAGGTCTTGCCGGCCGCGCGTTTCTCGCCGAGACGCCGATCGATGATCCCGGCGATGACCGCCGCAACGTCGCCGCGCTCTGGGAATTCGCTGGCCTGAAGGACCAAGCTCCCGAAGCCGCCAAAGGCTTCTCCATGCTAACCTCCGCGGCAAAAAAGAAAATGGCCGAGCAAGTAAAGTCAGCGCGGAAATCGAGCCAGGCAGCAGCACGCAAGATGCGTGCAAGTGTAGCGCCCGCTTTCCGAAGCGGGCCTCTTTCGAGCTCAACCAAAAAATCGCCCGCGAAGCCACGGAGCGCTAAGAAGGCGCGCAGAAAGTCATAAGATTTTGTAGCGCCCGCTTTCCGAAGCGGGCTCTTGTAGTTGCGGTTCATCAGTAGAGGAAAACAGTCGGTGGCCGATTACAACCCACAAGAAATCGAAGCCAAATGGCAAAAGCGCTGGGCCGAAGCGCGCGTCTTCGATACGGAAGTAGATCCCGCAAAACCCAAATATTACACGCTCGAAATGCTGCCGTATCCCTCTGGCACGCTGCACATGGGCCACATGCGCAATTACACGATTGGCGACGTCGTCGCCCGCGTAAAGCGCATGCGTGGCTTCAACGTCCTCCATCCCATGGGTTGGGACGCGTTCGGCTTGCCTGCCGAAAACGCCGCCATCGCCAACAAAACGCATCCGCGCGCCTGGACCAATAACAACATCGCCGAATTCCAGCGCGTCCTGCGCCGCTTCGGTTTCAGCTACGACTGGCGCCGCGAAATTTCCACCTGCGAACCGGAATACTATCGCTGGAACCAGTGGTTTTTCCTGCGCATGCTCGAGCGCGGCCTCGCCTATCGCAAGAAGAGCCGCGTCAACTGGTGCCCCAAGTGCTGCACCGTGCTGGCCAACGAGCAGGTCGTAAACGGCGGCTATTGCTGGCGCCATGAAGACACGCTTGTCGAGTCACGCGAAATCGAGCAATGGTTCCTGAAGACGACGCACTATGCCGAGCAACTTCTCGACGACCTGAAAGAGCTGGAAGGCGGCTGGCCCGAGCGCGTCATCACCATGCAGCGTAACTGGATCGGCAAATCCATCGGCGCGCGCGTGAAGTTCGCTGTTGCCGATGTTTCCGGCGTTGAGCCCATCGAAGTCTTCACCACGCGCATCGACACCATCTACGGCGCCAGTGCCATCATTCTCGCGCCGACGCACCCGCTGGTGCAGAAGCTAATCGCCGGCTCCCCGCAGCAAAAAGACGCAGAAGCTCAGCTAGCGAAGATGCGTCAGTCCTCAGTCAAAGCGGAAGACCTCGCCACCGCCGAAAAGATCGGATTCTTCACCGGCCGACACGCGACCAACCCGTTCAATGAAGAAAAACTTCCGATCTGGGTAGGGAACTTTGTCCTGCTCGAATACGGCACCGGCGCCATCATGGCCGTGCCCGCGCACGACCAGCGAGACTTCGAGTTCTGCCGCAAGTACGGTCTCCCTGTTCGCGTGGTCGTGCAACCCGAGGGTAGCGAACCTCTAGTGGCGGAGACTATGACCGCCCCCTTCGAGGAGCATCAGCACGGCAGGCTGGTGAATTCTGGCCCGTACAACGGGCTCTCCGTAGACGACGCCATTCTGGCCATGTCCGCGCACGCGCAAGCCAAGAGTTTTGGCCAGCGCGAAACCACGTTTCGACTCAGAGATTGGGGCATCTCGCGTCAGCGTTACTGGGGCACCCCGATTCCCGTCGTCTACTGCGACAAAGACGGAATCGTTCCCGTGCCGGACAAAGACCTCCCGGTCATCCTTCCCGAAAACGCCAAACTCACCGGGGAAGGCGGTTCGCCGCTCGCAGCCACTCCTGAGTTTGTGAATACCACCTGCCCGAAGTGCGGCGGTCCCGCGCGCCGCGAAACGGACACGATGGACACCTTCGTCGACTCCTCCTGGTATTTCTATCGTTACTGCGACCCGCACAACGACAAAGCTCCTTTTGATCCCACGAAGGTCGCTTACTGGTTTCCGATCGACCAGTACATCGGCGGCATCACGCACGCGATTTTGCACCTCCTCTATTCGCGATTCTGGTGCAAGGTCATGCGCGACATTGGCCTCGTAAAGCACAATGAACCGATCGCTCGGCTCTTCACGCAAGGCATGGTGCAAAAGGGCGGCGTGGCCATGTCCAAATCCAAAGGCAACGTAGTCGGCGCCATGGAGATGGCCGAAAAATACGGCGCCGACACCGGACGCCTCTATACGCTTTTCGCCGCGCCCCCGGAAAAAGACCTGGAGTGGAGCGAAGAAAGCATCGAAGGCGCATGGCGCTTCATCAATCGTGTCTTCCGCCTGGTCGACCGCCTTGCCGAGTCACTCCGCGACGTAAGAAGCGGCATTCCGGCATCGACTTCGGACATTGAAAAGAAACTGCTACGCAAGACCCATCAGACACTCCGTCGCGTCACCCTCGACATCGAAACGCGCTGGCACTTCAACTCCGCCATCGCCCTGATCATGGATCTCTACAATGAGATTCACGCTCCCCTGGAAAAGGGCGTGCGCCCCGAAATCGCCAAGCACATTCTCGAAACGCTTATGCTCATGCTCGCGCCCATGACCCCGCATCTCGCGGAAGAACTCTGGGAAATGCTTGGCCATAAAGAAGGCCTCTGGACCGTCCCGTGGCCCGATTTCGATCCCGAACTAGCCCGCGACGAAGAAGTCGAAGTCGTAGTGCAAGTCAACGGACGCGTCCGCGCAAGGCTAAAGGTAGCCGCCGGTCTAGGCGAAGCCGACCTTGTGCCGAAGGCACTAGCCGAGCCAGCCGTAGCTCAGCACATAAACGGCAAGCGCGTGGTAAAACAAATTGTAGTTCCCGATAAGCTGGTGAACCTGGTTGTCGCGTAATGATCGAAGACCTGTAGCTCAGGTCCGGTTTGTGGACCTGAGGGTTTAGAGCAAGACGAATCGGGGCGTATCGGTGGCGCCCAGTTCTTTGGTTTTTATCGCGTGTGAGGAGGACAATGTCCAGCGGAGCGCAAATGCAGCAACAACATCACCAACGCCCCAACTCCGAGCTCGGCGGCGTAGTCGTTCTCGACTTCGGCGGCCAGTACACCCAGCTCATCGCTCGCCGCATCCGCGAACAGCAAGTCTTCTCCTCCGTCCTCCCATGCACCACCACGCTCGATGAAATCCGCAAATTCGAACCGGCCGGAATCGTGCTCTCCGGCGGCCCCAGCTCCGTTTACGATCCTCAAGCTCCCAAGTGTGACGTAAATGTTCTCGCGCTCGGCATCCCAGTGCTGGGAATCTGCTACGGCATGCAATGGCTCACCCATCACCTCGGCGGAAAAGTGGAACCTGCCGAGCGTCGCGAGTACGGCAGCGCCGTTTTGAATATTGAAAGTAACGAACACAAATCCGAACTCTTCGCCGAATTTCCCAATTCGCTCCGCATCTGGAACAGCCACGGCGATCACGTCGTCGGGCTGCCTCACGGTTTCCGCACCGTAGGCCGCACGCAAAACGCCGTCGCCGCCGTGGAAGATCCTCATCGCAAAATCTACGCCGTCGAATTCCATCCCGAGGTGCGCCACACCGACCGCGGTACCGAAATTCTTCGCAATTTTCTTTTCCGCGTCTGCAAAGCAGAAAAGAAGTGGAGCGGCGCGGCCTTCATCGATGAAACCACCGAAGCGATTCGAACCAAAGTAGGGAATCACCGCGTAATTTGCGCACTGAGCGGCGGTGTCGATTCCACCGTCGCCGCCGTCCTCGTGCATCGCGCCATCGGCGACCGCCTGACCAACATTTTCGTCAACACCGGTCTGCTCCGCAAAAATGAGTTTGAAGACACGCTCGAAATGCTGCGCGATCGCCTCGGCCTGCGCGTAATCGGTGTAGACGCTTCCGAGCGCTTCCTCGCGCAACTGAAAGGCGTAACCGAGCCCGAGCGCAAACGCAAGCTGATCGGCGCCGAATTTATTTCCGTCTTTGCAGACAAAGCCATGGAGCTGCAGAAAAACGAAGCACACGGCGAAATCGCCTACCTGGTGCAGGGAACTCTCTATCCCGACGTGATCGAATCCGTCTCCGTCAAAGGTCCCTCCGCGACCATCAAGACGCATCACAATGTAGGCGGGCTGCCGGAGAAAATGCCCTTCGCGCTCATCGAACCATTGCGAGATCTCTTCAAGGACGAAGTCCGCAGAATCGGCAGAGATCTCGGCTTACCAAACGAGCTATTAGTGAAACATCCGTTTCCCGGCCCAGGTTTGGCCGTGCGAGTACTTGGCGAGGTAACTGCTGAAAGTCTGGTATACCTTCGGGAGGCGGACGCTATCGTGGTCGACGAAATCCGCCGCGCTGGCCTCTACGAGAAGATCTGGCAAGCATTCGCGGTCCTGCTGCCGGTACGTAGCGTTGGCGTCATGGGCGATTACCGCACCTACGGTCTCACTATTGCCGTGCGCGTCGTCGAATCCGAAGATGCCATGACTGCGGACTGGGTACGTCTGCCAGGCGACGTTCTCGAACGCATCTCCACTCGCATCGTAAACGAGGTTCCAGGCGTAACGCGCGTCGTCTACGACATCAGTTCGAAGCCACCGGGCACAATTGAGTGGGAATAGGGAACTGATTAGCGGTTTAGCGGGAATTTATAGCAGCGCAGGCGGGAGCAAAAGCGTCCATGAAGGCAAACACGTAGACGCTCTCAGAACTAGGCCGCCCATCGCGGGTTGGCGCGGCCCTTTCTTGAGACGGTCATTCTACCCGTCAACTCCGGGAAGCGAGGCTTTCCGGAACTAGCGGTTGGCCATTTTCTGGGCCATGTATAGAATGAGCTTGCGATCTTCTTCGTCGGCTTTGCCCAACAATCTGCGAAGCTTGTTGAGGAAGCGCGCCTCTTTGCCGCTCGTGCCCCACGCGATGTCGTCCGAGGACTTTCGCTTGGGCAAGTTCGGCAGTACGGGCGGCTCTTCGCCGTCGTAGAAGAGTTGATAGAGTGGGCATTCTAGAGCGCGGGCCATCTTCTCCAGCGTTTCAATGGCCGGAACTGTGTGGCCATTTTCAACTCTGGAGATATAACAGCGAAGCAAGCCCGTACGCTTTTCGATATCGCCCTGGGAGAGTTTCTTTTCCTCACGCAGTGCGCGGAGGCGATCACCAATAATCATGCAGATATTATTGCATGTAGTTAAGGGCTCTGCAAGTATAAATTTGTTATCCTCGAAACTGAAACAGATGGTTCAGCCCCAGACAACCCGCGGTCAGAAGAGCGTAACCTGGAAGCCATGCCACGCGTCCCTAAAGTAGAGCCATTGGCCGCCGCCCCGGTTCTGAAACCGGCCGCTAAGCCAGCAACAGGCGCTCCGGACGACCGCGAGTTGGTTCGCCGCGCCCAGGGTGGAGATAAGGAGGCCTACGAAGAGTTGGTCCATCGCCACCAGCATCGCGTTTTTGCCGTTGCCGGCGGAATCCTCCGCCGCCGCGAGGATGTGGAGGATATCGCGCAGCAAGTTTTTGTCAAGGCGTACTTCTCGCTCAAGCGGTTCGACCAGCGCGCCGCTTTTAGCACCTGGCTGTACAAAATCACCGTCAATGAGTGCTGGGATCTGTTGAGAAAGAAGAAGGTTAGGCCGCTTTTGTATGAATCGGATCTTAGCGAAGAGCAGGCCCAGCAGTTCGGCGCCGCGGAAAGGGTGGCGAGCGATGCCCAGGATATTTCGGACAAACTGGAGGCCCAGCAGCGGGTCGAGCGCCTCCTGGAAGGCTTGGACGAGCGCGACCGTATGATGCTCGTCCTCAAAGAAGTTGAGGGCTTCGCCATCGAGGAAATTGCCGAGATTCTGGACCTCAACGCCAATACCGTAAAGGTCCGTCTGTTTCGCGCCCGACGCCGTATTGTGAATCAGGTGCGTAAGAGCAAGGATGGCAGCTGATTTGCACTTGCAGCTGATTTGCGATTGAAACTGTTCCAATTTGAAACGAACGAAGTAGGTCAGAGTAGGGAGGTCGTATGTGGAGCTTGACACGATTGAGGCAGCACGACGCATGTAGATGCCTCCGCGACTTGTTGGAAGATGCTCCGGCAGCCGGGGTCCCTTCCGCCGAGCAGCAAGCGCATCTGGCGGGGTGCACCGAATGCCAAGCCTTCGCGGACGACCTGCTGATGAGTCGCGCCATCCTCAGGGATGTGCCTGTAGCGGCGCCTGGTCCATGGTTTGCGCCGCGCGTGATGGCCGCGATCGCCGCTCGCGAAGCGGAGCTGAGGCAGTCGCTGGAAGCCTGGGCTGCCGTACCCCGGTTCGCCGCGCGCCTCACTTGGATCTCCGCAGTGGCGCTGCTCCTGGCAGCGGGCTGGCTGTATGAGTCGCCGAAGTTCGCGCAGCCTTCCGGCAACCAGACGGCCGCGGAATCGATTTTTGACTCGCCCCAATCGCAAGCAGCCGACGATGTCCTGCCGTCGATGGAGAAAGCGCAATGAGCGATACGGCCGCCACCGCGACGCGTAAAGCGGCACTATGGGTCGGCGCGGTATTTCTCCTGGGAGCGGCGCTGGGCGGCGTGCTCGGCTATCTCTTTGCTCACCGGCCCGTGAATGCCGCCAATCCGCCGCTCAGCGAGCCGGAGCGCCGCGCTCAGCGAGTGACGGAACTCACGAAAGAGCTATCGCTGACCCCGCAGCAAGCGCAAGAACTCGACGCTATCTTGTTGCACTGGCACGGCGAAACGAAAACCCTTCACGACCAGACGGACGCGCAAATCGACGCCATTCGTCAGAAAGGCCGCAACGAAGTCCGCTCGATTCTGACTCCCGAGCAAAAGCCGAAATTCGAAGACTTCCTCAAGCGTTTCGATGAAGAGCGGAAACGAAACGCCCCGCCTTCTCGTTAGTTCTTCCCGGCAGACCCTGCCAAAGTTCCCGCTTTTTTACACTTTCACGATCAGCTTGCCGATGTTTTCGCCGGTGAAGAGCATGTTGATGGCTTCGGGAGCCTTCTCGATGCCTTCGACGATGGTTTCGCGGTCTTTGAGCTTGCCGAACATTTTCCACTTGCCGAGCTGCGCAGCGGCTTCCATGAACCGGTCGAGGTAATCGAGCACGATGAAGCCCTGCACGCGCAGGCGCTTCCGCAAAACCGTGGCGAAGCTCTCGAGGGCCGGATCTTCCTTGGTATAACCGGAAATCAGCCCGCACAGCACAATGCGGCCGTGCAGGTTCATGCGCTGCAAAACTTCGTGCATGATTTCGCCGCCCACGTTTTCGTAATCGATGTCCACGCCTTTGGGCGTGGCCGCGGCTAATTTCTCTTTCCAATCCGGCTGTTTGTAATCGATCGCGGCGTCAAAGCCGAGTTCCTCGGTAATCCATTTGCATTTTTCCGCGCCGCCGGCGATGCCGACCACGCGGCATCCCTGGATTTTGCCGATCTGACCGGCGATACTGCCGGTTGCGCCGGCCGCCGCGGAGACCACCAGCGTTTCGCCCTTTTTTGGCTTGGCGATGTCCATCATGCCGAAATATGCGGTGACGCCGGTGACGCCGAGGACGCCGAGAAATGCGGTGTCCGAAAGGAAGGGAATTGGCGGGACTTTGCGGAAGCTGCCGCGCTTGTCCGCCGCATCGATCACGCAATACTCCTGCAAGCCGGTAAGCCCGAGAACTTTGTTGCCCTGCTTGAACTCTTTGTGCCGCGATTCGACCACTTCCGCGAGGCCGGCGGCGCGCATCACGTCGCCGATGGGGACGACGGGCAAGTAGCTGTCAACCGACATCCACACACGCATCGTCGGATCGATCGAAAGATATTTCACTTTCGCGAGCGCCTGCCCGTCTGCGATGGTTGGCAGCGGCGATTCCGCAAGTTGCAAGTCCCCCGGCGCGCACAGCCCTTTCGGACGCGACTGCAGTTTCCATTGTCGATTTGTCTGAGCCATCAGTTTGTCGTTATAGCGCTGCTTCCGCTTGTCCTGAGCGTCGAAGGGAAGAGGACTCTCGCTTTAGGAGGCGGGGGCTTCAGCCCCCACGTGTGGCCTACTTGGCTTTAGCCCCTGAAGAAAGCTTTGTCTCCTCGCGACTAGCGCTTTTCCTCGCGACTCCTTTGCTCTGTGTCTGTGTCCTCTCTGCTCTTTGTGGCACAGACACTCATGGCTGTGCTCCGACGACCACAATCGCGATTCCACTAAAATCGATGACGGACCGACCCAGCGCCCCCGCGCAGCTCAGGTTCACCCTGCCTGCCCCGATCCTCGAGTGGAGCCTCGAAGGCTCCGTCCATTGGACCTGCCTGCAGCAGCCGAGGCACTTCCGCTCGGTGTCCTCTGTGGCCAATCTCTTCCTGGCTTTCTCCTTGCCCCGCACAGCCAAGAGTGTCTCTGCCACCAAATCAATCCTAGAACGGGATGTCTTCGTCGGAGATTTCGGGGCCGGCGCCGCCTCCGGCTGGTTCGTCGTGGCCGCCTCCCGCGTCGAGGTCGTCGCCGCCGCGTGGGGCGCCTCCGCCCATTGCGCCTGCTCCGGCACCGGCTGCGGCGCCGTCGGCGCGTCCGCCTAGCATGCGGAAATTGGTGGCCACGATTTCAAAGCTGGTGCGCTTCTGGCCTTCTTTGTCTTGCCACTCGCGCGATTGAATGCGCCCTTCGATGAAAATGAGCGAGCCCTTTTTCAGGTATTGCTGCGCGATTTCGGCTTGCTTGCCCCACACGACAATCTTGTGCCACTCCGTGCGCTTCTGGCGCTCGCCATTGCGATCTTTGTACGTTTCGTCGGTGGCCACGGAAAAGTTGGCGACAGCCTGACCGCCGCCGGTGTAGCGCGTCTCCGGATCGCGGCCCAGCCGCCCGACAAGAATGACTTTATTCACTGACATTGAAAAATCCCCCTTGCGTCTGTGGACGATAACACGCGACTACGCAAAAGGAAAATCGCCATGTTAGGCCCAGCGCCAGGCCGAAGCCCGCCGCTACGTAACCGCGAAGCGGGAGTTACGTAGCGGCCATCTTCAGATGGGCGCGCCCGGCCGTGCCAGGGCGACCCCCTGATTTCATAAGCTGATCGAGCCATCGTCCAAAATGTGTACGCGGCAGCGTAGGTGTCACAAAAATACGGGACTGTGATAGATGTAGCTCGCGTCGGAAAGGTGCTTGATATGCCGAAAACCAAACGGAAACGACAGCAAAGGAACGGGCTGCGAATGGCCGATTTCGCCGGCGACGGAGGCCCTTACTCGGAAGTGATCGTCAAAATATCGATCCGAATTTTGGACGACGAGATTACCCGTTCCCGTCTCGCAGTTAATGTCTATCCCGACCCAGCGCTAGAAACGATCGCTAGGGAGTCGCTGGAGGCACTTGGCAAAGAGAACTACGGATATAACGAGGACGGTGTTTTTGGAGCATGCTTGTCGGAGAACTTCAACGCTTGGGAGGATATGAATAACGACTACCCAAGGATTGACGAGAAGTACGGAGACCTTGCCCGTCAGGACGACGCCAAAAGAATGAACGCGTACCTCACGGAATCCGTGAAGTGGGCTCTTAGGCTACACGAGTTTGGGATGCGGGAGGCGCGAAGGAACGAGAGGGAGACGTCGCGTGAAAAGCCGCAAAGGCCCGTTATGTAGCAGGAGGCACAGGACAGGGATGCGCAAACAGATTTATCAGCGGTGTCCAGGACTCCCGCTTTTCGCTCCCACTCACAGCGCCAGGGCACAGTTTCAACCGTGCCGCACCCAGTCCCCCCCGAAAAGTAATCTTCCCGAACGCTCGCGCCGAGCGGCGTGAGGACCTGCTTTTCGCGAGCCATGGTTCAGACCTACGCTCCGGCGTGAGCCTAGGACTTCTGCGAGGCCGACAGTTGAGGCGGGGGCGGGTGACCCACAGGAAGAAGCCTGGAAATACTCGAACCCGTAGCTGCGTGCCGCATCCCTTGTGATTTTCAAGGGTGCGGATTTTGAATTGCCTTCCGTACACGCCCGAATCCGCAACGCATTGCAGTACTTTGACTTATCATTTTGTGATTGACAACTCCGTAAACTCGTGCTATGGTTCCGTGTGTTACCTCGACCAAGCCTCGCCAGTCCCGCTCACGACTCACCCGTTAACCCCTGTCCCCTCAATAGCTTGCCGCCTCTTGAAATCTCTTGCCTCTCTTTTTCGCACTCGCGCCCTTTCTTTTCAATAGCTTGCAGCCTCTTTCCACAAAATACCCGGGGTGGAGTATCCCCCTTCCCACCGAAACCCTTTCGGCGCACCATCGATTTGCATCCCCTTTATTTTCATACTCTTGTGAATCCCTTTTTTCTCAACCCTTTTGTTTTCACAAACATCTGCGTTGCCCCCTGTTTTTTTCATTCTTGGGGTCATCTTGAACTCCGTAGGGTCGCGGATCGCGTGGGAGGTGGTGGGAGTTCGACGTTCTATCGCGCCGAATCGAGCTGTTGCGATTCGCGTGGCATGGCGGCTGCGAGCAGAAGCATGGCGCCGCAATACATCAGGGTGTCCGCCATGTAATTGAATCCTTCGAGGCTGGCGCGTTCCACCACCGCGATCGGCACATAGACGACCAGCTCCACGAAGAGCACGGTCGCACCCAGCCAGATTGCGGCGGCGCGGGTTTTCTTGCCAACGAGCAACAGGACGCCCGCGACGGCGTAAACCGCGGCAGCGACGTACGTCCAAATGGCGTGTCCGTAGACGTAGTCGGGCATCATTTTTTGCAGCGGAACGGCGGGAACGTGATCGCCGTGCAGGAATTGCTCGAAGCTGTAAAACAGCACGGCAATCGCAATGAAGTAACGCGCAATCGTCGCAAAGATGTGCGTGCCGCGCTCGCGCCACTGCTGCGTGAGGCTGGCGGCCAGCGCCAGAGCGCCGCCGCTGAAGGACAATTCGCGCAGCACGAGTGCCAGCCCGATCCGATCTCGCGGGTTTTTGGCCCAGGCTGGGAGGTCCATCAGCACTACGAAAAGGAAAAACGTCAACGCGAGCAAACTGGCCGAGAGACGCGGCTGAATCCTGGTCACCAGGCTGAGCGCGGCCGCGATAAAGCAAGCGCCCAGGAAGTACGCCCAAAACAGATGCCACGGAATCCACTTCGGCACGATCGACGCGACGGCCGTGGCCAGTGTGAAATGTTCGGTGCCGAATGCCGCGAGCGGCGCGGCGTAAAAGAGCGGCCCGAACAGAATCAGCTTGTCGAATCCTCGCGCTTTCTGCCAATCGCCGCGGAGAAAAATCGTGACCAGTCCGATGGCAAGAACCATTCCGAGAGCGAAATACGTCCAACGCACCTCGCTGGGAATGGCGACGAAAGCCAGGATTGCCGACAAGTTCGCTAAGCTGCCGCTCATGAAGATTCCTTTCAGGAACGCGGGAGTCTATCACGGAGGCCCCTAATTCCAGTCTTGGCAACAAAACCGCCTTCGGAATGACTTACGATAGGTCGGTTGAGTTTTGCGAGTGGAGGCGCCATGGAGCGAAAGCGAAAAATTATTGTGCATATTGCGACGAGTGCTGACGGGTTTATTGGGCGGAGCGATGGGTCGGTGGACTGGCTGGACCGGCCGGCGCCTGAGGACCACTACGGGATGGGCAAGTTCTATGCGTCGATCGACACGATTCTCTGGGGGCGGAAGACGTACGACATGGCGCTGGAGTTTCAGAAAAAAGGCGTGGCCGGGTCGGCATTCGATACGCGCGTAAAGAATTATGTGTTCACGCACCATGTGCCGGAAGGGGCGGCGCCGGCTGGCGTGCTGTTTGTGAACGAGCCGGTCAAAAAGTTTGCTGAGCGTTTGCGCGGAGAGAAGGGAAAAGATATCTGGATGATGGGCGGGGCTGAGATTATCGCTTCGTTTCTGGATGCGGGAGAGATCGACGAGTTTGCGATCAGCGTGATTCCGACGTTTATCGGCGAAGGGATTCCGTTGATCGCGCCGAGTCGTCGCACGGTGCCGCTGGAATTGATTTCGTGCACGAAGTTTCCGGATGGGGTCGTGCAGCTGCACTATGCGCTGGGGAAGTGAAGATGGTTATTGAGCCGATTACGGCGGCGAATTTGTTGGTGTTCAAAGATGTGCGGCTGCGGGCGCTGCAGGAGGCGCCTTACGCATTCGGCTCGACGTATGCCAGGGAGGTTCAGTTCAGCGACGCGGAGTGGGCTAAGCGCGCGGAACGGTGGAATGGCGAGCGCGGGATTGGATTCGTGGCGATGGACGGGGATATGGCTTGCGGCATCGCCGGCTCATTTCTGGACGAGAAGGATGCGACACGCGCGCAGTTACTCGCTATGTGGACGGCTCCGACACATCGGCAACGGGGCGTTGGGCGTCTGTTGGTGAACGATGTTCTGAATTGGGCGCGAGGCCGCAACGCGCGCATTTTGCAATTGATGGTGACGAGCAACAACGAAGCGGCGCTTCGTTTCTATGAACGGCTTGGGTTCACGCGAACGGGACGAACCGAGCCTTATCCAAATGATCCGGCAGTCGTCGAGTACGAGATGGCGCGGCCGATTGTGTGAGTGATGGTGAGTAGCTAAACGCCATTCAGGAGAATAGCGTTCCCAGGGAGCGCTCGCGGACTCGCGCAGGCACGGTACATCGTGCCGCGTAGGGGCGCAGCAATGCTGCGCCCCTACGCGGTCTCGTCTTGCGGGTCGATTTCGGGGAGGTCTTCGGTGGTGGC
>Ga0137418_10001415_pt1 | contig 22107 bp, 23 predicted proteins | sample CZODoug3_1_2_16f_FD_122242 | JGI IMG/M metagenome (GOLD analysis project Ga0137418, IMG submission 122242) | Vadose zone soil fungal communities from Angelo Coast Range Reserve, California, USA - CZODoug3_1_2_16fungal (Hybrid Assembly) | ecosystem: Environmental > Terrestrial > Soil > Vadose...
GGTTGCCAATCGCCTTCGAGCACTTCGCTTTTGCCGCCGCGCATGATGTATTTTCCGCCGTACTTCTCCACGGTAGAGCCGGCGAGCTTTTTATATTCTTCGTAGCCGACGGGATCGAGGATCTCGATCTCGACGATGATGTAAGCGGGCATAGCTCGGTTGAAGCGTTGAAGGATTAAGAGGGGAAATTCAGTGGCCTTTAGCGCTGCGGTCTTTCGCGGCAAGCTCCGGAATTTTCCTTCGCCGCCGCAGCCGCAACCAGTTGTTCCAGGTTTTGCGCAAGCTGTCTCGCGGGGTCTGATATTTCTGGTTCAGTTCGTTGCTCTTTACAATCTGCGCGAGAATTCCTTTTACGGAAAAATCTTCGGTATTCACGATCGTGTAAGCGGTGCCAATGGCAGCGGCATGGTGCGCGTCGCTCGCTGCGGTCATGGGCAAGCCCCGAATCTGCGCGTACTTGAACGCGTAACGGTTATAGCGGCGAAGAGTTGTCGCGGCGTTGAACACCTCGATCGCGTCAATGGGTAGCGTTTCCAGAGTGGAAAAACGGATCCCTGCGCGAAACAAATCATATGGATGCGGAGGAATCGCTAGCCCGCCGCGCTGGTGGATCATGTCGCAAACCTCGCGTGCCGGTTTTCCTTTCAAGTACGGAAGCTCCGCCCCGATGCAGAGAAGATGGCCATCGGCGGTCGTCACTTCCACTCCTGGGAGAATGAGAAAATCATCTACCGGCAATCCGTCCAGTCGCATCAAGCCTTTTTGGAGCAGGTAATTGACCGCATCGCATGTGTTGTGATCGGTAATGGCGATCCCATGCAAGCCCTTGGCGCGCGCGGCTGCAATCATGTCTTCCGGACTAGAGACACCGTCCCCGGAAAAGAACGAGTGTGTGTGCAGGTCGATGTTAAATGCCATTGCCTAAAGAGCAGGAGTAAGGAGTTAAAAGAATTAAATGATAAAAGGTTGAGTCGCTGCAATGCCACAACACGGTATCCGCGCCTTCATTTTTAGCACTGTAACTCGTTTAACTTTTAACTGTGGTCGCTAGACCAGCTCCTCAACAGCGAAGACTGACTCAATGGCAGGTTCATCCTGAATACGATTGAATTGGTGATCGTACAAACGCCTGTAGTAGCCGGATTTTTCGAGCAGCTCGGCGTGCGTGCCGATCTCCTTGATGTGACCCCCGTCCATCACGATGATTTGGTCGGCAGACAAAACAGTGGATAGGCGGTGGGCAATAGCGATTACCGTGCGGCCAGTCGCAAGTTCCGCGAGGGCTTTCTGAATTTGCTGTTCCGATTCGGAATCGAGCGATGAAGTGGCTTCGTCGAGTAACAGAATTGGCGCGTTCTTCAAAACAGCGCGTGCGATGGCAAGACGCTGTTGCTGACCGCCGGAAAGAAGGCAGCCTTTGTCGCCAATTACTGTTTCGTAACCCTTTGGCTGGGCCATAATAAAATCGTGCGCATAAGCTGCTCGCGCGGCTTCGCGAACTTCTTCCGGCGTCGCATCGAGCCGGCCGAACTGGATATTGCTGAAGATTGTGTCGTGAAAGAGGAACGTCTCCTGCGTGACGAGCCCCATCTGTTCGCGCAATGATTTCTGGGACACGGAGCGCAGATCGCGATCATCGATTTTTACAGCTCCAGAAGTCGGATCATATAAGCGCAGGATCAGCGAAAGAATTGTGCTCTTTCCTGCCCCGCTGGCGCCGACCAGGGCATAGGTTTTGCCCGGCTCGATATGCAAATTCAAGTTGCTAACCGCATCTGTAACTGTGTTCGCATAACGGAACGTCACATTTTCAAAGTCGATCTGGCCAGTTGCGGAAGTAAGCTTGGTGGCGTCTGGGGAATCTCGTACAGTCGGCTCAGTATCGAGGAGAGCGAAAATCGCTGTTGTCGCGCTGATTGATTGCTGCATCACAATTTGAAGCTTACTGAGCGTCTTGATCGGATCGTAGAGAAGAAAAATTCCTGAGATCAGCCCAAAAAATCGTCCCGCGCTCAGGTTCGCAGCGTAAACATAGAGCAATGCCAAGCCGACCCCAACGGCAGCGATGGTTTCGACCAGTGGGCCAGTGGCCTCCATCGACCGGATGATGCGCATCATCTGCGAAAATTGCATTTGATTGCTGCGCTTGAATTCCTTTTCCTGGTGGGCTTCGCGCGCGAATGACTTGATCACCCGAATGCCAGCGAATGTCTCCTGCATCGTCACTACCATTTCCCCCATGCCTTCAAACTGACCCCGGAGCGCTTTGCGCGCTCGGCGCCCGTAGATGCGAAGCGGCACCAAGCAAGTTGGAAAAAGAACCAGTGTGATCAGCGTGAATTTCCAATCCATCAGAAATAGAACGCTGATTGCGCCAATGATCAGCACTGGTTGCTTAAAAATATCGCTGCTGACAGCAGTCAAAGCCATTTGGACCACCCGGGTCTCGTTGGTGATTCGCGAAATTAACAGTCCTGAACGCATCTTGTTAAAGAAATCCATCGACGAGCGCACCATCTTGTTGAAAAGCTGACCCCGAATATCGGTCACCACTTTGTTGCTCACCCATTGCATGCAGTAGGTATTTCCGTACGAGCAAAGGCTGCGCACGGTCATGATCGCTGGAATGGCGAGGCAAATCAGAAGAATCGAATTGATCTTTGGCCCTGTATCCAAGGCTCCTAAATTGGAGCGCAAATCCGTTGGATTAGGAGCAGCCCCATGGAAAATCGTGCCTGTCACCCGGGAAATGGCGAGCGGCAAAAGCGAACTGACTCCGCCGTACGCAAAGCCCAAAAGCAAACCTACGATAAAACGGACCTTGTACGGCTTAATGTAGCTGAGGAGCCGCCGGTACGGACCGGAGGCTGCACGTAACGTTTGCCAGAATGACTGTTTCTTCTTAGCCGCTTTTGCGTCGCTCATGACGTTCGGGCCGCCGCATGCTGCGACAGCAGCGAATCCATAGCACCGATCACTGCATCCGTCGAGATCTCGCTCATCGGGAAACGGGGACGAACCGGCGCAAACTCGGTCACAGGCGCGCCCGATTTTCCGTGTAAAATCAGTGCCGGACTATCCGTTGGCCGCCAATGAAACGGATTAGTCGGCCCGAACAGGATCACCTGCGGGGTGTGTGAGGCAGCCGCGAAGTGCACAGGTGCCGAATCGACTGTCACAAGTAGCTGCGCCTGCCCAACTAACGCCGCCAGCGTAAGCAAATCTGTCTTTCCGGAGAGGTCGATGAATTTTTCCCGCGTGCGGCGTGTAATTGCTGCGATATGCGTTTGCTCATCGACGGCTGGCCCACTCGTCAAAACAAGATCGAATTCGTTGTTTTGGCCGAAGTGGTCAATGACGTCCGCCCATCGCGTAGCGTCCCACAGTTTTTCTGGGCGGGCCGAGCCGGGATGCAAAATCACGTAAGGTCGCGTGATTTTCCCATCACGCCGAAGCGTGTCAGCTTTTTCACGCGCCGTTCGCGGAAGTTCGAGCTGGGGAGCGGCAGAAGCAGCACGGACGCCAAGCGGCTCAAGCAAAGCCAGATTGTAGTCGATCGTGTGCATATCCCGCACACGGACGCCGACCAGATCAGTGTAAACTCTGGCGCGTGTCTTGGACTGCTCGCGGACCCGGTACGAGGCAACCCGTCTCCGCGCAGCTGACAGTAGAGTCAAAAAAGCCGATCGATCGTTTCGCGTAAAGTCGATGCAACAATCGAATCTCTTGCCGGCAACAGAAGAAACCATCGCGACGTCTCGCAGATTGCGTCGCGCGATTAGAACGCGATCGACGTTCGAAATCGCTGGAAGCAGTTCGGCGCATTCGTTCGAAACGGCGAGGGTGATGTGCGCATCCGGATAGCTGCTACGCAGGGCGGCAATCGCTGGCGTGGTCAAAATCAAATCGCCGATTCGCTTGAGTTGCAGGAGAAGAATTTTCATCCGCTTTTAACAAGGAGCGGCGGTTTCCAAGCCGGCGCGGGCGATCTGGAGATCGCCCCTCCTTGAAGAAATCATCGCGCCATTCGCATCGCGGTTTCGTATGCATCCAGCAATCGCGTTCGAAAATGCTCCCAGGTAAAATTCTCGACGACGCGACGTCTGGCGGCGGTGCCCATTTCGGCCACGATTTCCGGATGCCGATACAAATGCTCCAGCGCCGTCGCAATTGCGTTCACATCTCCCGGCTTTACGACGATTCCCTCAATTCCATTACGCACCACATCGCCCGCCTCGCGCGTGGTGATCTGCGGCAATCCGCACGCCGCTGCTTCGTACGTGACTTTCGCGCTGCCTTCCCATTGCGAGGGGAAAACGTGGATTGTCCCCTGGTTGAGATAATTCTCCGGATCGCGAACGAACCCGACAACGCGAATATTATCGCGCCAGAACTCCTTTAGAAATGGCTTCGCTTCGTCGTGCACAAACCCGACTAGCCACAGCTCGGCATTTGACAAATTGAGGCGGTGCCACGCTTCGAGCAGGTGTTGAATTCCCTTTCGTTTGATCAATGCGCCCGCAAACACGACGCGAAATGTTTTCGGGAGCGTGCCTGGCTTGAAGCGCTCCACATCCACTCCGCGCGGGAGATAAAACAGCTTTTCCTCTGGAAAACCTCGCACGCGAAATGTGTGGGCTGCCTTGTCTGACAAGACCAGCAGGAGATCAGCAAGCTCATATTCCCTCACAAACCGTTTCCGCTGGAGCAACAGCCGGTTTTTCCATCTCTCAAACGTCGAAACATCGCCTGTCGTTGCTGGCTTGTCGGGGTGGATTTTCTGCTTGCCACCGTCGCGATGCCAGGTCGGGATCTCGACAATGGACGGGATGCCGAGTCGTTTGGCTACTTGCAGCGAGCGCAAGCAATCACCCGACCAGCTATGAAACAGATCATAACGCCCGGTCGCCAATTGGCGTGAGGCAATCCAGTCGAGATATTTCTTCTTCGCTCCATAATAGTAAGGCCGGTCAAGAAAGGAGATCAGTCGCACTGGATGCCACCGCAGCGAGTGGATGAATGAAGCAGGGATCTCCTTCTGCCGGTTATCATAGGCGACTGCTTTCCCCAGAAATCCTCCGCGATATGATGCACGCAGTGTTTCAAAAGCGTCCGTATCTAGACCAGAACCGCCAATCCGGGCGAAGATCGAATACAACAAACGCCGGGGTAAAGTACGCCGCACAGGCATCGGACAGATCGTTGGTGCAGGAGGATTTAGGGTTTCACCCAGCATCGGCTTACAAGTATTCTGGCGAACGTGGAGCGTGTAAAGGGGTGGTGGCAAATTACCGGTTGGATCTGTAAGGGCGAGAGCGTCGGAATAACGCGATGTGGTCGCCTCTCCCTTACCAAGGGAGAGGGGGAGGGTGAGCGTTCGTTTGGCACGTTGTGCCGCCGCAATCGGAACCCCTCGGAGAGGCGACAGACACAACCGAAGTGCGTCGTTATGTGCAGGATGTGATGAGCATGGAAAAGAAACTCCGCATCGCATTAGTTCGCCGCGGTTATTCGCGGAGCGGTGGTGCTGAGGCGTATTTGAAACGGCTTGGAGATGGTATCGTTAAAGCCGGCCACGAGGTCCAGCTTGTGACCACGAATGAATGGCCTGAAGACGAATGGCCATTTGGATCGATAAAACGTCTGGGCGGGACGACCGTCATCGGTTTTGCTGACGAGCTTGAGCAAGTCCGACCGCAGCTGCGGTGCGATGTTTTGTTTAGTCTCGAGCGCGTCTGGAGTTGCGATGTCTACCGGGCTGGGGACGGTGTTCACCATGCTTGGCTTGCTCGCCGCAGAAAATTCGAGGTCCCATTGAAGCGATTTGTCCGTGGCGCCAGCCGGAAGCATCGCGATTTATTACAACTGGAGGAATCGCTTTTCGAGAAGCGGAAGGCTGGGCGGGTAATCGCCGCTTCGCAAATGGTCGTGGACGAGATCACCGGTCTTTACCGTTATTCGTCGGACAAGATCGATGTCGTGCGCAATGGCGTTCCGGTCGACAAATTCAGATTCGATGCCGGCCTTCGCGAAAAATCTCGCGCAGAGTTGAAACTCAAGCAGGACCAAATTGCGCTGTTGTTTGCAGGTTCGGGCTGGAAGCGCAAAGGCTTGATGTTTGCAGTCGAAGCGATGGCGCTGTGCAAAAATCGAAAAATGCGGCTGCTGGTCGCCGGCCGGGGAGAAGCAAGGCCATATAAAACGACGCTCCTGCGGTTCTGGCGCGAGGATCCCGTGCAATTTCTCGGTGAAGTTGCAGACCTTGTGCCGGTCTACGCGGCTGCGGACATCTTCATTTTGCCCACAATTTACGACCCCTTCTCGAATGCCTGTCTCGAAGCGCTGGCCAGCGGGTTACCAGTAATCACAACGCGGTCCAACGGGTTTAGTGAAATCATCGAAGACGGCGTGCACGGATCGATTGTCGACAACCCAGCAGATCTAGTCGGCTTGCGTAATGCTATGCGATTTTGGTCAGATCGCTCGTGCCGCAATGCAGCCCGCTCGGCTAACATCGAGCGCGCATCGCAGTTCGATATTTCGAAGAATGTCGCGGAAACGCTTGAGATTCTGACACGCGTCGCATTGTAGGGCGTCTGTGTCAGACGCCATCCCATCGGCGTTTCACAGAAACGCCCTACAATTCCAGATTGTGCAGTTGCGCTGTACTCTCCACTGTCCTAAGCGGATTTAGTTCAATTCAGATTACCCAGCGAGAGCGGAATCCGCGTCCGGGAAAATCTGAAAGACCTGATCGAGCCGCGAGATTTCGAAGATCGAGCGCACGGTTTCCTGCAATCCGGCCAGCATGAATTTGCCTCCGTAGCCATCCACCTTTTGCATCGCTTGAATCAAGGCCGCGAGCCCCGCGCTGTCGATGTAGCTGACCTCGGAAAGATCGACCACCAACCGCTCGGGTTTCTTGTCGATCAAATCGTTGAGCTCCGCCGTAACCGTCGGGGATACGTGCAAGTCGATTTCGCCCTTGAGCGGCACAACGTTGGAACGGCTCTGACGTGACGTGGTATCTGATGAGGCTGGGTCTTTTTTCATTTCACCGTGCAATTCGTTAACGGATCACCATCCGAGTGTATCCATAATTGTTTCCACGTTCGAGAGATCATCAATCAAAAAATCCGGCTGATGCTTTGCAAGGTCATCCCGGCCCCATCTTCCCGTTGCGACCGCGATCGTCCGCGCGCCGAGCGCTTTTCCACACGCGATGTCGCGCGGAGTGTCGCCAATGACGTCGATCTCGGACGCGGCGAACTCTCGTCCGTGTTTCTCCTTCGCGCGGGCGCGAGCGAATCGGCCGAGCTCGTTTCGGTCGCGGTGATCATCGGCAAATGCGCCGAATTCGAAGAAATGCCAGACGCCGTAGTGCTCAAGTTTTAGTCGCGCACCGCGGGAAACATTCCCCGTGAGAAGCGCCAGCACGACGTGTGGCCGCGATTTCAGCCGTTCGAGTAACTCCAGCACTCCGGGAAGAAGTTTGCCTTTTCGGCGTGGCAATTCCAGCGAAAGGAAATGCACATAGCTGTCCAGGAACCCGCTCACGTTTTCGTTAATCGCAGGAATTTTATGCTTGTTCAGGATGCTGAGGACAATTCCCGAGTCAGTCATGCCCGCGATCTCGATGTCGTGAAAATCGTCATCGATTCCGAACCGCTCTTTAAATGCAAGTATCAGCGCGTGGATGCCCGCGCCGCCTGAGTGGATCAACGTTCCATCGATGTCGAAAAGCAACAAGCGCTTTAATCGCGCTGTTGTCCCGAGCGAAGTCGACGGATCCCGGCGAACCATGCCAGATTTTGCCACGAGATTCGGGCGCCTCAAAGTGCAGGCGCGTGCATCATTAGCACCGCAATGATACTTCCTAGAAAGACAAACAGCACAATTCCCAAGCCGATAAGAATTCCAGTGCGCATCGGGTCGTTCTGCTGTTCCTGGCGGCGAAGGGGAGATGCACTGCTTAAATGGGGCAACTCTGCGCCAGCTTCGGCGAAATGAGCCTTGATCTCCTCAGGCTTCGGCAACGGTTTTGAACCGCCGACTTCCGACGACTCATATCTCGCTTCGGCTGCGCCAAACCGAATTCGATCATCAAACCGCAGCACGGCTTCCGTTACGGGCTTGCCGTTGAGACGTGTGCCGTTAGTCGAGTCGAGATCCTTTAATCGATACGTGTCGCCTTCCAGGAGCAATTGGGCGTGATGCGTCGAGATGGACGGGTCGTTGACGACGATGGTGTTATCCGGTCCGCGACCGATCGTGATCGCCTCATCCACCAGTTCATGTGGTTTGCCCGAAATGATGAGCTTTGGCATGCCGCTGACTTTAACCGAAGAGGAGCGCGCGACAAATAGCGTGGTCATGGCGATTGACCGCGCACAACCAGACTCGGATAGTGGCGCTTCCATGGCCATTGAGTTGACGCGCAATTTTTGCATCATCGCGCACATCGATCACGGCAAGACAACCTTGTCCGACCGGTTGCTGGAGCGCACCGGCACGATCCAGGAGCGCGAGAGGCAGGACCAGCTTCTTGATTCGATGGACCTGGAGCGCGAGCGGGGGATCACAATTAAGGCGCATCCGGTGGCGATGCGTTACACAAGCAAGTCGGGTGAGACCTATCGGCTGAATCTGCTCGATACACCCGGGCACGTCGATTTCGCCTATGAAGTTTCGCGCAGCCTCGCCGCATGTGAGGGCGCGGTGTTGGTCGTGGACGCGGCGCAGGGCGTGGAAGCGCAAACGGTGGCGAACGTTCATCTCGCTCACAAACAGGGTCTCACCCTTGTTCCGATCATCAACAAGATCGACCTGCCAAATGCTGACGTTGCCGCGGTGAAGCGCCAGTTGGAAGAAATCTTGGCCATCCCTGCGGAGGAAGCGATCCTGGCGAGCGCGAAAACGGGAATTGGTATCGAGGAAATTCTCGAGGCCATCGTCACACGGGTTCCGGCGCCAGAACCGCCGGCCGACAAGACGCTGCGCGCTCTGGTGTTTGATTCGGTGTTTGACGTTTACCGCGGCGTCGTTGGGTACGTGCGTGTCGTTTCGGGAACGATGGAAGCGAATCACGCAATCATGTTGATGAACAACAACTCGCGGTACGAGATCAAGGAGGTGGGCGTGTTTACGCCGAAAATGCTTCCGCAGGAAAAGTTAAATCCCGGTGACGTCGGGTATTTCATCGCAAACATCAAGACGACTGCAGACATCAAGATCGGCGACACCATCACCGACCAGCGCCACCCCGCGCGCGTGGCGCTTCCCGGTTTTCAGGAAATTCATCCAATGGTGTTCAGCGGCATTTATCCGATTAACACGGGGGACTTCGAACATTTGAAGACGGCGATTGGCAAGCTGCGCCTGAACGATTCAGCGTTCGTTTATCAACCGGAAAGCTCGGTTGCGCTGGGTTTCGGGTTTCGCTGCGGGTTCCTCGGGTTGCTTCACATGGAGATCATTCAGGAGAGGCTCCGGCGCGAGTACAACATGGACATCATAGCGACCAGCCCGAGCGTGGTGTACGAGGTGTTAACGACACGCGGCGAGAAATTCCTGATCGATAACCCGGCCCATCTTCCCAACCCGAGCCTGATCGCCGAAATCCGGGAGCCAATTGTAAGGGCGTACGTGCTTTGTCCGAATGAAAACATCGGCGACATCCTGCAATTGATTCTGGAGAAGCGCGGTCAGATGGAACGCACCGAATCGCTGGACACGCGTCGGGTAATGTTGCATTGCGAATTGCCGCTCAACGAAATTCTGGTCGATTTCAACGACAAGATTAAAAGCATCACGCGCGGTTACGGTTCGATGGATTACGAGCACGCCGGTTACAGGGCGGCGAAACTGGTGAAGCTGGATCTGCTCGTTAACGGCGAACCCGTTGATGCGTTCTCGACAATCGTGCACAAGGATCGAGCCGAGGCGCGTGGACGCCAGTTGGCGGCCAAACTGAAGGAAGTGATCCCGCGTCAGCTTTATGCGGTGGCAATTCAGGCTGCGATTGGCGGAAAAATTATTGCACGCGAGAGCGTTTCCGCTTTACGAAAAAATGTCACCGCGAAATGCTACGGCGGCGATATCACCCGCAAACGAAAATTACTGGAGAAACAAAAAGAAGGAAAAAAACGGATGAAAAGCATCGGGAAAATCAACATCCCTCAGGAAGCATTTATCGAGGTGCTCAAAGCGCAATGAGGAGCTTTGAATGACGAAATCCGAATAACGAATGACGAAGGAAATCCGAATGACTAAATCCGAAACGCTAGAAATCTGGCGATGTAGTTTTCGGTCATTCAAGCTTTGTGCTTCATTCGACCTTCGTCATTCGATCTTCGTCATTCTCTAGCCATGTTTACGTCGCGCCATATCAAACACAGCCGGCTGCTTTTGCGGCACGCCCGGAAGTATCTTCGTTATAAACACGACAAACTCAGTGGCATCGACCGGGAACAAATCGTCTCCGAAATGCAGACGCTTCGCGAATCCCTGCGCTCGAGGGATCGGGAGAAAATTCACAGCTCAGCGGAGACACTTGATAAGACGCTCCACAAACTCACACCGGTGACGTGGGAATCGCATTGGCGAGAGAACTGCGAAGTGATTTTGGTCGCAATCGTGATCGCGGTAGGAATTCGCTCCTATTTTCTGCAACCATTCAAAATTCCCACCGGCTCAATGCAACCGACGTTAAACGGAATTATCGGTCATCCGAGCACCGAGCTGAAGCCAAATTTTCTGCGACAGATCGTGGAATTTGTTGTTCTAGGTCGCAATTACATCGACGTGGTTTCGCGCGAGGACGACCAGATTTCCGAGATCGTGCCTAAGAAAGTGGCCTTCTTTTTTACTTTTTCGCGCCTCGTATGTGAGCGGCAAAATTTCCTCGTATACGCCCCGCCCGATACGCTTCGTCAGGATTTTAATGTCTTTCCCGGTCGGCTTTGTCATCGCGGCGAAGTTATCGCCCGAGGCGCGATCGACACCGGCGACCAGGTCTTTGTCGATAAATGCAGCTACAACTTTGTAAAGCCGCATAACGGTGATGTTTTTGTCTTCAGGACAAATAATATTCCGGCGATTCGTCCGGATCCCGTCGCAGGACCGCCTTTTTATATTAAGCGATTGGCCGGTCTGCCTGGCGACCAGTTGCGCATCGATTCGCCATTTCTTTACATCAACGGCAAAAAGGCCGAGGGCTACGGCTTCGAACGGGTCATGTCGGCGCGACCGCCATACCGCGGTTATGCGCCCGGTCACGAGTATTTGTCGAAACCTGATCAGACGTACACGGTGCCGCGCAACGGTTATTTCGCCATGGGCGATAATAGTTATAACAGCTTCGACAGCCGCTATTGGGGACCGGTTCCGGTGGAGAATCTGGTCGGCCGCGGGTTATTTGTTTACTGGCCGTTTTACCCGCATTGGGGACTTATTCGTTAGGCCGGTGATGGAGTAATGGATTGTTGGAGTGATGTTCTGAGTCGCATTACTCCATTGCCAATTTGCTTTGAAGTGGGGCAAGCGGTGCCCGGCGTTTACGGCTGGCTTGGGCTTTGCGGTGGTTACGCGCTGGTAATGCTTTTTGCACCGGTGCGGCGAGCGCTCGTTGACGGTCTTCACTGCCTTGGGCGTTACCACCGGATCTGGATCACCTTCGTGGTCCTTGGGTTTGGCTACTTCGTCTTTCAGTTTGTCACTTTCACGCCAATCCGGAACTGGGCGGACTTGGAGCTGAGCCAAATCACTTCGTTGCCCCAGTGGGCTTGGCCAAGGTTGAGTGAGATATGGACGGAGCCTCTGTTGCCTGCGCTGGAGGGCGTGGCGGGAATTTTCGACAACGCCACCACCACGTATCCGCTCTCCGTGATCGCGGCGGTTTTGATGATTTTGAACTGGCGCGGATTGCATGGCGCGTTGGTGCGAGCGCTGCGGAAACGATACGGCTTCTGGGGTTATCTCGTTTATTCGATTCTGTTGCTGAGCGCGCTGGCGTCGCTGTTGAAACCCATCGTCTTCTGGCAATTACCGGAATGGAGTGGCCTTATGCCCGCAGCTGGTCTGCTGCGCGTGTCGGCTACGGTGGATGCGACGGCATTTATTTTCGAATACCTCTTGGGCGTTTACATCCAGGTCTATCTCATCACTGTGTGTATGGCCTGGATAAGGGGCTTAAGCTTTGAAGAAGGCGAATTGTTCCGGTTCGCCATGAGGCGGTTCAGTTATGTGTTGGAATGGGCGGGCATTGTGGTTGCGGTGAGCACGTTGATCCTCCGGGTGCCGCTCGTGCTCGCCTATTTCATCAAAATCCCGCGAGTCCTCGATTACCTCCCCATTGCGAGGGTTCTCATGAGCGGGTTGATTATCGCGTTTTGTTCGGTCCAAATCTCGCTGGTGCTGCACAACGAAACACTGATCGCAGCGATGCGCGCGCACATTTATTTCATCCAAAAAAATGCCGGTCGTCTCGCTTGGTTTCTGGTGATTTGCGGGATCCACTTTTATGGCATCATGGCCTGCGACGCCATTCTGCGCGGCGCGATCGCCGATCGATTGGGCGTGCTGTTGCTGTGGAAATTCAGTTTCGCGTGTCTGCGAGGTGTCGTCACGGGTTGGCTGTTGGCTTCATGGGTCTGCCTGTTTCGGCAATGCGAAACAAGGAGAATTCAGCAAGAGAAATGGATTCAATATTGACCAAGCAGGTTGCGAGAAGGCGAACGTGAATGCGGCCGCCATCACGCGCCAGAGCAAATCCAATCTGGCCCTCGCTTTTGTTTCGTTAGGCCGTGAGCGCAAACGCGACATCACGATTTTCTACGCGTTCTGCCGTGTGGTCGATGACATTGCCGATTCGACGGAACTAAGCGTCATCGAGAAACGAGTGCGTCTGGCGAACTGGCGCCAGATACTTCGCGCCGGCGCTCCAGACGAGCCGCTGCTCGCCCGCGATGTGCGGCAATTAATGCACAAATATTCCCTTCCACCCGACATGCTCGAGGAAATCATCGCCGGAGTAGAAATGGATTTGAGCATTGCGCGATATCCAACCTTTGAAGAGCTTCGTGTCTATTGTTACCGGGTCGCCAGCGCAGTTGGGCTGGTCAGCATTGAGATCTTCGGTTATCGCAACCCGCGTTGCCGGGAATACGCAATCGATCTCGGACTTGCGTTGCAAATGACGAACATAATTCGGGACGTGTGGAAGGATTTTCGGGCCGGGCGCATTTACCTGCCACAGGAAGATTTGGTGCGGTTCGGCTATTCCGAAGCTGATCTGACGAAACGACAATACAACGAGCACTTCATCCAGTTGATGCAATTCGAAGCGTCGCGTGCGCGCGAATTCTTCGGCCGCGCGGTAGCTGAGCTTCCGCCTGAGGATCGCCGGGCGATGGCGCCCGCAGAGATCATGCGCTCCATTTACCGAGCGCTGCTTCGACGAATTGAACTGGACAACTATCGTGTTTTCGAAAAAGAATACCGGTTAAGCAAGCTGGAGAAAGCAGGCCGGATCGCGACGCAACTCATTAAATCCTATGTGAATTTGCCGCCGCGCACATCCGTCTGAGTTGCTGGCTGCGAAAGTCTTACGAACGACAAAAATATGAAAACAAAATCTGTGAACATTGTTTCGACATTAGTAATTGGCGTGTTTGTACTCGGCACGACTCTTTACGCGCAACAGGGCGGGCACGCTACCGACTCGCGCATAGGCAGTATCGGGCGTGAACGGCAGGAAAAGCAGGCAATTGAAGCTAAGGCGATCACCAAAGCAGAGGCTGATAAAAAATATCCGGTGAAGGGAGGGGCTTACCCTCTAGGCCAGCGAGATCCTACTCATCCATCGGGAGTTGTTACGAGTCCGTATCCCCCGCATGAAAAGTACGACTGCTCGAAGGTTAACCACGGCGGGTTGGTCGTCGACGAACGAGCAAAGAAAGTATTTGTATACCCCTGAAGCTATCGCCCACATAAGGCGCGGTTGAGAATGTCTCGCGCGCAACATGCGCAGGCGCGCGAGATTTAAGGTGGGAAAGTAACGATGAGAAGGACTATTTTCGTCTCTTCGCTGGGCGCTTTGGCTTCTTGCACTTTGATTTCCTGTGACACCCCTGTCGGGCAAGGGGCGGGCTGGGGCGCTGCAACCGGCGCGATTATCGGTGGGGCCGCAACGGGGCAGGCCCGGTACGCGGCAATCGGCGCAGCTGCAGGCGCGGCCGCTGGCGCTTTAACCGGCAAGATCATCCAGGAGAACCAGGCTGCGCAGTATGGGCCGCCGCCGCCGGGTGGTTTTCCTTATGCTCGATGGACGGGAAAACCAGGGTTTTTCTACAGCCCTTATACAAATCGCGTGTACGATCTACGCGGCGTGCCACCCGGTGGGCTCACTCGCGACGTTGATACGGGTCGCCTTTTCCGCAGGCCATAATAGAGACGCCGCGCTCCGGCGCTTTACGTGCTTTCAGCGCGCTTGCGCTTGCAGCTTGTCGACCAGCGCTCGCGCTTCGTCTGTCATGTTCAGTAATTCCGGCCACGGTCGGTGATAGTTTTCGCCCGGCAGTTTGCGCGTCGCGTCAAATCCCATGTGGGAACCGATGTTCTGTTCGCTCGGTGCGTGATCGAGCGAGTCGCTTGGATTTTTAATGACCGTTGTGTCCCGGGCGGGATCGGTGTTCGCGCACAATCGAAAAAGCACCTCGCTCGTGTTATGCACGTCGCAATCTTCGTCCACTGCGATGATGTACTTGCTGAACATCATTTGTCCCATTCCCCAGAGCCCATGCATCACTTTAAAAGCCTGATAGGGGTATTGCTTCCGGATGCTCACAAAAACCAGATTGTGAAACACCCCTTCGGGCGGCAACGTTATGTCCACAATCTCCGGGAAATTCATTTTGAACACCGGCAGCAGAATTCGAACTGACGCGTCGCCGATGTAGAAATCTTCCATTGGCGGTTTGCCGACGATCGTTGTCGGATAAATCGCATCCCGCCGGTGCGTGATCGCGGTCAGATGGAAAACGGGGTAGTTTTCGATTGCGGTGTAAAATCCGGTATGATCGCCAAATGGCCCTTCCGGGCGCATGTCGCCGGGCTGCACATAGCCTTCCAAAACAAAGTCGACGTCCGCCGGCACCTCCAGATCGATGGTTTTGCACCTAATCAGCTCGATTGATTTCCTTCGCAGGAACCCGGCAAATAACAGTTCGTCCAAACCGTCCGGCAACGGTGCAGTTGCCGCGAATGTGTAAACCGGATCGCCGCCCAGCGTGACAGCCACCGGCATCCGCTCGCCGCGTTCGTAATAGCGTTTGCCGTGGCGAGCGCCGACTTTATGAAGCTGCCAATGCATCCCGGTAGTGCGCTCGTCGTACACTTGCATTCGGTAGATGCCCACATTGCGTGCGCCGGTTTCCGGATCGCGCGTATGTACATTTGGCAGGGTGACGAAGCGCCCGCCGTCTTTCGGCCAGCATTTGAGGATGGGCAGATCAAGCAACGAAAAACCGTCGCCAGGCGCGATTTCATGCGCCACTTCCTGGCACGGCGCATCACGCACTGATTTCGGCCGCGCATGCAGCAGATGAATTCCTTGTTTAAGTAAATTCCAGCCTTCGCGCAGATCCGTGGGCGGTTTTGCTTTCAGAATGAGCTGAATTTCGCGCGCGACATCTTCAACGTCGGAAACCTGTAACGCCATGGCCATGCGGCGGCGCGATCCCATGGCGTTAATCGCGACCGGAAATTCCGATTTTTTCCCATTCACAATCGGTTGCTCAAACAACAGAGCTTTTCCGCCGCCGGGCGATTTCATCTCGCGGTCTGCCCACTCGGCAACGAGAAGTTCGGTATCGACAGGGATTGCGACGCGCTTCAGTTCGCCCGCTTGTTCAAGAGCATCCAGGAACTGTCGAAATGAGCGGTAAGCCATGGATCAGACCCGGTGGAATACTCGTTCGTCGCACGCGGCAACGCGACAGAATTTTTGATCGGCTCTAATGCGATGTGACGTATTGGAAGGACACCGCTTTGCCGTGGGCGAAAGTAACGAGCTTGCCAGGATAAGGGATGCTTGGCGGGAACCACGAATAACAAAACGGATCGTACAAAGGCGCCCCGAAATATTCGTCCAACGGTTCATACGGGTAGTACGGGTAGCTGGCGTAATAAGTGTAAACCCAAGTCTCCGTATTACCGCCGCCCATGTTGCCGATAATTCTTCGATCGGGCGAACCCCACGCCAGCCACACGGCGGGTCGTGACATACCGATTCGAATCTGCCCCTGGTTTACCAGCGCCTGCTCTTTGTGTGAAATACTCTGGTAAAGATCTGGATGCTCAGAAATTCGCGTTTGGGGCGTTGAACAACTGGTGAAAATGAGCGCGCCTGCCGCGACAGCCAACGTCGAGCCGCGAAGGAAAGAGCAACGCTTCACGCCACGAGCAAATCATAACGACCGCTGAGTTGGCAAGCCAAACGCAAAGTTACGGCAGAGTGAGGTATCGGAAGAACACAACTCTGCCGTTGGCGAAGGTGACGCCTCTCGACGGGTGCACGAACTTTGGCGGGATATACGACCAGTCGAATGGCCCATCAGAGTACGGTCCGCCGTAGCTGGGAGGCGTTTCGTAGCGCAGATAGACCCACGTTTCAGTAGCGCGACCGTGCATGCTGTTAGGAATCTTTTGATCCGGTGTGCCCCAGGCCAGCCACACCGCGTCCATGGTCATCCCTGCGCGAATCTGTCCCTGGCTGACCAATGCCTGGTCTCTCGGCGAGAGGCTCTGATACATTTCCGGATGTTGTGAGATGCGGTATCCAGTAGTTCCGCAACCGCTGAAAATCAGCGCCCCAGCGGTTATCGCGAATGCCAGCGCGATGCGCGCCATCCGACCTTGCATTCCGTACGATGATGTGTCCGCCGTATTGCGTCAATGAGAGGGGTTGGTTGATTCACTGTCGCGTTCCTAGTAATATGTCGCTGCAATGCAGGACCGTTACGGCCACCGGATTTCCTATCTGCGCGTCTCAATCACGGACCGTTGTAACGAGCGCTGCGGATATTGCATGCCGCAGGAATTGCAGGAGTGGTTGCCGCGCCACGAAATCTTGACCTACGAAGAGACCCTGCGCCTCATTCGCATCGCGGCCGAGCTGGGCGTCTCGAAAGTGCGAATTACTGGTGGTGAACCGCTGACACGCCGGGGAATACTCGATTTCGTTAGGCAAATTCCTGAGATTCCCCGGATCACGAGCATCGGTCTTTCGACGAACGGCACGTTGCTCCCACGCGAAATCACGCCCGCCAAAACAATGGCGGAAGCGCTGCGCGATGCCGGTGTGCAGTCGGTGAATATTTCACTCGATACCCTCGATGCCGCGGTTTATTCGCAGATCACGGGTCGGGATTTCCATGCACAGGTGCTTGATGGAGTTGACGCGGCGATCGCTGCGGGATTCGACCAGATCAAACTCAATGCAGTCCTCATGCGGGGGCGAAATGAAGATCAACTGCTGGCGCTAATCGAATTCGCTGCAGCGCGAAACCTTCTGCTTCGGTTTATTGAATTGATGCCGGTGAGCACCACAGAAGTTCTAAGCGAGAGTAATTTTATGTCGGTAACGGAGGCGAAACGGTTGGTCGAATCGGCTTACGGGGGTCTGATTCCGGAGACGGAGTTTCGCACGAATGGTCCAGCCAGTTACTACCAGATTCCGGGACGCGCCCAGCGCATAGGTTTCATCGGTGCGATGACGAACATGCATTTCTGCGAGAACTGCAACAAGCTGCGGCTCACGTGCGATGGAAAGTTGCGCCCATGTCTTGGCAGCTATTTGGAGTTTGACATCATGGGACCGCTGCGGGCGGGCGCGAGCGATGAACAGCTCAAGGAGTTTTTTCTCAACGTGGTCGAACGAAAGCCGCGGGAACACGATTTCCGAAACAATTACGTGCCCAATCGCAAGATGATTGCAATTGGCGGGTGATCTGTGACGGGCCGCTTTTTTGAGCTGTCATGTTGAGCGAAGCGAAACATCTCTGACTGGAGAACATGATCAAAGGTTCTTCGCTTCGCTCAGAATGACAGCATGAGAAAGATGAAAAGACTCACTCACATCGATTCCGATGGTCGTGCGCAAATGGTTGATGTTTCAGCGAAGCCGCTCAGTAAACGAAGAGCCGTTGCACGCGGAAAGATTCGGCTCCAGCGAGAAACGCTCGATCTGATCGCAAGGGATCAAATCGCCAAAGGCAATGTCTTCGCGACCGCGCGTATTGCCGGGATCCAGGCCGCCAAGCAAACTGCACAGCTCATTCCTCTTTGCCATACTCTGCCGCTGGGCCAGGCAAACATCGATATTGTTGCTTCGGAGAATGGTGCGGAGGTGAAATGCACTGCACAGACGATTGCGCAAACGGGAGTCGAGATGGAAGCCCTGGTCGGCGTTACCGTCGCATTGCTGACGATTTACGACATGTGCAAGGCGGTAGACAAACACATGATCGTTTCCGACGTGCAATTGCTTGAGAAAACGAAAAGCGCTGTAGCGGCTGTCTATGACCGCCACAGCGAAAGACCGCGGGGCTCATAGCGACATCGCTACTAGCATGCAAATACAAGTTGGTATCATCACGATTTCTGATCGCGCCAGTGCGGGTGATTACGACGACTTGGGCGGTCCGGCCTTAAAACAAGTCGCGCAAAAGATTGGCTGGCACGTTTTAGGCGAAGCGATTGTGCCAGACGAGATCGCAAGGATTCAGGAAACAATTCGATCCTTTGCCATACAAGGCTGCGGTTTGATTTTGACCACGGGAGGCACCGGTATCGGCCCGCGTGATGTTACGCCGGAAGCGATTCGTGCCATGATGCGAGTAGAATTGCCAGGATTCGGAGAAGTGATGCGCGCCGAATCGATGAAGATTACGCCCAACGCCATTCTCTCACGCAACCTTGCCGCGGTCGTCGATCAGGCTCTGGTGATCGCGCTGCCTGGGAAACCGAGCGGCGCTGTGGAATGTCTCAGCTTTGTGCAAGGGGCAATCCCGCATGGTGTCGTGGTTTCGCAAGGCACGCCGACGTCGTGCTGAGAGTTTCCATACGGATTTAATTCGGCCAAATGAGCAGGTGCATCAGCTGTGCGCCATAGTTCGTAAGATGCGCGTTTGCTCCGCGGCCAGAAACTATATCGCGAGTGAGATAGGAACACTCGGCCGAGGTATTTTTAACGTAGCTCACCTCTGGCTGCGCTACGCGTTTGTCGGATGGTTCAATTCTCAAGGGAACGCCGGAACTCGCGAACGAGACTTCCCATGACGATCCAGTTCGTTTTCCTGCTGCAAGCATCCAGGGGTACAGTGTTGGCAAATCGAAGTGCTGCGCCTTCGGCAACGTGATCTTATAGAACGTCTCTTCACCGGCGAGAAATTCGGGAATCGTGAGTGCCGGATTCTTTCGAAGCGCCAAATAGAGGCGCGCCACGTCGATACCGGCGAGGTTCATCCCGTTGTAGAGGTCATGGCGATTGGGATCGTTCCTAAAAAATGTGTTGTACCAGGCTTCGAATTGACGACTGAACATCAGGCACAATTCCAGATGCAGATGTGCGCGTTCGCGGTTTATGCCCGTTCCGGTGTAACCCATCACCGCGATAGGTTGACCGCGCCTCACCGTCTCACCGGGCTGCACTGCGATCGAGCTGAGATGTGCGTACAGACTGTAATAGTTCGAGCCGCCCCACCGATGCTCGATTACGATGTATTTGCCATAATTTGAATAGCCAGGCACGGGACTGACGTGCACGACTTGGCCGTCGGCAATGGCGCGCACCTCGTCGAGCGGCTCCCCATTTGCATCGCGGTGCACGGACCGGATATCAATTCCTTCGTGAAACCTGGTATAAATTACGCCTCCCCCAGTGCCTTTCGGATCACGAACAAAGCCGTACTGGCCGCCTTCCCATGGTGCCGATTTCGCGCCGTTGTAGTCTCGGTCGACATATTGGTAAAAAGCAGGGCCATCTCCTGAAAAGAGAGCATCATTGTCCGTCGGCAGAACAAGATCGAGAACCTGATTTTGTGCCGTTTGCATTGTCATCGGAGCAGAGAAAAGGAGAGCGAAAACAACTCCGCCGAACAATAATCGCATGGAGGATGAACCGCTTAGCGCTTTCGTTCTCCGCGCAGGCGCCATTGTTTCTTCATTAGCTCAACATCCGCGGCAGTTAGTCCGGACGGAACATAAATCTTTCCATCCGACACTCGCTTGTCGATCTGTAGTCCGGTGATCATTCTGCCGTTGATGAATACAAAGAGAAAACGGCCCCGGCGCTCGACGCTTAACGTATCGAGCACGACCCGCCCGTGATCGTCGAGCTGAAACAATGCGCCAAAGGTTCCGTCCTGAGCTGGGTACGGAGAAAAGGCCATGACATCGTGCTCGCTAATCCACGCCAGTTTTTCGATGGCAATATCTTTTCCGGAAGACGTCACGCCCGCGGGCATTGAGAATGCATCGGTATCTTGAGGGTTTGCTTGCGCATGTACGCGAAACGTGCAGTGTCGTTCCTTCGCTGCTGTATCGATCAGCGCAAAAGCCAGACAAAACACGAATACACAAAGAGTTCTCATGCCAATTGACTGCGAAAACATTGGCCAGTTCATAAATGGTTTGACACCAATTTTGCAATCCAGAAAAATTTTCGGGCTATTTAGGGCCTCATGAAGCGCCGCCTAGTTTTGCTCGTTCTGATAGTTTTTGTGGCTGGGGCCATGGTCGGTCAGGACGTTACGCCTACGCCCACGCCGACGCGAAAGCGAGGTTGGTTGAGCCGCATCCTTCATCCGTTTTCTCCCAACGTCGTTCCGCAATACAAAGATCCACGGCTGCGTGGGCTCGCCGTCGATCTGCAAATCACTCCCCAAACCGTGAAGTTATCCGAAGTCCGCCAGCTCAGCGTGAAAGTAACACTGGCAAATCTGTCCAAACGCCCCGTCACACTCGATTTTCCCACGACTCAGCGCATTGAAATCTATCTCACGAATTCTGCGGGCGATGTCCTGACAAAGTGGTCTGAGAACCACGCGATCGCTGAAAAAGCTGGGACACTTTTAATTAACCCGTCCGAGCGGATCGAGTACGACGAAACAATCTCGACTCGCGAACTTACGCCCAACAAGGTTTTTATCGCCGAGGTTTTCTTTCCGCAATTTCTGGAGCTGCGCATTCGGCAAAAGTTCCTGGCAGTGCCTTGAGCCGGACAGTTGATAGTTAACAGCTGATAGCTGATAGAGCGGACCGTGGGCGTCGATCAACCGTCAACTACACACCATCACCTTTTTTCTGACTACCACATGCACCCGCAGGGACATCGTGTGCAGCGATACACGCAGGAATTGCTCCAGCCCTGGGCGGATTCGGCGCGGAGATTAGGGTTAAAGGATATTGCTTTCACCGATCACGATCGTTACCACGCTGGAATCGATTTTGATGAAATCAATCGGTTGCGGGAACGAAATCCCGATTTGCGGATCCGCGCGGGGATCGAGTTGGATAACGATCCCGTTCATTCCCCGGCCGGCCGCAAATGGATCGAAAAAAATTGGGACGAGTTGGATTTCGTTCTGGGCTCGGTGCATTTCCTGGAGCGTGCCGATCAGATGTTCGACAGCGTACCGGATGGCGCAACGCAATTCGAGCACAGGAACATCGACGAGATGTACGCCGATTACTTTCGCCGTCTCCGCGAACTAATTGCGACTGGATTGGTCGACTCTCTTGCCCACTTGGATCTGATCAAAATCCACGGACATCGCCCGACAGCAGACATCGGCACGTTGATTAATGAGACACTTGAATTTATTCGTGCGCACAATCTTGCGATTGAACTTTCCACCGCCGGTTGGCGTAAACCAGTGAACGAACTTTATCCCAGCGATGCCATTGTCGAGTTGGCGATGGAGAAGGGGATCCCATTTACGACCGCCTCCGACGCGCACTCACACGTCCAACTTGGCGAAAATTTTGCGAACCTCGCGCACAAGATGGCCGAAATCGGTATTCGCCGGGTTTGCATCTTTGAAAAGC
>Ga0137418_10001011_pt1 | contig 22103 bp, 23 predicted proteins | sample CZODoug3_1_2_16f_FD_122242 | JGI IMG/M metagenome (GOLD analysis project Ga0137418, IMG submission 122242) | Vadose zone soil fungal communities from Angelo Coast Range Reserve, California, USA - CZODoug3_1_2_16fungal (Hybrid Assembly) | ecosystem: Environmental > Terrestrial > Soil > Vadose...
CTGGTGATCACCGCCCACCCCGACGACTGCGAGTTCGGCGCGGGCGGCACGGTGGCGAAGTTCGTCAAGGAAGGCAAGGACGTCGGCCTCGTCGTCGTCACCAACGGCGACAAGGGCTCGAGCGATCGCGCGATGACGTCCCCGCGACTGGCCGCCATCCGTGAGGAGGAGCAACGCAACGCCTCGCGCGTGCTCGGCGTCGACCAGGTGACGTTCCTCGGCTACCCGGACGGCGAGGTCGAAGACACGCGCCGGCTGCGCCGCGACGTCTCGCGCGAGATCCGGCGCCACCGTCCCGACCTCCTCATCTGCCAGAACCCCATGCGCACCTACCAGCTCGGCGCCTCGCACCGCGACCACCGTGTCGTCGGCGGCGTCGCGCTGGATTGCGTGTACCCGCTCTCGCGCGACCATCTCGCGTTTCCCGAGCTGATGCCGGAGTTCGAGCCCCACAAGGTGCGCGAGGTGTACGTCATGCAGTGGCAGAACCCGCACGTCGTCGTGGACGTCAGCGAGGTCATGGATCTCAAGATCAAGGCGCTCGCCTGCCACGCGAGCCAGTTCAAGGACTTCGTGATGCTGGAGAAGCGCGTGCGCGAGCGCGGCGCCGAGCTGGGCAAGGCGGCCGGTTACGCCTATGCCGAGTGCTTCGACCGCATCGTCATCGGCTGATGCGATCCGCCCGACGCCCATGAGATCCGGCTGGCTCGCCGCGCTCAGCCTCCTCGTCTCGGCCGGCGCCATCGCCGCCTACGCGCTGCTGCTGCGTGTGGCCGCCGTGCGCAACCATCCCGAGGGCTACGTCGCCGCCTTCGCCATCGCCGCCACCCTCGCCGGGCTCGCGGTCGCGCTCGGCCGGCGCTGGTACGCGTGGACGGCGCTCGTCCTGACGCTCGTGCTCCTGCTCGGCGGCGCCACGTTCAACTTCGTGCTCGCGCGCATTCCCGTCTCGCCCAGCAACCTGCACGTCGGCTCGCCCCCGCCGGACTTCACCCTGCCCGATGCCGGCGGCCGTTCCGTGTCGCTCGCCGACTATCGGGGCAAGAAGCCGGTCGTCCTGGTCTTCTACCGCGGCTACTGGTGACCCTTCTGCGTGGCGGAGCTCCAAGGGCTTGGAGCCGCGCTGTCGGAGGCCGAAAAGGCCGGCGTCGAGATCGTCGCCGTCTCGCCCGATCCCAACGAGCACAGCCAGCTACTCGCCGAGCGCCTGCGCCTCGGCTACCGCTTCGTCGCCGATCCCGATCTCGCCGTCACGCGGCGCTACGGGCTCGTGCACGCGCGCGGCGGCGAGCACGGCGAGGACGTGCCGCGGCCCACGACGGTCGTGCTCGATCGAGCGGGCGTCGTGCGCTGGCTCTGGGTCAGCGACAACTTCCAGGTGCGGCCCGACCCGAACGAAGTGCTGCGCGCCGTGCGGGCGCTGTAGCTCCGGAGGTTCCAGCGTGGCCACGGTCAGCGTGCGTTATATCGTTGCCGACGTCGACGCGGCGATCGCGTTCTACGGCGGCCAGCTCGGATTCCACGTCGAGGTCCACCCCGGCCCGGGCTTCGCGATGCTCTCGCACGGCGCGCTACGCCTGCTGCTGAGCACGCCGGGCGGCTGGAACCGCATCCAGCTCGAAGTCGACGACCTGAACCGCGAGGTGGAGAAACTGCGGGCGGCGGGCGTCCGATTCCGGAACGAGATCGTCGTGGGCAACGGCGGCAGGCAGATCCTGCTCGACGACCCTGCGGGCAATCCCATCGAGCTGTTCGAGCCGGCCCGAAGGGGACCGCGATGACCGAGCGTGAGCTGACGGTGGCGAGACTCGCGGCCACGCCGACGCTGCTCCGCGAGATGGCACGCGACTGCCCGGGCCAGGCGTGGACGCCGCCCAAGCCGGGCGAGTGGTCGATGGGCGAGGTCGTGCGTCACCTCGTCGAGGGCGACCGCGACACCTTCCTGCCGCGCCTGCGCCGCATGCTGGCCGAGTCGCGGCCGGTCTTCGACAAGGGGCGCCGTACCGACGGCGACCGCGCCGACCTCGCGACGCTGCTCGACGCGTTCGCCGACGCGCGCCGCCAGGCGGTGAAGCTGCTCGGCGGGCTGGACGACGCCGGGTGGCGCCGCGAGGGCGTCAGCCCGAGTCGCGGCGCGCTCACGGTGACGACGTACGCGGCCACGATGGACGCGCACGACACCGAGCACCTGCAACAGATCCAGGACGTGCGCGCGACGCTCGGGATGACCCCGAAGCGGTGCGAGGCGCGCATCGCGCTGCCGCTCTCCGAGCTGCTCGGCGCGCTCGCGAAGACGCCCGACCGCGTGGCCGAGCTGGCCTCCGGGCTCGACGCGCGGACGCTCCGCGAGCGTCCGGAGCCGGACGAGTGGTCGATGCAGGAGGTCCTCGCGCATCTCATGGAGCTGGAGAGCCGGCTCTTCCTGCCGCGCTTCCGGCTCATGGCGACGCAGGATCGCCCGCGCTTTCCGGCCTTCGACCCGATCGCCTGGGCCAGCGAGCGCGACCGTCGCGAGGGCCGCTTCGAGGACGACCTCGCGACGTTCCGCCGCGCGCGCGCCGAGACGCTGGCCTACCTGGCCACGCTGCCGCCCGGCACCGCCGAGCGTCCAGGCCTCTCCGGCCACTTCGGGCCGCTCACGCTCGCACAGTACGTCACGCACGAAGCCGACCACGACCTCGAGCACCTCGCCCAGATGCGCGACGCCCGCACCGTCGTCACCGCGCGTGGCTGAGCTGCCCGCCAGCGCGCGCCGCGTCGCCGACGCGCTGGCGGCGGCCGGCGTGGCCACCACGATCGTCGTGCTCGAGCACGCCGCGCGCACGTCCGCCGACGCGGCGGCCGCCGTCGGCTGCGACGTCGGGCAGATCGTGAAGTCGCTCGTGTTTCGCCTGCGCGACAGCGGCCGGCCGCTGCTCGTGCTCACCAGCGGCGCCAACCGCGTGGACGAGGCGAAGCTCGGCGCGCTGCTCGGCGAGGCCATCGGCCGCGCCGACGCGGACTTCGTGCGCGCGCACACCGGCTTCGCCATCGGCGGCGTGGCGCCGCTCGGGCATCCGGCCCCGCTGACCACGCTCGTCGACGAAGACCTCCTCACGTGGGACGCGATCTGGGCGGCCGGCGGCCATCCCCACACCGTCTTCCGCCTCACGCCCGACGAGCTGCTGCGCATCGCCGCCGGCCGCGTCGTCCGCGTCGCGTGACGCGGCGTGTTCCATCGCAGCGTGAGAGCGGGAGGACCGCGGTAGAATACGCCGAATGATTCGACGCTTGGCGACGCTGCCATTCGCCTGCGCGCTGCTCCTCACCTCCGCCGTGGCGCTCGCGCGCGCTCCCGTCGTTCCACCGACGGCCTCGGAGCTCCGCGCGATTGTAGAAACGCTCACGGCCCCTGAGATGGACGGCCGGCGGGCCGGCACCCCGGGCGGCGAGCGCGCGACGGAGCGCCTCGCAGCGTGGCTCGGCGCCGCCGGGCTGCGTCCCGCCGGGGATTCGGGGACGTTTTTACAATCGTTCCGGGTCGCGCCGGGCCGGCGTCTGGGCCCGGGCAGCGCGCTGGAGATCGGCGGACGCGTGCTCACGCCCGGCGTGGACTGGACGCCGCACGGCGGCTCGCGCCCCGGCGAGATCACGGGCCCGCTCGCGTTCGTCGACGACGAGTGGAGCGGTGACGTGCGGGGCAAGATCGTCGTCACGACCTCGCGTCGCTCCCGGCTCGAGATGCTGATCCTCGCGCGCCAGCGTGGCGCCGCGGCCGTGCTCCTCGTCGCCGATCCGTTGCCCACACTCGACGCGACCTCGGCGCCGGTGGACATCGCCTCCGGCAGCCTCACGCGCGCCGCCGCCGACGCGCTTCGTGCGGCCTCGACTCCGGCGACGGCGCGCCTCGTCGTCGACCTGGCGCCCGCGGACGTGCGGGCGGCGAACGTCATCGGCGTGCTGCCCGGCACGGATCCCGCGCTCGCCGGGGAGACGATCGTGCTCGGCGCGCACTGGGACCATCTCGGCTCGTCGGGCGGCGCGACCTACCCCGGCGCCGACGACAACGCGTCCGGCACGGCCGTCGTCGTCGGCCTCGCCCGCGCCTTCGCCGCCGCGGGCGGCGCGCGGCGCACGCTCGTCTTCGTGCTCTTCGGCGCCGAGGAGCTGGGGCTGATCGGCTCCGGCCATTACGTCGGCCACGCCCCGCTGCCGCTGGCGCAGACGGCCGCGATGCTGAACTTCGACATGGTGGGACGCATGCGCGAGCAGAGGCTCACGGTCGGCGGCGTCGACTCCGGCGATCGGCTGCGCTCGGCCACCGCCGACGCCGCCCGCGCGGCCGGCGTGACCGCCGACCTGCGCGGCACGCCGTATACGCCCTCCGACCACACGCGCTTCTACAGCGCCGGCGCCCCCGTCCTGTTCTTTCACACCGGCAGCCACGAGGACTATCACCGGCCCGGCGACACCGCGGACAAGCTCAACCTCGACGGCATGGCGCGCGTGGCCGCGATCGGCGCCTCCATCGTCGCCACGCTCGACGACGGCACGCGTCCCGTCTACGCGAAGGTGGCACGGCCCGAGCGACGGCGCGGCGGCAAGAGCAACGGCGCGGGTGGCGCGTTCCTCGGCGTGGGCGGCGATGGCCACGGCGGCGACGGCGCGCGGCTGGCGCACGTGATGCCGGGCAGCGCGGCCGAGCGCGCGGGGCTGCGCGACGGCGACGTGCTCGTGCGCGTGGACGACGTGTCTGTCGACGGCTTCGAGGCGCTGCGCAAGGCGATCCTCGCGCGCCGGCCCGGCGACACGGTGCGGCTCGTCTACCTGCGCGACGGCCGAGACCACGAGACCTCTGCCACCCTCGAGAGGAGCCAGGAATGAGTCTGGACCCGAAGGGAGCAACAACGCTCATCGACGTCATGCAGCGCCGCGCGGCGCTCTCACCGGACACGCAGTACTTCTCGCTGTTCGACGACACGGTGACCTACGGGCGGCTCTGGGCGCAGAGCGCGCGCTACGCGGCCGGCCTCGCCGCCGGCGGCGTGCGGCCGGGCGACAAGGTCGCCCTCATCTATCCGACGTGCGCCGAGTTCTTCTACACGTTCTTCGGCGCCATGCGGCTCGGGGCCATCCCCGTCCCGCTCTATCCGACGCTCGCGGTGGAGGCGACGGCCGCGATCCTCCGCGACTCGGAGGCGGTGGCCGTGGCCACCATCGGCTGGTTCCGCACGGGCGTCGACGCCAGCGTGGCGCTCGCGCCGAACGTGCGGACGGTCCTGGAACCCAACGAGCTGGACTCCGACGCGCCGCCGCCGTCCGACCATCCGGCGCGGCCGACCGACCTGTGCTTTCTGCAGTACACGTCGGGCTCGACGGGCCAGCCGCGCGGCGTGGTGCTCACGCACGGCAACGTCGTGGAGACGACGAAGTTCATGTCGGAGGCGGCCGGCCTCAGCGCCGACGACCGCGTCGTCTCGTGGCTGCCGCTCTATCACGACATGGGGCTGATCGGCTGCGCGTTCACGCCGCCGCTGACGGCCACGCCGATCTGGCTGCTGCCGCCGGATCTCAGGAATCCGCGCCCGTGGCTGGAGACGATCACGAAGGTGCGTGCGACCTTCACCGTCTCGCCGGACTTCGGTTATCGCAACTGCATGCGCCACGTGCGCGACACCTCCGAGTTCGATCTGTCGACGCTGAAGGCGGCCCTCTCGGGCGCCGAGCCCGTGCGCACGTCGACCATCGACGCCTTCGAGTCGCACTTCGGGCTCAAGCGCGTCATCCTGCCGTGCTACGGCCTCGCGGAGGCGACGCTGGCCGTCGCGATCTGGCCGCGCGGCGTGCCGCTGCGCTACGACGCGTCGGGCCGCTGGCTGTCCGTCGGCCAGCCCTGCCGCGGCGTCTCCCTGCGCATCTCCGAGCCGATGAAGGACGGCGGCTCGGTGGCGCTGGTGGACCTGCCGCCGGACACCGAGGGCGAGATCTGCGTGCAGAGCCCGGGGGTGATGCCGGGGTACTACAACAACCCGGAGGCGACGGCCAAGGTCCTCACGCCCGACGGCTGGCTGCGCACGGGCGATCTCGGCTTCGTCGACGCCGAGGGCTACCTGTACATCACCGGCCGGCTCAAGGACGTGATCATCCTGGGCGGCGAGAACGTCGTGCCCACCGACGTCGAGGAGATCGTCGACCACGTGCCGGGCATCCGCTATTCGGCGGCGGTCGGCGTGGACAGTGAGCGGACCGGGACCCAGCGGCTCTACGTCGTCGCCGAGATGCGCGACGCGGCCGCCGACGCCGCCGCCGGCCAGACCATCGTGCGCGAGATCGTGCAGCGGGTGCACCGCGGCCGGGGTCACCGCCCCGCGCGGGTGCTACTGGTGCAGCCGTCGACGATCCCCAAGACGTCGAGCGGCAAGATCCAGCGCTCGCGCCTCGTGGAGATGATCCAGGCCGGCGAGATCGCCGACCGCGTCATTGGATAGGAGCGCGTGCACGGATCACACGTGGGTGGCCTGAGCGAGATGCGAGCCGGCTCCGTATGAAGTTCGGCTGTCATTTGCCCGTCTATGGGCCGGCGGCCACGCGGGACACGCTCGTGGGCTTCGCGCGCCGCGCGGAGGCGCTCGGGTACGACTCGCTGTGGGCGAGCGACCACGTCGTGCTGCCGTGGCGCATTGCCTCGCGCTATCCCTACAACGCCACCGGCGACTTTCCGCTGTCGCCCGCCACCGATTTCCTCGAGCCGCTGACGGCGCTGGCGCTGGTGGCCGGCGTCACCGAGCGCGCGGCGCTCGGCACCACGGTGCTCGTGCTGCCGCACCGCCACCCGCTGCTCGCCGCCAAGATGCTCGCCACCCTCGACCACCTGGCCCCCGGCCGCGTGATCCTCGGCGCCGGCGTCGGCTGGATGCGCGAGGAGATCGAGGCGCTCGGCGCGCCCTTCGACCGCCGCGGCGCCTGGAGCGACGAGGCGATCCGCGTGATGCGCGCGTGCTGGCGCGACGAACGCGCCGCCCACACCGGCGAGTTCTTCCGCTTCGACCAACTGGCCTGTCGACCGGCGCCGGCGCGCGGCAGCATTCCCATCTGGATCGGCGGCCACACGCCGCGCGCGCTGCGGCGCGTGGCCGAGCTGGGCGATGGCTGGCACGCGGCGTTCCCGACCGCCGCGGCGTTGAAGGAAGGACTCGAGCACCTGCGCTCGGCATGCGCGAAGGCCGGGCGCGATCCCAAGACGCTCACCGTCAGCGCGCGGCTCGGCCTGCCGGGCAAGAAGCCGGGCGCCGAGCTGCTGGCCGAGGTCAAGGCGCTGCGCGATCTCGGCGTCGAGCACGTGATCCTCGAGCCCGCCGCGCGTGATCTCGCGTCGATGACGGCGGCCATCGAGCGGTTCGCGGCGGACGTCCGCGCGAAGCTCTAGATCTCCACGCCGAGCAGCTTCTTCGTCAGCAACCCGAGCGCGTACGTCACGACGACCGCGATGCCGGTGATGATGACGTTCAGCACGATCCGGCGCCGCACGTCCATGCCGGAGATGAAGGCGACGATCGCGGAGACGGCGACGATCATCACCCCGCCCGTCAGCACCGTCGGCAGCACGTTGCGTGCGCCGAACAGCACGGGCAGCACGGGCACGACGGCGCCGACCAAGTAGCCGATGCCGACGATGGCCGCCGACACGAGCGGGCGCTGGCCGGGCTCGCTCGTCACCGTCTCGCCGAGGAACCGCTTGCGCGCATCCTCGGTCTCGCGCAGCTCGGCCTCGGAGCCCGCGCCGATGTAGGCGCCGGCGGCCATGGAGAGCGCGCCGGCCACGCCGACCGTGAAGCCGGCGGTGACGACGGCCACCGAGCTGTTGAAGGCCGCGAAGAACCCGCTGACGGCGCCGAGGATCTCGACGAGGCCGTCGTTGAGGCCGAGGAAGAGGTTGCGGACCATCTCGGGGTTGATGCGCCGCTCGCCCCCGTCGGCGGTGACGACCATGTCCTCGTGCTTGAACTCGTCCTCCAGCACCTCCCGCACGGCGGCGCCCAGCGTGGTGTCGCCGTAGCGCTTCCAGACGTCGAGGTACTTCTTGACGCCGTGGACCTCGATCGCCTCGAGCACCACGTGGATGGCCGGCGCGCCGAAGAGGCGGCACACGGCGATGATGAGCGCGAGCTTGAGACGGCGCCCCGCGTCGAGCGTCGTGACGTCCTTGAGACCGAAGAACTCCTGCCAGAAGGCGACGTGGCGCGTCTCGATCGGGATGAGGGCGTCGAAGATCGGCCGCATGCTCGCCGGTGCGATCTCGCGCAGCGCGCGGTAGAGGGAGAGGTCGAAGATCTCGTCGAGGACGAGGCGGCGCCCGAGCCGTGCGTCGGTCGTCATCGAATTCCGCAAGACTCATTCGCTCCTGATACCCGCCAGTGTACGGCCGCACCGCGAACTACTAGGACTCTCTCCGAGCGCCGGCTCCGCCGGCGCAATCCTTGCGCTGGGGGGAGGCACGGAGGAGCGCGCCGAAAGCGCGCGACGACGGTCGGCCGGGGAGTCCGAGGGGGCGTTAGCCCCCTCGCTTAAGAACCGGCGAAGCCCCCCTCCGAGGCACTACAGCTTGCCGCCGCTCTTCTGCCAGTCCTCCAGGAACTTTTTGAGGCCGATGTCGGTGAGCGGATGCTTGATCAGCTGCTGGAGCACGCTGAACGGCATCGTGGCCACGTGCGCGCCGGCCTTGGCGGCGTCGATCACGTGCAGCGGGTTGCGGATCGAGGCGGCGAGCACCTGCGTCTTGAAGCCCTGCACGCGGTAGATCTCGCAGATGTCGCGGATGAGGTCCATGCCGACGGCGCCGATGTCGTCGAGCCGGCCGAGGAACGGGCTGATGTAGTACGCACCCGCCTTGGCCGACAGCAGCGCCTGCGTGGCCGAGAAGCAGAGGGTCTGGTTCACGCGGAGGCCCTTGCCGGTGAGGTACTTCACGGCCTTGAGGCCGTCGGCCGTCAGCGGGCACTTCACCACGACGTTGGGCGCGATCTGCGCCAGCTCCTGGCCTTCCTTGATCATGCCCTCGAAGTCGGTGGCCACCACCTCGAGGCTCACGTCACCGGGCACGATCGAGCAGATCTCCTCGACGAGCGGGCGGAACGGCTTCTTCTCCTTGGCGGCCAGCGATGGGTTCGTGGTGACGCCGTCCACGACGCCGAGCGCGACGCCTTCCTTGATCTCGTTCACGTTGGCCGTGTCGAGAAAGATCTTCACGAGCCCCCCCTTTCGAGCGTCACGCGCGTTCCCGCGCGGACCTTCTTGAACACCGTCGCGTCGCCGCTCACGCGTCCCACCACGTTCACCGGGCTGGCCGGCCGGATCTCGTCACTCCGGCTCGCCGGCGTCAGCCCGAAGAAGATGCAGAAGGCGTGGCCCGGCGGCCAGTAGCCGAGATCGCCGAGCGCCACGACGTCCTTCGCCCGGTCGGCCTCCGCGCGCACCGGGATGCCGAAGTAGATCTCGTCGCCCCACGTCTCGGCCTTCGCCTCGATGGGCAGCGCGTCCCAGATCGCGGTGGCGGTCTTGCTGTCGTTCAGCTCGGCGGAGGCGGAGACCTGTCCGGCGGTGATCCGGATCGCGCGCGCCATCGAATCGAGCCTAGTCCTCGGTGTGGAGCAGGTCAAGGCGAGACGGCCGGACGCCGCGCGTCCTCACGGCAACGCCATGCGGTAATCCTTCAGCGCCGCCTGCAGGCCTGCCGCGTCGGGCACCGCGCTCCAGCCGACGCCCTCCACCGACAGCGAGGCGGCGCACGTCGCGGCCTCCGCGGCGTCCCAGGGGTCGGCGTCGCGGCGATAGCGCGCCAGGAACGTCGCCGCGAACACGTCGCCGGCGCCCGTCGGGTCCACCTCGAGCGCGGGCCGCGCGCGCACCTCGTAGCGCTCGCCGTTGACGTAGAGCAGCGCACCGTTGCGGCCGGCGGTGACGATGGCGATCGGCACGCGCTGCACCCACTCCGTCATCGCCGGCTCCTGTCCGCGCACGTCGGACGCGCTCAGGAACAGCGCCTGCAGACTTCGCAGCGCCTGCGTGGCCGTCTCCCAGCGCACCGTCCGCACCGCGCCGTCGCGTCCGAGGCCGCGCAGCCAGCCCTGCGCCTCCGCCGCCACCGGGGCGTCCCCGAACGCCGCGGCCAGCCGCGCGTCCACCTCGTTGATCACCGGCGCCAGCAGCACGAGCCCGGCGTCGCGCCAATCCTCGGGCACGTCGGCCTCGCCGAGCGGCGCCGCCGCACTGAGCACGCGCATCTCGCGCTCGTCGTCGGTCAGCTGATGCTCGAACATCGTCGTCGCGGGCGCCGGTACCGAGACGACCTCGATCCGCGGCGGAATCAGGTCGAGCGGGAAGTCGTCCGCATGGCTCGTGAGGATCCCCGCGCTCAGCCCCAGGCGATCGGCGGTGACCGCCGCGTAGAGCGCGGCGCCGCCCGGACGCACCTCGCCGCCGAAGCGATCCAGCGTGACATGGCCGACGGCGACGAACTCGGGCGCGGGCACGTTCGTCATTCTAAGTTGGGGGGCCCCGAAATGGCCCCCCAAACCCCCCAGCCTTCGGAGCGTCCCGGCGAAGCCGGGCCGCTCCTCTAGACCGCGCCAGCCCCATGGGGCCCCGACATGGCCCCCCGCACACTCCCCCGGACGTTCCCGAAATCGGGGGCTTGACAATAACGAACGGTCGTACTATTTTATTCAGCGTGGGAAAGGGCGAACAGACCCGCGAGGCGATCCTGGTGCACGCGCTGCGCCTGGCCACGAAGCTCGGGTTCGAGGGCCTCACCATCGGCCGTCTCGCCGACGACCTCGAGCTCTCGAAGAGCGGACTGTTCGCCCACTTCAAGTCGAAGGAAAACTTGCAGGTCCAGGTGCTCGAGATGGCCTCCCGTCGTTTCATCGACGAGGTGATCAAGCCGGCGCTATCGACGCCGCGCGGCGAGCGGCGCGTGCGCGCGCTGTTCGAGCGCTGGCTCGCGTGGGAGGCCTCGCCCAGCCTGCCCGGCGGCTGTCCCTTCACGGCGGCCTCGACGGAGTTCGACGACCGGCCCGGCCCCGCGCGCGACTTCGTGGTCAAGAGCCAGAAGGACTGGCTCGAGACGATCGGGAACACCGCGCGCACCGCGATCCAGGAAGGCGACTTCGATCCCGACCTCGACTGCGAGCAGTTCGCCCACGAGCTGCAGGGCATCATGCTCGCGTACGGCCACGCCTCGCGGCTACTGAAAGATCCCAAGGCGCGTGCGCGCGCCGAGCGCGCGTTCGACACGCGCGTGCAGTCCGCGCGCGGCGCCACGCGCACCACGTCCCACACCGGCGCCCGGCGCCGCTAGACTCGGAGGACCAGTCATGACGGATCGGGAATTCCTGACGATGCAAAATAGCACGTCCGTTCGGTCACCACAGCCCCCGCTGGCCGCGCGTCTGCTGCGCCCGGGCGTCGCGACGCTGAGCGCGCTGGCGCCGGCGCTGGCCGCGCGCGTCGCCGAGCGGCTGTTCCTGACGGCACCGCGCTATCCGGCGCCGGCGCACGAGACCGCGATACTGGCGGGCGCGCGGAGGACGATCGTCCACGTCGACGGCGCGCCGGTCACCACGTGGACGTGGGGCCACGGCCCCAGGGTTCTGCTCGTCCACGGCTGGGGCGGCCGGGGCGCGCAGCTCGCGAGCTTCGTCGGACCGCTCGTGGCGAGCGGCTGCTCGGTGGTGACCTTCGATGCGCCCGGCCATGGCACCTCACCCCAGGCGCGCTCCTCGATCGTCGCGTTCCTCGCCGCGATCCAGGCCATCGACCGCACCCTCGGCCCCGTGCGTGGCATCGTCGCGCACTCGATCGGCACGGTGGCCGCCGCGCGGGCGTTGCGTGACGGCCTCCCCGCCGCCGCCGCCGTCTTCATCGCGCCGCCGGCGGACCTGGTCTTACAGTCGCACACGCGTCTCGAGGCGCTCGGCTTCGGACGGCAGGCACGCGAGTTGATGCAGGCGCGGATCGAGCGGCGGCTGGGCGTGCCGTGGTCGGCCCTGGACGTTCGGACCTACGCGCCCGACATGCGCACGCCGCTGCTCGTCGTGCACGATCGCGACGACGCCGAGGTGCCGTGGCAGGACGGTGCGATCATCGCGCGCGGCTGGCCCGGCGCCGTGCTGTCGACGACGGGCGGACTCGGCCATCGCCGGATCCTGCGCGATCCGTGTGTGGTCCGCGCGGCGACGGCGTTCGTCACCGAGCACGTGCCGGGCGTCCTGGCCGCCGCGTGGGAGGACGAGATCACGGCTTCGTCGGTGGCGTGAGGCCGAAGGCCTGGGCGAAGAACTCGACGGTCTCGCGGCGCGAGCGCTCGGCCAGCGCGCGGTCGGGGACGAAGCGCACCCCGCCGCCCTTGCCGAGGGCGGCGTTGGGATCGTAGAAATTCGCGCTCCGGGTGGCATCCCAGCCGTGATACCCGCCGGCATAGACGCTGAGCGCGACGAGCGCCCGGCTCCCGGGCGGCAGCGCCTCGACCAGGCGCTGGCAGGCCTCGGGCACGTCGTAGTCGTCCTTGTCGCCGACGAGGATCTTCACCGGCGCGCCCGTCATCCGAAACTCCGGCGCGCGCGGCAGGAACGACCAGCAGGTCGGATAGAAGCCGACGTGCGCGGCGAACTTTTCGGCGCCGGCCGTGAACTGCTCGGTGAGTCGCGCGGAGGCCGTTGCCAGCGCAAGGGCGCCACCCCACGAGAAGCCCATGATGCCGATGCGAGCCCGATCGACGTCGGGGCGTGCGGCGAGGAGCTTCAGCGCGCCGTAGACGTCGGGGTAGGTCTCGGCGAGCCGCCGCGGCCGTCCCTGCGGGCCGCCTTTCAGCCCGCGCGGCCCCCACATGTCGATCTCGAGCGTGGCGATGCCGGCGCGGTTCAACGCCTCGGCGTGGTAGTCGCCGCGGTCGGCGCCGGGTAGGTGACGCGCGTCTTCGTGACGCCCTGGGCGAGCGCAATGCCGGCGACGAGCAGGACGCCGAGCGCGAGCGCGGCGCCCCTCACCTCACGCCATCGTGAGGCCACCGGAGACGGACAGCGTCTGGCCGGTGATGAAGCCGGCGTCATCGGAGGCGAGGAAGACCACGGCCGGGGCCACGTCGTCGGGGACGCCGAGCCGGCCCCACGGGATCACGCGCTTGAGGCTCTCCGCGAGCTTCGGGCTCTTGTCCGCGAACTCCTTCTGGAAGAGCGGCGTGTCGGACGGGCCGGGGCACACGCAGTTGACGTTGATGCGATGGCGCGCGACCTCGCGCGCCACGGTCTTGGTGAACGCGATGAGCCCGCCCTTGGCCGCGGAGTACACGGCCTCGCCCGTCGAGCCGACGCGGCCGGCGTCGGAGGCGATGGTCACGATCTTGCCGGATGAGGCCGGGATCATGTGGCGCAGCGCCGCGCGCGTGCACGCGAGCGGGCCGCGCAGGTTGATGGCCAGGATCTTGTCCCAGAACTCCGGCGTCGTCTCCACGAACGGCATCGGCCTGTCCCAGCCCGCGCAGTTCACGAGCACGTGCAGGCCGCCCCAGTGCGCGGCCACGCCGTCGATCGACGCGTCGACGGCCGCGACGTCGGTGATGTCGAGCGGCTGGGCCACGGCGTTGCCGCCGGCCGCCTGGATCTCCGCGGCCGTCCGCCGCGCCCCGTCCGCGTTGACGTCGGCCACCGCCACGCGCGCCCCCTCGCGCGCGAGGGCCAGCGCGATGGCACGGCCGATGCCGCTGGCTCCGCCGGTGACGAAGGCCGCGCGGTGGTTCAGCTTCACCGCACGAGCGCCTTGGCGATGATGTCCTTCATGATCTCGCTGGTGCCGCCGCCGATCGTCATCAGGCGCGCGTCGCGCGCGAAGCGCTCCACCGGGTACTCGCGCATGTAGCCGTAGCCGCCGTGCAGCTGCACGCAGCCGTAGGCCACGCGGTTGACCATCTCCGCGGTGAAGAGCTTGACCATCGAGACCTCGCGCACCGCCTCCTCCCCCGCCGCGTACTTCTGCCACGCGGCGTAGGTGAGCCAGCGCCCGGCCTCGATGTCGGTCGCCATCTCGGCGAGGCGGTGGCGCACCGCCTGCTTGTCCGACAGCGGCCCGCCGAAGGCCTGGCGCTGGCGCACGTAGGCGATGGTGTCCTCGAGCGCGCGCTCGGCCATGGCGAACGCGTGCAGGCCGGCCACGAGCCGCTCGCGCTGGAACACACGCATGACTTCGTAGAAGCCGACGCCCTCGCGGCCGAGCAGGTTCTCCGTCGGCACGCGCATGTCCTGAAACGACAGCTCGGCGGTGTCGGAAGCCCGCATGCCCATCTTGTCCAGGGTGCGGCTGACCCCGAAGCCCGGCGTCTCGCGCTCGACGAGGAACATCGAGATGCCACGGTGCCGCTGATCGTCGCTGCCTGCCTCGACGCGCGCGGCCAGGAAGTAGAGGTCGGCCATCGCGCCATTGGTGATGAACATCTTGGCGCCGTTGATCACGTAATGGTGACCGTCCTTCACCGCGCGCGTGCGGATGGCCGCCACGTCGCTGCCACCGCCCGGCTCGGTGACCGCGATGGCGGTCATCTTCTCGCCGCGGCAGATGGCCGGCAGGTACTTCTCCTTGAGCGCCTCGCTGCCCGTCCAGTAGAGATGGGGCGAGGCCATGTCGGTGTGGACACCGACGGCCATCGCGAAGGAGCCGCTGCGCGAGCGCGCGCATTCCTCGTGCAGGACGGCCGTCATCATGACGTCGGCGCCGGCGCCGCCGTACTTCTCGTCGTACTCGAGGCCGAGAAAGCCGAGCTCGCCCATGCGGCGGAAGATCGTCTTCGGCATGCGCCCGGCCGCTTCCCAGGCTTCCACCTGCGGCATGACTTCCTTCTCGACGAAGGACCGCACCGTCGCGCGAAACATCTGATGCTGCTCGTTGAAGACTTTCACGCGGCCCTCCTCCGGGCCACCCACTATACAATGGGCCGGCGTGCTCCGAGAGCGCTCGCGCTTTCTGCCCGTGCTGCTGACGGCCATCGTCGGCCTCGGGGCGCTGTCGATCGACATGTTCTTGCCATCGCTGCCCGCGATGGCGCTTGCCTTCGGCTCCGACGCGGCCACCGCGCAGCTCACCGTCACGCTCTTCCTCGCCGGCCTCGCGGCGGCCCAGCTCTTCTGGGGCCCGCTCTCCGACCGCCTCGGCCGCCGCCGCGTGCTGCTGACCGGCCTCGCCGTGTACGCCGCCGCGGGCACGGCGTGCGCCTTCGCGCCGAGCATGAGCCTGCTCATCGCCGCCCGGGTCGTGCAGGCCCTCGGCGCCGGCAGCGGGCCGGTGATCGCGCGCGCGGTCGTGCGCGACCTCTACGAGTCCGAGCGCGCGGCGCGCGTGCTGGCGGCCATGGGCACCGCGCAGGCGCTCACGCCGATCCTGGCGCCGATGCTCGGCGGCTGGGTGCACGTGCTCGCGGGCTGGCGCGCCGTCTTCGTCGTCCTCGGCGCGTTCGGCGCCGCCTTCCTCGTCACGGCGTGGCGGATCGTGCCGGAGACCAACGTGTACGCGGGCGCGCGCGGCGCGGGCGAGGGCGGCGGCCTCGCGGCGCTCCTGCGCCATCCGCGCTACGCCGCGTACGTGGCGGCCGCCGCGCTGATGTTCAGCGGCCAGTTCGCCTTCATCACGGGCTCGTCCTTCGCGCTCATCACGATCCTCGGTGTTTCGCCCACCGTGTACGGCCTCTGCTTCGGCGCCGTCGCCGTCGGGCTCATGGCCGGCAACTTCGTCTCGGTGCGGTTCGGCCCGCGCCTCGGCATCGACACGATGATCGCCGGCGGGACCATGATCGGTGCCGCCGCGGGCGTCGTGATGAGCGCGCTGGCGTGGGCCGGCGTGGCGTCGGTGGCGACCGTGATCGCCCCGATGTTCTGCTACGCGTTCGGCCTCGGCTGGGTGCTGCCCAACGCCATGGCGGGCGCCATCGGCCCCTTCCCGCGCATGGCCGGGCTGGCGGCGGCGGGCGCCGGCTTCGTGCAGCTCACCGGCTCGGCGCTCTACGCCATCGCCGTCAGCCACACCTACGACGGGACGCTGCGCCCGATGACGACGGCGGTGGCGACGGCAGGGATCGCCGCGCTCGTCACGTTTAGGTTACTGCGCGGGGGGCGCGTCGTGCTAGACAGTACTGAGAGGAGGCGCCCATGAGCCGGATCGCCCCCGTCCCGCCCCAGCTGGCGCCGCCCGACGTTCGCGCCGTCTACGAGAGCGTGATGAAGAAGTTCGGGCGCCTCCCCATCCCCATCGCCGTGACCGCGCACCACCCCGAGGTCTTCGCCGCGTACATGGGCTTCGAGCGCGCCTTCGGCCGCGCATCCAAGGTGGAGGCGAAGCTCACGACGCTGGCGGCGGTCAAGGTCGCGTCGCTGGTCGGCTGTCCGTGCTCGATGGACGTCGGCTCGGCCGTGGGCAGAGCGGCCGGGGTGACGGAGGCGCAGCTGCGCGCGCTGGGCGAGTACCGTAAGAGCTCGCGGTTCTCCGAGCTGGAGCGGCTCGTGCTCGACTATGCGGTCGCCATGACGGCGACGCCCGTGGACGTGCCGGAGACGCTGTTCACGGAGCTGCGCCGGCAGTTCAACGACGAGCAGATGGTGGAGCTGACGGCGACGATCGCCTGGGAAAACTACCGCGCGCGGTTCGATCACGCGCTGGGGATCGAGGCGCAGGGCTTCTCGGACGGCGCCTACTGCGTGCGGCCGGAGCGGCCGAAAGGCTAGGGCCGGCGTCTACGGCGTCCGGCCGGCGCGCTGCGGCGCGGCCGCGTCGCGGCACGCCACGCGGTTACGGCCGTCGTTCTTCGCGCGGTACAGCGCGTCGTCGGCCTGCTTGACCCAGGCGTCGGCGGACTCGTTGGCCTGCAGCTCGCTGACCCCGATGCTCACGGAGACGGGCGCGGCGTTGAGCAGGCGCGCGCCCACCACCGACCCCCGAAGCTCCTCGGCCACGGTGGCCGCGTCGAGGCCCCGCGTGTCGGGCAGGAACAGCACGAACTCGTCGCCGCCCATCCGGAACAGCCGGTCGAGCCGGCGCACGCGCCGGGTGACGAGGGCGACGATCCCCTTCAGCACGCCGTCTCCCGCCTCGTGGCCGAACCGATCGTTGATGCGCTTGAAGTGATCGACGTCGATGAGCAGGACCGAGGCCGGCGCGCCGGTCCGGCGGTGACGCTCGACCGCGTCGCCGAGGCAGGACGCCATGTGGCGCCGGTTGAAGGCGCCGGTGAGCGGGTCCGTGATGGCGAGATCGAGCAGTCGGGCCTGGAGCTCTCGGATGATCGTGCGGATGATGTTGACGACGACGATGGTCAGGGTGAGCGAGGCGAAGAACCGGATGGCGACCCCCTGGCCGATGTACCGCTCGACCATCCAGGTGGTCACCGCGAGCAGCACGACGCTGGCCGCGTCGGCCGGACGGGGCGGGAGCACGAAGTAGCAGAACAGGACCAGCGGGTACGACCAGAGCGCGCCGTAAATGCCCTGCGCGCGCACCGACAGCAGCATGCCGGCGGCCATGGGCACGAGCAGCAGCGCGAACGGGATCGGCGGCCGCTTCTCGAGGTGAATGGCCAGCGCGTCGATGCCGAGCGTGAGCACGACGGCCATCACCGCCGCCCCGATCGCGTGACGTCCGTCGAGGAAATTGTTGACCGCGAACGGCAGCAGGCAGATCGCGCCGACGATCGCCACGCGGTACATGATGCGTTTGCGGTGCGCCACCAGCGCGTCCATGCCAGCCCCGCCCTACTTGACGTCCGTCTTCGACTTCCACTTCACCAGGGTGGGATCGACCTCCTCGAGGATCTTCGTGTAGAAGACCTGCTCGGCCGGGAACTTCTGCTTGATGCGATCGAGCGAGTAGAGGAAGTCGACGAAGTCGTTCATCCCCTTGACGATGTTGGGGTTCATCTCCATCGAGTAGACGTTGTAGGTCATGATCTCGCGCGCGAGGTCTCGGTCCAGTTTCATCTCACGCGCGACGATCTCGATGGCGGCGTTGCGGTCGGTGTTGATGGCGTCGGTGGCCTTGCGCGTGGCGCGCAGGACGGCCTTGAGCGTGTTCGGGTTCTCCCTGAGCATCTTGCCGCTGGCCACCACGCCGGCGTGGACCTGGAGCCAGTCGACCGGGCCTTCCTTGCCCGGGATGCTGCTCTTGCTGCCCGTGAAGTAGAGCTTGCCCCCCGCCTCCTTGACGGCGCGGAACGTCCACGGCGCCCAGGCGGCCATCGCGTCGATGTCGCCCTTCCCGAGCGCGAGGATCGCGTCCGGTGGCGAGAGATTCACGAACTGGATCTTGCTGAAGTCCACGCCGTTGGCCTTGCAGAAGTTCTGGATGGCCATCGTGACCGACGCGCCCTTGGGCATGCCGACCTTCAGCTTCTCGAAGTCCTTGGGGCTCTTCACGATCTCCTGGGCTTTCTTGCCGAGGATCACCTGCTGCACGCCGCCGATGTCGCTCTGCGGCGCGACGTTGTAGATCTGCTGGCCGGAGGCGGCGATGGGCACCACCATCGTGGCCGTGGCCGTGCCGAGGTGGATGTTGCCGGCACCCCACATGCTCGGCAGGTCGGTGCCCGCGATGTACCAGCGGATGTTGACCTTGAGGCCTTCCTGCTTGAAGTAGCCGAGCTGGTCGGCGACGGCGAACTGCGCCGACATCTGCGGATCGCGCACGAGCCAGGCGTCGACCTCCGCCAGCTCGGGCTTCTGCGCGAGCGCGTCGGCGGCGGCGCCGAGCGCGACGACAGCGATGACGACGGCGATCAGGACACGCATGAACTGCTCCTTTCGTAAGCTCGTCTCGGACGGCGGGGACTCATCGCAGACTCGCCTGTCGGCTGCGGCTCGCACTGCGGCCCCGCGACGTCCTGCCCACTCGCACTGCGTCGAAATCATGAGGTCGCGCCCGCCTCGCGCCAGCGGAACAGACGGCGCTCGGCCGCGAGCAGGAGCGCGTTGACGACCGACCCGAGGAGCCCGAGCACGAGGGCGCCCATGACGATCTGCGCGGGCAGAAAGAACGTGCGGCCCTCCATGATCAGGTGGCCGAGCCCGGCGTCGGCACCCATGAACTCGGCGCCGACGATCACGAACAGCGCGAGGGCGAAGCCCAGCCGCAGCGCCACGATGATGCCGGGCAGCGCCGCGGGCACGATGACGCGGCGGATGAGATCGAGGTGGCCGGCGCCGAGGCTGGCCGCCGCGCGCAGCAGCGTCACGTCGACGCGCAGCACGGCGGCGGCCACGGCGACGAACATCGGGAAGAACGTCGTGTAGCCGATGAAGGCCACCTTGGAGGCCTCGCCCAGTCCGAACCAGACGAGGAACATGGGCAGGAAGGCCAGCGGCGGGATCGGCCGCACGAACTCGATGATCGGCTCCAGCATCAGGCGCACGGGCACGCACATGGCGGCCAGCAGCCCGAGGGCGAGCGCGGCCACCGCGGCGGCGCCGAAGCCGACGGCGATGCGGCCGAGCGACGTCACCACGTGGCGCCACAGCGTGCCGTCGCGCGCGGTCGCGGCGAAGACCGTGCCGACGTCGCCCGGCGTGGGCAGCAGGGCGGGCATCATCACGCCGAGCGCGCGGTTGCCGTACGAGACGGCCGCCCACACGGCCAGCACGCCCAGCAGCGCCAGGATGCGCGTCCGCCTCACTCGTGCACCTTCGCGACCTCTTCCTTCACCACGCGGGTGATCTCGCTCTCGTAGTGGGTGAACTCGGGCGCGAAGCGGTCGCGCACCTCGGGCAGCTTGATCTGAAAGACCTGCTTGATCCGCCCCGGCGCGGTGGTCATCACCACCACGCGGTCGGCGAGATAGACGGCCTCGCGGATGGAGTGCGTGACGAAGAGCACCGTCTTGTGCTCGACGCGCTGGATGCGGCCGAGCTCGTCCTGCAGCACCTCGCGCGTCTGCGCGTCGAGGGCGCCGAACGGCTCGTCCATCAGGATGATCTCGGGGTTGTTGGCGAGCGCGCGCGCGATGGCCACGCGCTGCTTCATCCCGCCCGAGAGCTGGACCGGATACTTCTCGGCGTGCGCGGCGAGGCCCACCAGCTCGAGGTAGCGCGCCACCACCGCGCGGCGCTCCGCCGCCGGCGCCCCCTTCAGCTTGAGGCCGAACTGGACGTTGCCGTCCACCGTGAGCCACGGGAAGAGCACGTACTCCTGGAACACCACGCCGCGGTCGGCGCCGGGCCCGGTGACCGGCCGCCCGCCCACCCGCACCTCGCCGGCGGAAGGACGCAGGAAGCCGGCGACGATGTTCAGCAGCGTCGACTTGCCGCAGCCCGACGGCCCGAGCAGGCAGACGAACTCGTGCTCGGCGACCTCGAGATCGACGTCGAGCAGCGCCGGCGTCTCACGGCCCTGGGCGATGAACGTTCGCGAGAGGCCGCGGACGTGGATGTTCATCGCTAGCGCGGATGCTGCCAGCGCAGCACGCGCCGCTCCAGCACCCGCACCAGCCCGTTGCCGGCGTACCCGAGGAGTCCCAGCAGCAGCGCGGCGCCGAGCATCTGCGGCACCAGGAAGAAGTTGCGCCCGTCGTTGATGAGGTAGCCGAGCCCATTCTCGGCGCCGACGAACTCCGAGATGACGATCACGAAGAACGACAGCGCCACGCCGAGGCGCAGCCCGGTCAGCACGTCGGGCAGCGCGGCGGGAAGGATCACGCGGAAGAAGAGGTGGCGCGGCCGCGCGCCGAGGCTCTGCGCGGCGCGCAGCAGCCGCGCGTCGATCTGGGCGACGCCGTGCACGGTGGTCACGAACATCGGGAAGAACGTCGCGTAGGTGATGAAGCCGACCTTCGAGCCCTCGCCGATGCCGACCCACACGATGAAGAGCGGCAGCATGGCCAGCGGCGGGATCGGCCGCAGCAGCTCGACCACCGGCTCGACGACGTTGCGCACCGCGCGCATCTGGCCGGCCAGCAGCCCCAGTGCCAGCGCGAGCAGCGCGCCGGCCGAGAAGCCGACGGCGACGCGCTCGAGCGTGGCCGCCACGTGCACCCAGAGCTGGCCTTTGCGCGCCAGCTCGAGGAGCGCGCCGATCACCACCCACGGCGCCGGCAGGAACAGCGGGTTGAACGGCCGCCTCGCCTCGACGAGGCCGCCGGCGACGCTCCACAGCGCCAGAAAGATCGCGAGCGAGGCCAGACGCCAGCTGAGCGCGCGACGCGGCGGAAGTGATGCCCCGCGCAATCCCCACTCCATCATCTCGGGCACGCTGCTCAGCCACACGGCGGCCAATCCTCCACTAGCCGTGTGGAGCCTGTCAACGTGCCCGCCCGGCAGGCAGGAGAGGTCGGCGCCGCTGGGGTATCATCCCGGCCGAGGAGATCCACACATGGCCACATCCGTAGGGTTCATCGGCGTCGGCAACATGGGCAATCCGATGGCGGGCAACGTGCTGAAGTCCTTTCCCCTCACCGTGTTCGACAAGAACCCCAACGCCATGAGCAACCTGATCGCGGCCGGCGCGCAGAAGGCCGGCTCGCCTCAGGAGGTGCTCGAGCGGGCGGAGATCGTGATGACGTGCCTGCCGGCGTCGCCGGACGTGGAGGCGCTCTATCTCGAGGCCGGCGGCCTCGTCGAGCGCGCGAAGCCGGGGACGATCCTCATCGACCTCAGCAGCGTGCTGCCCTCGACGCCTAGGGCAATCGAGCCGCGCGCCACCCAGCGCGGCGTGCACTTCCTGGAGGCGCCGGTGAGCGGCGGCGTGTCCGGCGCGAAGGCGGCCACGCTGGCGGTGATGGTCGGCGGCGACGCGCAGGTGCTGGAGCGCGCGCGCCCGGTGCTGCGCGCGATCGGCCCGAACATCTTCAGCGTCGGTCCCGTGGGCGCCGGCAACACCGTGAAGGCGATCAACAACATGATGGCGTGCGTGAACTCGCTGGCCATGATGGAAGGGCTCGTCCTCGGCCGCAAGGCGGGCCTCGATCCGATGACGATCTACGAGGTGGTCAAGGCGTCGAGCGGCGGCAGCAAGGCGCTCGAGCGCATCCCCACCGCCATCGTGCCGCGCAACTTCGCGCCGGGCTTCAAGGTGTTCCTCATGAACAAGGACCTCGAGACGTTCAACAC
>Ga0137418_10001416_pt1 | contig 22099 bp, 17 predicted proteins | sample CZODoug3_1_2_16f_FD_122242 | JGI IMG/M metagenome (GOLD analysis project Ga0137418, IMG submission 122242) | Vadose zone soil fungal communities from Angelo Coast Range Reserve, California, USA - CZODoug3_1_2_16fungal (Hybrid Assembly) | ecosystem: Environmental > Terrestrial > Soil > Vadose...
CAGCCTACACGCACGCGGGTCACGTCATGCAGCCCGAGTCGCGCGCCGCCGTTTCGCTTTCGTTCGCCTTCGCCTGCGCGGACGGCAAGATCCTCGCCATCCACGTCTCCTCGATGGAAAAATTCTGGCGCGCGCTGCTCGAAGCGGTCGGGCGCCAGGACATCGGCGAGGACACGCGCTTTCGCGATCGCATGGGGCGCATCAAGAACTACCCGGCCCTGGTCGAGACCCTGCGGCCGGTGTTCGCCGCGAAGCCGCGCGAGTACTGGGCAGAGCAGCTCGCCGCGCACGACGTGCCCGCGGCGGTCGTGCACTCCATCCCCGAGGCGATGGAAGAAGCGGAAGTGAAGCACCTCGGCATGTTTCACGAGCTTTCGCACCCGCGTTACGGAAAACTGACCGCGATGCGCCGCCCTTCTCGAATCGGCGGCGAGCGCGAGTCCGATCCGCTTCCGCCTCCGGCACTCGGCGAGCACACGGACGCGGTGCTGCGCGAGTTCGGCTTTGCCGCGAGCGAGATCGCCGGGCTTCGCGTCGCCGGCGCGATCTGAGAGGAACGATCATGGACTTCAGCTTCACCGAAGAGCAGCGCATGATGCGCGACAGCGTGAGGAAGGCGATGGACCGCATCGCCACGCTCGAGTACGTGCGGCGGCTGGATCGCGAGCAGGCCTATCCGCACGAGCTCTACGACGCCTGGGTCGAGCTCGGGCTCTTGCGCATTCCGTTCGACGAGAAATATGGTGGCCTGGGCGGCAGCGTTATCGATCTCGTCATCGTCGCCGAGGAAATCTCGAGGAAGAGCGCGGATTTCTTCATGGCGTATGCGGGCAGCGTCTTCTGCGGGCTGAACGTCGCGCGCAAGGGATCCGAGGAACAAAAGCGCCACTGGCTGCCCAAGCTCTTCTCGGGCGAGATCAAGATGTCGATCTCCGTGTCTGAGCCCGAAGCCGGCTCGGACGTCGGCGCGATGCGCACGAGCGCGCGGCGCGAGGGGAACGACTACCTCATCAGCGGCCAGAAGCTCTGGGCCACGGGCGCGGGCGCGAAGGGAAACGTCATCAACGTCTACGTGAAGACCGATCCGAAGGCCAACATCCGGCAGGGGATGTCGCTCTTCCTCGTGGACAACACGGCAAAGGGCCTGGAGCTGAGGAAGCTCGACATGCTCGGGCGACGCTGCACCGGCACCTACGAGATCTTCTTCAATGACGTGCGCGTAAGCGGCGATCGTCTCATCGGCGGCGAGAACAAGGGTTGGGACTGCATCCTCTCCGGACTGCAGGTCGAGCGCATCACCTCGGCCGCGGGCAACATCGGCGCGGCGCAGGCCTGCCTCGACCTCGCCCTCGAATACGCAAAGGAGCGCAAGCAGTTCGGCCGCGCGATCGGCACCAACCAGGCGATCGCGCACATGCTCGCCGACATGGCGACCGAGGTGGAGGCGGCGCGCGCCCTCACCTGGCGCGCGGCGTGGATGGCCGCGAGCGACGAGGAAGCGCTGCGCGAGATCTCGATGGCGAAGCTCTTCTCCTCCGAGGCCTACGCGAAGTGCGCCAACCTGGGCATGCAGGTCTTCGGCGGCTACGGCTACAGCATGGAGTTCGACATGCAGCGCCACTACCGCGACGCGCGCTCGGCGACCATCGCAGCGGGTACTTCGCAGATGCAGCGCAACGTCAGCGCAGGCCTCATGGGTTTGAAGGTTCAGCTCTGATCTCAGCAAGGCCCGCCCCGGGCGGCTCCGGCCGGGCGCCCCGTTCCGGCGCGTGGTATTAGTTCACGTCATGTTTGCGGCTGGACGCGCCTTCGAAGGAACGCGACCTATAATGGCGTGCCCGCAGAAAATCGCGGCATCGCCCGAAATCAACCACAGGGGGAAAACCATGGGTCTTCGGCTGAAGTTCAACTTGGCGCTGCTGTTCGTATTCGCACTGGGGTTCGCTGTCTCCGGTTATCTTTCCTACAACCTGCTGCACAAGAATGCGCGCGATGAAGTCCTGCGCAACGCCGGCGTGATGATGGAGGCGGCCTTGTCGATGCGCCAGTACACGGTGAGCCAGGTGCGCGACAAGCTGGTGCAGAAGGAGGGCGAGTTCCTGCCCCAGACCGTGCCCGCGTTTGCCGCCACCGAGATGATGAACCAGCTGCGCAAGAAGTATCCCGACTACGCATACAAGGAAGCGGCGCTCAACCCGACCAACCCGCGCGACCGCGCCGTGGGTTGGGAAGCGGACGTCGTCAACCAGTTCCGCAAGGAAGTCCGCCCCGAGATCTCGGGAACCCGGGTCTCGGAGTCGGGCCTTTCGCTGTACCTCGCCCGGCCGTTCCAGATCAAGGACGAAGCCTGTCTGTCGTGCCACACCACGCCCGAGATGGCGCCGGCGGCGATGGTCACGCGCTACGGGCGGGACAACGGCTTCGGCTGGCAGCTGAACGAAGTGATCGGCGCCCAGCTGGTCTCGGTGCCGATGTCCCTTCCGGTCCAGAATGCGAATCGCGCCTTCCTTACGTTCATGGCTTCGCTCGGCGGTGTTTTCGCCGCGCTGTTCGTGATCCTGAACCTGATGCTCTATGTGCTCATCGTGCGGCCGGTGAGGAGAGTCTCCGCTGCGGCCGACCGGCTGAGCGCCGGCCGGACGAGCAGCGCAGACAAGACCATCCCCGAACTGCCCGAGTCGGGCAAGGACGAGTTGGGAGTGCTGGCGCGGTCCTTCAACCGCATGCGCCGCAGCCTGGAAGATACGATCAGGTCGATGGACAAGAGATAACTTCGCCCGGAAGCGCCGGGAGCGCGGCTCCGAACGGAACAAGGAGCCGCGCCGCCGACGGCACGGTCGGAACTCGGGACTAGAACTTGATCTGCAGGCCGATGAAACCGCCCTTGTCCACGTTCAGCTTGACGTTGTTGTCGAGCTCGGCCTGGACCTGGCGGTAGCCGACATACACGAAGCTGTTCCTGATCACCTCGACCTCCGCGCGCACGCCGACGTCGAAGAATCTCTGGCCGTCCAGCAGGGTCACGACGTGGGGTGCGTAGAAAGCATAGGCTCCGAGCGCGAACGACCCGTTGCCGGGGAACCAGCGCAACTGGCCGCCGAGGGCGAGAGCGACGAGGTCCCCGTTGCCCACGGTGACGGAGTAGACCTTGCCGCCCAGCCCGCCTTCGATGCGCGAATTCCCGAAGGCGGAATCGCCCGTCGCAAGCAGGCCCGCGTTCAGGGCGCGGTCCTTGGTGTCGCGGTTGTACAAGCCCCCGAAAGTCCAGTCCGCGGCGCCTGCATTCGCGTAGAACTTGCCCTCGATCGTGTCGTTCGAAAGATTGACGTCCACGGAACCCGCCGCGGCCGAGAAACTCGCCGCAGCGAGCAAGACAAACACAAAAAGACGCAGACGCATAAAGCTCCTTAGAGTGATTCCAAGACGACAGCAGTCAGATTATCCCATCATTCGTTCCCGCACCACGGCAATAGTTCCCGCCGTGGCCGGCCGCGAACGGCGCTAACGACTCTCGACCGTCACCGCTTCGATGAACGCGAGGCAGAGGCGGTTGAATTCGGCCGGTTCCTCCTGGTTCACCGCGTGGCCGGTGCCTGGAACGACGACGAGGCGCGCATCGGGGAGCACGCGCCCGAGAAACTCGCTCGGCTTGCGGCAGCCCGCGTCCTCGTCTCCCACCACGACGAGCGTGCGCACCCGCAGCGACGCGAGCCGCTTCTCGTGCGCGTAAAGCGACGGCCGGCATGCCTGCACTCCGCGCATCGTATTGGCGTGGCCGACCGGCGACATCCTGGAAAGCTCCTCGAGGGAGCGGCGGAACTCCGCCGGGTTCTTCTCCAGCAACCGGATGCGGTTGGGGTTGCGGCCCATCTGCTCGGCGAACGCCCGCATCCCGCCCGATTCGATCTGCTTCGCGTTCGCCTCGGCCGCCTGGCGAAAAAGCGGCGGATCGTCCGAACCGCTGCCGATCCCCACGAGCGTCGCCGAGAGCACGCGTCCCGGCTCCCTGAGCGCGAACTGCAGGGCCGAGGCCGCCCCCATCGACACGCCGACGAGGTGCGCCCGCTGGATGGCGAGCCCGTCCAGGACCGCGCCGATATCTGCGGCCGCGTGGTACTGCGAATAGGAGCCGACCGACGCCGGCACCTCCGAGGGCGGATAACCGCGCGCGTTGAAGACCACGCAGCGGTGCCGCGCGCGAAAAGCCTCGACTTGCGTGTCGAAGCTGCGGCAGGAGCCCGCGTACTCGTGCACGAACAGGACCGCCGGGCCCCCGCCGCGCTCCTCGCAGTGAAGCTTCACCCCGTCGACCGAAGCGAGGGAGCTCACCCCGCGTGGAGCCCGCAAGTCTTCCCGGCCCGTATCCATTTCGCGACTCGTGTGCCGATCAGCCGGAGAATTGCTGCGCCTCAATTCCGATCCCTGCCCAGCGACACGTCCATGATCAGGCGCGCGAGGAGGTAAAGGCGCGGCTCGATCGAATCGACCGCGACGTACTCGGCGTCGTTCGAGTGCGCGCCGAACCCCTGCAGCCCGAAGCGCTCCAGGACGGGCGCTTTCGTGTTCAGCGACGCAAACGCCGCGTCGGTGCCGCCGCCTTCGGCGAGCGCGTCGACCACGAGTTCCTTTCCGAGCTCGGCGTAGATGCGCCGGGCGTGATCGCCGAGCGCGCGCGAGGCGGGCGTCGCCTCGAGCGGCGGGCGCCGCCGTTCGAACGCCATCTCGACCTGGGTCTCGGGGACGAGCTTGTTCCTGATGCGCTCGCGCACCGCTTGCTCGATGCCGTCGTAGTCCGACACGCGCAGCACGCGCACGTCCGCGGTGGCGCTCGCCTCGGCCGGGATCGCGTTGCGGACGCTCCCGCCGCTCGCGAGGGTCCAGTTCATCTTGAGGCCAGTCGCCGGATTCGAAAGGTCGCGCGTCTGGAGCATCTGGTGCGCGAGCTCGTAGAGGGCGTTGCGGCCCTGCTCGGGCGCCTGGCCCGCGTGCGATGCGCGGCCCTTCACCTTGAGGATCACCGAGGCGATGCCCGCAGTCGCGAGCGCGAGCTTGTCGCTGTCGACGCGCGAGGCCTCGCAGGAGAATACGGCGTCGTGCTCCGCCCCGAGGCGCGTCAGGAGATGGCGCGAGCCGGGCGAGCTCAGCTCCTCGTCGGCGTTGACGAGCACCGTGACCAGGCCGTAGCCGCGGAAGTCCATCGCCTTAAGCATCGCGAGCACGTGCAGGATCAGCGCGACCCCGTTCTTGTCGTCGGCGATGCCCAGGCCGTAGGCGCGGTCGCCCTCGACGCGAAAAGGCTGGTTCGCGAGCGTTCCGCGCAGGTACACCGTGTCCATGTGAGCGAGCAGCAGGATCTTCTTCGTTCCCCTGCCCTCGAAGCGCGCGTGCACGACCTTGCCGATCTTCGCCGGCGTGTCCTCCATGCGGTACGCCCCGTCGCTCGTATCCACGAGCTCGACCTTGCCGCCCAGCGCCGAGAGGCGCGCGGCGATCAGCTTGGCCGCGCGATCCAGTCCCTCGAGGTCGCGGCTCCCGGTCTCGATCGAGACGAGCTCCTTGAGCGTATCGAGGAGCGGCTGGCGCTCCTTCTTTGCGAGCGCGAGCACCGGTTCCACCGGCTGCGCGGCGGCGAGACCCGGCAGGGCGGTCGCCAGGAAAGCGGTACAGAGGGTTCGAACGAGAGCGCTCACGGTTTCCTCCTCAGGCGGCGCGCGGGATGGCCATTCTATCCGGAGCAGGGGTGGCATGTTACGCTCGACGCCGTATGCACACACCCGGCCGCGTTCTCGACCGGAAGCTGATGGTTCTCCTCACTGTGTCCGTGTTCGCGGGCGCCGGAACCATCCACTACCAGACGCCCATGCTCGCCGCCTTCGCCGCAGAGTTCCACGCGGACGCAGCCGCAGTGGGCTGGGTGGCGACGCTGACCTTCGGCGGTTTTCTCGCCGGCACCTGCCTGATCGTGCCGCTCGGCGACCGCTTCGACAAGCGCCGCCTCATCCTGACCGAGCTCGGCGTGCTGATCGTCGCTCTGCTCGCGATGGCGGCCGCGCCGACGCTACCGGCACTCATCGCCGCGAGCTTCGTCGTCGGCGTCACCTCGGGCTTCGCCCAGGTCGTCATCCCGCTGACCGCGGAGCTCGCCCCGCCGGAGAAGCGCGGGCGCGCGATGGGCGCGCTGCTCGCCTGCCTGTTTCTCGGAATACTCTTCGGCCGCCTCTCGGGCGGGCTGATCGCCCAGTTTTTCGGCTGGCGCTGGACGTACGTCAGCGCGGCGGCGATGCTGCTCCTGCTCGCCCCCGCCCTGGTCCTGTGGCTTCCTTCGATGCCCTCGAAGACCCAACTCGGCTACTTGCGCCTGATCGGCTCGCTCTTCGGATTCCTGCGCGACAACGCCACGCTGCGGCGCGCGTCGACCATCCAGTTCCTGCTCGGCATCTCCTACGGAGGCTTCTGGGCTACGGTCGCGCCCATGATGCTCGCGCTGCACGGTTTCGGGCCTGCGCAGACCGGGCTGCTCGCGATCCCCGGCGCCGCGGGAATCCTGGTGTCGCAGCCGGCGGGACGATGGACCGACCGCTACGGAGGATTTCCCGTCGTGACCGCGGGCGTGGGCCTGGTCCTCGCCGCCTATGTCGTGCTCGCATTCGCCCCGCTCTGGGTCGGCGCCGTGATCGCGGGCGCGGTGTTGCTCGACTCGGGGCTGCGCTCGGCGATCGTCGCGAACCAGACGCTCATCACGGCGGTGGCGCCCGAGGCGCGCAGCCGCTTCAACACGGTCTTCGGCGCGCACATCTGGGGCGGGAACGCGGTGGGGGCGTTTCTCGCGAGCACCGCGCTCGCGCACTCCGGGTGGCTCGCGGTATGCGCCATTGCGGTGGGCGCGTCGTGCGTGGCGCTCCTGGTGCAATGGCGCACCCGCGGCGCGCAACGCGCCGCCTGACCCTCGCTTTCCGAGGCACGCCCCTCGACTTGCTGTACTGGATCAGGGAGTCTGCCCGGGCGCCAAAGTATCGAAAAGCTGTACTCAGCGGCGCGAATTGCCTTACTTTGGCACGACCCGTTGCGCCTTTGCGCCGAATAGCCGACCCTTCGGCGAATAAGACTGTCCCGGGGAGGGACGATGGCGCCTCCACAAATCGACGCGGTCCGACACCTGCAGCCGCGTAACGCTGCGGGATGGGGCTTCTTCGGGCTCGCGTCCGTCATTTCGGCCGCGGGCATCGCGCTTGCGTTCTCGGGGAGCTTACCCGGGTGGATCGCAGGTCAACTGCTGCTGGCGTTCGCGTTCGTGCAATGGTTCGTCCTGCTCCACGAGGCCGGTCATCACACACTGTTCCGCACGCGCTGGCTCAACCGCGCCGCGGGCTGGATCGCCGGATTTTTCGCTCTCATCCCCTACCCGAGCTGGCAGCGCATCCACGCGCGGCACCATCGCTGGACCGGATGGCAGGACCTCGACGCGACCACCGCCGCGCTCGTACCGCGGCCGCTCGCCCCTTGGGAGCGGCAGCTGGTCGATTTCGCCTGGCGCACGCACCTTCCGCTTTTTTCCCTGATCTACCGCTTCTCGAACTACTGGCAGCTTCCGCGCATCGCCGTCTACCTGCGCGCCGCGGAGCTCGCGCCGGTCAGGATCGGCATCGCGGCGATGCTCGCCGCGTACCTGATCCTCGTCATGGCGGCCGGTCCCCTGGCGCTGCTCCAGGCGTGCGCACTCGGGCGCCTGCTCGCTTTCGCGATCGAGGATCCGCTGCTCCTCAGCCAGCATACGCACATTCCGCAGCGGCTCGCGGGCCAAGCGCGGGTGCGCCCCTTCGGTCCTTTCGAGCAACAGGCCTTCACGCGCTCGCTGCGGCTCCCGGTCCTGCTGTCGCGGCTCATCCTGCATTTCGACGCGCATGAGCTGCACCACATGTACGTGCGCGTTCCGGGCTACCGCCTGTCGCAAATCGCGTACCTGCCGGGCAACGAAGTCGACTGGTGGACCTGGCTCAAGGGAGCGAAAAAGCTCCGGGGCTCGGTGTTCCTGTTTCAGAACCGCACACGCACGGGATTCGACCTGTGAGCGCGCTCGCCGCCCCGCAGGCCCTGCCTTGCGCGGTGTTCCTCGTCGCGACGATGTCCACAGCGGGAATCGCGCACGCGTTGTGGCTGCGCTCGAAGCTGTCGCTGCGGTTGAGCGGCCCGGTCGATCTTCATCTCGAGCTGCGCGGCCGGCGGATATTCGGGCCCAACAAGATGTGGCGGGGCTTCGCGATGATGCCGCTCGCCGCCGCTATGGCGTTCTGGACGGTGGGATCGCTGCGCCCCGGGCTGCCCGCCTGGCTCGCCTCGGGAATGTGGGACATCTCGGGCGCGCAATACGCCGCCCTCGGGCTCGCCTGCGGATTCGCCTTCATGCTCGCCGAGCTGCCCAACTCCTTCGTCAAGCGGCAGCTCGACGTCGCTCCGGGCATGGCCGCGCGCGGCCGCGTGCTCGCCGCCGCGTTTTTCGTGCTCGACCGCGTGGATTCGGTGCTGGGCGTTCTGATCGTCCTCACCGCCATGCTGCCCGTCGCCCCCGGGACCTGGGCGTGGGTGCTGCTGCTCGGTCCCGGAACACACTGGCTCTTCAGCCTATGGCTCTACTATCTCGACGTAAAAGCGCGTCCGCTCTGAGGGGACGGGTGGTGCCGCTCGCGCCCGCCGCCCGCGAGGACTGCGGCGACAAGGCCGCGAACCTCGCTCGCCTGAAAAAACTGGGCTACCGGGTTCCCGACGGAGTGGTGCTTACCCAGTTCTGGCTCGCGCAGCATCTTTCGCGCTGCGGACTCGACCAGGCCTGGCTCGCATTCGATGCGGCCGGCGAGGAGCAGCGCAGGGCAAAGGCGATGGCGATCCGCGAGACGATCATGACCAGCCCCCTCGACCCGTCGCTGCGCGCGGTGCTCGCCGACATCGGCGCGCGCTGGCCGGGGCGCCGTCTCGCGGTGCGCAGCTCCGCGGTCGGCGAAGACTCGCACGAAAACTCCTTCGCGGGCCAACTCGACACCGTGCTGGGAGTCGTCGGCGGCAACGCGCTCGAGGACGCCGTGCGCCGCGTATGGGCATCGCTGTGGTCGGAGCGCTGCCTGGACTACCAGCGGCGGCGCGGTGCGCGCCTGCAGGCCCTGGGGGTGATCGTCTGCGAGCAGATCGAAGCGCGGTTCGCGGGAGTCCTTTTCACCCGCGCGCCCGCCGGGTGCGCGCCCGCGTCGATGTTGATCGAATACTGCGAGGGCCTGGGCGACAAGCTCGTGAGCGGGGACGTGACCCCCGGAACGGTGGCGGTCGCGCGGGCGAGCGGGGAGGTGCTCAGCTCGGCCGCGCCGCCGAACTCGAGCTCCGGCATCGAGGATCTCCGTGCGCCGGTGCGCGCGCTCGCCAAGGCCGCGCTCGAGCTCGAGCGCACGCTCGGCAGGCCCCTCGATATCGAATGGGCGATCGACGGCGCGGGAACGATCTGGTTTCTGCAGGCCCGGCCGATCACGGCGGCGCCTCCGGCGGCGGTCTGGTCGAACGCCAACATCGCCGAGAATTTTCCGGACGTCGTCAGCCCGATGCTCTACTCGATCGCCCGGCGAGGCTACGCGGCCTACTTCCGCAACCTGGGGCTCGGCTTCGGCATTTCCCGCGGACGCATCGCGGCGATGCACGACGCTCTGGAGAACATCATCGGTATGCGCCAGGGCAAGCTCTACTACAACCTCAGCAACATCCACGCGCTCCTGCACCTGGTGCCGGGCGGCGCGTGGCTCGCGCGTTTTTTCAACGATTTCACCGGCGCGCGCGATTTTCCTCCGCCGCCTCCGCTGCCGCGCCAGGGGTTTTTCGCGCATGTCCTCGAATGGCTGAGCGTGCCCTTGAAGGTCCTCTGGCAATACGCACGGGTCGGCTCGCGGATCGGGCGCTTCGAGGCGACCGTCGACCGGTTCTGCGATCGCTATTCGCCGCAGTCCCTGGGAACGCTGTCGGTGGAGACTCTGCGCGAGGCGGTGCGCGACTTTCTCGACATCCGGCTGAACCGCTGGAACGACGCCGCGCTCGCCGACACCGCGGCGATGGTGTGCTACGGGCTGCTGGGGCTCGCCGTGCACCGCGCCTTCGCCGGCGAGGAGGAATCTGCGCTGCACAACACGCTGCTGAAGGGCCTTCCGGATCTTGCGAGCAACGCGCCGGTCGCGCAACTCTGGGATCTGTCGCGGCGGGTGCGCGACGACGCGCAGCTCATCTCACTCCTGCGACGCTCCTCCGCGAGTGAATTCGCCGCGGCGCTCAACCGGCCGGAGCTGAGAGCGTTCGCCGCGGAATTCCGGGACTATCTCGAGCGCTGGGGATTCCGCAGCTCGCGCGAGCTCATGCTCACGGTTCCGACTCCCCCCGAGCAACCCGAGGACGCGATCGCGCTCCTCAAGCTCTACGCCGGGCTCGAGGGTCCGGCGCCCGGCGCCGTGCTCGAGCAGCAGGCGGCGGAGCGCGCCGCGCTCACGCGGGAGCTGCTCGGGCGGCTCACACCCTTGCGCGCGCTGCACGCCGTACCTTTCCTCACCCGGGCGTCACGCTTTCGCATGCTGCTCGCCGCAACGCAGGGGGCGATCCGGCTGCGCGAGCGCGCGCGCTTCCGCCAGGCGCTGCTGTATACGCGCCTGCGGCGGATCCTGCTTGCGATCGGGGACCGGCTCGTCGCGGACGGCGTCTTCGCGGCGCGCGACGACGTGTTCTTACTCGAGGTCGACGAGCTCGACGCCTTGCTCGCCAGCGACCTGCCCGCGGACTCGGTCAGCGCCTCGATCGAGGCGCGAAGGAAATTGCATGAGAGCTACGTGCGCGCCGCTTCGTCCGAAGCGGCGCAGCCCGGGGCGCAGCAGGATCGGGGCGCGGGCCTGCTCCGTGGGACGGGAGCGTGCGGCGGCACCTACCGCGGCAGCGCGGCAGTGCTCGAAGACGCGCGGCAGGCCGCCGGGCTCACGCCCGGATCGCTCCTGGTCACGCGCCAGACCGATCCGGGTTGGGCCGCGGTGTTCTTCGTCGTCCGCGGCCTGGTAGTCGAGCGCGGAGGAATGCTTTCGCACGGCGCGATCATCGCGCGCGAGTACGGCATCCCAGCGGTGGTCGGCGTGCCGCGCGCGATGGAGCTGATCCGCAACGGCGACGACGTGGAGGTCAACGGCGATCGTGGAACCGTCGAAATCTTTCGCCGCTGAATTCCTCGCCTACGCGCTCGAGCGGCTAGTTGCGCCGAGGATCCTGGTGCTCGGCGCCGCGGTGGCCGCCTGCGCGGCAGTCGCTTCGGGGTCGCAGCACCCGGAGGTTTCCGCGCCTCTCGCGTTCCTCCTCGTATGGCAATTCCGCCTCTGGGACGATCTGAACGATCTCTGCGTCGATCGCGTTCTACATCCCGGCCGCGTCCTGGTGCGGAGCACCGCCCTGCGCGGCTTCGGAGCAACGGTGGTCGCTGGCGTGCTCGCAGTCGGGCTCGCCCTCGCGCTCGGCGCAGGCGCCGCCCGAGCGCTCGCCTACGCGGGATTGGTCGCGGCCTTCGCCGCCGGCTATCGACTGCTGCGCGGATCGCCCCGGCGACTTCTGCGCGCCCATTGGGTGCTCGCCAAGTATCCGGCGTTCGTGTTCCTGGCCGCCTGGCACCCCGTGATCGAGCGCGCAGCGCCCGCGGCGGTTCTTCTCTACCTGGTCCTTTGCCTGATCGAGATCGCCGGCGACTCGGGCCTGCGGGGGCTGCGCGAGGCCCGCGCCTTGGCCGTTACCGAGGCGATCGCGATCGCGGGAATCATCGTTTACATGGTCTTTCCATGAGCCGACCCGGCCCCGCAGCGGAGCAATTCGAGAACATCGCCTGCTACCTTTGCGGAAACGAGGCTGCGCAGGATTTCATCAGCGGGGAGGACGATCTCACGGGCAAGCCCGGACGCTTCCGCTTTCAGCAATGCGCCGGCTGCGGATTGGTCTATCAACGTCCGCGACTGCGAATCGAGCACATCAAGTCCTGGTACGACGACGAGTACATCGCTCACCGGAAGAAGGCCGACTGGGGGTGGATGACCCCTCTGTACCGCAGGGCCATGGATCGTCACGACCGCGCCAAGGCCGCGATCGTATCGCGATACGTCGAACTCGGACCCGGAACCGAGGTGCTCGACGGCGGCTGCGGCGCCGGGACATTTCTTCGCAAGCTGCGCGCGCTCTACGGCGTGCGCGCGGCTGGAATCGATTTCAAGGATCTGTCCGCGCTGCCGGGCTTCGAGGAGACCGAATTCCGCTGCGGCCTTTTCTACGAGCAGGACTTCGGCGATCGCCGCTTTGATCTGATCACCATGTGGCATTTTCTCGAGCACGACTACGATCCGCTGCGCTCGCTGCGCCACGCAAGAAACCTCCTCGCCCCTCGGGCCAGGCTGATCGTCGAGGTGCCGCGGCTCGACAGCGTCAGCTTCAGGCTGTTCCGGGACCGCTGGCCGGGGCTGCAGGCGCCTCAGCACACGGCGCTCTACACGCGCGATTCCCTGCTCGTCGCGGCGACGAAGGCGGGCCTCGCGGTGGTCGACTACCTGCCTTACGGCGCGTTCCCCGCGTACTTCTACCTGTTCGCCGGAACCGCCTTCAAGATCCTGCGCGGGCGCGGCCTGAATCTCGATCGCGCGATCGTCCCGTATTTTCTCGGCCAGGCGCTGCTTTCACCGCTGCTGCTTTTCGAGCGCCGCCTGAATCTGGCGATGCAGACCGTGGTCTGCAAGGCCGCATGAAGGCCGTGGAACGCCTCTCCTTCTTCCTCCGGGCGGCGCTGACGCTCGCGCTGATGACGGTCGGCGCGCTCGTGCTGATGTTCGCGGCGCTGATCACCGCGTTTCGGTTTCCGCGACTGTACCGCGAGACCCTCGTCGCGGCGCTGGGTGAGTGGACGCTCGCGCTGTGGAAAGTCCGTTTCGTCGTGCACCAGGACCGGCCCTTTCCCGAGGCGCAGACCATCTACATCTCGAACCACACCTCGACGATCGACATGTTCGTCCTGGTCGCCATGCGCTTGCCCAACGCGAGGTTCTTCCTCTCCGGGTTCCTCCGCAAGCTCCTTCCCCTGGGCCTCATCGGATACCTGATCGGGATCTTCTGGACGGTTCCACAGTCGTTTCCTGAAAAGCGCACTGAGATATTCAAACGCGCCGCGCGGACGCTGCGGCGAACGGGTGAATCCGTGTACCTCAGCCCCGAGGGAGAGCGCGTCACCACCGGCGAGATCGGACATTTCAACAAGGGCGCGTTCCATCTCGCCACCGATCTGAAGCTGCCCATCGTCCCCTTCTTCATCGCCGTTCCGCGCAAAGCCGATCCCGGAAAGGGATTGAACGCGCGGGCCGGAACCGTGCATGTCTACGTCAAGCCCGCGATCGACACGAGCGACTGGAAGCTCGAGGACCTGACCGCGAACAAGGAACGTATCAGAGGCATGTTCATCGGCTGGAACAAGGAGCATCGATCATGACCGACCAATTCGCGTACGACGCCGATCTCGCTGCGGCCGACCTGTCGCTCGCAGGGACCCCCAGGGTGGCGGCAGGCGCCATCCACGCGCCGCGCCGGATATTCCTGACGGGCGCGACCGGCTTCCTCGGCGTCGCCGTGCTCGCGGGGTTGCTCGCGAGGACCGGGGCGAAGGTTCTGTGCCTGGTTCGCGGAGCCGACGCGGACGAAGCGCGGGTGCGGCTGAAGCAGGCCTTTCGCGCCGCGACGGGACGGCGCTTTCCCGCCGCCCGGGTCGAGGTCGTATGCGGAGACCTCGGCCTCCCGCGACTGGGATTGACGCAGACCGACGCCGACCGCATCGCAAGGGAGACCGACCTCGCCGTCCATTGCGGCGCCGAGGTGAACTGGAGCCGATCGTACGCTGAGCTGCGCGCGGCCAACGTGCTCTCCGTGCTGGAGATCGCGCGGCTGTGCAGCGACATCCGCCCCAAGCCGCTTGTTTTCGTTTCAACGCTGGCGGTGTGCTATGCGCACGATGCGCCGGGCATCGTGAACGAGGACGCGGACATGTCCCGGCATCTGGCCGGCATGCCGCTCGCCTATGCCCGGGCAAAATGCGTCGCGGAGCACATTCTCGGCGCGTTCGGTCGTGCCGGGCTGCCGGTAATGATCGTGCGCAGCGGACTCATCGTCGGTGACTCGAGGAGCGGCCGTTCGAACCGGGAGGACATCGTGTCGCGGCTGCTTTGCTCCGCCGCGTGGACCGGCATCGCGCCCGACGTCGACTGGCAGGTGGATGCCTGCCCCGTGGATTTCGTTGCCGGAGTGCTAGTCGAGCTCGCGCGGCGGCCGGGTCCGGGAATGCAGACCCTGCACGTGAACCATCCCGCGCCCCGCCACTGGCGCGAAGTCGTCGCTTGGCTGAACGTCGCGGGATACCGCTCCTCGCTGGTGCCCTACGACAGATGGCTGGATCACGTTCGGCGCGCGACCTGGGCCACCGACGCGAGCCTGCGGCCGCTGCAGCCGTTTTTCCTGGCGCGCCCGCGCATCCTAGGCGGCCGGACGCTGCCCGAGCTCTACTTCGAGGCCAACCGGGAGCGCATCGATGCGACCAGGTCACGCGCGCTGCTCGCGCAACGCGGCTTGCGCGTTCCGACGATCGACGGCGCGTATCTCGCGCGCTGCGTCGGCGCTCTGGCGGCCGCCGGGCACTTCCCCGCCCTGCCGTGCTCGCCGGCCAGACGACCCCTCGCAGCCGCGGAGGCTACGGTCGCGGCCTTGCTGTGCGAGCACTTCTGCGAGCGCGGGCTGAAGCTGATAGGAATCCAGAGGCGCGTGGTCGAGGGCGGGATCCTCAGCGAACTGCTCGGCTGGAGACTGGGGCAGGATGCGGGCGTGGCGAAATTCGAGGTGGCTTTCCGCAGGCGCCGCGGTGCACCGGACGAAACGCTGCCCCTGATCCTCAAGCGCAAGCCCGGAGACGAGCTGGTGCTCGCGATTGGCGAGGCGCTCGCCGGCACCTGCGGAACGACTCTCGGAAAACTGTTCCGCGACGGCGCGTATGGGCTCGGACTTCTGCAGGCGCACAAGCGCGAGCCCTTGCTGTACCGCATCGACGAGCCGGGATTGCGCACTCACATGCCGCGCCTGTACGGCTCGATGCGCGAGTCCAAGGGAGGGTTATTCGCGCTCGCGATCGAGTGCCTCGACTCCGCCGCGTTTCCGACTTGGGCCGAGGCGGGCCGACCCTGGCCTGGCGAGACGATTCGGACCGTCGTCGAGACGGCGGCGCAGATCCACTCCGTGTTCCTAGCGCAGACGCACCTGCTCAAGCAGAAGCTGTGGCACCCGTGCAGCCCATTGCCCGAGGAAATGCTTCCGCTGTGGCGCGGTCTCGCGGACCACGCCGCGGAATTTTTCAGTGACTGGTGGGGCGAGCCGAGCCTGCCGCTGCAGCGTCGCGCAGCAAAAACCGCTCGGGAGCGGAGAAGCGTGCTTGCCGCGATGCCGCGTACGCTGGTTCACAACGACTTCAACCCCCGCAATCTGGCGTTCAGGCCGAACGCTGCGGCGCCCAGGCCGTGCGCCTTCGACTGGGAGCTCGCCGCCGTTCGCGTGCCGCAGCACGATCTCGCCGAGTTGCTGTGCTTCGTCCTGCCCCCGGAGGCGGAGCGCGCCGCCGTCCTGGAGTATCTTGAGCTGCTCCGCGCGCGGCTGGAGCTGCACGCGGGCACTCCGCTGGAGCGCATCAAGTGGTACGAGGGGTTTGCGCTGTCCCTAGACGAGCTGATCCTGGAGCGCCTGCCGCTGTATGCGCTGTTCCACCGGATTCGCCGCCAGCCGTTCCTGCCGCGAGTTCTCCAGAACTGGAAACGGCTGCGCGAATGGTTCGATCCGGCAGTCGGCTCGCCGGCGGTGCTTGGAAGGGTGCAGTGATCGCGCGCACTCGGGCTGGTTCGCCGTGTGGGGTATTATGAACAGAAATTCCCGCACATTAGAGGAAAGGGAGGACAGAGATGATCGCAACAAGAGGAGTTGTCGCGTCTTCGCTCGTCGCAGCTTTAGTGGGGAGTCCTAGTCTCGCGCTCGCCGAGGACACCTTCCAAGCCGAAGCGGGGTTGTCCTACTCTCGCTTCAAAACCGACTTTTCGCGGCAAAACACCGCCGGCGCAGAAGCCACCTATTTCTTCGACAGGCTTCCGACCCGGCCCAAGGACTACCCGCTCGAGCAGGCGCAGTTCGTCGAGCGCATCGGCAGCCTCTCGGCAAACTTCGGCCGAACATCGCTTGACCTCGGCAACACTCAAGGCTCAAGGAACGGCTCCATGTTCGGCGTGAACGCCGAGTACAGGCGCCCGGACACGCCCATGATTGCCAGCGCCGGTATCGAGTCGCTCTATTCCGGCACTCAAATCGACGCGAGGCTGTACCAGGCGTCAATCGGCGCCTACGTCGGCAAGACCACGGCACTGACTCTGAACGGGTCGAGAGCCATGACGTGGAAAAAAACCATCTCGGGAGGCCAGCCCTTCTCGGAGTTCAACGATGCGCTCACCTCCGTCGGCCTTTCCGGCCAGCATCTGGCGCGACTTCCCGGCGGAGATCACGTCGCATTCATCACGGGAATCTCCCGGGAAACGCGTGTGCAGGAGCTTGCCGCACCCGAGAAGAACCGCAGCGTCTTTCTCAAGGCGACGTATTACCCCACGACGAGGGTCGGGCTGAAGGTCGGGGTCTTGTTCGATCGCGGAGACGACTCCTTGGCGGAGGGAGAGACTTTCGAAGCGGGCGCAAAGATGTTCGTCACCCCGGCGTTCAGCCTTGATCTCGATTTCCAACGCTTTAACGCCAAGGCAGTCGGCAATAACGACAATTTCGTCACTATCAGAGCGTTGGTGCGTTTCTAGCGCCGATGGAGCCTTTCAACCGCGTCCAGTAAGAGGAGCCGGAGATGATCGCAACAAGAAGAATCGCCGCGTCGTCGCTCGTCGCAGCTTTAGTGGGGAGTCCTGGTCTCGCGCTCGCCGAGGCAGCAACGACTTCGATTCCGTCACCCTCAAGGCCCTGATGCGCTTCTGAGGGACGTCCGCCACGGGCCTACTGCGGCTGGATGTTCGCCTGCTTCGCGATGTTCCGGAAAACGACCATCTGCTCGCGCACGAACTTCGCGAACTCGTCGGGCTTCATCGGCACGGACGTGATGCCGATCCTGCCGAACTGCTCGCGTACTTCCTTCCCTTGCAGGACCGCGTTCACCTGCGCGTTCAGTTTCTGGACGGTGGCGGGCGGCGTTCCGGCCCGCCCCCACAAGCCGAACCACAGGGACAGGCTGTAGTTCGTCAAGCCCTGCTCGGCCAGCGTGGGAATGTCCGGCACGACCGGCGAGCGCTGCGCGGTGGAGACCCCGAACGGCGTGATCTTGCCCTCCTTCAGGTGCCCGATGGAGGCGTCGAGCGGCGCCATGTAGAAGGAAGTGCGTCCCGCGATTGTGTCCTGGATCGCCTCGGGCGAGCCTTTGTAGGGAATGTGCAGCATTTTTATGCCGGCGACCTGCGCGACGTACTCGGCCGCCATATGCGTGGATGTTCCCACGCCCGCGGACGCGAAGGGAATCTCGCCGGGTTTCGCCTTGGCGGCATCGATCAACGCTCGCAGCGTCGGGTAGGAGCCGCCTTTCGCCGCGATCATCACGTAGGGCGTGTTGCCGATGAGCGCGACGTCGACGATGTCCTTCAGCGGATCGTAGGGCAGGGTCTTGTAGATCGCGGGGTTCGCCGCGTGCGAGGCCGACTGCACCATCAGCGTGTAGCCGTCGGCGTCGGCGTTCAGCATCGCCTGCGTGCCGATGATGCCGCCCGCGCCGGGGCGGTTCTCCACCAGCACCGGCTGCTTGAGCGCGTCGCCGAGGTACTTCGCGACGATGCGCCCGGCGATGTCGGCGCCCGAGCCGGGGGTAAGGGGGACGATGACGCGGATCGGCTTGGTCGGATAGTCCTGCGCGATGGCGACGCCGGCCGCGCAGAGAATTGCGGCGGCGGAAAATCTGGCGATCGAATTCATGATTTCCCCTATTTGAGAATCCCCGCGTCGCGCATGTATTTCAGCACGCCCGGATGGATCAGGTCCTGCCGCGGCGCGGCGGCGAGCGTGTTGGCGAGCGTGGATTCCTTCGCCTGCTCGAGCTTCGCGCCGAGCGCGGCTTCGCCCTTGTGCAGAGCGCGCGCGAGCTTGTACGCTGCCTCGTCGGGCAGCCCCGGCCGCGCGAGCACGAGAGACCAGGAGCCGAGCGCCGCGACCGGCGCGCCCTGTCCCTTGTAGCTGGCGGCAGGCAGCGTGATCGGTTTGATGAAGGGATACTTCGCCAGAATGCGCTTCATGCCCTCCGCGTCGGGGGTGATAAAGCGCGCGCCCGCGGGCCCATTCGATATCGCTACGAACCCCGGCCAGCCGACGCCTCCGCCCCATTGCGCCGCGGCGCGGCCGTCGAGCACCATTTTCGGGCCGTCGCCCGCGCTCGCCAGATAGATCGGCGCGAAGTCCTTGTCGATGTCCAGGCCCAGGCCGTCGAACACGTAGCGCGCGAGCACCACGAAGCCCGAGCCGCTCGCGCCCCAAGCTATGGGCTTGCCCTTCAGGTCGGCGATGGTCCGGTAGGGGCTGTCCCCGCGCACCATGAACATGCCCGAGTTCGGGTACATCGCGTTGATGATCTTCAGGTTCGCGGGCGGGCGGCCGATTCCGGCGAGCGCCTCATGGGTCACCTCCCCCGTCGCCAGGCCGATGTCGATCTTGCCCTCCGCGAGCAGCGGCGCGTTCTCGGTGCTGCCCTTGGTGCTGCGCTGCTCCACGACGAGCGTCGGGTCTGATTCGTTCAACGCGGCGGAATACGCCGCGCCGTAAATCTGGAAACCGCCTCCTTGCGTGGCCGTGCCGAGAACGACCGTGGTCCTTTGCTGCGCCACAGCAGCACTCATCGCCGCCATTGCGAGGACGAGGATCGCCGGAGCGACGGGCGTGCGCAGTCCGCCTTCACGCTTGTGCCTTTTCATGATTGTCGTCTCCCATTTTCCCGGCGCGTCGATTCGCGCGCCGCATTACTGTATCACGCGCCATCCTTGCAAAGGCCGGGAGCAGGGTATAGATTGTTCGCGCTGCGCGGTCGCCTTGAAATTCGCGATCCGCACCGCCCCGCTTCAGCAGCAAGAGAACGACAAGCCAAAAACAATCGTTACTCCCCGGAGGAGATTCCAGCATGCTATCCAATCTGTCTCATCGACCCGCCTTGGCCGGCGTTGCCGTCGCCGCCGCGCTCCTGGCGTGGACGCCGGCGGATGCCCGCGTCACGAAGATCGTGATCAACACGACCGTCGACCCGGACGCCACGCTCGCGCCTTTCGGCGACGCCGGCGCGCTCAAGCGGGTGACCGGCCGCGCGTTCGGCGAGCTCGATCCTCGCGACGAACGCAACTCCATCATTCAGGACATCCATTTGGCGCCCAGAAATCCAAACGGCAAGGTGGAGTACCAGGCCACTTTCCAGCTGATCCTGCCCTCCGACCCGGCAAAGATGAGCGGCCTGATGTGGCACGACGTGCCGAATCGCGGCGGCAGGATCACGATCGTGGCCGCCGAGCGCAACGCGGGCGATGTCGGCCTTTCAAGCGGCTGGCAGGGCGACAACTCGGGCGCTACTTCCCAGACGCTGACAACCAATGAAGTCGTCGTGGTGCCGGTGGCGAGGAACCGCGACGGCTCGTCCATTACTGGAACGGTTCTCGGGCGCATCGTAAATCGCAGCGGAGCCAATTCGCAGCCGATTCTCGTGCAGAGCAATCCCCTTCCTTATCAACCGGCGAGCCTGGACACGACCAAGGCGACGTTGACGACGCACACACATGAGACCGTAGATGGAATCGTCAGCGTGGGCTCGACGATCCCTTCGGCGGACTGGGCCTGGGCCAAATGCGACGCCGCGCATCCGTTCCCGGGCACGCCCGATGCGACTCAGATCTGCCTGAAGAACGGCTTCGATCCCAGCTTGCTGTACCAGGTGGTGTTCACGGCCAAGGATCCGTACGTGCTGGGCATGGGCTTCGCCGCGTTCCGCGACGTCGCGGCGTTTTTCCGGAACGAAGCGAAGGACGACCTCGGCACCGCCAACCCGCTCGCCGGCCGCATCAAATGGGTCATCGCTCGCGGCGTTTCGCAATCGGGCAACTACTTGCGGCAATTCCTCCACCTCGGCTTCAACGAGGACGAAGCCGGGCGCCAGACGTACGACGGCGCGTGGCCCATCATCGCCGGCCGGCGCATCGCGCTCAACTTCCGCTGGGCGCAGCCCGACGGCGTGCTCGAGCTCTATCAAGCCGGCAGCGAGGGCCCGCAGTGGTGGGCCAAGTGGCCCGACCGCGTGCGTCATCTGCCCACGCGCGGCATCCTCGACCGCTGCAGGGAGTCCCACACCTGCCCGAAGATCATCGAGCATTTCGGTTCCGCGGAAGTGTGGGCTTTGAAGCTGACGCCGGAATGGGTCGGCACGGACGGCGAGCACGACATCCCGCTGCCGAAAAACGTGCGCAGATACTACATACCGAGCACCACGCACGGCGGGACCAACGTGGCCCCGCCCAACACCATGTTCAACGCCAGCCTTCCCGGCACATTATTGGCGCCCCCCGGTTGCCCCGGCAACAACTTCGGGACGGGTTTGTTGAATGCCAATCCGGTCCCGCACGCGCAGACGGTCAACGCGCTGCGCGTGCACTTCAGGAACTGGGTGATGCACGGCACGCTGCCGCCGCCCAGCGTCTGGCCGAGACTGGGCAAACCCGGTGATCGCGACGGCGATGACGACGACGATGACGACGGCCATGACCGCCACCATGGCGACAACCACGACGGCCACCACGATCGCCACCACAGGCCCGATCTCGTCCCGGCGACCAAGGAAGCCATGGGCTTCCCGAACATCCCGGCCGTCACGGCCATCTCCTCGACGATCCCGAGCAACTTCATCATGCCGGTGCTCGACTACGACTGGGGGCACGATTTCGACTACAGCGACACCTCGGGCGTCCCGACCAAGCTGCCACCGCCGATCAAGCGCGTCATCAAGATGCTGGTGCCGCGAGTGGACGCCGACGGCAACGAAATGGGCGGGGTGCCGGTGGTGCTGCGCGATGCGCCGCTCGGCACGTATCTGGGCTGGAATATCACTGCAGGTGGCGCACGCCCGTTCCACCAAGGCGAGATCTGCGATTACGTCGGAGGCATGATCCCGTTTGCCAAGACCAAGGCCGAGCGCGACGCGCGCGGCGACCCCCGCCTGTCGCTCGAGGAGCGCTACGGCACTCACGCGGGTTACGTCGCGGCGGTAACAGCCGCAGGCGCGAACGCGGTCGCCCAGGGTTTTCTCCTGCAGGTCGACGCGGACGCGCTTATCGCGCAAGCCGCCGCAAGTGCTGTTCTCAATCCGTAGAAGCCTCGCGTAGAAGCAAATCAGGGCGCGTGCAGACAGATCGTCTGCACGCGCTCTTTATCACTCAGCTTTCGGAGAAAATCGTCGCGGCGCTCAATCCGCGCGCGCGCCGGATGACCGGATCACACGGGCCCACTTCGCCGCTTCCTCCCGCATGAACGTCCTCAACTCCTCCGGAGAGCTTCCGACCGGCCGCGCGCCCTGAGCGACGAGAGTGTTGCGCATCTCCGGCACGGCGATCGTCGCGACGAGCGTCCGGTTGAGTCGTTCGATGATCGCGCGAGTTGTGCCGGCGGGCACGACCACGGCGTGCCAGGACGCGCCGAGCACGCCGGGGAGCCCCGCTTCGGGCGTCGTCGGGACGTCGGGCAGCAGCGGCGAGCGCAAGGTCGAGGTGATCGCCAACGCCTTCAAGCGCCCGGATTTCACGTGCGGCAGGAACGCGGGAATGGTATTGAAGGCGATCTGCACCTTGCCCGACATCATCTCGGGCAGCGCCTGCGCGACTCCCTTGTAGGGAACGTGCACGATCTGTATGGCCGCTTCGCTCTTGAAGAGCTCGCCGATCAGATGCAGGCCGGACCCGACGCCGGTCGAGCCGAAATTGATCTCGCCGGGATGCGC
>Ga0137418_10001417_pt1 | contig 22099 bp, 18 predicted proteins | sample CZODoug3_1_2_16f_FD_122242 | JGI IMG/M metagenome (GOLD analysis project Ga0137418, IMG submission 122242) | Vadose zone soil fungal communities from Angelo Coast Range Reserve, California, USA - CZODoug3_1_2_16fungal (Hybrid Assembly) | ecosystem: Environmental > Terrestrial > Soil > Vadose...
CACAGTTTTGGCTCTTACATTCAGCATTATGTGGAACAGCCGGAATTATCTTTCTCATCGCCGGCCGTCTCTTCGGCCACCTGCTCGCACCGGGTGACAACGAAAGCAGCGCGAAATAAACTGTAACCTCCTTGGCTTGCCTGTTGAAGAAGAGGTGCTGAAAATCCAAGACAAATCGTGCGACATTCCCTACCCTAGTCCTTCAAGTTGCTAATACATTGTTTGCTAGTGATCGCTTGGAGCAGGTGATAAACCAAGTGACAAAGACAATTACTTCAGCTTTAAACACTCCCCACCCTCGGTGCAAACTCATTGGGGGCATGCTGTTACACTTGACCAGGTTGGAAAACCGTCCCCTGTTGTTGGCAAAAATGGCATATGGATGGTGTGCAGTGATCTGGGAGAATCGCCAGAGATGTGAGGCTTGGGAGTTTCTTCTCTTTCTCTCCTTGGAAGTTGGTTTTCGTTGTTATAAGTTCCTTCTACTTTGACGGCGAGTCCCGGAATCAGCGCAGCCATCGACATTCCCTTCCGTCGAGCCTTCAACATACCCTGCACCTGTCCCACTTGCGTGTGATCCGTCAGCAAAACGACAAGCTTCGGAGACTCCGAAGTCTCCACCACCATCGTTTCGCCATTTCGTGTTTTGATAAGGCCTTCGACCTTTGCCGACTGGGCAGTAACCATCGTGCTTAGCAATGCCAGGCCGATCAGCGACACGGCTGCAACGTACGCGATTCTGGGTAGATTGATATGGGTCATAATCTTTGCCTCCTCTTGATTTGTTTTCAGAACTCCCGTCCGAGGGTCCCCAGCCGCCTATCTATAGGCGCTTGCGACCCTTGACTCTTCGAGGGGCGTCAAGGCGGCGGGAGCGCAGCCTGCGGTGAGTCGCGGCATGAAGACAAACTAATAAAATGCTAGAGGCCTCGGTCCATGAGGCCAACTGGCAAAACGCTCAGTGGAAGAACCAACCACACGTCGTGAAGCGGCGGGCTATCCACGGTGATCTTCGAACGGTATTGTTTGCGGCTCTTTACTGACATAACTGACAGTTAAGGCGACGGCTTCGCACAAGTTACAGTTAACGCGGTTTACGCATGCTGTCTGAAAGTTAGGCGCGAACAGCAGCTATTCGATTGCAGGCAGGAATTGGAATGGAACAGCGTCACAGAGCCCGACTGCTGATTGCCGATGACCACACACTCTTAGCTGAAGCCTTAACTGTCAGTTATGTCCCCGAATTCGAGGTCGTAGGCATCGTCGATAACGGACGGACGCTGCTTCGGATGGCAAGCGAGATGAAACCAGAAGTTGTGATCCTTGATATTGCAATGCCGCAGCTGAATGGGCTGGATGCAGGCGATCAGATTAAACAGCTGCTGCCAAGGACGAAATTGGTTTACTTGACCGTCAACATGTCGCCGGAGGTGGCGGCGGAAGCGTTTCGTCGCGGCGCATCGGGATACGTGGTGAAGACTTCGGCAGCGGCGGAATTGATTACAGCCATTCGACGCGCTCTGAAGTCGGAGTCGTACCTCTCTCCACTCATTACCAAAGAAACGGTGGACTTCCTCTTGAGAAGCCGTCATCAATATGTTGCAGAAAAGCGAATCACTCGGCGGCAAGGCGAGATTCTGCAGTTGCTTGCGGAAGGCAAGTCGATGAAGGAAGTTGCAGATGTCTTGAATGTGAAACCGGGTACTGTCGCCTTTCACAAATACAGGATCATGGAGACGCTCGGTTTGAAAACCAATGCGGAATTGATTCAGTACGCCATCAAGCATCATCTGATTGGCTGACCTTCGTTGCTCCAAACCTTCATCATAAGCGGCAAGACAGGCTCGGTGTTCCGAGGTCCAATGAAACGCGGGCATTCGGTCTTCGAGTGTCGCTCTCAAACTAGCAGAACTAACAGTGCCTGCGGACCAAGAGTGCGCTATAAGCTGCACGTGATACACGCGGTGCGCCATGACGACTTCCACAACCGGACTGTTGCCAACTCATCAGTACTTGTCAACACTAATCGTCGGGGGACCGGCCGACCGATGGTTATCAGCCTTGCAGCGAATCGTCGCGACATGCAGCCTGATAGTCATTGTTGGTTCGCTGACACTCGCACAGGCGGACCGCGAAAATGCGGGTGATCCCATGGAGGGAACTGACTCGGTCGCCATCGAGAACGCTGGGGTACCGGTTGAAATAGATGGCAGGCCGGTCCTGGTCATCTATGCGCCAATTGGTGGATTTACTCCCCAAGAACGTGCCGAAGGGATACAGCACCGCATTATCGCACTAGGCAAAAGAAGGGACACTGCGCCCGAAGCGATTCATGCGGAAGACCGTGGCACGTGGACAGAAGTCCTGGCCGGCACCGATCGCATCATGGGCATAACGGCAGGCGATGCCAAAGCTGCAGAACGAACCCGACCAGAGCTCGCCGCCGAGTACACAGAAATCATCCGCCAAGTTGTAAAGCAATACCGGGAGGACCATACCTGGCGCCAGGTTCTCTGGGGTGCACTCTATGCGCTTCTCGTCACGGCCGGGTTCGTAGGTTTGCTAGCCCTCTTGTTCTTGATCCGGCATCGCGCACGCTCGATGGTGGAAGAGTGGCTGGGTCTGTTCGAGACTGAAGCTCCAGCCCAATCGCTTGGCATACGAATCAGGCGCTACCTCGGCCGGCCAGCGGGTGCCCTTATTCGCGTGGCTTTCTGGATTGTCGTTCTAGCTCTGGTGCAAACGTACGGCACCATGGTACTGCGTTTCTTCCCATCCACTAAGTACACTTCATATCAGATTACGAATTGGCTGTTTTCCGAACTGACAGGCTTCGGAAAAGTGGTGATCGACTACATCCCGCATCTGATCCTGCTTGTGTTCATCTGCCTGGCCACCTCCTATCTCATCAAGCTAAATGAACACATCTTTGGAGAAATCCGCGACCAGAGGCTCGCGATCCGCAGCTTTTACCCCGACTGGGCAGAACCAACGGCCAAGTTGGTGCGAGTGTTGATCATAGCCGCTGCTGCTGTCGTCGCCTTCCCCTACCTCCCGGGTTCGGAGAGCCCTGCGTTTAAGGGCATTTCCGTATTCCTCGGCGTGTTGCTGTCGCTCGGTTCTACTTCAGCGATCGCGCACGGGGTGGCGGGAACCATCCTCACTTATATGCGGGCCTTTCAAGTCGGAGATTTCGTGAGGATTGGGAATGACGTAGGAGAGGTCGTTGAGAAGACCCTGCTCGTCACACGCATCCGCACTCAGAAGAATGAGATAGTCACGATTCCAAACGGTACGGTTCTGGGCGGGGTTGTAGTGAACTACAGCGCGGAGGCGAAAAACGAGGGAGTCATCTTCCATACTACTGTGACCATTGGCTACGCGGCTTCCTGGCGGCAAGTTCATGAACTGCTGATCTCGGCGGCACTTGCGACCGATGATGTCCTGCACGATCCCCCACCGTTCGTGCTGCAAACGGCGCTTAACGACTTTTATGTCGCTTACGAGTTGAACGCCTATACGGACAAGCCGCGCAATATGCTGGACGTGTATTCGGTGCTGCACCAGAACATCCAGGATAAGTTCAATGAGGCGGGCGTAGAGATAAACTCACCACACTACACGTCCTTGCGAGACGGCAATCAGACCACGATTCCGGAGAGCTACCTGCCCGACGACTACAAGAGCCCTGTATTTGAGATTCAAGAAGTCAATGACTCTGAGACAGTGCGGAGGAAGTTAAAACATAGTTGAAATGAAACGCAGCGTGATGTTTGTGCATTCGCGTCTCTCTTAACATATTGCTGAGCGTTACTGGTTGGAACTGGTGGAGTAACGGGTGGTCTAGCAGGTTCACAGAAAGTGTACTTCGCCATTCAAGACGAAACGTTCCTTCTAGTGTCCAATGGCCGGTCCGGAGATGTCGTCAGCGATGGCGTCGCTTGACGTTCAATTGCGCTAGTGAGCGAGCCAGAGAGGCGCTTACAGACGCGACTTCTTCGGAGGAGATCTTTTCGCGGAGGCGGGCAGCGGCGCGTTGACGAGCTTCTTCGGCCGCTGCTTCATCAATTCTATCGACAGCAATTGCCAAGTTTGTCACGATGGACACACGTTCGTTATTTACCTCGACAAGCCCTTCGCCAACGGCCATAAAATCATCGTGTCCGTCCTTGCGCACAATCAGTTCCCCCGGCACCAACTGCGTCATTAGCCGGACATGCTGAGGCAGGACCCCCATCTGGCCCTCCACTCCCGGCAGTGTAACCATATCCACATCTTCGGAGTAAACCGTGGCCTCCGGCGTCACAATTTCTAGTTTGATGGTGTTGGCCATAGCTGATTTCGTGTGGCGCAAAATATTCCTCTCAACGCCGCACCCTCAATTCTGTCTGATCTCCTCAATCGGACCCTTCATGTAGAAGTTGCCTTCTGGCACGTCGTCGTGCTTGCCTTCCAGGATCTCCTTAAACCCGCGCACCGTCTCCGCCACGGGAACCTGTTTGCCCTCGCGGCCGGTAAACACTTGCGCCACACTGAACGGTTGGCTAAGGAAGCGTTGGATCTTGCGCGCACGAAATACAGTCAGCTTGTCTTCGGGCGAAAGTTCGTCCATGCCAAGAATCGCAATGATGTCCTGCAGGTCTTTGTAGCGCTGAAGTACCTTCTGCACGCCACGCGCTGCGTCGTAGTGCTCCTGGCCAACGATTTCGGGCGCTAGGGCGCGGGAGGACGAGGCCAGGGCATCGACCGCCGGATAGATCCCCAATTCGGCAATCGAACGCTCCAGTACGATGGTCGCGTCTAAGTGCGCGAAGGTTGTGGCTGGCGCCGGGTCGGTCAGGTCGTCAGCCGGAACATACACGGCTTGGAAGGAAGTGATGGAGCCATTCTTGGTGGACGTAATCCGTTCCTGAAGGGCTCCCATCTCAGCGGCGAGGGTTGGCTGGTAGCCGACGGCGCTAGCGGTGCGGCCGAGCAAGGCCGATACCTCAGAGCCAGCCTGAGAAAAACGGAAAATGTTATCAATGAAAAGAAGTACGTCCTGATTCTTTTCGTCGCGGAAGTATTCTGTGATGGCGAGGCCGGACAAGGCCACGCGCAGCCGGGCGCCCGGTGGCTCGTTCATCTGGCCGTACACCAGGGCGATCTTGGATTCACGCAAGTTGTCCTGCCTGATGACCCCGGCTTCGGACATTTCGTGGTAGAGATCATTCCCCTCCCGAGTACGCTCACCGACGCCCGCGAACACCGATACGCCGCCATGCAGCTTGGCGATATTATTGATCAGTTCCATGATGACGACCGTCTTGCCCACGCCGGCGCCACCGAACGCACCCACCTTGCCGCCTTTCAGGAATGGGCAGATCAAATCAATCACCTTGATGCCGGTGAAGAGCACCTGCGGAGACGTCGATTGGTCCACGAGTGGCGGGGGCTGGCGGTGGATCGGATAGTACTTCTCCGCTTCCACCGGTCCGCGCTCATCCACCGGGTTGCCGGTCACATCGAATACCCGGCCCATGACCCCATCGCCCACAGGCATGGATATAGGCCCGCCGCTGTCCGTGACCGCGAAGCCTCGCTTGAGGCCTTCGGTGCCCGACATGGAGATTGCCCGGACCCACTTGTCGCCCAGATGCTGCTGCACTTCGAGCGTCACTTTAGCAGGCTGTTTCTGAACTTCGTATTCCACCGTCAGCGCGTTGTATATCCCAGGTAGCGCTCCCGAAAATTCAACGTCCACAACCGGCCCGAGGACTCTAACAATTCTGCCTGTGTTCATATTTACACCCGCTTGCAAAGATCCATTGCCATCATGGTCCAGTCTCAATCCGACTGCCCACCGGCAATCTCCAGCAATTCCTTCGTGATGTTGCCCTGACGCAGCTTGTTATACTCGAGTGTCAAATCCTTGATCAGGCCCTCGGCACTTTCTGTAGCGTTCTTCATTGACACCATACGAGCGCTCTGCTCGCTCGCTTTAGCATTCAGTAAGACCTGGTAGATGTAGATGTCGAGATAGTGCGAGAGGAGATAGGTCAGGACGAATTCTGCACTGGGTTCAAAGATGGACTCGGTGGTATCCGCGGCAAGCTCCTCTTCGGCCCTAACGCCCGGGATATTCATCGCCTTGATTTGCCCTACCGGAAGGAATTCCAGGCAGAGTGGATGCTGGGTGAGGGTATTGACAAAACGGGTGGCGATAACCCGAACCTCGTCCACTTCCTTTTTCAAAAAGAGATCGCGGGCAAAGGTAGCGATCGCCCTAGCTTCGGCAAATTTCGGTGTGTCTGCGTATGCAAACTCAGCCAAAAGCTGCCGATGAGTGCGGGCAATGAACTGAGCGGCCTTACGTCCGGCCGTGACGAAGACTGTGGATTGGGGATCGAACTCGGCGACCAGGCGGAACACGTTGCTGTTGAGCGCCCCGCATAAGCCCTTGTCCGCAGCGATCAGGATTACGGCTCGTTTCCGGACTTCGCGCACTGCGAGTAAAGGATGACTGAACTCACCCATCCGAGTCGTCGCTTCTCGCTGAATACGGTACAGCACCTGTACGAAAGGGCGTCCGGCAAGCGCGGCTTGTTGCGCTTTGCGCATGTTCGATGCCGCCACCATCTGCATCGCTTTGGTGATCTGCGCGGTACTGCTAATCGAGCGGATCCGGCGGCGCAAATCGCGAGGGCTGTGCATAATAATCGTCCTAGGTGCCGAACTTAGCGGCGCCGAAATCGGAGACACTCAAAGCCGACTTCCAGCCCAGCGTTAGCACATACAATGCGGTCTTCATCTCCAGGTCTCTTTGAACTGCTCAGCCGCAGCTTTCAACTCGGCCGTCAATGGGGCGCTCATCGCCTTTTCTTGCGCGATCTTCCGAAGCAGTTCGGTCTTACGCGTGCTCAGAAATTCCGTCAGCTTGGTCTGGAATTCCTTGATCCGATCCACTGGCACATCATCCACACACCCGTTTTGGACCGCCCAGATCACAGCTACTTGGGCCTCGACGGGAATCGGACTGTACTGAGGCTGCTTGAAGATCTCGATGATGCGTTTGCCGCGATCGATCTGCGCCTGCGTCTTGGCATCCAGCTCTGAGCCGAATTGCGCGAAGGCCGCCAGTTCCCGAAATTGGGCGAGGTCTCCCTTGAGCTGTCCTGCGACTTGTTTCATGGCCTTGAGCTGCGCCGCGGAACCAACCCGAGACACTGAGAGACCCACCGAAATCGCCGGCCGCACGCCTTGGTAGAACAAATCCGTTTCCAGATAAATTTGCCCATCTGTGATCGAGATTACGTTAGTCGGAATATATGCGGAAACGTCGCCGGCCTGCGTTTCAATAATCGGCAGGGCGGTGAGTGAACCGTTGCCATACTTTTCCCCAACCCGCGCCGCCCTTTCGAGCAATCGGCTATGGAGGTAAAACACATCGCCGGGATAGGCTTCACGGCCCGAGGGCCGCTTCAGTACCAGGGAAACCTGCCGGTAGGCCACGGCGTGCTTCGACAAATCGTCAAAGATGATTAACGCGTCCATGTCGTGATCCATGAACCACTCGCCCATCGCCGCCCCCGCGAAAGGCGCTAGATACTGGTTCGTGGCTGAGTCGGAAGCAGGCGATGCGACGATGATCGTGTAAGGCAGGGCTCCGGCTTCTTCGAGAATGGTGATGATGCGGGCGATATTCGATTGCTTCTGACCGATCGCAACGTAAATGGAATAAAGCGGGCGATAGCCTTTATCTCCCGCCTCCTCCGCGGCTCTGTTGAGGCGAGCTTGGCTGATGATGGTGTCGATGCATATCGTGGTCTTGCCCGTTGACCGATCCCCGATGATCAATTCGCGCTGGCCGCGACCGATCGGAATCATCGCGTCAATCGCCATGATGCCGGTTTGGACCGGTTGCCTGACCGGACTGCGCCGGATGATGCCGGGAGCGAGTTTCTCAACCGGATAGAAAACGTTACTCTCGACCGGCCCTTTTCCATCCAGGGGCTCACCCAGAGTGTTCACCACACGTCCCAAGAGCTTCTTGCCCACCGGTACCTGCAGTAGTTTACCTGTGGTGCGGACCTCGTCCCCTTCCTGGAGCTGGGTGTAGTCGCCCAAAACGATGACCCCGACCTCGGTCTCTTCAAGGTTCAATGCCAGGCCGGTAATGCCGTGGCCGAGGTCGAGCATCTCGTTGAGCATCGCATCGGTAAGGCCCTCCACTCTAGCCACGCCGTCACCGACTTCGCGAATGACCCCCACGTTCTGCCTGGCAGTCGCTGTCTTCACTCCTGCGATTTGGGCTTCAAGTTCCTTTAGTAGATCAGCCATATAGCTTTCACCCTAGTTCTGCTAAACGCGAAGGTTGCGGAAATGGTGATCAGGTCTCTGCGTTCCTTCCGCTCACACTTGTAATTCCAAAGCCTTTCTCTAACGCAGCTAGGCCAGACCGCACGCTGCCGTCATAAACATCGCTGCCTACCTGAATGCGCATCCCTCCGATCAGCGCTGGGTTACGAGCGAACAGGGTAGTTATCCCTGGACCGTATACGCCTGTTAATTCAGCTCGGACGGTAGCCTGCAATTCGGGCGGCAATGGTAGTGCGCTCTCGACTCTGGCCGTGAACCGGTCATATTCAAGCTCCAACAACCGCTTGAAGTGTCCCAGCAAAGTCAAGTAACCGCGATGTTTTGATTGAACGACCCTCTGCACGACCAAGCGGGCACGGCTCTCATCCAACCTGCCATCGACAAGACATACGCGAAAAAGTTGTTTCGCCTCCCGCATGAGTTGTTTAGTCGTTTTCATCTTCGGTTAGTTTCTTTGTGGGCTAGGCTGCCAATTGCCTGGTGGTCTCCTCGGCCATGCGCCGCTGGTCATCTGGCGTCAGAATCTTGCCAGTGATCGTGGCGGTCGCCCGCACAACCAATCCGCCGACCTCACGCTTAAGTTCCGCGAGCATGACGGCGTGCTGGTAGGCAGCGGCCTCGCGCGCCTTTTCTATAATCTGGTCAGCAGCGGCGATGGCCTTTATCGCTTCCTGCTGATGCACCCGGTCCGCCGCAACGCGTGCTTCCTCGATCAGTTTGGTCGCCTGCGCATTGGCGAGGATCATGATTTCGTGCCGCTGAGCCTCGGTCTGGGCTAGTTCCGCTTTGATCTTCTCCGTGTCAGCAAGACCCTGCGCAATTTGCCGCTGCCGCTCTTCCAGCATCTTGAGAATGGGCTTGTAGGCGAACCGATGGAGAAGAAAGCAAACGATGCAAAAGCTGATGATCTGTGCGATCAGATGAGGCCAGTCCACGCCGAAGGTGTTGGCAATCTGTTGGACCTGGCCTCCGGTCTCTGCTTGCGGCAGCAAAACTAGAGCATTCATGGTTGCCTCTTAATGTTGTGCGAGCGCCGGCCCGTTTTTCCGTTTGGGACTCGGTTTCTTCCTACTTGACGAGAAACAGCGCGTAGAACACGATCGCTTCTGCGAACGCAATCGCCAGGATCGACTGAACCAGTATCTTTGTGGAGGCTACCGGATTGCGTCCTACCGCGTCCGAAGCTTTCATACCAATTAAACCCACCGCAATGGACGCACCCAGCGCCGCCAGACCAACATGCAGGCTTCCGTTCATATGATTTTGTCCTTTTCCTTCCCGTCGGCTGCCGCGGTTGAACACGGGTACGCCGTCGAAATTGGATGATTCAACCGTGCGCAGCCACGGGTCCCTCTGTTTCATGCTGGCAAATCAACATCGTGAACACCGCCGTTAACAACATGAAGACCAGCGCTTGAACCAGACCCATCACGAGCTCCAGGAAATAAAATGGAATCGGTACGAGCCAGCCAAAGCCCGGGACCAGCTTGGACATGGCCTCCAAGAGGTTCTCGCCCGCAAAAATGTTGCCGTAGAGACGAAAACTGAGGGAAACGGGGCGAAACAAAATCGAGACGACTTCCAAGCAGCCCGCCGCGAAGAACACCACCACCATCAGCAGTCTTAAGACACCCGTGCTCTCACCTTTGGGCGCAAACAACTCCTTCAGGAATCCCATCACCCCGACTTCCCGAACGGCCCATACGATCCAGGAGGCAAAGAAGACTAGAGCCATGGCAAGCGTCATGTTGACATCCGCGTTGGCGCCGCGGAACAAGGGCTGGTCGATGACGAAGCCATGGTCAGTCCGATGTCCCCACCCCACAGCACCTACGCCGGGAACAAGCCCAATCCAATTGGCGGAAAGAATGAAGATGAAAATAGTGGCAAAGAACCAGAAGGTCCGCTTGGCCAGGTGTGGGCCAATGATTCCGACCATGAAATTGTACAGGGCCTCTACGAGCCATTCCAGAAAGTTTTGGGCGCCCGTGGGAACTTGCTTCATGCTTAGTGTGGCGAGCTGAGCAAATAGAATCAGGCCCACAGCCACGATCCAGCTGACAACCATCGAATTGGTAATCGGAAAATTGAAGGGGCGGGCGATCTCTACTGCCTTTGTAGAAAGGCCGTGTTCCTTCGTCTCAGGGGAGGCTGGAACTGCTGCCTGTGCCGATATCGCCGGGGTCATCTGGGATTCTGCCGTCACTGCCCAAGTCAAACCGGCACTTACGCTGATGAACACAGCGACAAGGAAGAACGGCACCGCGATGGTTTTCAGTTTGAATACGTCCCGTCCACGGTGCGAGGTCAGAACCTGCGCAAGACCCAACTTGGGGATGTCGGTCATGGACGTACCGGTGTCACTCACGGTTGCTGAAATCAAGTGTTCTGCTAGATTCACTTCGTTTCGTTGGTGAACAGACATTCTCATGCCCACAACCCTAGGGTTCATGTGGCGTGCGAACCAGGAGTTCGTCTGTCGCCCGCTTTCCGGTCGAGTGCTCTCGGGCAACAAATCCAGCCTAATCCGACGTACTCGACGAGCACAGCCTAGTGACTGTGTCGGTATCTGCATACTGGCAAAATCTACAGTGCGTCTCTTTGCCAGTGTGATAAACAATTGCGGAATCTCGAATGCGCCTGCACGCAACGCCAGCAACCTGAGTAAGTACTGGGAAACATTTTGGACTGGTATAAGTGGCAGTGGCCGCTGAAAGCGAGCAGCTGTAGCGTGAGAGACGGTCGGGAACGTAGGCCGCCGAATTGTAATGCGATGAATTTGCCGCAACAGGCCGACTCGCAGCGCTCAACTTGTAGAACCAGGTTCGGCCTGGCGCGGAGAACAGCCGAGATTGGGAACACATAGGCCTGATCGCAGTTCAAATTGGCTGAACTATCGCGAAGTGACAGATGGAAGCAAAGATGGGGTCTCGCCGAACGCCCGTCACCATCCCTAGGCTGAATCTCTCGGGTCTGTGGGTTGTTCGGGCCACGCTGGCAGCTTGCCTTTTGTTCGCTATTTTGGCCGCCGCGCAAGAGCAACATCAACGCGCGGGTACCGGGAGGGCCGACGATCCCGTGCCGGATTCGCAGGGCAGCTTATCGGCGCACCTGCCGGCAGGCTCCGAAACCAAAGCGATACCTGAACAGAAGAAACCGCCTGGCCGACGGGGTTCCTTCATCGTAGCTCCTCTCCCGATTTCCAGCCCCGCCTTGGGCACGGGTATCGTGCCCGTGCTGGGCTACATTTTCCCGCTTCAGAAGGGTGACAACGTATCTCCGCCCTCCGTGGTCGGTGTGGCCGGCCTGGTCACAAACAACGGAAGTCGCGCTTTCGGAACCTACGCAGATTTGTTCATCAAACAAGACACCTACCGAATCACTGCTCTGTATGTTCAGGGTAATCTCAATTACGATTTGTTCGGGATCGGAGTTGTCGCTGGCGATGCGGGGCGCAAGTTGCCGCTCGAACAGTCGGGCCACGCCTTGCGCGTGGAAGCGTTGCGGCGATTGGGATGGGATTTCTTTCTCGGAGTGCGGTTCTCGACCGGAAGTTCGGAAATTGTACTGAGATCCGGAATTAACGTACCTCCTGGGCCCGAGCCCCCACCCGACATCGGGTTTCACACAACTCTGAGAGCTCTCGGCCTCCGGCTGAACCGCGACACCAGGCCTAATCGCTTCTACCCAACCACGGGAACCCTGCTCGAATTTACATCCGACTTTTTCTCTGAAGGACTGGGCAGCAGGTATTCCTTCCAAGCATACAGATTCACATTTAACAAATACGGAAGCCTGAGCAAGAACCAAGTCCTTGCTTACAATTTGTTTGTCTGCGGAACCGGCGGGGATCCGCCATTTTACGGCAATTGCATTTATGGAACGAACAATGAGTTGCGGGGATACACGGCCGGTCGATACCTCGATCGTTATATGATCGCAACGCAATTGGAATATCGGCTTGCGTTGCCGAAAAGATTCGGAGTTGTTGGGTTTGGAGGTGTTGGTGAAGTGGTACCGGGTGGCTCGCAACTGTTCAGGCTCAACAATTTCCTGCCCGGCGGCGGAGGAGGAGTGAGATTCCAGCTGAGCAAGAAATACCACGTCAATCTTCGTGCCGACATCGCTCGGGGCAAGGACACATTGACCTGGACCATGGGCGTGGGTGAAGCGTTTTAGAATCTATGGAATCGTCATTAACCCGCGCATTATCCACAGCCGCTTTGTCGAGATCGATTCGGGCATCGATGTGCTGCCGCAGAAGCTGTTGTGAATGGTCGCGGTAATGCTGAGCTAGCGTGCCTGCGCGGAGAAATGTCGTGCCCATAGACGCGGCTTTGTCGACGAGCAAGACATTCCGCACCGGAGACAGCACACGTCTCCAGTCGTTTCGATTCGGGTCCTATTTGCTCGGTGGGGGATAATTCTTCAAGAGCTTCCTCACTGCCTTTGCCAGGTTCTTCTCTTGCTTTTCGGGTTTTGCTTTTGGGCTAATAGTCTTGCTGGCCAGGCCGCGCCAGACCAAATCATGGTTTGCTGAATCGTACATGTCCAACGCCAGTTGGCCGACGTAGATGGTAGAAGTCTGCCCTGTGGTCGTGCTCATTCCGCCCATCCCACCGTACCACCCGCCGCGATACCAGCCTCCTCCATATCCCCAGTCGCTGCTGAAAGAGGTGAACTGTTTTTCCTGACCAATTCCTGCCTGATAGCCGATATAAAGATTCGCGCTATCATCACTAGTCTTGGTCAGCCCTTTTGTCGCCAGTTCTGCGTCCACAGCGGCGATGATCTGTTTGTCGGTCAGATCGTTGACCTTCGCGGCATCCTTAATGGTCACCCATTTGTAGGTCTTGAATTTCGAGAAATCCGCATTCTTATCAAAGTTGTACCGAACATCTTGGCCGAGTGCGGCGCCTGCTGCAAGCAGGAGTCCCACCAAAGTTATAAACAGAGCCTTCTTCATTTCTAGTCTCCAATCTGCGAGTCGGTATCAAGATCTGGATCGTGAACTACGCACCAACATCCGGGTACGCACGGCTCTCCGCCGAGTACACAAGTCTTTAGCTCTCCAAGACAAGGAGCCTGGACTGATGCTAGTGGCGGGTTACACACCCAGGAACTGTCATTACTGGCAGATCGCAAAACACTAAATTTCAGAGTTGTTGGCGACACATCCGTACAAGGTCCAAAAAGTGACAGGGGGAGCGACCGCATTATTCTCCTGACCTAGACCCACGCGCTGCGCTGGCATCGAGGGACTCCAGACGACGGTGGAAAATCCGCATGAGAAGCAGCACAGTCAGCACCATTACTGTGTTGAAAATCAATTGCGCCCACGCGACTGCCATTCCGGGGTCACCCGCCAGGTCCACCACGGTTACCGCAAACGCTCCCAGAAACGGCAGGAACAGCAGGACGCCAAAGGTATTGAAGCAGAGGTTCGCCACGGCCACGTGCCGCGCCGTCTTTTGCATCTTGAGGCTGGCGACCAGAGCAGTCGCCGTCGTCCCAATGTTTGCCCCAATCACGATCGGAATCGCTGCCGTTGCCGGCATGAGATTCTGTTGCACCAAAAGAATGCAGAGGCCCGTTGTAATACTGCTCGATTGAACGATTGCCGTGATCAACACTCCCGCAACCGTTCCCGTCAGCGGTGTGCTCGATCGGGTCAGCATTTCGCTAAACACGGGGCTCTGGGCCAGCGGCCTAAGGGTAAAACTCACCAGGTTAAGGCTAAAAAAGATGAACCCGAAATAAAACGCGGCTTTCCCTAGCATTCTGAAGCGAGTTGGAAGCGCGCTCAGCACGGCGCCGAGAACGATGAAGAATGGCCCAAACGATGTCAGCTTGAGCGAGACGAGCCACGCTGTCGACGTCGTCCCGATGTTCGCCCCGAGCAAAACGCCCAAGCTCGACCGAAACGACATCGTCCCGGCATCTACCAGCGCCACCGTAAGCGACGTGATCGCGCTGCTAGACTGAACAATCGCTGTCGCGACCGCGCCCAACATTACGCCCCGCCAACGGCTTTCGGTCAACCGTCTGAGCAAATTGCTGAATGCCGCTCCGCCCACCCGCTGAATTTCTTGGCTGAAGCCCTCCAAGCCATACAGGAACAGTACTATCGCAGAAATGGCCGTGAGGAGAATCTTGAAACTTGACATGTGCGCTCCTTGTCAGGCTGCCAGACCCACGGTCGACGTTAATTGTTAATGATGGACGTTGTGTTCGTGGAGCGCCTCAGCGTCCCGTCCTGCGCCGCGGGCACGAGTCGGGTGGGTCAGCTTGTCGGACGAATCCGCTGCGACATACATGGTCTGCGACGGGAAGGCGATCTCCGCTCCTGCCCTCTGGACGATATCCATGACACTCAACAGCATTTCTTCTTGGATCTCTAGAAAGTGGTTCCAGTCACGGGCAAATACGTAAGCGAAAATATCCAAGTCAAGTGAGAACACACCTAGACGAATAAAACTGACGCGCACCGACGAGGAGTCAAGACTAGCGTGCTGGGTAAGTAGTATGCGAACGTCAGTCATGATTGAGCGAATCTGAACCGGGGTGGTTTCATAGCGCAAGCCCACCACTGGATGAAACCAGAATTTGTCGCGCGCGGACAGGGTTTCGAGGCTCATCATCGCAATCTGACCGTTGGGCACACAGACCACCGTGCGGTCCAGCGTGCGGATGCGCGTTGAGCGGAGGCCGACTTCCTCAACTGTTCCCACAGTATCTCCCAGCTTCAATGTGTCTCCGACGTGCACGGCTTGGTCGGCAATCAGCGAGATACCCGCGATGAGATTTTCAAGGGTCTTCTGGGCCGCGAGTGCAACCGCAATGCCTCCTACACCAAGTCCAGCTAGTGCGGCGGTTGGGTTTATGCCGAAATGGTGAAGAGTGAACAGCAAGCCGGCTAAGAGGACGAGTCCGTCAATCACCCGACGAGCGAGACGCAGTACAGCAGGAGATGATCCTTTTATGCCACGACGATGCTCAACCAGGTAACGCTCGCCCCAGCCGTTCACGAGTATCAGTAGCCACACGCAGGCGGCGATAACAAGAATCAGCACCGTGGTGGACCAAAATTGCCGTGCCAACAGTGGCAAGCCAACACGCAATAACAACTCTCGAATTGCGAGGGCAAGGAGCAGAAGGCGAATCGGTGACGGCAAGATTTGTGGATTCTGCAGATGAGCATGTCCCTGGAAGTGGCGCCGCAACGCACCGAAACCCAAGCTAAGAATGCGGTTCAGCAACCCCGTCAGCCCATAGAGGACCGGCATGCCCACAAAGAATGCCAGCCATTGAAACAACGGGATGGTCACCAGTTGAGTCTTGACCAGGAATTCTGGGAGAAAGTTCTCCACCGCGGGCGCACTCAGTTCCTGAAAAACTTCCGGAATCGACGCAAGGGTTTTCCTGGAAAATAGCCAGACTCTTCCCGATTTTCCGCGATCTACGCGTTCGATCAGAATGTCGAGATCGCCTTCGGCAGTGCCGATTGTTCCGACTATGTCTTCATCAGGCCGGAGTGGGTCCGGCAGTGAACCGTCAGGATTGTCACTAAGTTCGTTTAGCCGAGCAGGCAGGCGACGGTCCAGGACAACGGCTAGTTGACGTGCCAGTTGCTGGGCATCCGCCCCTCGCAGTGGAGTATTCAAGTACAGGGCAGCGATTTCAGAGTTGCCTTTCCGTGCAGCGCTAAGAAAACCCAGGACTGCCCCGCGAGGCGTGTTACGGCCGAGAGTGTCCTTCGGGGACTCGGCCTGAGCCTCAGGGGCCGCAGGTTTGGGGGCGGCAACCTGTGGCCAGACGACTGGACAGCACAGCAAGACCAGAAAAAGTACGGCGGTCCTTCCTAGGTGATTCATGCAGTTGTCTGACGCGTTCATAGAAATGCGCTTTACACCCTCATTGGCGGCTCGTAACACTCGACGTTGCCCTGCAAACGGTTTGATGGAATCTTCCTTGGGGATGGAATTTCCTAGAACTGACAGAACTGCCAGTTACCGTACTGGACGATGGCTCCCAAACTACTCCCGTCATTGCAGAGATGCCGTTGCACCGTACACAGGCGGAGGCGTCAGTGCCGAACAAGCAGAAAGCAAAAGAAACGACTCAGAAGATGGCCAACCTCACGAAGAAGAACTACGAGGGTGAACTACGCAAACTCCAGACTAAGCTGGTGGAAATGCAGGAATGGGTCACAGCAACGCGGGCCAGGGTCGTGGTTGTGTTCGAGGGCCGTGACGCCGCGGGCAAGGGAGGTATGATTCATCGCATCATGGAGCGCGTCAGCCCCCGTGTCTTCCGACATGTAGCCTTGCCAGCACCCACGGAGCGGGAGAAGTCGCAGTTGTATGCACAGCGCTACATGAAGCAGATGCCGGCCGGGGGCGAAGTCATTCTATTCGACCGCAGCTGGTACAACCGTGCGCTGGTGGAGCACGTGATGGGGTTTTGCACGGAGAAGCAATATGTGGACTTTCTCCGTTTGTGTCCAGGATTTGAATCGCTGGTGATGAAAGACGGTATCATCCTGGTCAAGTACTGGTTTGAGGTCAGTGAGAAAGAACAGCATAGACGCTTCCTCAGACGCATCGAAGATCGCATGCGAAGGTGGAAACTCAGCCCCATGGACCTGGAATCCCATCGCCGCTGGTATGACTACTCACGCGCTCGCGACGCAATGTTCGCAGCTACGGACACCGCGCAGTCTCCCTGGTATGTAGTCCAAACCGACGACAAAGAGCGAGCTCGCCTCAACTGCATTTCCCATTTGCTCAGCGTGGTGCCATGGAAGGAGATCGTGCAGCAAAAGGTCAAACTGCCGAAGCGACAGAAGCCGAAAGGCTACAAGGATCCGGACTGGAACTATCGCTACATTCCTGAGAAGTATTGAAAACGACAGTCAAGGTTCAGGCGAAGGTTGCCGCACCTCAACTGAGGAGCGTACTTGAGGAAGGTACGGACTGACCGACTAATGGCGTGGAGACGCTCTCTTGCGATGGTCCTGGACGCAGCCATTCCGCTATGGCTACTCGAGATGATCTTCAAACTGATAAGAGGCGGTTAACTTCATTAATCGAGTACTTCGAGAAGTTCGCCTGTAGGGAGATCTGAAGGCCAGCGACGCGGGGGAGTATCTCGCGCGCGTTGCGCCGTGGTTGCTCGAACCCCCCTTTGATAGGCCGACTCCGTCACGATCTGGTCGCTAGAACTTTTCGGTGGCTGCTGTAGCGCTCCTGTCGGGCAACTCGCTTGATCCAATCCTCGAATTGGAATGTTTGGTGCCTACTGCCAGTTGATTGTGGGCCCGCGCACTTCACCGTAGGTGGGGTGGCCAAGCGTCGGCTCAATCGCGGTCGGTGCCATCTGATGCCTTGGCGTCCCGACTACGATTGGTGGTACAAGACATAGACCGGAAGTGGTTGCCCCTTCGTGCCATTGTCCAGTCATTGTCATTTCTGTACGTTCGGCTAGGTGAAAATCTCAGGAGTGCATTCGATTTCCCGGAGTCTGGAACATTGTGATGACGCTGCCCACAATAGACTGGCGCGAATCTACTGAAACCAGCGACTGAACCGCTCGCCCTGGCCAACGAAGGAGTCCCTTATCCTCATCAAACTATGCGGAGCAACTGGACGTGTGTGCGGTGAGAGGGACGTGCTCTTAACACTTGAATGGTGCATTTTGTGGGGGTTAGCGAGATGCGAGTTCCGACTCTTGCGAGGGGTGGGCGGTCATTGAAATCCGACGATCCAAGCCTGCAAGTCCGCGTTCTTGTAGTGGATGATCATGAACCGTTTCGGCGCTTCGTCTCGTCAACACTGGGGAAGCAACCGAATCTGCAGATCATCGGCGAGGCACAGGATGGAATAGATGCCATCCAGCAAGCGGAGGCACTGCAACCCGACTTAATTCTTCTGGATATCGGGCTGCCGGGACTGCATGGAATCGAAGTTGCTCGCCGAATCGGGCAGACTTCTCCCGCTTCACGAATTATTTTCCTCACTCAAGAATCGTCTGCCGATATGGTAGGAGAAGCCTTCAACTCGGGCGCATGGGGTTACGTAGTTAAGACACAAGCCGGAAGGGAACTGCTAATTGCGGTGGAAACGGTCCTGCAAGGCAAGCGGTTTCTAAGCAGCGGATTAAACGGGCACGGCGTCCCCAACACGCCTTAGCGGCAGGCTTTTGTGACAAAGCCAGAAAAATTGCTGGCGCATTCCTGCAGTCATCTCCGTAACCACGAGACTGGCCTCAACACTAGAAACCAAACCTCAGCGCTAGCTGTGCGACCCGCGGATTCACAGCTGTGCTGGTTATGAAACCGAATGTCGGGGACGTGCGGTTGGTTTCGGGGTTCGAAAACTGCGGATGGTTCAGCGCATTGTAAAACTCGCCACGAAATTGAAGGCTACTCTTCTCAACGGGCCAGTTGATCGGTACAGTCTTCGAAAACGCGAGGTCAACGTTGGCTTGTCCGGGACCGTTGACGATCCCTGTTGGGCTGTCTCCAAACGCTGTTCCGATGCCATCCGCGCCAATTACTGGCGGAGTTGTAAAACAGGATGCGTCGAAATAGTTGTTCAGCTTGGACTCCGCCGACCCGCCCCTCACCAACTGGCTTTTGGTGCATTGGCCGCTGAGTTGTGCCCGATCTTGGCTGATGCCCAAGACGTTGTTGGAATTTGTGTCGGCAATGGTAAGGGCGGTCCCAGACTGAACGGTCGCGATTGCAGCTAGAGACCAGCCACCCAGAACGGCGCGCGGCACGCTGCGAGGTGGGCTTGGCAGCGCCCACGTCGTGCTGAAAACGAGCCGATGAGTGCGATCGAAACTCGCCCGGCCCCATCGCTGTCTGGGAGAGTTTTGGTCTCCCAGTGTCAGTGCATTTCCACTGGATGTTGAGTTAATGTCGGCGCCATCCGTGTCCAACGTCTTGGAGTAGGTGTAGGAGGTGAGGAATTGAAAGCCGTGGCTTAGACGTTTTGTCAGACTCACCTCAAGGCCGTTGTACGAAGAACTGCCGGCGGACTCGAGTTGCAGAAGAGAGTCTGGAGGCACGCCGATCACGGGCACTCGGAGCGAGATATTATCCCGCGTGTTCTCGGTGATGTTCCTTATCGGGTGGCTCGCGGAAGCCGACAACGCCTGATTCAGAGAGCGTTGACGAACCAGGTGAGTGCCGCGAGTGCCGACGTATCCTACCTCTAGCAGCCACCCCTCGTGTAGTTCAGCCTGAACGTTCAATGAATACTGCTGAATCATGGCAGGCCGAAAGCCGGGCGCGACCGAGTAGATCGTCGTGGTGGTGGTTGGGGAGTAGGCAGGGAACTGAGGAAAAGACTCCGGCGTAGGGAACGGCTGCGGAAAGGGCGCTTGAAATGTCGCATTAGCGTTTGCCAGCCCGGCATTTAACCGAAACACGGAGAACGGAGCGCCAAAAACATTCTGGTAAAAGGCTTGACCGGTGGGTCGAGAATAGTAAATGCCATATCCGGCTCTAAGCACCGAGCGGCCGGAGTTTGGCAAGACCTGCCAGGCGAGTCCAATTCGCGGCGCGATCCTGTTCTGTCCCGCGCCTTCGTTCCCAAAAGCGTTATTCGCACGCAGAACTCCGGCTGGGAGAATGCCCGGGAAATTTGAAGCCACGATGTAACCGGCGACACTGCCTCCCGGCGGAGGGTTGGGATCCGCTTTCGTGATGTCGAAACTTGCATTCCTGCCCAATTGGTCGGCGAACTGTCCCAGATGCTCGTAGCGTGCGCCAATATTGAACGTGAGCGATTTATGGATCCTGTAATCATCCTGTACGAAAGCTGCCCCCTCCCACACCCGGTAGTCACGAACGGCTAGGCCGAAGTCATCGAACGAAGCAAAAACATTGCTGAATGCGGTGCCATTGTCGCCTGCGCTAAGGCCCAGCAGAAAATCCGGCCAGCTCAGAAACCGAGTGAAAGATCCGAGTCCCCCGAGGTTGGTGTAGTCTTGCAACCTCGTGACCGATCCTCCTAAACGGATGGCATGAGCCCCGCGGATGAAGCTGACGGCATCACTGAAGACAAAGCTGTTCTGGGTAATGGTTCGCGGAAATCCCGAGGCAACGCTGACGGAGCCTAGAATATCCAGGCTGGGGAGTTCATTGTTTCTACTCATTTCACCCTCCGCAACCCCAACATCGGACCATTTGAACGGAGTGTTGGCCGCTGTGTTCGCCCTCGTGTGGACGTACCCGATTCGCGCTTCGTTGAGCCATGCACTGCTGAATGCGTAGGAGTGAGCAAGAGAGAACACCCTAAAATCAGAGTCGCCAGGACTCGGAAACCCAGGGATGTTGCCGGATGCATTCAGGCCATTACCGGGAAATGTGACAGTCTGTTCATCATGCGCCAGGAAGAAGCGGGCTGTGATTTTGCTGTTTGGCCGAGCGAGGTAGTCGATATTGGTTGCGAACTGGTCTTCATTGAAATGGCAGGGTTCTGTGAAAACTGAAAAGCCCTGCTCTTCGACGAGTTTCTTGGTCGGGTCAACAGTTTGTGGCGTGGAGATCAGAAAGGTTCCGTCGGGCAGCTTGAAGTTCAAGAGAGCGAGTGCCGCGGGATTGATGTTGGAGCCGTCGGAGTTGATCGCCGTGCCGCCGTGTATGCCGGTCCTGCCGGCAAACATTTCGCCGAGTGCAGTGGATGTCCGATCACTGGTGAGTGGCGGCTCGGTCAGGCTGGCCGCGCAGGCAGTCCTCGACTGGCCAGCAGCGAGAGCATTAACCTGGCGCGTTCCCTGATATGACCCAAAGAAGAGAAGATTCTCCTTCTTGATTGGCCCGCCCAACGCAAACCCAAACTGGTTCTGCTTGAGGACGGGGCGCGGCTGGCCGGCCAGGTTCAGAAAGAAATCATTGGCGTTAAGCACTTCGTTACGGAGGAACTCAAAAGCCGTCCCGTGGAAGCTGTTGCTGCCCGTTTTTGTAATCAGGCTGACGTTGGCGCCGCCGTAGCGTCCATAGCCTGCATCGTAAAGGCCGGTTTGAACCTTGAACTCCTGAATGCTGTCGGGGTTTGGAATTGGAATTCCGCCACTCCCGGCCGCACTGCCCTGCACGTCATTCACGCTGATTCCGTCCAATTGAAAGTTGTTGTCATAGGAGCGTGCCCCGTGGACATAAATTCCGTCGTTGGAGTTGGCTATCTGGGAAAGAGCCGTCCCTCCGACCCCCAGCTCGCCTGCGTTGTACACCCCCGTAACGACCCCTGGCGAGAGACCGATGATTTGAGCAAAGTTCCTCGTGACCAGCGGAAGGTTGCCTACCGCTGTCTCGTAGACGACTTGGCCGAGTGCGGAACTGTCGGTCTGGACCATTGACGATTCTGCTGACACTTTTATGTTCTGGATCACGGTTGCGAGTCGAAGATGGAGTTCGAGGTGAAGAGTTTCGGTTACGTTGATCTTTATGTTTGCACTGCTGATGAGAGCCCTGGAGCCTGGCGTGCTGGCTTGTATCTCATAATCGCCGGGCTGTAGCAGGGGGAAGCCGAACCTTCCCTTTTCGTCAGTCGTGACAAACGCAGTTGCGCCAGTGACTTGGTTAACGAGACGGACGACCAGCCCAGGTACAACGGCTCCGGAAGGGTCAAGCGCCACTCCGATCAGGGCGCCGGTGGAAGTTGTCTGGCCATTTAAGTTGCCGAAAAACAACACCGCAATCGCTATGGTTACTCGGAGCGCAGAGGGGCGG
>Ga0137418_10001418_pt1 | contig 22096 bp, 19 predicted proteins | sample CZODoug3_1_2_16f_FD_122242 | JGI IMG/M metagenome (GOLD analysis project Ga0137418, IMG submission 122242) | Vadose zone soil fungal communities from Angelo Coast Range Reserve, California, USA - CZODoug3_1_2_16fungal (Hybrid Assembly) | ecosystem: Environmental > Terrestrial > Soil > Vadose...
CCCTCTACCGGGGGTTGCGCTCGAAAACCATCCTCACGGTCCTGGGCGCAGTGGAGGTAGTGCGCCCCTACTTCCTATGTCCGCACTGCCATCACGGCCAATTCCCGGCCGATGTCGACCTAGATTTAGAAAACACCGAACTGTCGCCGGGAGTGCGCCGGATGTTGGCCGTAGTCGGCAACGACGCTCCCTTCGACCATGGGCGCGAACAGATGAAACTACTGGCTGGGTTGGAAGTTACCACCAAAGCGGTGGAGCGTACGGCGGAGGCGATTGGTGCCGCTATCGGGGCCTGCCAGCAGCAGGAGATGAATCGGGCCCTGCAGTTGGATCTACCCATCCCCATCGGTCCCACGATTCCCGTGCTCTATGTCGAGTTCGACGGCACTGGTGTACCCGTGGTGCGAGCCGAGACTGAGGGGCGGCAGGGTAAAATCGACGGCCAACCAGCGCATACGCGAGAAGTTAAACTAGGCTGTGTGTTCACCCAGACCATGGTCGATGAGGATGGTTACCCGGTGCGAGACGAGGCTTCTACCACTTATACCGGCGCCATCGAAACCGCCGAGCAGTTTGCTCGGCGGATTTATAGTGAGGCTTGGCAGCGGGGTTGGGGTCGGGCGCACAAGCGGGTCGTGATCGGCGACGGTGCAGAATGGATCTGGAATCTCAGCCAACAATGTTTTCCCCAGGCCATTGAAATCGTAGACCTCTACCACGCGCGCCAGCACCTGTGGGACCTGGCTCGCAAACTGCACCCTGGCGACGACGTGGCCCAGAAACGCGGGCTGCTGCCGCAGTTGGACAGACTGGAAAATGGCAAGATCGAAGATCTGGTGGCTGACCTCCGCTCCACGCCCGCCGCAAGCGTAGAGATCGCCGACAGCCTGCGAATCGAGGCCGAGTACTTCCATAAGAACGCCAACCGAATGCGCTATCCGAAGTTTCGTCGCCAAGGGCTGTTTGTAGGTTCGGGTGTCATCGAGGCGGGCTGCAAAACTGCGATCGGCCGTCTCAAGCAGTCAGGCATGTTCTGGACCGTCCGGGGCGCCAACGCCATCATTGCTCTTCGCTGCAATCGACTGAGTGGTCGTTTCGAGGACTATTGGGAGGCACGCAGGGCGTAATCTGCACTTTTAAGTCGCGCACCCGCCGCTCCCTGCCGCTCCCTAGAAGAGCTTGCCTACACGTATCCCGATCGCTACCTGTTGCTGCTGCCCAGATCCAAAGGAGGACCGGACCCCTTCCGATCCCAAACAGCCTTGATCGTTGGGGTGCTTGATCCTTGGCGTGGCTGTGGCTTCCCATGGATAAGTAAGACTCCGCAGCCGCTGCGCGCGCTCCGCACTGCGGAATCAGCAATTCGGTGAAGTGCGGTACCTTATGACCGCTGCTGCAGATCCGCAACCAGCGGTGAGGCCGTACCTGCCTCCGTGACGCTCGCCGTAGGACGCTCGGCCGCCGCCTCTTCTACCTGCTTCAACGGCACACGTTCCAACGTCCCGATGAGCGGGGCCTGGTCGGTGGTCGAGCGCAGAGAAATGAACCGCTGCTCCACGCAAAGTGCGTCGATCATCCGCTGCTGCCGCGTGCTGAGCACCTGCTGCGGCAACTTGTCGAAGTGGCGGAAAATCCAAAGGAAGGAGACGCGCTGCCAGAAAGTGAGTTCAATGTGACGCGGGCCGATCGGCGTAATGATGCGCACTACACCGCCGGCAAGTTTGTCGATCCACATAACCGGGCCTGCCTGGTTACCAGTTTGTACGCAACCACCAGAGCACTTTAAGGGCCGCTTATTATTGCACCCCTAGTGATGCATGAAAACTAAAATCTTTCAGCCGTAGACTGGAACGGACACGCCCGGTTCCGGAGAGGCCAACCGCTTGGAATATTTGGGAAAACGCCACCTCGGCAGCGTAATCGTATTGCACCGAAAACAGTGCTTCGGTGAGCCCTTCTGACCCCTGCCTGTGATCCGCCCGGTCCCTATTTCCACTACCCCAAATTGGCACTCAGCCGGGAATTTCTGGAAGAACATCCAGTCGATCGATGGTGGCCGCCACCCCAAACTTGCGACCGCCATTGTCCTCTACACGAATCACCGAGGCCTGGCAGCAAGCCCATTGCTTTTCTCCCAGCCCCAACTCCGCCGGTAGGATCAGCACGATCTCCAGTTTGCTTCCCTCCGCGATCCTTTGGTCCGTATACAGGAAGACCCCGCTTGCGTTCAGATCGCGCGTCACCGCGGCCAGTTCTTGCGCCGTCTGCTTGCTCTTCAACGTCGCCGGAATGCTCGCCGTCAGGCGCGTGCCAGCCCGTCGCTCCTGCTTGGGGTCGGTCATCTTGGAAAGTGAGCCTATCACGATGTCACTTGATTCCACCCCGACTTTTTCACGGGGAGGCCTGGAGGGAACAGCTCTCAGGATTTCCAATTCTTCCGGCCCGGCACTTTCTGCATCTCAGGGCACCCCGGGACGGTCTCCCTTCTGCGCGCCGGCCGACGACGCTGCCAGGTTGAGAACCCGCTCGCCGAACCATTGCCGGCGTTGCAACTCGATGGGAACATTTCCGTTGCGCCACACGAAGTCATTGAAGGCTCTGAGGTCGAATTTGTCGCCGGCGCTAAGGCGCGCATCCGCCAGGAACTTCGTGATCTGGAGTTTGCCCGCCTGATACGAGATGGCCTGTCCAGGTTGAGTGGCAAACATCGACGCTTCGGCGTGCGCGGTTTTCTCATCCATCGGAACCATGCGTGACAGGTAATTCGCCGCCTGCTTGAGGGTGAACTCACCGAGCGCGAGTTTGACGTCTACCTCCACGCGCAGGGCGCGCAGCCGCATGTAGTTGTAGACGATCTCGCGACTGTGGGGAGAGTCGTCGAATAGACCCGCCTGCAACATCATCTCTTCCGCGTAGAAGCCCAGCCCCTCGTTGGCGCCGGAGTCGTAATAGCGCTGACGAATCGCGTCGGGGCTCCGCCATCCCAGCCACAGCTGCAGGTAGTGTCCGGGCACGCCCTCATGGACCAGGTCGGGACGGGGATCGTGCGCGTTCGAATTGGCGAAATAGCCGAGGCTGTCGGAAGGATCCGGCGTCCAGCGGATACAGTCCTCCGTGAGGCGAGACGGTCCGGTGAAATCGTCCTGTTCACCGAAATCGCCGAGTGCGGCCAGATAGGCCGGCAGCGGACGAATCGTGTAGTGCGGCAAGTCTGCGGGAATGGTGAGCAGACCCTGCTCGGTGAGGAAGCGGCGGACTTGCGCTTCCATTTCTGTGGTGCGCTTGATCTGCTCGTTCACGTTCGGGAACATCTTGAGCGCAGGCACTTCTCGATTGCGCTGCCGCTCCATTTGCTCGAAAGCCACCGACCGTGCCCACTCCTGCCGGGCCAGCTCCAGCAACTGCTCGGACGTGAAGGGGTACAGCGCGACGTTCTTGAAAAAGTAGGAGTAGGCCTCACGCCCGACGGCGGTGTGCTCCGTCATCTTGGGCAGGCGCTGTTCGAGCCAGGTGCGATAGGCCTCCAGGGCTGAAGTCGCCGCTTCGAGCGCAGGCACCAGTTCCCTGCCGAGACCGCCCGGCAACATCGGGCCCACGTCGCGGGCCAACGGCTGCAGGTTTTGGCGAATGTTCACGAGGGAATCGATCGCCAGCCTCGCAAAGGGTGCGGCTGGCTGCTCAAGGTTGGCGTTCGCTTCTTCGAGGATCGCCGGGATGTTGTCGAGGCGCGCGATGAGTTCTCGGCTGCGCGCTTGGTCGAACGGCGGAGGCGGAAGCAGAGTTTCTGTGACAGCCGTGAGGGTTTGGTCGACATAGAAGGTCGGGTCGCGCTGCCAGCGGCGATTGATGTCGAGTTCCCAGTGCACACGAGCGAGCGCCGAGCCGATCAACCGGTAGTCCACTTGCTGAGCCGGCGCCCACTTCGCGGGGTCGAGTTTCTTCCAGCGCGTCTCGAAGGCAGCCAGATCGGCTCTTTGCCGAGCGACTGCGGCCCCGGACCACGAACGCTTGAGGCCAGCCGGACGATCGAGGCGCGGGATATCGTCGTTATTGAAGGGCTGGTACTGGGCTCGCCAGGTCCAGAAGTCGGAGGCCAGCTGGTCGAGCGAATCCTGGGCGTGGAGAGGGAGTGCGAGAAACAGAGCAGTGAGAAGAACGATTATGCGTCGCATGTTGGGTTGGACGACTAACATACGATTGACATTGTACAAGTGAGAATCCCGGCGATTCAGGTGGTGCTCCATGCGGTACCTGCGGTGCGGGACTTGCCCGCTGACTTTCGAGTGTCTCTGACCAACGGGCCAAGCCGAGATGCATATCCGATCAGTCGCTTCACCTGGTTCATACAACCACCCCACGGGGTGGCCGGTGCTTAGTGCCGGATCAGTTCCACGACCTGCGAGACAGAAAGATCTGGTTGCTTTCCTGAACTGGGTGATGGATGACGGTGAGGGGATGATGCAGAGTCTGCGCTACGCACCGCTACCGAACAGTGTTGCCCTCAACCTGAAGCGGAGGATTGCAGGCCTGCGTTAGCGCGTAAGGAAGACCTTGCGGCGGGATCCGGGTTCGGACCGTGCGACGTCGTCGCGGCGTCTTCTCTCGAAATTGATCCGGAACAAGAAAGTGGCAGGGATGGCTGGACTTCTCTGCCACTCTTGTTTGCAACGATCAGGCGCTCGGTGAGTCTTGAGGCCCGCGCGCGTGCTGTGGATCAACCCGTTACTGGCTATTGCCCGGCTGTTCGGCTCCGTTGGCGGTCAACGTGCCCAGCAGACCATCGGCTTCATCGTTCGGACCAGCGCTGAAAACCAGCGTGTTGGTCGGCCCATTGTTGGTGGCACTCCCTCCACCGAAGCTGATTGCCCACAGACCATCGATCGCCAGGGCTTGCCCGGTGGTGTCATCGATCATCATGCCTTCGTGCTTCCCGGTGAATACATTGAAGCCGTGGATCGTGCCGTCACCGAAGTTGCCGATGAGCAGTCGATGCGAAAACTTGCCGAAGTCACCGGGAGCGAGAGCTGCGCCCCAGGGTGCGTTGAACCAGTCTCCATGCTCCAAGCGCCGCAACAGGCGTCCCCGGGGATCAAACACGCCCGCAAAACCGAGGCCAGCACCGTGGTCTTCATCGTGGCTGCCCGGCGCCCGGTGGGCAAACGTCACGACCAGATCTCCACCGACATTCTGGATGTTGAAGGAAGCCCAGCTCCTGTCGAGACCCGGATAGCGGAAAGCACCTTCATCCTGCTCCGAAGGGAGCCGGTTAAAGCTGCTGTCGAAGACTTCGACCCGGCCCGACTGAAAGTTGGTCGCGTAAAACCTCGGACTGCCATTTACCTGGGCGATCGCGCAGCCCTTATAAATGGCCTTGCCAGCGCGATTCTTGAGTATCACCGCGTTGGGATTCACGGTCGGATTCCAGCCGGCGATGGTGCCATCCTCGGTCACGAACAAGAAGAACGCCTTCGCTCCCGGCCCTACCAGAAATCCAGGCGTGGCGTTGAAAACCGTTCCCGTGGGAGCCGACGTGCCGGTTCCATCGGGGGTTGGAATCTTCACGACCAAAGCCTGTGGCACACCGGCCGCGTTGTACAAAGTGGAAAGGCCGGTGCCGTTGTCGGCCACCCACCAAGGGCTGCCAGTCCCGCGCGAAAGACCCCAGGCATTCACAAGGTTTGGATCCGGGTTAGGCGCGGTTGAAGAAGAAGCGGAGGAATCGGCGGTAAGGTCAGTGCGATGATACAGCTGGGCAAAGGCGGAACCCTGCACTAGCAGCGCAAGAGCGGCGGCAGGGAGAAGAACTCGACGAACCACAGAAATCCACATACATGCACCTCTACTTGAGTGAGACCTTCGTGAACTGCTGCGCATACCACTGCGCCATATTGGGAGCACAGAAACGGTAAGCTCCGCCGATACCCCGGTTTGTCACGGAATTGTCGCGTTTTCGCAATCTTCTTGTCAGCAGGGGCGCACCGTCCGGCCCGCAAGGACAGCATCCTCGCAAGGCGGTTAAGACTGCGCGAACGTGCAGGGAAAGGCAAAACCAGCGTGCGGACTGACGGAGAGCAGTGAGCGGAACGGCCTACTCGTGTCTCGAAAATTCGCGCAACAACGGGGTTCGGCCGCCCTTGAAAGGGCGCGGCTTCGGCCGCGCCGCACACCCTCTGCAAATACAGGGGGTTGGCCCCGGAGGTGAGACGTAAATGGACGGAACCCTCCTTTGCGTCGTCCACTGTTCCAGGTATTTCTGGCACACGGTACTAACCTGACTTTCGCAAATTCAGGGCGATTTTTCCGTGGCGCGAGGCGTAAGTCCCATAACCGCAACGCAGGATTTCGCAGAACGCTGTAGTGAAGACCTACCCACTTTCGCCGGGAGGGTTTTTCTGTCATGGTGCGGATGAGATGTTTCTGCGGAGCAACGGCGGAAGAAGGATGGTAAGGATCATCGCTATTTCAGCATCGTAGAAAGTCATCGGCTGAGCTCAGGCAAGATGGCGCAGCGCACGGTTCTGTACTTGGGCGAAGTCAACGACCAACAAGCGGCGGCCTGGCGCAAGAGTTTGGAGGTGTTTGACGAAGATCGGCAGAGCTCGCTCACCCTGAGTCTGTTTCCGGAAGACCGGGAAATTCCCCAGGATGCGGTGGATGGTCTGCAGGTGAAATTGAGTGGATTGGAATTGCGACGGACGCGCGTGTTCGGCAACTGCTGGCTGGCGTGCGAACTGTGGCGTCAGTTGGACCTGGATGGTTTTTGGCAACAAACGACTGCCGGACGGACGAGAAGCGGTGAGTTGTCAGAAGTGGGCGGATTTGTTTCATGCCGACTTTGAGGTACTGCTTTACGACTTGACGAGCACGTATTTCGAAGGCGAGATGGAAGAGAACCCCAAGGCCAAACGCGGCTACAGCCGCGATGGCCGGCCGGATTGTTTGCAGGTCGTGATTGCACTGGTCATCACCCCCGATGGTTTCCCGTTGGCTTATGAAGTGATGGATGGCAATACTTCCGATCGCACCACCCTGCGTGGATTTCTCGACCAGATCGAAAACACTTACGGCCAGGCGAAACGGATGTGATGGATCGCGGCATCCCGAGCGAAGCCATCCTCGCGGAGATGAGGAATCCGGCTCGGCCAGTGTCCTATCTGGTGGGAACCGGGAAAAGCAAGATCAAGCAATACGAAAAGAAGTGGCTCGATCTGCCCTGGCATAAGGTTCGCGACTCGGTGGAAGTGAAACTATTTGAACAGGACGGCGAACTCTATGTGCGGGCGAAAAGCGAGGCCGGCAACGCAAAGAGATCGCCATACGGCGGAAACGGCTGGCCCGGTTACTGCGTAAGCTGCGTGCGATGCGCCACAGCCTACCTTCGCGGGATCAGTTGCTGATGCGCATCGGCGCCGCCAAGACCGAAGCGGGCCGGGCCTTTGGCTTTGTGAAGATTCAAATGCCCGCCGCTCAGCAGCCTGTCACCCGCGAGTCTTTTCGTTTTACCGCGCATCAGAACAAACTCCAAGACGCCGAACTGCGCGATGGCCACTACTTGCTGCGCTCCAATCTCACCGCTGCAGATCCCGCTGTGCTTTGGACCCGCTACGTGCAACTGACACAGATCGAAGGCGCCTTTCGGTCGCTGAAGAGCGAACTCGGGATTCGCCCCATCTATCATCATTTGGAGAATCGGGTGGACGCACACATCCTGATCGCTTTTCTGGCTTACTGCCTGCAAGTCACGCTCAAGATCCGATTGGGGCTGCATGCGCCGGGTCTGAGGCAAACGGCAGTGATGGAAAAGCTGGCCACGATCCAAATGATCGACGTATGGATACCCACGGTCGACGGACGCTGGTTGATTCTGCCGCGCTACACCCAGCCGGGAAAAGACACCCGACTCCTCTATTGAGGGAAGTAAGTGCTTTATATTCAATGAAGGCTACCCAAAGGTCTTCACTACAAAACGCAGCTGACCGACTGCGTAGGCAACTCCAGTTTGAGTTTCTCCAAGAAGCATCGGCCGCACCCGAAAGGGCGTGCTGAGAATGGCCCGCCACGTTCGGTGGCGGGCAACGCCCCTAAACGATTCCGTCCCGTAGGGATGGCTGAAAGGCACTGTGAAGATGTGAGGCGAATGCGAAATCTGGAACCGAATGACCCTGATCGCAAGGCGACGGCATGACTGTGATTCTGGAAAAGATCCAGCCCTAATCTAGCCGGCTGTGGAAAAAATGGGTTTTGCAGGGTCGCCCAGCGCTCCCAGCGCTCAAAAACCAGTCGCGAAGCGGCGTGAGAATGAAGCCCATGGCGCAAGCCGTGGGTCACGTGCCGGAATATGATTGAGCCCCGAAGGGGTGAAAGAACGGCGCAGCCTACGAAGCTTACTGAGGTGCGCTCACCGACTGCACGTCCGCGGTGTTGGTGGCAGGTCTGCCCGCGAAGAAGTTATGCTCGTAGAGGTTGCGATACATGCGCCCGGCGAGCTCCGCAGCCTTGGGACCGAACGTAGGACGTCCGCCCTGCAGGAAGACTACCGTCACAATCCGCCCGACGTTGGTGTTGGCGTACGAGGCAAACCATCCGTAGCGCGTCCCGGCACGGGAACAGGTTCCGGTTTTGCCGAGCACCGGTTCCTCCGAGAAGTTGGAGCGCACGCTGCGCGCGGTACCGTAGAGCACCGCGTCCGCCATGCCGTCGGAAATTTCCGGAATGAGGGGCGCAATGTCCAGGTGGCGCTTTACGCGCGGCTGAAAGTTGGCAACGTCTTCCGCCGTGGTGGGATGCTGCATGTAGTAGAGCGTTCCGCCGTTGGCGATCGCCGAAATCATCGCTCCCAGTTGCAGCGGGGTCATGGAGACGCCTTCGCCGTAGGAGCACATCTTCCCTACCCCGCCCAGCTTGGCGGGAATTTCCTCGTCCGGATAGATCCCGAGATGTTCGCCCTCGATGTTATAGCCCGCCATTTCGCCCAGACCGAACTGGTGCGCGTAGTAGCTGACCTTGTCGAAGCCGAGTTTACGGCCAAGCGCTTCGAAATAAGCGTTGTTCGAGCGCGCCATGGCTTCCGTAAGATTGACGCGGCTGCGCCGGCCCAGCACGATGGGCGTGTCTTTATCGATAAGATTTTCGCTCAACGCGGCCAGGGCGACTGAGACTTTGATAGTCGAGCACGGCTGCGCTCCACTGGAGAGCGCCAGCTTCTGATTCACCATCGCGAGAATGCGGCCACTGGTGGGCTCGATCGCGACCACCGTACCGTTCATGTTACCCAGAGCGTCAATCGCTGCTTGCCGGACCACGGGATCTTCCCCCGCAGTGACGTCGCCCTCGGCGACGTCTTCGGCAAAGGAGCTGGTGTAGAAGCGCTCGTAATAATGACGGCGGCGGCGACGCATCGACGTGATTTTGGCCGCAGGCGTAACGCTGCGACTCTTGGCCAGGCGGTTCATACGACGTCGAGCGCGCTGGTTTTCTGCCACTTTTTGTGACTTGGACTTGGCGGCAAGCGAGCGGCTGCTCACGCTGGCCGCACTGCCAAAGCTCGCCAGCGCTGACATCATGACCGATAACACTATGATCCGAAAGATCTTGCTGACTTTCTTGGACATCTGCCCCTTACCGCCCCCGGTGACTTCCTGTATGTTCGAAGCAAGTCTCGTACCAGTCGCTTGCCGCGGCCGGCCCGGTTGCCCCATCTCTTCGATAGTAAGAGACTTAGCGATTCCGAGGCAATCGAAAATTACGGCATTGTAATATTCGAGGAATCGATCGTAAATGCCTTGTTTAGAATTGCTTAATCGCAATCCTCATGGGGTCTGCGGACCTTCGGTAACCTCGCCCTGATAACTCCCAAGATACCCCCTTCGGCAAAACTTTGCGCATTTTGGGGGAGTTCGAGGCAGGCTACGCAGCCTCTCCGCGAAGCTGCAAAGGTTTTGACCTGGGAGTCATGCGCGACTACCATTCCGAAAAAACCTTTGGACTCCCTGCTTCATGATTCCAAAACAGCTCTCGCACTACCGCGTGCTCGAAAAAATTGGTGCCGGTGGAATGGGCGTGGTATATCGCGCCCACGACGAGCAACTGGAGCGTGACGTTGCGCTCAAGGTTTTGCCCCCACGCGCGCTCACGGACGAGCGGACGCGGCAGAGATTTCGCAAAGAAGCGCTCGCGCTGGCCCGGTTGAACCACCCGAACATCGGCGCGATCTATGAGTTCGGGAGCGAGGGGGGCACTGATTTTCTGGTGATGGAACTGGTCTCAGGTGTGACGCTCGACGCCAGGCTGGCGGGTGTTGCGCTGCCCGAGCGTGAAGTTCTGCGTCTGGGCGCGCAACTGGCGGATGGCTTGGATGCGGCGCATTCCCAGGGAATCGTTCATCGCGATCTGAAACCCGGCAATGTGCGGATCTCGCAGGATAACCGCCTCAAGATTCTCGATTTCGGCATCGCTCAGTTCGTGCAAGCGGAGGCGGACTCCGCTGCGACGGCGACCCTGACGCTGCCGAATGAGATTGTGGGCACGGTGGCCTACATGGCGCCCGAGCAGATCCGCGGACAGAAAGCCGATGCGCGCACCGACATCTATTCGACCGGTGTGGTGCTCTATGAGATGGCCACGGGCAAGCGCCCGTTCCCAGAGACTTCGGGTCCGCAGCTGATCAGCGCCATTCTCGAGAGGCCGCCCTCCCCGCCCAGCTCAAGGAATCAGGGCATCTCCCCTGCCCTCGAGAGCATTATCGTCAAAGCGATCGACAAGGATCCGGAGCGGCGCTACCAGTCCGCGCGAGAGCTGCGCATCGATCTGGAGCGGCTGAGCACCGGAGTCGTGCCGCTGGCGGCGCGTCCGAGTTCCGCCTGGAAATGGATGGCAGGCGTCGGCGCCGTCCTGCTGCTTGCGCTGGCCGCGGGCGTCTACAGCGTACGCGATCGCTTGTTCCCTCGTACCCATCCGCCGGCCGTCGAAACGGCGCCCAGCATCACGCCCCGGCGATCGGTTGCCGTGCTGGGCTTCCGGAGTCTTTCGGGGAAGCCCGCCGAAGCCTGGCTTTCGACCGCTCTGGCCGAGATGCTTGCCACTGAGTTGGCGGCGGGCGAGCAGTTGCGCACCATTCCGGGCGAGAGCGTCACGCGCATGAAGAAGGATCTCGCCTTGCCCGACGCCGACAGCTTCAATCGCGAAACCCTGGCGCGCATCCGCAAACATCTGGGAAGCGACCTGATCGTGCTGGGAACTTTCCTTGAGTCTGGCAACCAAATCCGCCTGGACTTCCGCCTGCAAGACGCCGGCGCCGGCGAGACCCTGGCCAGCTTCTCGGAAAACGGTCAGCAGTCCGAATTGCTGGAACTCGTTTCGCGCACCGGCGCGAATCTCCGGCAGAAGCTGGCGATCGGCGAAGTCACGCCCGAGCAAAGTTCGAGTGTGCGCGCCTCCCTACCCTCGAATCCGGAAGCGGCACGGCTCTACGTCGAGGGTCTCGAGAAGCTTCGGGTCTTCGAGGCGCTGGCTGCGCGCGATCTCCTGCAACAAGCCGTCGCTGCCGATCCGAAGCACGCGCTGGCGCACTCTGCTCTGTCGGCCGCCTGGTCCTCGCTCGGGTATGACGCGAAGGCGCGGGAGGAAGCGAAGCACGCCTTTGATCTCTCCGCTAACATGTCCCGGGAAAGCCGCTTGGCCGTCGAAGGACGATTCCGTTCGGTGACGCGGGACTGGGCGAAGACGGTTGACATCTATCGCGCGCTCTGGAACTTCTTCCCGGACAACCTCGACTACGGGCTGCGTCTGGCCGCGGTGCAAGTGGCGGCCGGGCAAGGAAAAGACTCGCTGGGCACGGTGGAGCAACTGCGCAGGCTGCCGCCACCCACCGTCGATGATGCCCGCATCGATATGGCCGAGGCCCGGGCAGCCGAGTCACTGGGCGATTTTCAACGCGAGCAGCAGATGGCGGCCCGTGCGGCGGAAAAAGGCCGCGCACAAGAAGCCCAACTGGTGGTAGCCGAGGCGCTCTCCGCCCAGGGTTGGGCGTTCGAACGGCTCGGCCAGCCAGATCAAGCCAGCTCTCTGATCACGGAAGCCGAAGGCCTGTATTTTGCTGCCGGGGACCGGCGGGCCGCCGCGAATATGGTGGGCATAAAGGGCAGCGTGCTTTACGACCGGGGCGATTTCGTGGGTGCGTTGAAGTCCCACCAGGATGCGCTGCAGGTTTTCCGCCAGATCGGAGCCCAGCAAAGCGTCGCTCGTACCCTGAACGAGATCGGCAACGTTCTGTACGCGAACGGAAAGCTCGAGCCGGCACAGGACTACTACCAGCAATCGCTGAAGATTTACCAGGAGATCGACGACAAGCGCGGCGTCGCCGGGGCCCTCGGCAACCTGGCGAACGTCTTCGATAGCCTGGGAAATCTCACAGCCTCCCTCCAGAAACAGCAAGAAGGCCTGCAGGCCTTCCGGGACGTTGGCGACCGGCGCGGCGAAGCCTCCACCCTGAACAACCTTGGGAATGTGCTCTCCGAACTTGGCAACCTCGGAGGAGCGAAGAAGAACTACGAACAGGCGATCGCTGTTCAGGAACAGATCGGCTACAAGCGCAGCCGCGCTTACTCGCTGTTAGGTCTTGCCGATCTGTTGCGCGAAAAAGACAAGCTCGACGAGGCGCGCAAGACCGCGGAAGAGGCGTTGGCTCTGCGTAAGGAGATGTCGGATGAGAGCAACATGGCCTTGAGTGGGCTGCAACTCGCGCAGATCGCCCTCGACCAGAAAAAACTGCCGGAAGCGGAGTCGCTGGCGAGGAAGTCGGCGGCCACCTTCGAGAAGATCAAGTCAGCGGTGAGCGCGGGGGTCACCCACGCTCTGCTGGCGCAGATTCTGCTGCAGTCCGGGAACACCAAGGACGCCACATCTGCGGCTCAACGCGCGGTGTCGCTGGCCCAGCAAGGAAGCGACCGCCCGCCGCGATTGCTGACCACCATGGTTGAGGCGCGCACCCAGGCAGCCAACGGCAAGACCGCTGAAGCAACTAAGACCCTGCAGAACGTGCTGGCGGAAGCTACCAGGTACGGATATCTCTCCTACCAGTTCGAAACCCGCTTGGCGCTCGGAGAAGTTGAGATGACGTCAGGCCATGCCGCGGCCGGGCGGGCATGGCTTGAGGCGCTCGAGAAAGATGCTCTCGCGAAGGGATTCATACGAATCGCGCGGAAAGCGAAAGAAGCACGGACATGAGGCTCGCGGCTGTTCGCCCTGCCGGGGGTACTGATGTCTTGCGCATTCGATCCAGGGTTTGCCCCGGGGTTCCATTCTCTCACCACTCTCTTCAATTCTTTCACCACTCTCTTGGTGAGGAAATTCACAGCAGGCTGGTCGCAGGCTTCGAGCACGCCTTGGACCGGGCCCTCAGCCGTCACGACCGACCGCGGTGGCTTCTCATGCCTTTGCGGAACCGGTCGCGCTCTTCGAGGCAACCAGCAATGGGAAGATTGGAATCCGCCTTTCGAGGCGCGGTCCGCAAACCCTACCGGCGCGCCTTCCACATGTCGTCGATGAACGAGTACTGCGGAACTTCTCCCTGCAGCCAATCCTGGGTCTGACCCTGACGATCCCAGTTGGCGGCGTAGTCGAAGCCTGACTGCGTCTTGAAATGCCGGATAGTTCCAGATACTTTCCCCATGCAGCAGATGAATCGCGAGCGCCTCGCCCACCAGGAGACCGACGTGCAGCACCGTTGATAGGTCTCGCCGAGTTGCTCGTTGCCATTGAGCGACTGCCAGCTTGAGGACTGCAGTTGTTCATATGGACCGTACAAGCCGGCGCTGACCGGCTGGCCGTTGGCTTTGACGCCGTAGTGGCCGCCCTAAATCACGGTGACGCCTGGCCAGGCGTGCCGGCAGGTCCCCGCAGGAGGGATCTGGTTCACGTAGAGAGTCTGCATGTGCTCGCCGAACTGATTGGGGTGGCTCAAAGATGCATTCTTCATCCCGTCATCGTTGAGCAGGATTCCCGCAAAGATGCCCGGCAGTTTTCCGCCCACTGCGATGTCCGCCAAAAGTCGGCCAGCCCACCTCCGCCTGCAAGCGGCCGTAGAGATCGATGCCATATTGCACAAAGTAGTTGGTCAGGTTGACTTTCTGATCGGCGGGGAAATTCAGCATCAGAAGAAGCGACGCACACGAGTCGGCGAACGCAATGTGCTGGCCGTAGCTGGGCATGTACTCGGCGGGTGCATGCCAGCGGGCTCAGACTCCCCAACCGCGCGGCCAGCAGCGCGGGAAGCCCGAAGATGCCAGACTCAATCGCCTCCGCGCGCGAGAAGGGCGTCGTTTTTCCGCGCCGCACCCAAAACCCGGCTCCTGTCATGAACCACTCGAATCTCGAACAACTTCGGCCACAACTTCCCGGTAACGAAAAGTCTGTCCCCTTTCGAGTCATAAGCGATGCCGTTGAGAACAGCATCTGGGTCCGCACGTTGACGTTTGTCCATTAACCCGCTGAGATCGATCCATCCTAGAACTTTCCCAGTATGTGGAGAAATGCGGACGATCTGATCGGTCTGCCAGATATTGGCGTAGATTTCTCCATGGATGTATTCGAGCTCATTCAGATTCTTGAGCGGCTGACCCTTATCATCATGGACCGAAAGGCGTTTGATTTCGCGAAAAGAGGTTGGATCCAGGAAGCGAAGAACTGAAGTTCCGTCACCTAGAATGAGTTCCTTTTCATCGTGAGTCAGGCCCCAACCCTCAGCCTGATAGTGAAAAGTGCGCCGCAATGCGAAGCTGAAGCGATCATAAACGAAGCCCGTCTCCGCTTTCCACGTCAACTGAATCAGATTGGCGCCCCACGTCGTGAGCCCTTCGCCAAAATATTCCGTCGGAAGATCATAGCGCTGCAAAACCCGTCCGGTTGATAGATCAACCATCCGTATCGAGGACCTGCCCTTGAGGCCGGTGCTTTCGTATAGGTGACCATCCACGTAAACCAGACCTTGCGTGAATGCACCGGGATCATGCGGGTATACATGAACGATCTGATAGCCGTCGGCATGAGCGGAACGCGGCGGGTTCGCAGGCGTCGTTGGAGAAACCGCAGCGCATACAAGAAGGATGGGGAAGATGCTTCGACAAAAGCTGCGGAAGGCGCGCCTGGTGTCAGGGCACGCCTTCAGGCGTGCCGCAACCGCCGCACCATCTCTGACGCCTTTAGGCGCTTCGGCTTCAAGATCGGGTGAGTTATTCAAAATCAACAAGACAAGGTGGCTAGCGCCTGCACCAGCCCGATGACTCCGAGCAAGACAGCAATGATGAAAGTGTGGCAGCCGTGCTGGTGTGCATCGAGCACCAGACGGCGCGGGGCGGTAGTAATCCGCGTGACCAGAAGGGCGACCCACACCACGAGCGACGTCCCCAGTGCCCAGCATTCGCCGCGGCGAAGTGGCACCAGTACCAGCGTGAGGCCAGCCGCAACAACCGCACCGGCGAGCGCCACCGGCCATGGCCGTGCGTACTCGGCAAGCAGCACGGGGTCGATGTGGGGATGTGCCGGGCGTAGGCCGGTGCCGCCCACGACGTGTACAGAAGCAGGGCATACGCGGCCCCTACGAGTCCTATGCCGTTCTCATTGGACAACCTTACATGATCTCGCCACGCTTCCGCAGGAAAGCCGGCACGTCCAGGTTGTCCTGCTCGAAGTTGGAGGCCATGGTGCTTCGCACCACATCGATGGAAGCCGCGTCGGGCTGAACCTGCGTCAAGCCAGCTGGTTCAGCCGCGACCGTGTCTTCCATCATGATGCGTTCCGGAACAGGATCCGGCTCGAAACGTGGCGAGGGCGCCGGCTCGGGCTCGGGAAAATCCATGAGGTCGTTGTGGGTAGCCGCGAAGGAGTTATGGACTTCCTGCTGCCGGCGGCGCATAGCCGGCACTTCGCGGAATCCAGTTGCGATCACGGTGATCTTCACGCTGTCTTTCATCTTCTCGTCGAGCACAGCGCCGAAGATGATGTTGGCGTCGTCGTGTGCAGCGCTCTGAATGATGGTGCAGGCTTGCTGCACTTCCGCGAGCTTCAGTGAGTTCGAGCCCGTGATGTTGATGAGGATGCCGCGTGCGCCGTCGATCGCGCCGGCCTCGAGCAACGGAGAAGCGATGGCTTTCTGCGCAGCGTCCGTCGCGCGGTGGCTGCCGCTGGCCGTGGCCGTACCCATCACGGCGTAACCCATGGCCGCCATGATCGCCTTCACATCGGCAAAGTCGCGGTTGATGATGCCAGGGATGGTGATGATGTCGGAGATCCCTTGCACACCCTGCCGCAGAATGTCGTCAGCGATGCGGAAGGATTCGAAGAAGCCCGCGTTCTCGGCAACCGCCAGCAACTTCTCGTTGGGGATGACGATGGTGGTGTCGACCGACTCCATCAGTTCGGCGATGCCGCGCTCGGCTTGTGCCATGCGGCGCTTGCCTTCGAACGCAAAGGGTTTGGTCACGACAGCAACCGTGAGAGCGCCCATCTCGCTGGCCAATGACGCGATAATCGGAGTGGCGCCGGTACCGGTACCGCCACCGAGACCAGTGGTGACAAAAACCATGTCGGAGCCTTCGAGGGCTTCGATGATCTTGTCGGAGTCTTCGAGAGCCGCTTTGCGTCCGACTTCGGGATTCGCACCCGCGCCCAGGCCGTTGGTGAGCTTTACGCCCAACTGGATCTTCACGGGCGCGCGTGACATGCGCAGCGCTTGCAGGTCGGTGTTGGCGACCACGAACTCGATGCCCTCGACGCCCGCGTCGATCATGCGGTTCACAGCGTTGCCGCCACCTCCCCCAACACCGATGACCTTGATCTTGGCGTCGTTGCGGGGTTCTTCGTTGAAGCTGATGCGGATGTCGCTCTCATCTTTTTTCATATTCACCACCGTAAATTAGTTTTGTTTCCGTGTTGCTGACAAAGTAAAAAGCTTCTCAACCGTTGTTATTGCTACGAGCGGTCTTCGGTGACGCGCGTCTCCGGAAGCCCAAGCGCCTGGCCGCTCGCCACTCCCCACCGACCCCTGTTCTCACGCGCCCTTCTTCGCGAAAAACCCCTTGAGCCGCGAACTCCAGCGGTCGTCCTGGATGCCGCGCGCCGCGCGGGCCCGATGGCCGTAATAAACCATCCCCAATGCCGTTGCGAACTCCGGTTCGGCCAACTCCGTTGGCATCTTCGCCAAAGGCACGGGCCACGACAGGCGCACCGGCTTGCGCAGTACGGATTCGGCGATGTCCAAAAAACCCGGCAGCCGCGATCCCCCACCGCTCAGAACCAGCCCCGCCCGGCAGATTTCAAACATGCCATTGTGGCGCAGAGTTTCGCGCAGCATTTCACAAAGCTCGCGAGCTCTCGGCTCGAGAATTTCGCCCAACAGGCGTTGCGGCAGCAAGCGCGACGGCCGATCGCCCACCGATGGCACTTCCACTTCGTTCTCTTCTGGGATCAGCGTCACAATCGCGTTCCCATAAAGCTTCTTGAGTTTCTCCGCTTCATTCACCGGAGTGCACAGGCCTACGGAGAGGTCGCTCGTGAAATGATCTCCGCCAATGGGAATCACGCCGGTGTAAGCGACGGCTCCTTGGTGGAAGATGGCCAGTTCCGTGGATCCGGCGCCGACGTCGGCCAGACACACGCCCAGGTCGCGTTCGTCGGAACGCAGGACGGAATCCGCACAAGCCAGCGCTTCGAACACCGTGTCGTCGACATGGACCCCGGCGCGATTCACTGCAGTCACTACATTTTGTGTAGCACTCGAGGCCGAAGTAATCATGTGAACCCGCACTTCCAGCCGCGCGGCCATCATCCCCAACGGATCGTGCACTCCGGATTGCTCGTCCAGGATGAACTCCTGCGGTAACAGGTGGAGGATCTCGCGGTCGGCGGGCAGCGGAATCGCACGTGCCTTGTCCACCGCCATGCGGATTTCCTCTTTCGCGATCTCGCGCGGGCGCGTGCCGAAAGTGATGCCGCCGTGCGTATTCATTCCGCGCACGTGCGATCCGGCCACACCCACCAACGCGTGTTCGATGGGTGCGCCCGCTGTATCCTCGGCCGCCTCGACGGCTTTCTGGATGGACGACACCGCTTTTTCCAGATCGACGATCGCTCCCTTGCGCGTACCCCGCGACTCGGCCACGCCATGACCGCGATAGCGCAGGCCGTTGTCCGTGATTTCAGCTACCAGTGCGCAGGTCTTCGCGCTGCCCACATCAATCACCGTAAGAAAGTTCCCTTGCTGATTCCCCATGCCTATGGATGATCCTGTCGATCCTGATTCTTTGCGACCGCCGGACTCGGTTTCTTCCTGTTGAGCGCCGATTGCTTTGACTGCACGCTGGCTGCGCCGCGTTTCGCTGGCGCCTGCGTCGAAATGGTCTTCTGAGCTTGCGCCTTCGCCACCGGCTGCGGGCCGGCCCCTTTTGCCGGCGGCGCTGCCTTGGCAGCGGCTCTCTTCGCCACCGCTTTGTGCCTTGGCCTCTTGCGCACAGCCTTCTTTGTCGCAGGCTTCATGGCCGGTTTCGCAATGGGCGTTGTGGCCGTCTTCCCCGCAGGCTTCACGCTCGCCGGCGCCGCGGTGCCAGCCTTGGCCGTGCTCACCACATGAATCAGCGCAGCTGGTCTCACCCCCGCTGCCATCGCCGCTTTGGTGGCGGCGGGTGTAAGTTGAGGTGGTTTCGCTGCGCGTTGCATATCCGGATTGACGATGATCTGGTGTTCGTAGCGCAGGTCGACAGACTCGAGCTTGTCGAACTGCTGGCGCCAGGCCTGCAGGTGTGTGACGTAGATCTTGTAGCGGCTCAGGAAATCCGACGACCCCAGGTGTACCAGCACAGCGCCGGCTGGATCGTTCGCCAGCACTTTCACGTCCTCCTGATCGGTAATGTCAACTTCGCTGAGATCCTGCGAGTAATGCGCACCATCGGAATCGAGCTGCCGCAGCAGTTCGTTGTAGATCTTCATGCGCGCGGCGCGGGTGGAGAGCGGTTCTCCCGGGTTCATGCCCACGATCACCGGGAACGAATACTTTTGTTTGCCCGTGCCCGGCAGTTCCATGAGTGTGCCGCCCGCATCGATCAGCGAGATCCGCGAACCTAGGCGCGCGAACGCAATCGGAGTGCGCTCGTGAATTTCCACCACCAGTCGGTTGGGCGCAAAGCGCATCACGCTGGCGGATTGGACCCAGGGAATTTTCTCAAGCTGTGCTTTGCGCTCGGTCAGAGGGACAAAGAAGATGTTGCGGCCGATGTCGCCGCCCAACACTTCCATCACCTGGGCGTGCGGAACATTGTGCGTGCCCGTGATTTCGAGGTCGTCGCTTGACTCGATGCGGAAGCGCCAGGAACGCTCACCATAGCGGTACACGGCGGCTCCGGCGATGCCAGCTAGGCACAATACGAACATCGCGATGGCGGACCACTTCAGGCGACTCGCGGCTTTCTTGGGAAGGGAACCACGGCGAGCGGAGACACGCTTTTGCCCGCGCAGGAACGGAGATTCCTCCTCCACGTCGAGATCAACCAGGCGCGCGTCGTCCAACTCTTCGCGCTCCCGCTCACACGGCGGAGGGTACAACTCTTCCTGCAGGATGGTGGGACTGCTTTTCCGCGCCATCAATTCAGGTCAGTTGTCGACAGAAAATCGCTGAGCGGAAATAACTATAACTGCTTTTCGGGGATTGAGATAGACAAAATCTTGGTTCACGAGATCGCGCGGGAAAAGTGTCTTCACCACCGAGAGGCGGGAGGAAACCCGAGACTGAGGATCCTTTTCTCGTGACCTGCGAGCGATTCCCCTGGCATCAAGCAACCGGTGCTGTCGGTGTCTCTCTGGTGTCTCTCTTAAGGGCAGCAAAGTACTGGTGGTCTTGTTAGGCGAGCAGCCGTCTCTTTAGGGCGCGGCGCAGTTTTATACGGCCCCGTCCTGTGTCCGCCCCCCTCATGGTAAGCGCCAAGTCGTCTGATCTTGACCCGGCGTGGGGGTGCGTGGGTCGCGCCTGGAAGGCCCAAGAACACAAAAAACTGAAGACCGCCTGGTGACGGGCTCGCCCCGGGGTGGGAGTTTCTGTCTCGAAATAAGGGCGCTGCGGCCGCTCAGCGATCCCCTGTGACCAGGGTCAACAAGGAGGATTATGTTCAAGACTGCGCTCTGGGTGGTAATCACGGGGCTCGTGAGTTTGGTCGGTCTCGCCAGCACATCCACGCAGGCACAGACCGTCGCGGGGCTCTACGCGCTTAGAGTTGGCTTGGATGGCGCGTTTCCCCAAGCGGAATCTGCATGGCACGGCAGTCGATGGAGCCCTTTCAAGTCCGGTGCAGTATTCCGGAGCGCATTCTCTATCCGCCATTTGCCCCAGCCACGCTAGATGGGCCCGTTCGCTCTGGAGCTGGGCGCCTGTGGGATCTCCGACATGTCCGGAATCTGGATGTCGGGCAGGTTCGACAGATCGACGTGCGGCACGGGCGGCATGGCGACCACCACGCGCGAAAGTCCGGAGCAATTGCGCGCGCGGTTGGCGCGGTCGATTGTAATCATTCGGACCTTGTCCATCTTCAGCTCGACCTTCGCCAGCTGCCGGTCGATCTGGGCCGCAGCTAGATCTCTCTGCATCTGCGCCATGGCAATCTGGCGTTGGGCCATGTCGACCCGACTGCGAGCCTTCTTGGCCTGAAGCTTTTCGAGTGCCGCCTCGGTCCATCCAGAGGCTTCGGGACCGCGTCCAAGCATCACTTCAGCCATGCTCGCGAAGCTCAGCCCCCGCTCCGACGCGCGCTCAACCAGGCTCATCGAGCGGTCCGCGATGCAGTGGGCCCATCCGAACTGGCCGTCCTGATAAGCGCCATTCAGCCCCAGCGCCAGAATCCCAGCCGCCAGCCAATACCATGCTTTTTCGGATGCCATACGCTGCTCCTTACAGTTAGTTGCGCTCCCAATTAGACGGAGAGGCTCTAAGTTTGTCATCAGGAGCGCAGGCGGGGCCCGAGCGGAACACTCCTCATGACCCTTTCATTCTGTGCTGGGAGAGGCCGCCAGCCGAAAGCATCCGTAGGACCCCCGCGTCGCCGGCCTCACCACGAACCCCGTCATGATTTCTATTGTAGGAACGGCAGATGCAAAGCCAACCCCACGCGCATGAGTAGATACGCAGGCCCGTAGCATTTAGTTTCGAGAAACTTGCGATCCATTTCCGAGGGCCGACAGACAAAATCTCATTGATTCCATGACACTTATCACAATGCCGAAAGATCCCGACCATCCAGCTCGTCGCCCGCGACTGGGTTGTCCAGCCTCACCCGCAATCGGCACAGGGGGGCAGTCGCCCGTCCGTCCTCCCCTGCCATAGTCGCGGATAAAACGTCGGTTGCCCGACGCCCTCCGCGCGGATCCGTACGTGCGGGATTGCTGCAGACGGCTCTTACCTCGGATGACATGCGGGTCCGCGTACGGCGATTCAGGGAGTTAGGCCCGCGAGGGCAGGAGGCTCAAGTGGTGGTTCGCCGTAGTGGGCTTCGCCGCTCCGGGTTTCCGTTTCCGGCTTCACCGTCGTCTGAACCTGTAGAGCTCAGCCCTGGCTGCTTGGCTGGCGCAGTGCCCCCATGAGTTCAATGTTCTACTACTCGCTCTCATTGTTTGGGCCTTCCTCACTTGCATGAGTACTACGCCCGCTGCTGACTCGTGCTGCACGGTCAGGGTGCAACTGTTCGCCCTCAGTCACGAAGCCGAGACATGCAACACATCTCCCGACGGACTTGCACCCGTGAGCTGCCGAGCCGGCTCGGCGTACAAGCGAAAACCCGCCGCATTTCCGCGGCGGGTTCGCTAATGAGTCGTCTTTCTTTCGCTACCTTTTAGGCCAGGCTCAACTTCCGCCGGATGATCCCTGCAAGACCGATCAGGCCAGTTCCGAGAAGGCTTAGCGTGCCAGGCTCGGGAACGACAACCGTGGTGTCAACGCTGCCGATGGTGACTTGTTCACCCATCCAGCCCTTGCCGGTGGTGAAGTTCAGGATCACCGGACCCCTGGCTTGGCCTCCATTGGACAGAGTACCGGCCACCACGCCGGTAAGGAAGTAGCTGTGGA
>Ga0137418_10001419_pt1 | contig 22094 bp, 22 predicted proteins | sample CZODoug3_1_2_16f_FD_122242 | JGI IMG/M metagenome (GOLD analysis project Ga0137418, IMG submission 122242) | Vadose zone soil fungal communities from Angelo Coast Range Reserve, California, USA - CZODoug3_1_2_16fungal (Hybrid Assembly) | ecosystem: Environmental > Terrestrial > Soil > Vadose...
GTCGTAGCGGAAAACGATGTACGGAGGCGTCGGGCAGCCGAACTCGTCGTAGTCTGTTGCCGCCTGGGCCGTCGTCACCAAGAAGGGCCGGCCAGCGTCGAACTCCAACATCCTGGGATTCACGCGAGAGCCGATCTTCCCAGTGTTGTCCCAGACTATCTGCTGGCCCGCCGTGGGATGCATGAAGGTGAGACGCCGTGCACCGGGCATTGTCTTGAAGGGCTCCCCTGGGACCGAACTGACCCTGCCGGTCACGACAACCACGCCGCCATCGTTTAAGACGACCTCCTCGCGCCACTCAAGAGCCCCCTGCGCCTCCACCGTGCGACACGATGCGAGGTGGAATCCCATTACGATCAGGACGCTGAGGATCAGCACAAGTCTGCGCGGCAGGCCACGCCGACGACTGCAGACATCCTCATCTCGGTCGCTTCGCTCCCTCATCACTCTCCTCCGATGGACCTCGCGGTCGTGCGGATCGGTCAACCCGCCGAGATCAAGCTCGAGACCTTTCCGTTCACCAAATACGGGACGATCCGGGGCGAGGTCGCCGACGTCTCCAGCGATGCGATCCAGGACGACAAGCTCGGCCTGTTCTACTCGACGCGGATCGCGATGTCGCGCGTGGTCATGAATGTGGACGGCAGGGACGTCAACATGAGCCCGGGCATGGCTGCGACGGTCGAGATCAAGACCGATCAGCGGCGGCTGATCGAATATCTCCTCTCGCCGCTGCTCCGTACAAGCAGGAGAGCCTGCGCGAGCGTTAATCCGGAATCTTTGCGCCGGCCGGCAGCAACTCTTCGCTGAGCATCACGGCGCCGGCCGTCGAATCGCCAACGGATGCAAGACGTCGATCGCGTAAGCCACGTTCAGGCGCTCCCCGAGCCAGCCCGGCGTGGCGGTGTGCCTGTTCAGGACGAGCCCTTCCGCATCGTTCAGCGCTCGAAGAAGTTCGACCGGCTTATCAGGAACTTTCGGCGGTGGGGGGACGTCCGGCACAATCCATCCGTTCGGACGGCGGAACCGAAGCTCGCCGTCCGGCAATCGCTCGAGCTGGTAGCCCTCTTCGTGGACGGCGCGGTGGTGGCGGCGGCATAGCAGCGCGAGATTCGAGAGCGTGGTGGGACCGCCCTGGGCCCAGTGGCGGATATGGTGGCCCTGGCCGAACCTGACAACACAGCCGGGAAAACGGCAACCGCGGTCTCGGTGATGTAGCGCTCGACGCAGGGCCGGGGGAATTGTGCGGGTCCGGGCCGCGACCTCCACGACGCGGCCGTCGCGGCTGTGCTGCATCACGACCCGGCTCGCGTCGCACGCCAGGCGCTGGGACGTTTCCGCGGAAACGCGCACGCCGTCCTCGAGGACGGACTGGCCGGGCGCGTCCGGGTCCGCGAGCACGGGCGCGTCGACGTGGACCACGACTTGATAGCGCTCGCCCGGAGCGCCGGGATCGATGCCGTGATGGAGCGCGGACTCGGCGAGTAGGGTGAGCGCATCCGCCTGCTGCTGCTCGAGCGGAGGTTGTTGCTGCTCGTTCACGTTGTCGAAGGTCTGGCGCCTCTGCTGGTATAGAGTCTCGCGGGCTGCGGCCAGCGCTTGCAAGAGCACCGCGCCGGCTTCCGGCGCCAGCCGCCCGCGGACGACCACCATGCCGTCTTCGTCCTGATACACGCGGAGCGCGCGACTGTGGTGCCGCTGTGCGGTTTCGCGCGCCTCCGCGAGGCGATCCACACGGCGCCAGCCGCGGACGATGCGCTCGACGTGGCAGGCGGTGCCGGCGCGGCCCACGGCCAGCAGACGCTCTTCGGTCTCCGCCGTGGCCACGCGGGTGAGCGCCCGCACCTTGGCGTACGAGAGCTCGCCTCGCGCAAGGGCCTGGGCCAGTCGCGGCAAGGTCGTCAGGGCGCGCGCCACCCGCACGCGTTCCCGGGCTGCGCCGAGATCGAGCCCCACACGCCAGCTCAGCCAGGCGGCGCACGAGCTGAATCCCGTATTCCAGCCGCCGCGGGTGTCGAACTTGATGGGATGGACTCCTCCCGCGACTTGACGGCATCGACGTGCCAAAGTCGCCTTGCGTCCGCAGGTCCCCTGTGGAAGGAGGAGTCGAGATGAATAGTACGACGATCGCAGTCGACGTGGCGAAGTCGGTGTTTGAAGTCGCAGTGTCGGAGCACCCGGGCCAGGTCCGAGAGCGTCATCGGTTATCGCGAGGCCGGTTCAGCCGGTTTCTTGCCGAGCACCCGCCCGCGACCGTGGTCATGGAAGCGTGTGGATCAGCCCACCACTGGGCGCGGGAAGCGCAGAGCCGCGGGCACCGCGTCGTGCTCGTGCCACCGCATGCCGCGCGCCCGTACGTCCTGCGCAACAAGACGGACCGCACGGATGCCAAAGGGTTGCTCGAGGCGTTCCGGAACGACGATCTTCGCCCCGTGCCCGTGAAGTCGGAGACGCAACAAGCGCTGGCGGGCCTGCATCGGCTCCGCTCGACGTGGGTCGCCACGCGCACGGCACGACTCAATACCTTGCGCGGGATCCTTCGCGAGTTCGGCGTGGTGATCCCGACGGGCGCGCATCATGTCGTGCCGCACGTTCGCGCCCTGCTCGAAGACCTCGACGCCGGCGTGCCCGGCCTGCTCCGCGTTGCGCTCGGCGAGGCGATCCGCGAGGTCGGCGAGCTCGAGGAACGTATCCGCGCCATCGAGCGCCAGTTGGCGACGGCCGCCGAACCAGCGTTGCTTATCAGGCGGCTGCGCACGGTTCCTGGCATCGGCGTCTTGACGGCGACGGCCCTCGTCGCCGTCGTGGGCGACGTCCAGCGGTTCCCCTCCGCGCGGCACTTCGCGAGCTACCTCGGCCTCACGCCTCGCGAACACTCCTCAGGACAGCGCCGGCACCTCGGCGCCATCAGCAAGCGAGGCGATACCTACCTTCGCATGCTCTTCATCCACGGGGCGCGCTCGGTGCTGCATCACGCGAAGTCGAAGACAGCACCGGCGAGGGACCGGTTACGCACGTGGGCGTTGCAGGTCGAGCGCCTTCGCGGCCACAACAAGGCGGCCGTGGCCCTGGCCAACAAGCTGGCGCGGATCGCCTGGGCAGTCTGGCGGAGCGGGAACGACTTCATCACAGCAGCCGTTGTCTGAACCACGTGACGGACGAGCTCACCCGAGGCTGCGCGGCAAACGACACTGATGGCGTACCGGCTCTGACCGGCGCGAGGGGAAAGCCTGCAAGCCCGATGGCCGCTCAGGCCGCTGTCACGATTGGCTCCCCGCGCGCGACTTCCATCATGGCCCGGAGCGTGAGCGCTCCACACGAGAGGCCGGAGATACGACTGCAGTCTGAGCTGGCTGTCGCATTCAGTGTCCGCAACGCCTTCTCAGGGGTCCGGTGTGCGCAGCTCAACCTTCGCGCCAGGTCCCCAGGGCTGCCCCTGTCACGAAGTGGCCCTTGACGAGCTGCAACCGGCGCGAGGCGAAGCCGATCATCCGCGTGGCCATCAAAGGTCTGGAACTCGATTGGCTCACCACGCGCCACGCGCGCCCCCGTCTTGACCGAGGAGTCCAGATACGCGGATGAGGTCGAGCAGTCGGGCGGTGGCGGCGTCGAGATGTGCCGAGAGCTCGGCGATCTCGTTCGGCGCCTCCTCATCGTGCTGCGCCGACTCTACACCTCGATGTTCGAGCGTCGGTGGCGCCTCCAGAAGGCGCGAGCGCGCCGCGGCTCGATGATGTTCGACGTGACGCCATCGCTCGGCGCTGCGGCGAGTGGTTTAGACTGGATGCGTGAGCGACGACATCCTGCGCCTGCTGGCGCCGCACACGATCCGCTTCTGCCCGCTGTGCGCCGGCGCGCTGGGGCGCGGCCCGGTACCGCCTGACCAGCGGGAGCAGGCCATGTGCGGCGCCTGCGGCTTCGTCTTCTACCTCAACCCCAAGGTCGTGGCTGGCACGATTCCCGAGCAGGACGGCCGAATCTTGTTGACCCGGCGCTCGATCAACCCCGGCCGCGGGCTGTGGACGTTCCCCGGCGGCTTCGTGGACTTCGGCGAGAGCGTGACCGACGCCGCCATGCGCGAGACGCTCGAGGAGACCGGGCTCAAGGTCGAGCTGACCGGCCTGCACAACGTGTATTCCTATCCGGGCGCGCCCGTCATCATCATCTATCGCGCCAGCGTCGTCGGCGGCACGCTGACCGCGTGCGCGGAGAACGATCTGCTGGAGTGGGTGAGGCCGGAGGACATTCCGTGGGAGGTGCTGGCGTTTCCCTCGACGCGCGATGCCCTGCGGGAGTGGGTGGCCGCGCGCGGGCAGATGCCGCGCGGCTAACGCTCACGCGCGCGAGGGCAGGCCGACCGTCGCGCGGCCGCTGACGACTTTCTCGCCGCGCTGGTTCTCGGCCCAGATCTCCAGCTCCACGAGGTGCGCGTCGTCCTTCGACGACTTGGCCACGACGCGGCCGCGGCAGGTGACCGTGTCCTTGAGGCGCACGAGCGCGGCGAAGCGCACGCCGAGCTTCTTCACGCGGCCGGCGCCCGCCCAGTCCGTGACCGCCTGCGCGACGAAGCCCATCGACAGCATGCCGTGGGCGAACACGCCGCCCATGCCCGCCGCCTTCGCGAACTCGTCGTCCTGGTGGATGGGGTTGAAGTCGCCGGAGGCGCCGGCGTAGCGTGTGAGCTGGATCTGCTGGATCGGGCCCTTGACGAGCGGCGGCAGCTCGTCGCCGACGTTGACGTCCTCCGCGTAGACCTTTCCGTATTTCACAGCCGCACCACGGTCACCGCGCGCATCATGGCCACGAGCTCGTTATCCCGGTCGGTGATCGCCGTCTCGCGCACGACGAAGGCCATCGGGCCGCTCTTGCCGCTCTTCTCGTAGATGTCGACGACCTTCGCGCGGCAGAGGTAGGTCTGCCCCGGCTGCAGCTGGCGATGGATCTCGAACTCCTGCTCGCCGTGCAGGACGCGGGAGATGTCCGTGCCCAGCTCGCGCAGCAGCGCGTTGGTGTCCGCGCCCTCGTCGCGGAAGGTGGTCGCGAACGTCGGCGGCGCGATGACGTCCCCCCACTCGGAGGCCGCGCCGACGCGATCGTCGAGGTAGAACGGGTTGAGGTCGCCGATGGCGCGCGCGAACTCCTTGACCTTGCCGCGCTCCACGGTCACGGCGTACGGCGGGAACTCCTTGCCCAGCACGCCCCTGTTGATCTGGATCGGCATCAGGCCTGCCCCTTCTTCATCGTGCGCTCGAGGAACCTGGCGAGGTCCGGGATGACGAAGCGCTCGTGCCGGCCCTCCGCGATCTTGTCCTTCGCGTCCCACGCCTCCACCGAGAAGAGGAAGCGGCGGCCATCGGTCTCGAGCAGCGTGGCCTTGGCGCGCGCGGTCATGCCGACGGGCGTGGCCGCCAGGTGCCGCATCTCCACCATGGTGCCGACGGTGGTGGCGGCGGGCGCCAGGTGCGGCTTGATCATCGCCCCGCAGACGTCCTCGAGCATGCCGATCAGCCATGGCGTGGCGAAGACCTTGACGCCGCGGTTGCCCATCGCGTCGGCGGTCTTGTCGGGCGTGACCGTCCAGGTGATCTCGTGCGTGGCGCCGGGTTTGAGGTCCATGGCTCGCGTTTGTATCGTGAAACGAGCGGCTCGCGCAACCCGTGGCGCGCGGCGCCGTGCCATCATAGCCGCCGTGACTCGCTGGATCGCGGCGGCCGGCGCCGGCGTCATCTCGCTCGACGCGATCATCAACGTCGCCTTTCCCGCCATGGCCGCCGCCTTCGCCGAGCCGCCGGAGCGGCTGCGGTGGGTGATCGTCTGCTACGTCTTCACGTACTCGGTGACGGCGTTCTGGGGCGGCGCGCTCGGCGACCGCGTCGGGCACGCGCGCGTGTTCCGCGTCGGCCTGATCCTCACGGCCGCCGCGCTGGCGCTCGGCGGGCTCGCGCCGACGTTCGGCCTGCTGCTGGGCGCGCGCGTGCTGCAGGGCGTCGGCGGCGGGCTCGTGTACGGCACGGCGCCGGGATTGGTGACGCTGACGGCACCGCCGGCGCAGCGCGGCAGCGCGCTGGGCTTTCTCAACGCCGGCATGGGCGTGGGCTTCACCGTCGCGCCGCTCGTCGCCGGCTTCCTCGTCGCGCACCTCGGCTGGCGATCCACCTTCCACGTGCGCGTGCCGCTCGCGCTGGCCGTCCTCGCGTGGGCGCTCGCCGCGCTGCCGGCCGCGCGCGGCGCCGCGACCCGGCTCGTGGCGGCGGTGGACGTCCTGCGGCGCCCGGTGCTGGCGCCGGGCGCGCTCGCGTTCGTCGCCAACGCGTCGATCTTCTCGGTGTGGCTGCTGGCGCCGTTCTATCTCGTGCTGGTGCGCGGGCTCGACGCGGCCACGGCCGGCCTGCTCTTCACGCTGACGCCGCTCGGCACCGCCGTCGCCGCGCCGGTCGCCGGGCGCGTCGCCGATCGTCTCGGCGGGCGCGGCCCGATGGTGGCGGGGCTGGTGCTCGAGGCCCTCGGCCTGCTTCTGCTGAGCCGTGCCGACGCCACGACGAGCCCGGCCATCATCGCCCTGGCCCTCTTCGCCGCCGGCTTCGGCCTCGGCCTCTTCCAGGTGCCGAACATGGCGCTGATCATGGGCGCGTTCTCGGCAGCGCAGCAGGGCGTGGCCGGCGGCTTCGCGTTCCTCGCGCGCACGCTCGGCGTCGTCACCGGCGTGCTCGTGCTCGCCGGCTTGTTCGCCGCGCGCCGCGAGACGGTGGGGCTCGCGGCGGCGTTCGGCGAGGCGTTCCTGACGGCGGCGATCGCCGTCGCGCTGGCCGGCGTCGCGGCGGCGTTGCTTCGGCGATATACTCCAGCACCATGAAAGTCTGGAGCCCGTTCCCCGGCGGCGGTCAAGCCCAGCTCGGACGGCTCGCGCCGCGCAAGCCGAGCCTCGCCGGCCTCACCATCGGTGTCCTCGACAACTCCAAGCCGAACGCGGACGTGCTGCTGCACCGCGTGGCCGAGCTGCTCGCCCAGAAGACGGGTGCGGCCGGCGTGCGCGCGTGGCGCAAGCCCGGGGCCTCACGGCCGGCGGAGATGATCGACGACATCGCGAAGTCCGCGCACGTCGTCCTCACCGGCAGCGCCGACTGAGGGTCCTGCACGTCGTGGAGTATCCACGACGCGGCGCAGCTGGAAGGGCGGGGTGTGCCCTCCGTCGTGCTCGGCACCGACGCGTTCCTCTCGCTCGCGAAGGCGACCTCGGCCAAGCACGGCCTCCCGCACATGGCGGTGGCGCTCGTGCCGCATCCGCTCGGCGGTGTCGCGCCCGACACGGCGCGCGCGAAGGCCGACGCGATCCTCGATGAGGTGCTCTCCGGCCTGACGAAGGACCCGGCGCCGCCGTCCTCGACGGCGGCCGTGGGCGCGACGCTGGTCGAGTCGCCGGAGGATCTGGACGCCTTCCAGGTCTGGGCGATGGAGCAGGAGTGGTCGGACGGCCTGCCGGTGCTGCCGCCGACCGAGGCGCGCGTGGCGAAGATCCTGGGCCGGCGCCCGGGCGACGAGATGGTCGCAACGCTGGCGCCGCTCGACGGCCGCGCGACGCTGCACGCGGTCGCCATCAACGCCGCGCTGGCGGGCGCGGGCCCCGAGCACCTGCCGGTGATCATCGCCGCCATCCGCGCGCTCGCGAAGCCGGAGTTCAACCTCAACGCGATCCAGTGCACGACGCACCCCTGCACCCCGCTCGTGATCGTCAACGGTCCGATCGCCGTGCGGCTCGGCGTGGCGGGCGGGCCCAACGCGCTCGGCAACGGCCATCGCGCCAACGCGGTCATCGGCCGCGCCGTGCGGCTGATCTTACAGAATGTCGGCGGGGCGCGGCCGGGACGCGAAGACCGTGCGACGCTCGGGCATCCGGGCAAGTTCACCTACTGCCTGGCGGAGAACGAGGCGCAGTCGCCGTGGGAGCCGCTGCACGTGGAGCGCGGGTTCAAGCGGGATCAGAGCACGGTCACCGTGTGCGGCTCCGAAGGCCCGCACAACGTCAACGACCACGGCTCGATGGCCGGCGAGACGCTGATGGCGGCCATCGCCGGCACCGCGGCCACCACCGGCAGCAACAACATCTATCTCGCCGGCGACCCGCTCGTGATCCTTGGGCCCGAACACGCACAGACGATCGCCTCCTCCGGGTGGTCGAAGGCCGACTTCAAGCGGCGCTTCTGGGAGGCCGCGCGCGTGCCGCTCAAGCGCTTCTCCGCCGACAACGTCGCGCGCTTCATGACGATCCATCCCGAGCGCTTCGAGGGGAGCGGGCCCGAGACGCTGCTGCCCTTCGCGTCGCGACCGGAAGACGTGATGGTGATCGTGGCCGGCGGCCCCGGCAAGCACTCGGCGATCGTGCCGACCTTCGGCGCCACGCGCTCGGTCACGGAGCGGATCGCCGACTGATCGTCGGCGCGCGCGCGGTTGCGGCGGCGGCGGAGCCGGTGGTAGCGTGGCGTGACTCGAGACAGGAGGCCACATGCCGGGCACGCTCTCGTCCAAGCGCTACACCGTCGATGACGCCGCCGAGGCCATTGATCTGTGCTTCGAGAAGGGGTGGACCGACGGCCTGCCGGTGGTCCCGCCGACCGAGGCGGCCGTCCGTGCCATGCTGGACGCGGCGCGGCTGGCGCCGGACGCTCAGATTACCTATATCCGGGATCGGGCGACGGCGGTCACCGCGGAGAAGGTCGCGATCAACGCGGTCATGGCCGGCTGCAAGCCCGAGTACATGCCGGTCGTGGTGGCCGCGGTGGAGGGCATCGGCGACCCGCGCTGGGGTTACCACGGGCCCGGCACCTCGACGGGCGGCGCCGCCGTGCTGCTGATCGTCAACGGACCCATCGCGCGCGAGCTGGACGTCAACGCGGGCGACAATCTCTTCGGCCCCGGCTGGCGCGCCAACCTCACGATCGGACGCGCGCTGCGCCTGGTGATGCGCAACGTGTGCGGCTCGATGCCGGGGCTGCTCGACCGTGGCACCGTCGGCCATCCCGGCAAGCTCTCGTACGTGATCGCGGAGAACGAGGCGGAGAGCCCGTGGACGCCGCTGTCCGTCGAGCGCGGTTTCCGGCCCGAGCAGTCCACCGTCACCGTGATGGCGGCGGAGGGGCCGCACCAGTTCTACAACCAGCTCTCGAGCACGGCCGAGGGCATCCTCACCACGCTGGCGGACAACATGCGCATCTCCGGCAACGTCATGGGGCAGCCGCACTACTGCCTGGTGCTGGCGGGCGAGCACATGCGCACCATCGCCGCCGACGGCTGGGACAAGAAGCGGATCCGCCAGTTCGTGTGGGAGCACACGCAGAACTCGCACGCGCACCTCAAGCGCACGCACCGCATGTCGGGCACGCTCGAGCCCGGCGACGAGCAGAAGATGCGGCCGCTCGTGGCCTCGCCGGACGACCTGTTGGTCGTCGCCGCCGGCGGGCGCGCGGGCGCGTTCTCCTGCTTCATCCCGGGCTGGTCGAGTGCCAAGTCTTCCGCAGCCATCACAGTGGCAGTGCGACGCGGCAGCCCCGTCGAGGGGCGACGCTAGCCTGTGAAAGGAGATACGACGATGAGCATGGAGATCCTGGATCCCACCACCGCGGCCGCGACGCAGGTCATCGCGTACGCCCCGCGGCCGGCCGCGCTGGCGGGCAAGCGCGTGGCGCTGATCGAGAACACGAAGTTCAACTCCGACAAGCTGCTGGAGCGGATCGGCGACATCCTCAAGACGGAGTACGGCGTCGCCGAGTGGACGATGTACCGCAAGCACAACGCGAGCGTGCCGGCGCACCAGGAGATCATCGAGGCGATCAAGACGTCGGCCGACGTCGTGGTCGCCGGGATCGGAGACTGAGGGTCCTGCTCGTCGGGCAGTGTGCTCGACGGAATTCTGCTGGAGAAGACCGGTGTTCCCTCGGCCTCGATCGTGACCGACGTGTTCGAGAAGACGGGACGCGCGATGGCGGAGCAGTGGGGGCTGAAGCACTACAAGTTCCTCGCGATGCCGCATCCCATCGCCAACCTCACCGACGCGGAGCTGGACCGACGCGCACGCGAGATCGTGCCGGAAGTGGTGAAGCTGCTGCTGAGCGGGCAGGAGTAGCGTTCCGCCCGGCGTGGTGGTTGCGAAACCGCCACGTGCAGACCGTCTGGGGCCCGCTCATGCGCCGGGGTGCCGTCGCGTCCCGGCGCGAGCGGGTCGCCACGCCCGACGGTGACTTCGTCGACCTCGATTGCCTGGACGCGCCGGCCCCGGGCGCGCCGCGGCTGCTCGTCCTGCACGGCCTCGAGGGCTCGTGCCGCTCGCACTACATGCATGGCCTGTTCACGCTCGCGCGCGACGCGGGCTGGAGCGCGGTGGCCCTGAACTTCCGGTCGTGCAGCGGCGAGCCGAACCGGCTGGCGCGCTTCTACCATTCGGGCGACACCGACGACCTCGACCTCGTCGTCCGCCTGCTCGCCGGGCGCGACCCGCACGCGCGCATCGGCGCCGTCGGCATCTCGCTCGGCGGCAACGTCCTCCTGAAGTGGCTCGGCGAGCGCGGCGATGCCGCGCCGCCCCAGGTGCGCGCGGCCGTGACCATCTCCACGCCGTACGACCTCGAGCGCTGCGCCCGCGCGCTCGATCGCGGGATACAGAGGGTGACGTACACGGCGTCGTTCATGCGGTCGTTCAAGCAGAAGGTGCGCGACAAGGCGCGGGCGTTCCCGGGCTTCGTCGACGTGGCGGCCGTGATGCGCGCGCGCACGTTCGCCGAGTATGACCGTATCGTCACCGCCCCGCTGCACGGCTTCGCCGACGAGGTGGACTACTGGCGGCGCGCGTCCTGCCGGCCGTACCTCGCGCGCGTGCGCCGGCCGACGCTATTGATCAGCGCTCTCGACGATCCGTTCGTGCCGCCCGAGGCGCTGCCCGATCCCGCCGCGCTGCCGCCGAACATCGTCGCCGAGTTCAGCGAGCACGGCGGCCACGTGGGCTTCGTCGAGGGGCCGTTCTGGCGGCCGCGGGCGTGGGCCGAGCGGCGCGCGATGCAGTTTCTGTCGGACGTGTTCGAGGAGCGCCACGGCTCCGCCGGGGCGCTCCGAGCGTCGGGGGGCTTGGGGGCCATTTCGGGGCCCCCAACCTGATAGGATGCGCGGGATGCCGGACGACGCGTTCGGGCTGCCCGTGTCCACGGCCGATCGCGAGGCGCAGGCACTCTACGACCGCGCGGTGCGCTCGCTGCAGGCGTGGCAGGCCGACGCGCTGCCGCTGTTCCGCGCGGCGACGGAGCGCGATCCCGGCCTCGCCCTCGCGCACGCGGGCGCCGCGGTGTGTCTCTTCCTCGAGGAGCGGTTCCCCGAGACGAAGGCGGCGACGGAAGCTGCGCGCGCCGCGGTCGTGGGCGCGAGCGAGCGCGAGCGCTCGCACGTGGCGGCGCTGACGGCGTGGACGTCGGGGCAGGTGCCGCAGGCGGAGCGGCTGATGCGCGAGCATCTGGCCAGGTGGCCGCGCGACGCGATGGTCTTCCAGCGGCTCTATTACGTCTACTTCTGGCTCGGCCGGTTCCCGGATCTGCTGACGCTGACGGACGCGCTTCGCGGCCACTATCCCGGCTCGTCGTTCGTGCTGGGCCTGCACGCCTTCGCGCTGGAGGAGGCCGGCCGGCTGCCCGAGGCGATCCGCACCGCGGAGGCGGCGCTGCAGCTCGAGCCCAACGACGCCTGGTCGGTGCACGCGCTCGCCCACGCGTTGTACGAGTCCGAGTCCTTCGACGCCGGCGTCACGAAGCTCCCGGTCGCCATCCACCCGTGCCGCGGCCTGAACTGGTTCCGCAACCACCTGCTCTGGCACCTGGCGCTCCTGCACTTCGCGCGCGGCGAGTACGCGCGCGCGGCGAAGATCGGGCGCGCCGCGTTCGAGCGCGAGCCCTCCTCGATCGCCGGCAACCTGCACGACTCCATCTCGCTGCTCTGGCGCCTGGAGCTGGTCGGCGAGCCCGTCGGCGCGCGCTGGCAGCCGTTCACGGCCATCGCGCGCGAGCGCGTCAACCGCATGGGGCTGCTCTTCCACGCCGCGCATGTTGCCATGGCGCTTGCCGGTGGCGGCGACTGGGCGACGGCGAAGGCGCAGCTGGAGGCGGTGCGTGCGCGCGCGCCCAAGGATCCCACCGGGCTGATGGGCGACGTGCTCGCGCCGCTCGTCGAGGGCATCCACGCGTTCGGCCAGGGCGACTACCGGACGAGCATCGCGAAGATCGAGCCGCTGCGGCCCCGCATCGTGGAGCTCGGCGGATCGCGCGCCCAGCGCGACGTCTTCCACGACACGCTCTTCGAGGCGTGCTTCCGCGCCGGTGACGCGGAGCGGGCCGGCCGGTACCTCGCCGAGCGCCTGGCGCGCCGGCGCGATCATCCCTGGCTGTCGCGCGGGTGATGAACATGGGGGGCCCCGAGATGGCCCCGTCCGATGAAGATGAGGGGCCCCGACATGGCCCCCCATACCCCCCCGCGCTCGTCGCGCCCCGGCAAAGCCGTGGCGCGCCTCGATAACCGTCGCCCCGGCGAAGCCGTGGCGCGCCTCGTTTGGCTGGTCCTCGCCTGCGTGCTCGCGGGCTGCGCGGCGCCGGACACGCGGACGGCCGCGGCCGCGCCGCCGGGGGTCGTCGAGATCACGCTGCTGCAGATCAACGACGCCTACGTGCTCGAGCCGGTGGACGGCGGCCGTCGCGGCGGGATGGCCCGGCTCGCGACGCTGGTGAAGCGCCTTCGCGCCGCGCATCCGAACGTCGTCTTCGCCCACGCGGGCGACATGCTCTCCCCCTCGCCGATGTCCACCGTGCTGCGCGGCGCGCAGATGATCAGCGTCCTCAACGCGCTCGGCCTCGACGTGGCGACCTTCGGCAACCACGAGTTCGACTTCGGCGCCGCCGTGCTGCGCGAGCGGATGGCGGAGTCGCGCTTCGTCTGGCTCTCGGCCAACGCCTTCGAGCGTGCCGGTGACCGCCCGTTCGGCGGCGCCGCCCGCGACCGCGTGCTGCCGCGCGGCGGTCTCGACGTCGGCCTGTTCGGGCTCACGACGCCGGAGACGGCATCGACGTCGGCGGGCGGTGCCGAGATCGACTTCCGCGACCCGACGGCCGCGGGCGCCGCCGTCGCCGCCGATCTGCGCCGGCGCGGCGCGCACCTCGTCGTGGCCGTCACGCACCAGCACATGCGCGCCGACCGCGCGCTCGCGGCCGCCGCCGACGTCGACGTGATCCTGGGCGGTCACGAGCACGAGCCGCTGGTGGCCGAGGAGGGCAAGGCCGTCATCACCAAGGCCGGCTCCGACGCGCGGTATCTGGTCGAGGTCGACGTCTGGCTCCGGCCGGACGGCGCGCTCGTCGAGCGCTCGTGGACGTTTCACGAGGTCAGCGCGCGCCTGCCAGAGGATCCGGACGTGGCGGCGGTCGTGCGCGACTACGAGGCGCGCCTGGGCCGGGAGCTGGGCCTCGAGGTGGGGCGCACGACGGTGCCGCTCGAGGCGCGGCGCGGGCCGCTGCGCACGCAGGAGAGCAACCTCGGCGACTTTGTCGCCGACGCCATGCGCGCGCGGCTCGACGCGGACGTCGGGCTCGTCAACGGCGGCGGCCTGCGCACCGACCGCGTGATCCCCGCCGGGACGTTGACCAGGCGCGACGTCCTCGGCCTGCTGCCGTTCACGAACGTGGTGATGAAGCTCGCGGTGTCGGGCGCGCGGCTGCGCGAGGCGCTCGAGCAGGGGCTGAGCCGGCTGGAGCGCGAGGGCGGCGGCTATCTTCAAGTCTCGGGACTGCGGCTGGCGTACGATCCGCGGCTGCCCGCCGGGCACCGCGTGCTCGGGGTCGAGGTCGGCGGCGCGCCGCTCGATCCCGCGAAGACCTACACGGCGGCCGTGGTGGACTGGATCGCGCGGGGCGGCGACGGGGTCACCGCGCTGCGCGACGGGCGGGTGCTGGTGGACGCCGTGAGCGGGCCGCAGCTCTCCGACGTCCTGCTGGAGGCGATCGCCGCGCGCGGCACGATCGCGCCGGCGGTGGACGGCCGGCTCCGCGACTCAACACGCTGACGCTCTCACTCCAAGGAGGATGCCATGGCCATGCTGGGCGACATCGTCGAGCTCTCGGTAGTCGTGAACGACCTGGACGCGGCGGCGGCGCGCTTCTCGAAGCTCTTCGGCTTGCGCGTGCACCGGCGTGACGTCTCCGAGCGCTTCGGCTTCAAGAACGCCATCCTGCCCACGGGCATCGGCCACATCGAATTGATGCAGCCGACCGATCCCGGCAAGGCCGTCGGCAAGTTTCTCGCGAAGCGCGGCGAGGGCGTGTATCTGGTCGGCTTCGAGTGCGCCGACGTGGCCGGCGCAGTCGTGAAGCTGCGGGCGGACGGCGTGCAGGTGGACAGCCCGCGCCCGGACATCGCGTGGGTGCACCCGCGCGAGACGCACGGGCTCTTCGTCGAACTCCGCCACCGCGAGGAATATAGGTAACTATGCGTCGGGCGGCCGGCGATCGGCCCAGGGCTGCGCGGTCTCGAAGGCGGCCGCGGCGCGCAGTACGCCGGCCTCGTCGCGCCAGCGGCCGGCGATCTGCAGCCCCACGGGCAGGCCGGACTTCGTGAAGCCGGCCGGCACCGAGATCGCCGGCAGGCCCACGACGGTGAACGCGTAGGTGAGCATCGCCCAGTCGATGTAGCTCGGCATCGGCTGGCCGTTGATCTCCTTGGGTCCGGAGCGCCACTCCACGGGGAAGGGCGGCACCGCCGCCGTCGGCGTGAGGATCAGGTCGTAGCGCTCCTGGAACGCGCGCACGCGATGCCAGAGCTCGGTGCGCAGGCGCTCGGCCCGGCCGATCTCCGCGGGCGTGAGCGCGAGCCCGTGGTCGATGTTCTTGACGAGGTTCTCCTGCATCACGCCGCGCCACTTGGCGAGCTTTTCTTCGTGGCGCGCCACCATGGACACGCCGCGGCTCGTGAGCACGATCTCCCGCAGCCCCGAGAAGTCCGGATGCGCCTCCTCGACGCTGGCGCCGAGGCAGCGAAATACCTCGGCGGCGGCGCGCGTGAGCGCGCGGACCTCGTCGTCGACGGGCGTGACGCCGAGGTCGCCGCCCCACGCCAACCGCAGGCCGCGCGCGCTCGGGCGCCGGACGGCGTCGATGAAGGCGCGCGGGTTCACGGAGTAGGAGATCGGCGAGCGCGGATCGGCGCCCGCGATCACCGAGAGCATCAGCGCGGTGTCGGCGACGGTACGAGCCATGGGGCCGCTGACGCTCCAGGGATCCCACGCGAGCGGCGCCGGATGGTTGGGTACGAGGCCGGGCGAGGTGCGGAAGCCGACCACGCCGCAGAACGCCGCGGGCAGGCGTAGCGAGCCGCCGAGATCGGTGCCCTGGGCCAGCGGGCCGAGGCCGGTCGCGAGCGCGACGGCGCCGCCGCCCGTCGAGCCGCCCGGCGTGAGCGCCGGGTTCCACGGGTTGCGCGTGACGCCGAAGACCTCGTTGAAGGTGTTGGCGCCGGCGCCGAACTCCGGCGTGTTGGTCTTGCCCAGCACGATCGCCCCCGCCGCCTTCAGCCTTGCGACGACCAGCGCGTCCTCCTCGGGCACGTGATGCTCGTAGATCTTGCTGCCCCACGTGGTGCGGATCCCCTTCGTCGGCGTGAGGTCCTTGATCGACACCGGCACGCCGTGCAGGGGACCGCGCCGCGCGCGGCGCCGGGCGGCGGCCGTCGCGCGCTTCGCCGCGTCCACCGCCTGCTCGGCGGCGACGGTGCAGTAGGCGTTCAGGCGCGGGTTCACGCGCTCCAGCCGCGCGAGCACCGCCTGCACGACCTCCAGGGGCGAGACCGCGCCGCGCGCGATCAGGGGGACGAGCTTCGTGGCCGGCGTGAAGCAGAGATCGCGATCAGCCACTGGGCAGCTCCTTTCGCGCGGCCATGGCCAGGCCATAGACGCGGTCGGCGTCGCGGACGTCGTTGAAGCGAACGGTCGAGTCGGCGCCGAGCGCGCCCATGGTGCCGAAGAAATCCATGCCGGTGTTGTCGTACATCGACGCCCACGAAGCGTTGCCAAAGGTGATGGTGCCGACTCCGCTCGGCCGGACGGACGTGTTGATGGTCGGCACGGCCGACAGGAAGCAAGCGCGCAGCATGCGGCCGCGGCTCTCGATCAGGATGAGCGCGCGCGTGTTGGTGAGCGCGTAGTACGTGCGGCGCTTCCTCCACGCCTTGTAGAAAAAGCGCCCGGCGATGAAGTACAAGCCGATAACCACGAAGGGGATCCCCCACAAGACAAAGAACCACGGCGCCGCCGAGCGGTGGCCTTCCCCGAACACGCCGGAACCGAGCACACCTGCCTCCCACACGAGCGCGAAGCCGCCCCATAGGAGGCTGAACGGCACCAGGAAGATGTCGACCCGCTCGAAAATCACGCGAGGGTCAGGCTGGCCGGTCCACAACAGGTGCTCGCCGCCGAGCAGCTCGCTCTGGAAGCGTGGCTCCAGGGGCGTCACTTGCCGCCCAGGACCTTGCGCGGATCGAGCGCGTCCCGCAACCCGTCGCCGATGTAGTTGATCGAGAGCACGGTGAGGAAGATCGCGGTGCCGGGGAAGAGCGCCCAGTGCGGGGCGAAGTCGAGGTTGTCCTTGGCGTCGAAGAGGATCCGTCCCCACGTCGGAATGTCGGGCGGGAACCCGAGGCCGAGGAACGACAGCGACGACTCGGCGATGATCGCCACCGCGACGTCGAGGGAGCCGGCGACGATGACGGGACCGACGGCGTTGGGCAGGATGTGCCGGACCACCTGGCGCAGGGGCGCGGCGCCGAGGCTGCGCGCGGCCTCCACGAACTCCTTCTCGCGCAGCGACAGGAACTGTGCGCGCACGAGGCGCGCCACCGGCATCCAGCGCAGCCCGCCGATGACCGCCACGATGAGCACGAACACGCCGGTCTCGGGGCCGAGCGTCTTCTTCAGCGCGTCGCGGAAGAGATAGACGATCAGCAGCAGCAGCGGCAGCTGCGGCAGCGACAGGAAGAGATCGGTGAGCCGCATCAGCGTGTGGTCGGCGGCGCCGCCGAGCTGGCCGGCGAGGGCGCCCACGCTGGTGCCGATGGTGATCGAGATCAGCATGGCCATCACGCCGACGGCGAGCGAGATGCGGCCGCCGTAGAGCATGCGCGCGAGCAGATCCTGGCCGAGGTCGTCGGTGCCGAGGGGGTGCGCGCGCGACGGTCCCTTGAGCTTCGCCTTGAAGTCGATCGCGTCGATCGGCACGCGGTAGACGAACGGGCCCACGAGCACGGCCGCCACCATGACCACCAGCACGGTGAAGCCGACCATGGCCAGCCGGTGGCGGCGGAAGCGGCGGGTCGCCTCGCGCCAGAGCGACGGACGCGTCGTGGGCGCGGTGAGGAGCGGCGCGGCGGGGGCGGCGGCGATGCTCACTGGAGTTATCGGTACGCGATCCGTGGATCGAGCCAGCCGTAGAGCAGGTCGGCCACGAGGTTGAAGATCACGACGAGGCACGAGAACACGAACGTGATGGCCATGATCACCGGCGTGTCATTGGCCAGGATCGAGCTGATCAGCAGCGAGCCGATGCCGGGGATGCGGAAGATCTGCTCGGTGATGACGGCGCCCGTGAAGATGCCGGGGATCTGCAGCGCGACCAGCGTCACCACGGGGATGAGCGCGTTGCGGATCACGTGCTTGACGACCGTGACGCCCTCGGACAAACCCTTGGCGCGCGCGGTGTTGACGTAGTCGAGACGGAACACGTCGATCACCGCCGAGCGGACGAAGCGCGTGAGGGTGGCACCCTGGAAGAGCCCGAGCACGGCCACCGGCATGGCCGCCTGGCGCGCGTGCTCCCACCACCAGCGCCAGCCCGTGGCCGCGATGTCGGCGCGATAGATGAAGGGCAGCCAGTCGAGCCAGAGGCTGAAGACGAGAATGAAAATGAGGCCGGTGAAGAAGGTCGGCAACGAAAACCCGATGAAGGCCAGCGTGGTCGCGAGCTGGTCGAAGACCGAATACGGGCGCAGCGCAGAGTACGTGCCGATGGGCAGCGCGATGAGCAGCCCGAGAAGCTGCGCGCTGCCGAGCACGAACAGCGACGTCGGCAGCCGCTGCATGATCAGCGTGTCCACATTCACGCGGCTCACGAAGGAGAAGCCCCAGTCGCCGCGGACCATCGACGTGAGCCAGCGCGCGTAGCGCACGGGCAGCGGATCGTCGAGGCCGAACTTGGCGCGCAGGTTCTGTCGGACCTCCGGCGGGACGTTGGGGTTGGTGGCCAGCTCCTCGAACGGATCGCCCGGCGCCAGGGCGAGGATGGTGAAGAGGACGAGGCTGATGCCGAAGATGACCGGCACGGCGATCAGCAGGCGACGGATGACGTAGCGGGACATCGCTGGCGCGGCCGGGCGGAGACGCCCGGCCGCCCCTCCGGCGTCCTAGGCCTTGAACCAGTTGAAGAGGTTGGCGGTGTCGTTGTCCCAGCCGCTGATCTCGTGACCGCGCAGGCGACTGGACACCGCCTGCACCTTGTTGCGAAAGATGACGGGGATGACGACCACGTTCTGGATGACCATGTCGTTCATCTTGATGAACAGCGCGGCGCGCTTGACGGGATCGAGCTCCGTCTCCGCGGCGCGGAAGAGCTTGTCGTACTCGTCGTTGCGCCAGCGCGTGATGTTGCGGCCCTGATACTTGTTGTCCTTGGCCGCGACCTCCCACGACGCGAACTGCTCCATGAACGTCTGCGGATCCGGCGACGCCTGCGTCGTCGTGTACATCTGCAGGTCGGTCGAAAATCGCGCGTAGATGTCGGGGTTGGCGGCGTCGGAGGAGAAGAAGACCGACGCGGTGACGGACTTCAGCTCGAGCTCGATGCCGGCCTTGGCCGCGGCCTGCTTGACGATGGCCTGGGTCTTCTGGCGGGGAGCGTTGATCGACGTCTGGTAGACCATCTTCAGCTTCTTGTCGCCCTTGGCTCGAATACCGTCGGCGCCGCGCTTCCACCCCGCGGCGTCGAGGACCTGGTTCGCCTTGTCGACGTTGAACTCCCACCGGGTGTTCTTCGACACGTACTTCGGCGGCGAGTTGAGGAAGTTCGCCGTCGCCTGGCCGCCGCGTCCATAGATCTCCTCCTGCACGGAGGCGCGATCGACGAGGAGGTTCAGCGCCTGGCGGACGGCCGGATCGGTGAGGAAGGGATGCGGCGCCTTGACGCTCGAGCGCTCGCCGTCGACTTCCTTGTTCGGGTCCGTCTGGTTGCACTGGATGTGCTCGATGTTGCCGCCGGGCGCGGTCTCGAACTTGCCTCGCCCGCCCTGCTCCATGCGGCGCATGATCTCCTCTTCGACTTGCATGTTCCACGCGTAGTCGTACTCGGCCGTCTGCACGACGGCGCGGCCGGCGGAGACGGCGTCGCCGCCGCCCTTCATCTCGATGGTGTCGAAGTGCGGCCGGTTCGGCATGTGATAGGTCGAGTTCAGCTCGCCGCGGACGATGTCGCCGGGCTTGAAGTCCACGTACTTGTAGGGGCCGGTGCCGACGGGCTTGACGTTGGCCGGCGCCTCGCGGGACTTCGCCCCCTTGAACGCCTCGAACACGTGCTTCGGGATGATCATCCCGCGGTAGCCGCAGAAGCCATCCGCCCAGAACGGCGTGGGGTTCTTGAACGTCAGCTTGACCGTGTGGCTGTCGAGCTTGTCGATGCGCGCGATGTCCTTGTAGGAGCTGATGGTAGTGGCGGCGGTGGCGGGATCGGCCGCGTACTCCCAGTTGAAGACGATGTCGTCGGCGGTGAACGGCTTGCCGTCGTGCCAGACGACGTTCTTCTTCAGCTTCCAGGTGATCGACTTGCCGTCCTTCGCCACCGCGCCATTCTGGATCGAGGGGATCTCGGCGGCGAGGATCGGCACCAGGTTGCCGTCAGGATCGAACGCCGCCAGCGGCTCGTAGAAGATCCGCGAGCCGTCCTGGTCCTTGGTGCCGGTCGCGAAATGCGGATTGAGCAGCGTCGGCGACTGCCACCACAAGACCTTCAGCGGCCCGCCGCCGCCAGGCTTGGTCGGCGTGTACGCGGACTTGGCCTGGGCGTGGGCGACGCCGGCCGAGGCCAGCATCTGCGCCGCCAGCGGCGCCGTGAGGCCGAGCCCGACCATCATCTGCACGAAGGCGCGCCGGCTGAGCCCGCCGGCGCGTACCTGATCGATCAACGCCCGCAGCTCGCGCTCTTCCATGAAGTCCTCCTGAAGGGTTGGCTTCTTATAGTCCGCGGTCGCGCGGTGTCAAGTCTTGTACCAGTACGGCAGCCGCCACATGGTCGTGTCCCAGCCGTTGAGCTCCATGCCCTGCAGGCGCGCGGCCGCGGCGCCCACGCCGTTGCGCCAGAGCACGGGAATCACGACGACATTGGCGATGACGAGATCGTTCATCCGGATGAACAGCGCCGCGCGCTTGACCGGATCCATCTCGGTCTCGGCGGCGCGCCAGAGCCGATCGTACTCGTCGCTCCGGAAGCGCGTGATGTTGCGCCCGGCCCACTTGTTGTCCCTGGCGGCGATCTCCCACGAGACGAACTGCGCCATGAAGACCTGGGGGTCGGGCGCGTTCATCGTGACGTTGTACATCTGGAGATCCGCGTAGAAGTGCGGGTAGGTGTCGGGGTTGGCCGCGTCGGACGAAAAGAACACCGAGGCCACGACCGACTTCAGCTCCAGCTCGATGCCGGCGCGCGCGCACGCCTGCTTGACGATGGCCTGGGTTTTCTGGCGCGGGGCGTTGATCGACGTCTGGAAGAGGAACCGCAGCCGCTTGCCGTCCCGGGCGCGGATGCCGTCGGCGCCCCGCCGCCAGCCGGCCGCGTCGAGGAGCTGGTTGGCACGCTCGACGTTGAACTCCCAGCGCGTGTTCTTCGAGGCGAACCGCGGCGGCGAGTTGAGGAAGTTGGCCGAGGTCTGCCCGCCGCGCCCGTAGATCTCTTCCTGGATCGCCCCGCGGTCGACGAGGACGTTCAGCGCGGCCCGCACGGCGGCGTCCGACAGGGTCGGGTGCACGCTCTTGGCGCTCGAGCGCTCGCCCTCGATCTCCCGCGCGGGGTCGCTGTGGTTGAGCTGGATGTGCTCGGGATTGCCCGTCGGCCACACGACGATGCGCCCCTTGCCGCCCTGCTCGAGCCGCCGGAGGATGTCGTCCTCCACCTGCATGTTCCACGCGTAGTCGTACTCGCCGGTCTGCAGCACCGCCCGCGCCGCGGAGGCGGCGTCGCCGCCGCCCTTCATCTCGATGGTGTCGAAGAACGGGCGGTGGGGCACGTGGTAGGCGGGATTGAGCTCGCCGCGCACCACGTCGCCCGGCTTGAAGTCGACGAACCGGTAGGCGCCGGTGCCGACGGGACGCAGGTTGGCCGGCGCCTCGCGCGACTTCCCGCCGCGATAGGGCTCGAAGACGTGCCGCGGAATGAGCATGCCGCGCGCCCCGCAGAACGCGTCGGCCCAGAACGGCGTCGGCCGCTTGAACACCACCTTGACGGTGTGGGCGTCGAGCTTGTCCACCCGTTCGATGTCGCGATACGTCGCGAGCGTCCACGCGGAGGTCGCCGGGTCGGCGGCGTACTCCCAGTTGAAGACGACGTCGTCGGCGCTGAAGGGTTTGCCGTCGTGCCAGGTGACGCCTTTCTTGAGACGCCACACCACCGAGGTGCCGTCGCGCGCGACGCCGCCGTTGTCGACGCTCGGCAGCTCGGCCGCGAGGATCGGCACCACGCTGCCGTCGGGATCGAAGCCCGCCAGCGGCTCGTAGAAGATGCGGGCGGCGTCCTGGTCCTTGGTGCCCGTCGCGAAATGCGGGTTCAGCAGCGTCGGCGCCTGCCACCAGAGGACCTTCAGCGGCCCGCCGCCGCCGCGCCGGCTCGGCGTGAAGCCCGGGCGTGGCTGCGCGTGAGCGGCGAGGGGCCCGAGCAGTTGTGCGGCGAGCGGTGCCGTGACGCCGAGCCCCGCCATCAGGGTCACGAAGGCGCGTCGGGACAGCCGGCCGCGCCGAACGTCGGCGACGAGCGCGCGGAGCTCGCGCTCGCTCA